>LSQX01074829.1_pt1 | contig 71826 bp, 35 predicted proteins | sample 654561 | NCBI WGS metagenome assembly LSQX01 (sample SAMN04489861, study PRJNA283612) | anaerobic digester metagenome | isolation source: 4 biogas reactors fed with cattle manure at either 37C or 55C with and... | place: Denmark: Kongens Lyngby | collected 2014
CATCCATGCTGATGAATAATCCAGGTTAGGGCCTTTTTTGGCGTCAACCGGCAGCTGCCGACAAAACTCGCAAATTCCGCCCCGCCCCCGCCAGGGCACGTCAGCGCCTACTCCCCTGCTCCATGCTCGCCGCGCAGCGGCGCCGCCCCAATCGCCCATTCCCGCATTCGCTCATTCCCGCAATCAGGCAATCACGCAATCACGCAATTCCCCCCATCGCCTCTTCCAACGCCTCCAGGAAACGCGCGTTTTCCGCCGCTTGCCCCACGCTCACCCGCACATAGCCCGGCAGGCCAAACCCCATCATCGGCCGCACAATCACCTTGCGCTTTGTCAGCTCCCCGGCCAGCTCCGCCGCCTTCTCAAACGGGAACAGGATGAAATTGGCCACCGCCTCGACCGGCTCCAGCCCCAGCTCGCGCATCCCGGCCATCAGTTGCGCCCGCCCCTCGCGCAGCATCTTGCGCGACGCCACCAGATACTCCTCGTCCTCCAGCGCCGCCAGCGCCGCCGCCTGCGCCATCGCCGTCACATTGAACGGCTGGCGCACCCGGTTCAGCAGATCAATGGCGTCCGGCTGCGCCAACGCATAGCCCACCCGCAGCCCCGCCAAGCCATAGGCCTTGGAAAACGTTCGCAGCGTCACCACCGGCTTCTTCCCCGCCTTCACATGCTTGACCGTGTCCACCTGAATCTCCGGCTCGATCAGCTCCATATAGGCCTCATCAAAAACCGCCACCACCCCCTCCGGCAGCCGCTCCACAAAGCTGTCCACCGCCGCCTGATCCACCAGCGTCCCCGTCGGATTGTTCGGATTCGCCACAATCACCAGCTTCGTCCGCGGCGTGATCGCCGCCAGCATCGCGTCCAAATCGTGCGTCATCCCCCGCATCGGCGCCTGGATGCAGTTGCAGCGGTACAGCGCCGCCACCAACTGATACACCACAAACGACTTCTCCGAGCAGACTAGGTCATCCCCCTGATCCATGAACGCGTGTGCCAGCAGCACCAGATGCTCATTCGAGCCGCACCCCAGCATCACCATGTCCGCCCCCACCCCGAAATGCTTCGCGATGCCCTCGCGCAAATAAAACGACCCCCCGTCCGGATACAAATGCATCCGCGGAATCGCCTCGCGCATCGCCGCCATCGCTTTTGGCGACGGCCCCAAATTGTTCTCGTTCGACGCCAGCTTCACGATCCCGTCAATGCTCTCCAGCCCCAGCTCCCGCGCCACCTCCTCCAGCGGACGCCCCGGCTGATACGGTTTCTGCGCCGCAATCCACCCGTTGGCCAAACCCTCAAACAAGCTCATCACTCGTCCTCCTCGTCATCATCCCCGTCGTCATCCTCAAAATCATCGTCGTCATCGTCATCAAAATCATCGTCGTCTTCGTCAAACTCATCGTCCTCATCGAACTCGTCGTCCCCCTCCTCCTCGAAGGCTTCCTCCCCGTCCTCCTCCAAATCGTTGCCCTCGCCCCCCACAATGTCATCCGACGACATCTCCTCGCGCTCGATCTCCCCCTCCTCGCCATCCTCCTCCGCCCCGTCACCCCCCTCCGCCGCCGCGGCCTCCTCGGCGGAACGCTGCCGCTGCCGGGCCTCCATCCGCCGCAGCTCGTCCGTCCCCGGCAAATCCTCCAGACTCTTCAGCCCGAAGTGCTCCATGAACTTCTGCGTCGTGCCGAACATCCAGGGCCGCCCCGGCAGCTCGCTGCGCCCGATCACCCGGATCAACTGCATCTCGAGCAAATTGCGCACAATGGAATCCACCGCCACCCCCCGCACCGCCTCGATCTCCGATCGCACGCACGGCTGACGGTAGGCAATAATCGCCAGCGTCTCCAGCGCCGGCAGCGACAGCCGCGCCCCGCGCCCCTTCTGCAGCAGCACCCGCAGCCACGGCCCGCAGCTCGCGTCGTTCTCCAGCCGCCACCCCCCCGCCACCTCGATCAGATGAAACCCAAGCTTGCTCCCCGCCAAATCCCGCTCCAGCGCCGCCACCGCCTCCCGGATCAGCTTCTCGCCCGCCTTCGCGAAATCCGTCGTAATCCCCCCCCGCCGCTCCGCCGTCGTCGTCAGCACCCGCCGGATCTCCGCCACCGTCAGCGGCTCCTTGCGCACAAACAGCATCGCCCCGATAATCTGCTTCAGCTCCGGCAACACAATATCGTTCATAACCTCTCCCGCGCCCGGCGGCGCATCCATCCTTCCGGCCGCCCGGACCTCACTCGCGGCCCTCGGCCGGCAACGACTCCTCGAGCAGCGGGGGCACCATCAGCCGGATCCCCTCCGCCCGCTCCAGATAAATCTCGCCAAACACCTCGTGCTGCACGGCGCGCACCTGCGCCAGGCGAATCAGCTCCAGCAGCGCCAAAAACGTGCACACAATCTCATTGCGCGAGCGCATCCCCGCGAACATCGCCGACAGCGAGAACCTCTTCTCGCGCTGCAGCCGCTCGCTCAGCACCTCGATCTTCTCCGCCACCGTGAACCGCTCGGCAAAAATCTCGCGCAGCTCCTCCGTCTTGACCTTCTTCAGCGCCTCGTTGAACGCGCTAATCAGGTCAAACAGCCCCACATCGTGCAGCGCCACCTCCGCGTCCCGCGGCAGCACCACCTCCGCCCCATCCCGCCCGAAAATGCCCTCGCGCCGCAACTCGAGCGCCTCGAGATGCAGCGCCGCGTCCTTGAACTTCTTGTACTCCACCAGTTGGCGCACCAAATCCCAGCGCGGGTCCTCCTCCTCGTCCTCCAAATCCGGCCGGTCCTCCACCGGCAGCAGCATCCGGCTCTTGATCATCATCAGCGTCGCCGCCATCACCAGAAACTCCCCCGCGATGTTCAAATCCAGCATCTTCATCAGGTCCAGATACTGGACATACTGCGCCGTGATGCTCTCCATCGGGATGTTGTGAATCTCCAGCTCGTCCTTCTTGATCAGATAGAGCAGCAAATCCAGAGGCCCCTCAAACACCTCCAGCTTGACCTTGTACTCCTCCGGCGACATCCCAAACCGTCCTTTTGCGCCCCGTGCCCGGCAGGCTCCGGCCCTACTCCAGCCCCACCGCCCGCCGCGCCCGTTGCACCGTCACCGCCGCCAGCTCCCGCGCCCGCGCCGCGCCCGCCTTCAACACGCCTTCGACATACCCCGGGTCCGCCTCCAGCTCCGCCCGCCGCGCCCGCATCGGCGCGAAATACGCCTCCAGCATGTCCGCCAGCTCCTTCTTCGCCGCGCCGTAGCCCATCCCCCCCGCCCGGTAGCGCCGCGCCAGATCCGCCTGCTGCTCCTCCGTCGCGAACAGCTTGTACAGCCGGAAAATGTTGCACGCGTCCGGATCCTTCGGCTCCTCGAGGGTCTTGCTGTCCGTCACCATGCTCATGATCCGCTTGCGCGTCTGCTTCACATCCCCGAAAATCTCAATCGTGTTGCCGTAGCTCTTCGACATCTTCTGGCCGTCCAGCCCCGGCACCACCGCCACCTCCTCCGAAATCTGCGGCTCCGGAATCGTAAACACCTCCCCAAACAGGTGGTTGAACTTGATGGCAATATCCCGCGTCACCTCCACATGCTGCTTCTGGTCCCGCCCCACCGGCACCACGTTCGCCTGCACAATCAGAATATCCGCCGCCATCAGCACCGGATACGCCAGCAAACCGTGACTCGCCGCGATCCCCCTCGCCAGCTTGTCCTTGTACGAGTGGCATCGCTCCAGCAGCCCCAGCGGCGTCACATTCGACAGCAGCCAGGCCAGCTCGTGCACCTCCGGCATGTCGCTCTGACGGTAAAACGCCGTCCGCTCCGGGTCCAGCCCGCACGCCAGAAAATCCAGCGCCACATCCCGCGAGCCCCGCCGCATCGCCTCCGCGTCCGCCACCGATGTCAACGCGTGGTAGTCCGCGATAAACAGATACGCCTCGCCCTGTTCCTGCAGCCGCAGCGCCGGACGCATCATCCCAAAATAATTCCCGATGTGCAGCTTGCCCGATGGCTGTATGCCCGACAAAATTCTCATCGCCTCACAATTCCTCTCATCCACGCCAAAAAACTAACCCGCGCATCCTACCGCCCCCCCCCCGAATCAGCAAGAAGCGAAATCATCACGGCGAAATCGTCCCCCCACAGCACGCCCTTCGTCCGTGCGGCCGTCCCCCCGTTTGTCGGCAGTCGCCGGTTGCTCCCTCCGTCGCCATGGCGCCTCAGCGCCAAAAGGTAGGGTCGCATCGCCGAGGCGACCGCGCCGCGCCCCGGCGCGGCGTAGAAAAAAATTGTCCGGCAAACTTGCGCAAAACGTGATGCATGCGGCCAACGTGGACCCGCCCCGCTCCCCCGCCACAAGCGGCCTCCCCGTCCGTGCAAGTCCGTGCGGCGCCCCCCCGTTTGTCGGCAGTCGCCGGTTGTTCCCTCCGCCTGCACCCATAGCGCATCAGCGCCAAAAGGTAGGGTCGCATCGCCGAGGCGACCGCGCCGCGCCCCGGCGCGGCGTAGGAAAAAATCATCCGGCAAACTTGCGCAAATGTGATGCATGCGGCCAACATGGGCCCGCCCCGCTCCCCCGCCACAAGCGGCCTCCCCGTCCGTGCAAGTCCGTGCGGCGCCCCCCCCGTTTGTCGGCAGTCGCCGGTTGCTCCCTCCGTCGCCATGGCGCGTCAGCGACCCCAAAACGCCCAAAAAACACCAAAAAACATCCGGTTTTGCCCGTTTCCGGCCGTTTTGGGCCCCTTTTTTGCCAAAACCGCCCATTTTCAGCTCAATTTTGTCCCTTTTTGCCCTTTTCCCCGCCGCATCAGCCGCCATTTTCCACCATCAACCGCAGCTGCCGACAAACCCCGGCCAAGACGTGGGAGCGCCAAAAAAACGCCTCGCTTTTACCTCTCTTTTCGCCGCGCAGCGGCGTCCAAAATGTCCGTGTCCGTCCGTGCAAGTCCGTGCAAGTCTGTGTGGCTGCTCCACGCCCCCACCAATCCCGTAACGCCGTCGCCAAGGCGCGTCAGCGCCCCGCACCACCCGCCCCACCACCACCCCGCCAGACAAGACTACCAAGGCAACCCCAACTCCTGAATCTTCCGCTGGATGGTCCTCCGCGACAGCCCCAACTGCTCCGCCGTCAGACTGCGGTTGCCCTGATTGCGCCGCAATGCCTCCTCCAGCACCCGTTTTTCGATCTCCTCCAGCGTCATGTCCGCCGGCACGCTCCAGCCGCCGGGCGCGACCGCCGTCGCCCCCGCCCCCCCCAGTTGCAGCCGCTCCGCCCGCAGCACTTCGTCCGGCGCCATAACCACCGCCGCCTCGACCACATTGCGCAACTCGCGGATATTTCCCGGCCAGTCGTGCGCCTCGAGCCGGGCGTACCACTCCGGCTCGACTTCCCGGACGCGCCGCCCGTGCTCCTGCTGCGCCCAAGCGATGAACCGCTCGGCCAGCGGCCGGATATCCTCGCGACGCTCGCGCAGGGGCGGCAGGGTCAGCCCCACCACCTGCAAGCGGTAGAGCACATCATGCCGGAAACTCCCCGCCGCCACCTTGGCCTCCAAATCGCGGTTGGTCGCGGACACCAGCCGCACGTCCACCTCGAAACTCTCCTGCCCCCCCACCCGCATGATGGTGCGGTCTTCCAGCACGCGCAGCAGCTTGACCTGCACCGCGGAGGGGGCGTCGCCGATTTCATCCAAAAACAGCGTGCCCCCCTGCGCCCGCTCGAACGCCCCCGCGCGCCGCGCGGAGGCCCCGGTAAACGCGCCTTTTTCGTGCCCGAACAGCTCGCTCTCCAGCAACGACTCCGCGAACGCCGCGCAGTTCACCGCCACAAAGGGGCCATTCGCCCGCGCGCCCTCGGCGTGCAGCGCCCGCGCCACCAGCTCCTTGCCCGTGCCGCTCTCGCCGCGCACCAGCACCATGGCATTCGTCTGCGCCAGCGCCAGAGTCTGGCGCACCACCTCGCGCATGGCCGGCGACTCAGCCACCCACGAGCGCACGCTCCACTGCCCCCGCATTTCGGCGTTCAGCTCCTCCACCTTGCGCCGCAACCGCGCCGTCTCCAGCGCCCGGCGCAGTTTGGTCTCGAGATCGTCCAGATCCAGCGGCTTCTGCAAATAGTCATAGGCCCCCCCCTTCATCGCCCGCACGCTCGAGTCCACCGAGCCGTAGGCCGTCATCAAAATCACCGGCGTACGCCCGCCGTCCAGCTCACGCAACCGCCCCAGCACCTCGATCCCGTCCAAATCCGGCATCACCAGATCGCAGAGCACCACATCGGCCCCCCGCTCGCGAAACACGGACAGCCCCTGCCCGCCGTTGGCGGCCCACTCCGCCTCCAGCCCCATCCCCCGCACCACCTCCAGCAGCGACTGCCCGTGGTCGCGGTCGTCTTCAATAATCAATACCCGTTCGCTCATGTCTGCTCCTTGTCGGCCAGCGGAAATTCCATCCGGAACTGCGCTCCGGCCGTTCCCGTCGCGATCAGCTCAAGCCGGCCGCCATGATTCTCGATGGCGGTCCGCGCCAAAAACAGCCCCAATCCGGTTCCCTGCGGCCGCGTCGTGAAAAATACGTCAAAAATCCGCTTGCGGTGCTCGCGCGGGATGCCCGGCCCGCTGTCAAGGATGTCCAGCCGCGCCCGCCGCCCCGTCCGCGCCCCCTCCACGCGGATATTCCCGCCCTCCCCGGCATGTTGCAGGGCGTTCAGCAACACATTCAGCAGCGACCGCTTGACCGACGGCCCCGGAGCCACCACCCACAGTTCACCGTCGGGAGCCTCCACAACCGCGCTCACCTTGGCGGCCTCCAGCCGCGGCGCCAGCATCTCGAGACACTCCCGCGCGCAGGCCGCCAAATCCAGCCGTTCGCTCGGAGTATCGCCCGGCCGGGCCAGCGTCAGAAACTCCTGAAACACCCGGTCCATGCGGTCTAGCGTATGCTTCATCCGCCCGGCCAATTCCGTCATCCGCGCCGGATTCGCCTCCCCGCCGCGCTCGGACTCCTTCGCCAGCATCTGCGCGTCCAGCCGCAGGCTCGACATCGGATTGCGGAAATCGTGAACAATCCCGTTGGCCAGCATCCCCGAAAAGGCCAGGTGTTCCTCGCGGCGGCGCGTCTGCTCGCGGCGCTCCTCGCGCCGCGCCATCGCCGCCACCAGCACCAGACAAATCCCGAAACAGGCCGCCATGGTGGCCAGGCTCAGCCGATACATGGACTCCACCGCGTTGGCCGCGGCCCACTCCTCGCGCTCGAGCGCCAAATGACGCAGCCCCACCTCGAGCTCGAAGGGCGGCTGCTGCGGATGCGCCAGCGTCACCGTAAAACTCAGCACCGGAATGCGCCCCTCGCCCGTGGTGACATTTTGACGGCCGATCCTCACGGGCCCCTCGAAGGAATAATCCGTCATTTCGCCGCCGGGCCTGCCCCCCCCCACATGCTCCTGGAACAACGTGGCCCCCTCGCGCCGCACTGCCACATATTCCAGATCGCCCTCCACCTCGCGCAGCGACCCCAGCAGCTCCGAAAACCCCTGCCAGGACATGCCCTCCCCCTCCGCCGCCCCCGCCGCCACCCGCAGCGCCAGATTCATCGCCAGCCACTGCCCCCGCTCCGCCACCGTTTGCGCCGCCATTTCATGAATGGCCCGGCTGTGCCAGTGACGCAGCGCAAACAGCCCCCCGCCCGCCAAAAGCGCGATCACCCCCACCCAACCTGCCGCCCGCCAGGCGTAAGAACTGCGCCGCTTTGCCGTTTTCTTCATACCCACCCATATTAGCCTGAATAATTCACGCGACAAGCCCAGCCCCAACGGCAACGCGCGGCCTGCGGGGTTGCGCCACCCCCTGAATGAGCGTATGGTTCACTGAACATGAGCAAACTTCTTTCCATTCGCACCTATGGCGACCCAATTCTGCGCGAACCCTCCCGCCCGGTCGAAGCTGTCACCCCCGAAATCCGGACCCTGGTCGAAGACATGTTCCATACGATGAAGGCCTCGCAGGGAATCGGTCTGGCCGCCCAGCAAATCGGCCGCACCGAAGCCGTATGTGTCGTCGAAATCCCCGAGGACTACGATTACGACGAGGAAACCGGCGAGCGGCTCAACCCCGACACCCCCCTGCGCCTGACGCTCATCAATCCGGAAATTGTCGAAGCCTCCTCGCGCAAATGCGGCGTGGAAGAGGGCTGCCTCAGCTTCCCCGGCATCACCGGCAATGTGGACCGCCCTTGGGCCATCGTGGTGAACCACCTCGACCTCGACGGCCAGCCCCGCGCCACCCGCCTGCAGGGACTGTTGGCCCGCGCGGTCCAGCACGAAATGGACCACCTGGCCGGCGACCTCTTCATTGACCGCTTCAGCCATGTCAAAAAGTTGGCTGTCCGCTCCAAACTCAAGCGCCTCGAAGAAGAAACCATCAGCCAGATGGCCCTCACCTAGCTCGGCCGTCGCCCGTTGTTCCGCCGCGCACCGACTGTGCTCCCCCCCACCGTTTGTCGGCAGCTGCCGGTTGTGCCCAAGCGCGTCAGCGACCCCCTCGCGGCGCGGGAGCGCCCAAAAAACGTCTCCTTTTTGCCTCTGTTTCCGCCGCGCCAGCGGCGTCCCAAATGTCCGTGTCCGTCCGTGCTCGTCCGTGTAGGTCCGTGTGGCTGTTCCGCTCTTCGTCGGCAGCTGCCCGTTGCCCCCCCGCCACCGTCCACGGCGCGTCAGCGCCTCAATCGCCCAATCTCGCGATCCCGCAATCTACCAATTCACATTGCCATTTCCCTCCCCACCACCTTGCTCTATGGTAATAACGAAGTTGCCTCCATGCAGATGAATAACCCAGACTAAACTTATGAACCCTGCCCTCACCCCACTTTTCGCACGACGCAGCGTGCGCCGCTTTCAACCCCGCCCCGTTCCGCCCGAGCGGATTCAGGACCTGCTCGAAGCCGCCATGGCCGCGCCTTCGGCCAATGCCCGCGACCCGTGGGAGTTCATCGTGGTGGAGCAACCCGGCACCCTGGCGCGGATCTCCGAGGGCCTGCCTGCCGGCAAGATGCTGGCCCGGGCGCCCCTGGGCGTGGTGATCTGCGGCGACCTGACCCGCGCCAACGGCCAACTGCTCTCCTATTTGCTCCAGGATTGCTCCGCCGCCATCCAAAACCTGCTGCTGGCCCTGCCCCCGCTGGGCCTCGGCGGCGTATGGCTGGGCGTCCATCCGCGCGAAGACCGCGTGGCCCACCTGCGTGGCATGTTCCAACTGCCGGACCACATCGTGCCGGTCGGTGTTGTGGCCATCGGCTATCCCGACGAGACCCCGCCCCCGCGCACCCGCTTCAACCCCGCCCGCGTCCACCACGAACAATGGACGCCCCCACCCGGCTGAGACCAACCCGCCCCCCCCCGCTTCGCCAAACAATTCGCAGCAGTCCGTATCCGTCCGGGCGGCCTTCGTGTAAGTCCGTATTGCCCTCCGCTAAAATTCGCGCTGAATCGAAAACGTCGCCCGCGGCGCCTCGCCCTCCTCGGACCAGTCATAGCCGACCCAGAAACCCGGACGCAGCACCTGCAGTTCCAGCCCCCGCAGTTTCGGTTCAAGCATGTCGGGACTGAGGGCCATCACATCCGGCTGCACCACCTTCAACCGGAAATCCGGCAGCTTCGACACCACGGGCACATCCACGTTCACCCGCTCGAGACCGCCCAGCAGGCTCGAGGCCTGCAACGAGAGCAGCCACTCGCCGGTCTCGGGCGTCCCGTCCTGGGCCCGGGCCGAACCGACGACCAGCAAAACCGCCGCCGCCCACATCCACCATCTGACCCGGCCTTTTCTCATCGCCACCATTCTAGCCTGAATAATTCACGCGGCAAGCCCGGCCCGGATGCCGGGCAGGCGGGGTGAATCCTGGCAAACCCTGAGTTGAGCCTTTATTTTTTCCGTCTTTCACGCTACGGTTGGGTTGTTCAACAATTGCGAACACTACAGCAAGAGGAGAAAAGATCATGGCAGGCATCTTCAAGGCGTATGATATCCGCGGCATCTATGGCGAAACCCTTACCGACGACATGGCCTACAACATCGGGCGCGCCATCTTCACTCTGCTCGGCTGCAAAAAGGTGGTCATTGGACGCGACATGCGCCCGCACTCCCAGCCGCTCTTCGACGCCTTGGCCCGGGGCCTCACCCTCTACGGCGCCGAGGTGATTGATATCGGGCTCTGCTCGACCCCCATGTCCTATTTCGCCAACCGCCTGCTCGGCGCCGACGCCTCGATCATGATTACCGCCTCGCACAATCCCGGCCCCTGGAACGGCTTCAAAATCTGCCGGGCCAACGCCACCCCCATCTCCGGCGCCACCGGCATCCTCGACCTCGAACGCATTGTGGAGGAAAGCGATTACGCCCCCCCCGCCACCGCCCGCGGACAGATCGTCAGCCATGACATCGTGCCCGACTATGTCGGGCACTTCCGCGCCTTTGCCGACATCCGCCACCCCCTCAAGGTGGTGGTGGACTACGCCAACGCCATGGGCATTGTCGAAGCCAAGGTGTTCGAAGACCTTTTCGAAATCACCCCGCTCTTCGACACCCTCGACGGCACCTTCCCCAACCACGAGGCCAATCCCCTCGACCCCACCACCCTCGTGGACGCCCAGAAAGCCGTCAAAGCCGGCCAATATGATTTTGCCGCCTGTTTCGACGGCGACGCCGACCGCGTGGGCTTCCTGGATGAAAAGGGCGAGATCATTCCCATGGACATGATCACCGCGCTGATTGCCCGCACCCTGCTGCGCGACAATCCCGGCGCCAACATCTTCTACGACCTGCGCTCTTCCTGGGCCGTCAAGGAGGCCATCCTCGAAGCCGGCGGCGTCCCCAACCAAAGCCGCGTCGGCCACGCCTTCATCAAGGCCCAGATGCGCGAAAAGAACGCCCTCTTTGCCGGCGAACTCTCCGGCCACTACTACTTCCGGGAAAACTCCTACGCCGAGTCCTCGGCCCTGGCCGTGCTCTACATCGCCAACATCGTCTCGCAGTCCGACCAACCCCTCTCGGAAATTGTCGCCCCGTTCCAGCGCTATTACGCCAGCGGCGAAATCAATTCCACCGTGCGGGACGCCCCCTTCCTGCTCGGCAAACTGCGCCGGCGCTATGCCGATGCCGATATCCTCGAACTCGACGGACTCAGCTTCGAATATCCCACCTGGTGGTTCAATGTGCGCTCCTCCAACACCGAACCCCTCGTCCGCCTCAACCTCGAAGCCAAAACCCTCGACGAAATGGAACAGCGCCGCGACGAAATCCTCACCCTCATCCGCAGCAGCTGACCCGACCCAATCCGGTAGTCGCCCGTTGCGCCGTCGCCATGGCGCGCACTCCCTGCCCCGCCATCTTCTACCCCTGTTTCCGCCGCGAAAGCGGCGTCCCCAAAGTCCGTGCCAGTCCGTGTTTGTCCGTGTGGCTGTTCCGCCGTTTGTCGGCAGCTGCCGGTTGTGCCCAGGCGCGTCAGCGCCCCCTCCATACCTCACGGCATGCCGTGAAGCTCCACCACGCAACGCCACCCAATCCAACCTACGCCAACAAATGCTGCCCGCCATCCACATAGAGGATCTGGCCGCTGACGGCTGACGCCTCGCAGAGCCAGGCCACGGCACCAGCCACATCCTGCGGCGTCGGCCGCCGCGCGAGCGGCAGCTCCCCCGCTTTCTCGCTGACGCCCTCGGGCGCCAGCACCGGTCCCGGCGCGACCCCATTCACCCGCACGAGCGGCGCCCACTCGCGCGCGAGACGCGGCACCGATTCGGCCAGCTCACGCTTGCCCGCCGCATAGACGCTGAAATCTCCGTCATTGTTGCGCGCGATCCGGCTGTCCAGCATCTGGATGATGGTGCCGTCGCAACCCTGCGCCGCCATCAGGCGCGACAGACATAGCGGGGCTTCGACATTGACGGCCCTCATGAGCGCGGCGTCCACGGCCCCATCCCGCCCGAAAATGGACGCGTTGTTCACCAAAATATCCACCCGCCCCATCCATTCGACGGCCTCGCGAAACAGCCATTCGCAGCCCTGCGGATCCGCCAGATCCACTCTCGCGGTCCAGCCGCCGCCCCCCTCGAACGCGCGGCGCGTGCCAATGGCGCCCTTCTCCGAGCGCAGATAATGAATCAGCACATAAGCCCCGCGCGCGGCCAGTTCCCGGCAGATCGCCGCGCCGATGCGCTGCCCGCCCCCGGTCACCAGCGCCGTCTTTCCCGCCAGGCTGCCCGGCAGCTGCTCCATGCCGTTTTCGCTCGTCACACCCCGCCTCAGCTCCGAGGCCGCCGGTCAATCACCCGCACCGCTTTGCCCTCCGAGCGCGGCGTGCTGCCCGGCTCGACCAGGCGCACGTTCACATGCAGCCCCACCGCCACCTCGATCCGGCGCTCGATGGCCTGCTTGATGCTCTGCTGCTTGGTCATCTCGTCGAAGAACAGGCTCTCGTGCACTTCCACCAGCACTTCGAGATCGTCCAGTGCGCCCTTGCGACTCGCCACAATCTGATAGTTCGGCGTCACGCCCTCGACCGACAGCAACGCTTCCTCGATCTGCTGCGGATAGACATTCACTCCGCGGATGATCAGCATGTCGTCGCTGCGCGCCGACACCTTGCTCATGCGCCGCCCGGTGCGCCCGCACGGGCAATCCCCCTCATAAAACGTGCACAAATCCCGTGTGCGGTAGCGGATCACCGGAATGCCCTGCTTGGTCAGCGTGGTCAGCACCAGCTCGCCGCCCCCCGCCGCCGCCGTCACCACCCGCCCGGTGGCCGGATCAATCAGCTCCGGAAGGAAATGGTCCTCGGCCAGGTGCATGCCGTGCTGCTCGACGCACTCGCACGACACCCCCGGGCCCAGCACTTCGCTCAGACCGTAGTTGTCCGTGGCAAACACTCCCAGGCCGCGCTCGAGCGCCTGCCGCATGGCATCGGTCCAGGCCTCGCCGCCGAACAGCCCCAGGCGCAGCTTGATGTCCGGGCGGCTCCCCGTCGCCTCGATCAACTCCGCCAGATACATCCCGTAGGACGGCGTGCAAATCAGCACCGTACTGCCGTAATCCTTCATGATCTGGATTTGCCGCTCGCTTTTGCCCGACGACACCGGCAGCACCGCCGCGCCCACCTTCTCCACGCCATAGTGATGCCCGATGCCCCCGGTGAAAAACCCGTAGCCAAAGGCAATCTGCACAATATCGCTGCGTGTCATCCCCGCCGCGGTATGCAGCCGCGCCATCAGCTCCGACCACGTGTCCAGGTCCTGCCGCGTATAGCCCACCACCGTCGCCTGCCCCGTGGTGCCCGACGACGCGTGAATCCGCACCACGTCCTCGAGCGGCGTTGCGAACGCCTGATACGGGAAGCAGGCGCGCAAATCGTCCTTGGTGGTAAACGGCAGCAGAGCCGCGTCCACGAGCGCGCGGATGTCCTCCGGCCGCACCCCCGCCGCCTCCATCTTCGCGCGGTAATAGCCCACCTTCTCCCACGCCACCTTCACAATGGCCTGCAGCCGCTCCAGCTGCAGCGCCTCCAGCGCCGGGCGGGGCATGCACTCGCACGCCGGATTCCAAATGCGATTCTCGGGTTTCTGCCTTGTCGTCATCAGGCCGCCCACTCTAGTCCCCCCCTCCGCGCCGTTCAATCTCGAAACCGCCCGCCCCCGCCGCCCGACCCGCCGCCCGACCCGCCGCTTTTTTTCATCCCGATATTGCCCGCCCCCCGGTGTCATGCTACAGTTCCCCCCTAGTTCAGCACCCCGGAAAGAGAGTTGTCTCATGGCCAAGTTCAAATATATCGGCAAGTCCCTCCCCCGTCCCGATTCCGTCCAAAAGGCCCTCGGCAAAGCCCAGTATCTGGATGACATCCGCCTCCCGGACATGCTCCACGCCGCCATCCTGCGCCCCGAACATGCCCACGCCGAAATCCTTTCCATCGACACCTCCGAGGCCGAAAAAATGCCCGGCGTGGTCACCGTCGTCACCGGCAAAAACTGCAAAACCCTCTACGGCGACAACATCAGCGACATCTCCCCCATGGCCGTCAGCCGCGTGCGCCACATCGGCGACCACGTCGCCGCCGTCATTGCCGAAACCAAGCGGCAGGCCACCGAAGCCCTCCAGAAAATCAAGGTCGAATACAAGCCCCTGCCCGTCTATGTGGACGCGCGCGACGCCCTCGCCCCCGACGCCGTTCTGATCCACCCCGACGCCGAATCCTACTGGCATCTGCCCGGCCTCGGCTGCGTGCCCGGCACCAACATCGCCAACCACTACCGCCTCAAGAAAGGCGACGTCGCCAAGGGCTTCGAAGAAGCCGATGTCATCGTCGAAGGCGAATTCCTCTATCCCCACGCCTCCTGCGCCGCCATCGAGCCGCACGGCGCCATCGCCCGCTTCAACGAGGATGGCACCATTGATATCTGGTCCTCGTCCATTTGCCCCTTCATCATCCGCGACGATGTCGCCCACGCCTACAACCGCCCCTCCTCGATGGTCCGCGTGCGCATCCCTGAAATCGGCGGCTGCTTCGGCTACAAGTCCGACATCACCGTCGAGCAGACCGTCGCCTGGATCGCCAGCCACGCCCCCGGCCGCCCCGTCAAGTGGGTCGCCACCCGCCGCGAAGACTTCACCAGCACCCTCATCGGCCACGGCTTCCGCTACAACATGAAGATCGGCGCCAAAAAGGACGGCACCCTCGTCGCCATCCAGTCCGACATCCTCCACTCGACCGGCGCCTTCTCCGACACCGGCGTGCATGTGGCCAACGCCGCCACCCACAACTGCACCGGCCCCTACGAATTCCCCAACGCCCTGCTCGACTGCAAGTGCGTCTATACCAACACCCCGCCCGTCGGCGCCTTCCGCGGCTACGGCCACCAGGAAGGCCACCTCCCCATCGAGCGCCTCATGGACATCCTGGCCCGCAAGCTCGGCATGGACATCTTCGCCCTGCGCGACAAAAACTATCTCGGACCCGGCAAGCGCAACGCCCAGGGCGAACGCTACTATGTCGGCAACGGCTCCGTCCGCGACTGCGAGGCCAAGGTCCGCGCCGCCATCTACACCGGCGAAAAACCCGCCGAAGACGAAACCTACTACTACGGCCGCGGCTTCGCCGCCATGATGAAGTCCCCCAAAGGCGCCCCCCACTCCTCGAAGTCCTGCTACCTCAAGATGAACCCCGACGGCTCCGTCGTCATCAACATGGGCGGCGCCGAAGTCGGCCAGGGCCTGCGCAACGTCGTCCGCCAGGTCGCCGCCGAAGCCCTCAAAATCCCCCCCGAAAAAATCCGCGCCTACCCCGAGCTCGACACCCAATACTGCCCCTGGGAGTGGCAGACCATCGGCTCCATGTTCACCACCCAGGGCGGACGCGCCATCGTCCGCGCCGCCAACAAGGCCATCCAAATGATGAAGGAAACCGCCGCCAAGGCGCTCCTCGTGGATGTGGACCACCTCGAATACGACGGCGAGCGCGTTTTCCTCAAGCACGACCCCGACCTCGGCATCCCCATCCAACAACTCATCCACGGCTACATGACCGAAACCGGCATCACCATCGGCGATGTCGTCCACACCACCTCCGACGCCCGCCTGCCGCGCTACTCGAACCCCGACGAAAACGGACAGGGCAACCTCGGCGTCGAATACACCTTCGGCGCCCAGGCCTGCGAAATCCGCATCGAAAAGAAAACCGGCAAAGTTCTCATTGATCACTTCGCCTCCTCCTTCGATGTCGGCACCGTCATCAATCCCCTGCAAATCCGCGGACAAATCGCCGGCGGCGTCATGATCGGCATCGGCGCCACCCTCCACGAGGAAATCAAATACGACGAAAAGGGCAACATCCTCAACCCCTCCTTCGGCAAATACCGTTTCCCCAGCCTCCGCGACGCCCCCGCCAAGCAAACCATCGAATGCGTCGAAAATCCTGGCGAGATCGGACCCTTCGGCGCGCGCGGAATCGGCGAACACCCCGTCGTCGCCGTCGCCCCCTGCATCCTCAACGCCATCCAGGATGCCATCGGCGTTGACTTCTACGAAATCCCCATCACCCCCGAAAAAATCCGCGCCGCCCTCAACAAATAAACCCAAACGCTTCCTCCCCCGCGCCGCATCGGGTTTTCATAAAAAATCCGCATTTTTGGGCCAATTTCAGCCCATTTTTCGCGTTTTGGGCCGATTTTCGCTCATTTTGGGCCGGTTTTGAGCTGTTTTTTGTCAAAACCGCCCATTTTCCGCTCTTGTCGGCAGCTGCCGGTTGCCCCCCGCCCTGGCGCGGGAGCGTCCAAAAAAAGATCCGTCTGATCTGCCTGATCCGTCTGATCTGTCCGATCCTTTCACCTTCCACCTGCCCCCTTTTACCCGCCGCGTAGCGGCACCCCCCTTCTTGCTCCCCCACCTCCCCTTGCTCCCCTGCTCCCACGCTGGCCCCGCGCGGCGGGGCCTCTCCTGCTCGCCGCGGAGCGGCGTCGCGTCAGCGCCCAAAATGAAGATGGATTTTTCAGCCGACACGGTTTAGGATTCCTCCCGCGATGATGTTCGTGTGGATCAGACTCCGCAATTTGGTGAGCGTGCGACAGTTCAGGCTCACGGGTCTCGCGCTTGCGGTCAGCTTCATGGCCCATCTTTTGGCGCCAGCCAACGTCATGGCAGCCGACGACTCGCCCCAGGCGCTCTATCAAGGCGGCATGAGCCGGTTCGTGTCCGGCGACTACGAAAGCTCCATCACCTATCTCGAAGAACTCGTCAAAATTTTCGGCCGCGAGCCCGAGCTGAAAGAACATGTGGATCTGGCCATGTACGCGCGCGCCTGCGCGCTCTACAATCTCGGCCGCCACGCCGAGGCCGTCAAAGCCTTCGAGGAATACATCGCTCAATTTCCCGAATCCCAATTCGTGGATGAAGGCATGTTCCGCATCGGGTCGTCGCAGCAAATTCTTGCAGCCTATGATCTGGCCATTGCCGCCTATCAGAAATTGACCGCCCGTTTCCCGCGCTCGTCCTACGCCGAAGACGCGCTCTATCAAATCGGCGTCTGCCGTTTGCTGCAGGAGCAATACGCGCTGGCCGCCGCCGCCTTCCAGGACTTCATGCGGCTGCATCCCAACAGCCCGCTCTGGGGGCAGGCCGGCGCCTTCTGCGCGCGCGCGCTCTTCGATGACATCAAACCGGCCGAGTCCATCCGCGTGCTGGAAATCATCGAGAAGAAGCCGCGCACCTGGTCCGTCATCACCTACTGCAATTTCCTCGCGTTTGAAATCGGCGACTACCTGATGGACGACACCGACTACGAGCTGGCGCTCAAAGCCTACCGCCGCGTCAAACCGCGCGCGGCCCTGCTGCGCCATCAGGGCAACCATGTGGCCGCGCTCGAAGCCCGCCTCGCCGCCATGTCGAAGACCCGCCCCAGCATGCACAACATCCGCTCGGTCTTCCAGGAGGAGCGCCGTCTTGCCGCCGACCTGGCCCAGGCCCGCGAGATGGCCGAAAAACTGGAGAACCTCCCCGACTACGACGCCAATCTGTTCCATCGCATCGGGCGCTGCTTCTTCAACACCGACCGCTACTGGGAAGCCCGGGTCGCTTTCACCCGCGTGGTGGCCACCGCCGCCGAGGACAGCGTGCGCGAGGCCGGCCACTTCGATCTCATCCTCGCCCTCTCACGCCTGCGCCGCCTCGACGATCTGCTCATCGAAGCCGACGCCTATCTTGCCACCTACGACCCGTCGGGAAAATGGGAATGAGCCGCGCGAGCACCCAACCGCGCCCCGCCTCCCGCTTCTTGCGCGCGCGATTCAATTTGATTGCGTTCCGCAGCTGCCCCGGCCGCCGTGTGCTGGCTCTCGGCGGGTGGCTCCTGCTGAGCCTCCTCCTCGCACCGGCGGCCAACGCCGTGGTGGGCCGCTGGGAGAAACTCGATAACGCCGTCCTCGGCGAGGGCTACATGGACGGCGACAGCTTCCACATCCGCCACGGGAACAAAAACTACATCATCCGCCTTTACTTCGTGGACTGCCCCGAAAGCAATGAGGAATTCAAGGATCGCAACCGCGAACAGGCCGAATATTTCGGCGTGTCGCCATCGCGCATCGTGCCGCTGGGCAACCGCGCCTCCCAGTTCGCCAAGCGCACGCTCGGCGGTAAAAAGTTCACGGTCTGGACCCGCTGGCAGGACGCGCTCGGCAGCAGCCGGCAGCAGCGCTTCTTCGGCATCGTGATGGTGGGCAAGCAGGACTTTGCCGAGGCGCTCGTGGCCAACGGCCTGGCCCGCGTCTATGGCGCGTCGCAGGTGCTCCCCGACGGCACCACCGCCAACCAGAAATTCGCCAAGTTGCGCCAGCTCGAGCGCCGCGCCAAAGCCCGGCGCGTCGGCGCATGGTCCAAATCCAAAAAAGAAGACACCGGCGAAGGCTGGTTCGAACTCGATGGAGAACCCGGCGCGCCGCCCGCCTGGCTCGACGATGACGAGCCGGTCGGGGTCTATGACGGCAAATGGCCCAACGTCCCCACCGTGGCCTTCCTGCGCGCCGAAGCCTTCATCAATGCTGAGCAGTTCGAAGACGCCGAAATCGAAATGCGCAAGCTCGTCCGCCGCTTCCCCGAGCATAGCCAAAAGGCGCGGATCGAATTTTATCTGGCGCTCTCGATAGCCATGCAGGAGCGTTTCGAGGAAGCCATCGAACGCTTCCAGAGCTGGCTCAAGACCTGGCCCGACCACGTTCTGGCCCCCGACGTCCGCTACTGGCTGCCCATCAGCCACTACTACGACGGCCAGTTCGAGAAGGCGCTGCCGCTCTTCGACAAGTATGCCGCCGAAAACCCCATGACCATCTACGCGCCCGAGGCAACCTATCGCGCCGCCTGCTGCCGCTACGCCCTCGAGGACTACGAGCGCACCGCCGAGGACATCGCCGCCTGGCTCCAGCAAAACCCGGACCACTACTTCCGCCACGAAGCCGCCATCATGCGCGGCGACGCCCTCGGCGCCCTCGGCGATCTCGACGCCGCCAAAGCCGCCTACCACCGCGCCATGATTCCCGAGGCCGGCCCCTTCTACTACATGGCCCTCACCCAGATCGCCCGCGTGCACAAGGCCCTGGCCGAAGAGAACGACTACCGCGCCATGTCCGCCGACTATGTCCAATTCATCAAGGACATGCCCAACGACGGCAACGTGGTGGACGCCGCCTACCACGCCGGCTGGGCGCTGCGCCAGCTCGGCCGCCAGGAGCAGGCCCGCACCCTCTACTGGCAAACCATCGAGCGTTATGGCAACACCCCCGCCTGGGAGGGCTTCGACCTCATGCTGGCCGACCTCGCCACCATGTACCCCCGCGGCGCCGACGACTATGCCCGCGAACTGCGCTCCCACTATGCCAAGGCCCTCGAAGGCCAACGCCTCACTCTGGCCGCCCGCCTCTCCTGGGCCGAGGCCCAGCTCCTCCCCGAAGACCAGCAGGCCCGCTCGCTCGCCGTGTTTGCCGGACGCTTCAAGCCGGAATATCTCGGCCCCGAAACCCTCCTGTGGCTCGGCCGGGCCTGGATCCACAACGGCATGCCCGCCAACGGCGTCCCCCATCTCGAATTCCTGCTCGAACGCTTCCCCGACACCCGTCAGGTCGCCGAAGCCCAGACCCTGCTGGCCGAGCAGGCGCTCGACGCCAGAAACTATCCCCATGCCCTCACCTATGCCAACGCCGTCCTCGACAACGCCGCCGAGATCCAGTTCATCCTCGAGGCCACCTTCCTGCGCGCCGAGGCCCTGCAGGGCATCGGCCGCTTCGACGAGGCCATCGCCGACTACAACGCCATCCTGGCCAACCGCGCCGCGCCGCGCCGCCTGAAGCCCGAGGCCCTCCTCGGCATCGGCGCCTGCCTCGAAGCCCGCAACGAATACGCCCAGGCCGTCGCCTACTATCAGCGGGTCTATGTCCTCTACGGCGCCTACCGCGCCGCGGTCGTCCAGGCCTACATGCGCTCCGGAGCCTGCTTCGAAAAAACCAACGACCGCCAGGCCGCCATCAACACCTACCGCGAATTCCTCGACAGCGATTTTTCCCCCGGCACCGCCGCCGCCGCCCAGGCCCGGCAGCGCATCGCCGCCCTCACCGGAGGCAAATCATGACGCCCCGCTTCACGTCCCGGCTCCGCGCCGCTCCCCCGGCCGTGCTGGCCCTCCTCATCCTGGCGCTTCCCGCCGCCGCCCAGCTCGGACCCTACCGCGTCGTGACCAAGCAGGCCGTCTTCGAAGCCTCGCTCTACAAGCGCGACAAGGACATCCTCTGGGTCGAGCGCAAATCCAGCTCCGGCGCGCGGTCGCCGCAGGTGGGCATCGCCGTCGGCGACATCCAATTCATCCACATGCCCCGTCCCGGCCTCTTCGAGCAGGTCGAGCGTCTGCTCGAGCTCCCCAAGCCGCCCGCCAAGCCGGTGCAGGCCGCCCACTCCGCTCTCGACAAATTCATCCTCCAGACCCGCTCCATGCGCGACATCCCTGGCATCCACGCCAACGAGGCCATCCTCCTCAAGGGCCGCCTCTACGCCCACGGCACCCTCTGGCGCGAAGCCATCCGCCAATTTGAAAACGTGGTCACCTACGCCGCCGAAACCGAGTGGGCCGGCACCGCCCGCCTCCTCGCCGGCATCGCCTATGCCAAGAGCGGCGGCCACCTTTTCGCCGTCGAATATCTTGCCGACCAGCCCCTGCCCGAAGACGACGAAGCCCTCCTCTCCGACATGCTCTACGCCCTGGGCAGCTCCTATGCCGCCCTCGGCAATTACGACAACGCGCTCCTCGCCTATCTCCCCCTCGTCGTCTTTTATCCTTATATCCAGGACAACGAGCCCCGCGCCCTCGCCGCCACCCTCGAGTGCTATGCCGAGCTGCGCGAGTGGGAACCCCTTTACCGCGCCATCCAGGACATCAAGCGCCTCTATCCCAACACCCCCGCCGACGAAGCCGCCAACGAGGCCATCGCCAAATATGAAAAAGATTTGCGCGAGGCCGGCAAATTCGTGGACGGCACAGCCGTCGTCGCCCCAACCGCCGGAGCCGCGCCATGACACCCCGCCTTGCCAAATCGTCAACAACACCCGCCCCAGTTTGGATGAACCATTCAGGACCAAGGAACCATGCCATGAAAAAGACCCTCGCGCTTCTCCTCCTCGTCACCCTGCTTCTGCCCCTTGCCGGCCTCGCCCAGCAGCCCCCCCCGCCCACCCCGCCGGCGGCGCCCCCCCCCGCCGCCGCCCAGCAAATGACCCTCTGGGATCTCATCAAAGTCGGCGGCTGGGCCATGTGGCCCCTGGGTCTCTGCTCCATCGGCCTGGTCTCCATGGTCATCATCAACCTGCGCATGGTCAGCCGCAAGAACCTGCTCCCGCTGGGCGTGGTGGCCCCCATCCGCGCCGCCGCCCAACAGCGCGATGTCGGCCAGATGTACACCCTCGCCCGTTCCGCGCCCAACCTCTTCACCAACGGCCTCATCCCCGGACTGCGCAAACTCAATCCCGATGACCCCATGGCCTCCAAGCCCGACATGGAAAGCGCCATCGCCGAGTCCGTCGCCCGCGAAGAAGCCCAAATCGGCTTCTGGATCAACTTCCTCTCCCTCATCACCGGCGTCGCCCCCATGATCGGACTGCTCGGCACCGTCTCCGGCATGATCGGCGCCTTCCAGAAAATCGGCATGGGCGGCATGGGCAAGCCCGAGCAGCTCGCCGGCAACATCGGCGAAGCCCTCATCACCACCGCCGCCGGCCTCATCATCGCCATCCCCTCGATGTTCGCCTACTTCCTCTTCCGCAACCTGCTCTCGCGCATCGTCCGCGACGCCGAAGGCGAATATTCCGCCATCCTCGACTCCCTCACCGGCTCCGGCGACATCTTCGCCGAGGCCGAAGCCGCTGCCGAACCCGACCTCTAACCCCCGGAGAAAGCCCCGCCGGAGAAAACCCGCCGACCGAACCCCCGCCAAAACGACCGACCCCGAACCATGAGACTGCGCAAACCAGACGAACCCGCCGCCGACATTGACATGACGCCGATGATTGACTGCGTCTTCCTCCTCCTCATCTTCTTCATGGTGGCCGCCACCATGAGCGAGGTGGACCTCACCCCCGAAGTCCACCTGCCCGTCGCGCCCAAAGCCGCCATTCCCGAAGACCTGCGCAACCGCGGCGTCATCAACATCGTTCCCCTCGGCACCGCCGCCGCCGGCGCCCTCACCTCCGAGGCCACCCCCTTCGTGGTCTATGGCCAACTGATGGACGAACCCGCCCTCACCAAGGCCATTCGGCAGCGCGCCGACGAACAGCCCGATCTGCGCGTTTACATGCGCGTGGACCGCAACGCCGAATTCCGCGTCGTCAAACGCGCCATCCGCGCCTGCGCCAACGCCGGCGTCTATGACATCATCTTCGGCACCTTCCAGGATGCCGCAGCCGGGGGAGGCGCCTGATGAAACTCAAACGCCAGGACGATCCCAAGGCGGAGGTCGCCATGACCCCCCTCATTGACTGCGTCTTCCTCCTGCTGGTCTTCTTCATGGTCTCCACCACCTTCAACAAGCAGGAAGCCGACATCTCCTTCGCCCTTCCCGGCACGGCCGAGCAGTCCGACTCCGTCGAAATCCCCGACGAGCAAATCATCCAGATCACCGCCGGCGGCAACGTCTTCCTCAACGACCTCGAATACGACCGCCCCAACGATCCCGACATGCCCGAGCTCGTCAAAACCCTGATCCTCTTCCGCCAGACGGCCGAGGCCAACAAGGTGCCCGCCATGATCACCATCGCCCCCGAGGACGACGTCAAACATCAGCGCGTGGTGGACGTCCTCAACGCCTGCACCGCCGCCAAAATTGTCAATGTCACCTTTGCCGTGGACGACGAGGACTCCTGATGCCCAAGCCACGCTCCAGCCGGTTGCCGCCGCGCCCCGACCCGCCGATCAAACCCGGATCATCGTGGAGACTCGAGCCATGAAACCCTTCGCCCTGTGGACCTCCTTCGCGCAAACCCGCTCCGAAGACGCCGCCCAGCGCAAACGCGCCCTCAACGCCATTATCGTCTCGCTGCTCATCCACGTCGGCTTCATCATTGCCGCCGTCTCCCTCACCATCATGATTATCGCCCCCAAACCCAAAATGATGTTCGAGGGCAAAAAATCGCCCTCGCTCCCCGCGCGCAAGCTCGAGCACTCCATCCGCGTCAAGCAGATGAACAAGCAGACCCGCAAGCCGCAGATTCTTCAGCGCCTCGTCACCGAGGCCCCCTCCAAGGTCGCCCTGCCCAAAATGCCCGACATGAAGACCCCCGATGTCAAAAACCTGCGCGACAGCCCCCTCATGCAGTCGCGCGCCGGTTCCATCGGCGCGCTGGGCACCGGCGGCGGCGGCGCCGGCCGCGGCCTCACCGGCGGCATGGGCTACTCCGACACCAAGTTCTTCGGCGAAAACGTGCGCACCCGCGCGGTGGCCATCCTGATGGACATCTCCCCCTCCATGATCGCCAAAGGTGTCACCCAGGATGTCCTCGCCGAAACCATCAAGATGCTCGAAACTATGAACGTCAACACCAAGTTCACCATCATCGTCTATGTGGACGGCGCCGACGACCTCACCGGCGGCCAAATGGTCTATGCCACCCAGGAAAACCGCGCCGCCATCCTCAAGCGGCTCCAGCAGCCCTTCAATCCCAGCCGGGAAGGGCAACTGCGGCAATACTCCGGCTCCACCCCCCACATGGCTATCGAAAAAGCCGTTGACATGGGCGCCGACACCGTCTTTGTGCTCTCGGACGACCCCCCCTATCTCAAAAAAGGCGACGCCACCACCGGAGTCGAAATCCCCGAGCACATGGACAACATCGAAAAGTACGTCCGCGCCATCGAATCCACCACCGGCCGCTCCGTCCGCCTCTACCCCATCCTCTACAAGCCCCACGAAAACGAGCGCGGCAAACAGGCCATCGAATACTACAAAAAGCTCGCCCGCCTCACCGGCGGCAAACTCAAGGTCATCCCCAAGGGCAAATAACCGCGCGGCTTCCCGCCGGCTTTTGTCCTCCCCTCCTTGCACTTCCGCCCGTTATGGCGCATAGTCTCCCGAAATCCTGAATTGGAGCCCACCGTGAACATGACCCTGCAACCCCTCCCCAACCATGCCGCCCCCGCAGGCCCCGTCGTCCTCGTCATCATGGATGGCGTTGGCCTCGGCAAATACGAAGAAGGCGACTTTGTCCGTTCCGCCTGGAAACCCAATCTCGACTGGCTGCTCGCCAACTGCCCCCACACCACCCTCAAGGCCCACGGCCGCGCGGTCGGCATGCCCTCCGACGACGACATGGGCAACTCCGAAATCGGCCACAACGCCATCGGCTGCGGACGCGTTTATGACCAGGGCGCGTCTCTCGTCGCCAAGGCCGTCGAATCCGGCAACCTCTTCGCCGGCGAAACCTGGCAGGCCATGGTCGCCCGCGTCAAAGAGCGCGACTCCACCCTCCATTTCATCGGCCTCTTCTCCGACGGCAACGTCCACGCCCACGTGGACCATCTCAAGGGCATGCTCGCCCGCGCCAAGGCCGAAGGCGTCCGTCGCGCCCGCGTGCACATCCTGCTCGACGGCCGCGATGTCCCCCCCACCTCCGCCCTCGACTATGTCATCCCCTTCGAACAGTTCCTGGCCGGCCTCAACGCCGATGGCGCCGCGGACTACGCCATCGCCTCCGGCGGCGGCCGCATGAACGTCACCATGGACCGCTATGAGGCCGACTGGCGCATTGTCGAACGCGGCTGGCACACCCACGTCCTCGGGCGGGGCGCGCTCTATCCCTCCGCCCAAGCCGCCATCGAGGCCCTGCGCGCGGCCTATCCCGGCATCCTCGACCAGGACCTGCCCCCCTTCGTCATCGGCAAGGACGGCCAACCCGCCGGCCCCATCCAGGACAACGATGCCGTCATCCTCTTCAACTTCCGCGGCGACCGCGCCATCGAGCTCACCCGCGCCTTCGAAGAAGACGACTTCCCCCACTTCGACCGCGTCCGCCGCCCGGACGTCCTCTTCGCCGGCATGATGCAATACGACGGCGACGCCGGCATCCCCGCCCGCTTCCTCGTCGAGCCCCCCCGCATCACCCGCACCATGGGCGAATACCTCGTCAAGGCCGGTGTCCGCCAGCTCGCCATCTCCGAAACCCAGAAATTCGGCCACGTCACCTACTTCTTCAATGGCAACCGCGCCGAAAAATTCAGCGAGGAACTCGAAGACTATGTCGAGGTCCCCTCCGACCGCGTCCCCTTCGAACAGCGCCCCTGGATGAAGGCCGCCGAGATCACCGACAAGGTCATCGAAGCCATGCGCTCGAACGCCTACCGCTTCATCCGCGTCAATTTTGCCAACGGCGACATGGTCGGCCATACCGGCATCTTCCCCGCCGTCAAAATCGCCGTCGAAACCGTGGACCTCTGCATCGGCCGCCTGCTGGCCGCCGCCCGGGAAACCGGCGCCATCCTCGTCATCAGCGCCGACCACGGCAACTCCGACGACATGTACGAACACGCCAAGGATGGCTCCGTCGTCATGGACCCCGAAACCGGCCTGCCCAAGGCCCGCACGGCCCACTCCCTCAACCCGGTTCCCGCCATCATCTACGACCCCGCCGGCACCGCCAACGTCACCCTGACCGCCCAAACCGGCCTGGGCATCTCTTCGCTGGCCGCCACCTGCCTCAATCTCCTCGGCTATCAGGCCCCCGACGACTACGACCCCTCCCTCATCCAAACCGACTCAGGCTGACCCGTGCCCCTGCAGCCCGGATCATTCACGCAAAACCTCAACGCATCAGCGCCAAAGGATAGGAGCCTGTCCGCCTCCGGCGGAACGCATCGCCGAGGCGTCCGCGCCGTGGCCCCGCCACGGCGTAGAAAAAAATGCTTCCCAGCGGTCTCGCCTTGCCCGAATACTATCGCCCATTCCTCCCCTTCCCTGCTTCCCTGCTTGCACCACCCAACAAAACACCAAGCACAAAGAACAAAGCACGCGGCCTCGCCGCTCATGACAGAATAAATCTGTGCCTTATCTCACCCCAACCTCCGCCGGCGTGATCCTGAATCTCCACATCGTGCCCCGCGCCACCAAAAACCTGATCCAGGGACTCCACGGCGACGCCCTGAAAATCCGGCTCAACGCCCCCCCGGTCGAGGGCGCGGCCAACACCGCCCTCATCCAATTCCTGGCCAAAACACTCGATCTCCCCCGCGCCCGCCTTCAGTTGCTGGCCGGCCAAACCAGCCGCGCCAAAAAAGTGCTCGTCCTCGGCGTCAAAGCCGCGGACATCCGGCCTGTACTCTCTCCACCCCAGTGATGCATGCAGCACTGGTCCGAATATAGCGATCCCGCCCTCATCCGCTCCCTCGCTGCGGAAATCGCGCGGATTTCACGCCGTCCGGCGCGCATCATGGAAGTCTGCGGCGGCCAGACCCACGCCATTTTGCGCCATGCCCTCGACACCCTTCTACCCCCGCGCATCACGCTGCTGCACGGCCCCGGCTGCCCGGTCTGCGTCACCCCCGCCGCCTATCTCGACCATGCCATCCAAATGGCCCGGCAGCCCGGCGTCATCGTCACCACCTTCGGCGATCTCCTGCGCGTCCCCTCGGCCTCCTCCGGCGACCTCTACGGCGTCAAAGCGGCAGGCGCCGATGTGCGCGTGATCACGTCGCCCTTGCAGGCGCTCGATTTCGCCAGTCGCCATCCGGATCGGCAAGTGGTTCATCTGGCCATCGGCTTCGAAACCACCGCCCCCGCCAACGCCCTCCTGCCGGTCCTCGCCCGCGAGCGGCAGCTAGACAATGTCTCCCTGCTGGTCTCCCAGTTTCTGGTGCCCCCTATCCTGCGCGCCATCTGCACCGATCCCGCCACCGCCCCCGATGCTTTTCTTGCGGCCGGACACGTCTGCGCCATCACCGGTTCGGACCCCTACGACGCCCTCGCCCGCGAACTCGGCCGCCCCATCGCCATCACCGGCTTTCAGCCCGCCGACATCCTTCTCGGCATTCTCGAAATCGTCCGACTCCTCGAGCATGGCCGCGCCGCCATGATCAATGCCTATCCCCGCATGGTCCGGCCCGAAGGCAATCCCGCCGCGCGCAGCATCCTTGAAACTGTTTTCGAGATCACCGACCGCGAATGGCGCGGCCTCGGCCGGGTTCCCCTCAGCGGGCTCTCCCTCAAACCGGATTGGGCCGCCTTCGACGCCGCTCAACGCTTCCCCATGCGGCCCGTCGAAGACCCGCCGCCGGGCGAAGCCGACTGCCCCGCGGCCGACGTTCTCCTGGGACGCCTCCAACCCGACCACTGCCCCCATTTTGCCATCCGCTGTACGCCCGACACCCCCCTTGGCGCGCCCATGGTCTCCCCCGAAGGCGCCTGCGCCGCCTTCTTCCACCACCGGGGAACATCACCTCCATAATCACCCTCCTGGCACCTTGCACTTGCAACCTGCCACCCCCGCCGTCGCCATGGCGCGTCAGCGCCCCAATCGCCAATTCCCGCATTCACGCAATCGCGCATTTCCCCCCTCCCCACCCCCCCCACACCGTCCCGTGTCCGCCTTGAATGTCTCTGGTCGGCGCGGCGCAGCCGCGCTAGAGCATTTGAAGAAATAATGTGGCCGGGAGGTCGTAGCGAATTGGGCTGGGCCAAGGAAGGCGAAGCAGGAATAGCATCGCTATGTCGATGCAGCCTGACGACGGCCAAGCCCAATGCAGTAGACAAAACGGCTACAGAATTGATGAAAATGCTCTAGTAAGCGGCGCCGTTCATCGTAATGATCTGAATCGCCATCAGGCCGATCAACGCAAGGAAAGACAGCAGCGAAACCACCGCCCAAATCGCTCCGGGGCCCTCATCTTCCTGAATGGCAAAGATGGGTTCGGTCTCGAGACTGACCCCGCCGGTGCTCGGCACGGTGATCGAGGCGCCGCCGCCCGGCCGCTTGAGCCGGATCGTGGGCCGTCCCGATATCGCAGCGCCCTCTTCACCGGGCGCCGACGTGACCGGCGCACCGCTCGAACTGATGCGCACGGTCGGCCGCGCGCCAATCCGAATGGTCCGCGGCTGAGTTTTCGGCGCACCCGACAAAGGCACCTGGCTGGTGTCCAACAACGTGGTCCGGCGCTTGTAAATGTCGTCATCCATCGCCGGCATCGCGCCCAGCCCCACCTGCGAGGTTTGCGCTTTGGCCGCGCCGGGAATCGCGCTGATGTCTATGCGCGAGGTGGCCTTTTTGGCGTGAGAGCCGATCCGGATCCCCGCGGGGGAAGGCGACGAAGGCGGCATCGCTTTACTCAAATCAATGCGGGAAGTGGACGATTTGACCTGACTGATATCCAAGGGCTTGAGTTCGTTGTCTGCGGTCATGGCAAAGCCTCAATTTCTTTATTCCTGTCAACGACGTTACCGCAGCCCAACCGGACGGTCAACGTCTATTTCTCCCTTCCCCGCTCGAAGGGATTGGCCTACGCTGACAATATGAATGCGCCTTGTCCGTTTTGCCGGCTCCCCGCCGCGCGTGTCATTGCCGAGGATGGCCCCTGCGTGGCTTTTCGCGACGCCTTCCCCGTCAGCCAGGGCCACACCCTGATCATCCCCCGCCGCCACGCGGCCTCCTTTCGTGATTTGAATGCCGAAGAATGGGCCGCCGCCCAGCGCCTGGCCGTGCGCCTCGCCGCGGAACTGCAAGCGGCTGATCCTTCGATTGCCGGGTTCAATTTCGGCGCCAACGACGGCCTGGCCGCCGGGCAGTCCATCTTCCATTGCCATCTGCATCTCATCCCCCGGCGCATGGGCGACCACCCCTCCCCCCGGGGCGGGATTCGGGGCGTCATCCCCGGCAAAGCCGATTATCCCGCTTGACTTTGGCCGCTTTTTGGCGTTAGTTTCCGGCAGATCATTCGAGGTTCCAGCGTAGCTCAATGGTAGAGCGGTTGGCTGTTAACCAATAGGTTACAGGTTCGAGTCCTGTCGCTGGAGCCATTTCCTTTGTCGCGAAAGCAGGCAAAGCAACCCGCCCCACCCTCTGTGCTCCACTTCGCCGCGCCGCGGCATCCGTCAGCGCCCCTGGGAACGCTGAACCCCAGCTCGGCAAATGCTTGACTCCCGACTCCCGACACTCAAAAACACGGTTTTGGGCCGAAAATTGCCCGTTTTTGCCCCGTTTTTACCCATTTCGGGCCGTTTTTGCCCGTTTTTCAGCCTTTCGGGCGGTTTTCCGCGCGGCAACCGCCGCGCTGATGCGCGGCGTTCCCGGAAAAAACGATCAGTCTGATCCGTCCGATCTGTCCGATCCTTCCACCTTCAACCCGCCACCTTTTTCCCGCCGCGCCAGTGGCGCGGCGTCCTACTGATGCCCCATCCACCGAGTGGGCAGGGTATAGAAGTTCGAGGGGTGATAGGTCCACGTCCAGGTGTTGTCCAGACCGCCGTTCCGGGAGATGATAATGATCACATCATTGGGCTGGAAGGGGTTGCCCGGCACCGTTCCACCGGTGGAGGAGTATCTCCAGACGCCCTCGGGGTCGCAGTAGATCAGCTTGCCGCCGCGCACGTTCTTCTTGGTGGTATCCACGGTATAGATCTCGTCGCCGGTGCCCTTGGGCCCCTTCACAAAACCGCTTTCGATCAGATTCATCCTGCTCGGGTGCGTAGCCACTGGCAGGCGCAGAGCAACCGGATTGTACACCAGCATCTCTTCCCGGCCGCTTCGCCAGCCGCACTCGATCACCTGCGAGAAGCCGTTGGTGGGCACCTGGGCGATCGGCGACCAGATCATGGCCGGAACCTTGGCCCACTTGCCATCCTCCGTCGGCTTGTCATAGTCCTCGGCCTCCGTCGTGATATAGTTCGTCGGCAGGATGTCCGGCAGGGTGATGGAGAAGCCCTCATTAAAGAAGCCCGGTTGCTGAGCATCATCGGTCACATCCTTCGGAGTTGCACCCTGCGGCACAACCGTCATCCAGCGCCCATACTCGTTCAACCAGTATTGGCTGGCGGCTACGGTATTGGAACTCGGCGTGAAGAACTCGACCCGGGTGCTCTGCAGAGGAGTATTGGTGCCCGGGAAGGTTTCTGTGCCGCCGAAGACGCCTCCGAAGGTATTCGTGTAAGGCACGCCATGGAACGCCACATAGTTGCGGCCCGGCGACAGCACGACGTTGTGGAGGGCATAGACCTCCTCGCTGGCCAGCGGCCGCTGCGGCCGTTCGGTGTTGGGATCCTTCGTACGCCAGCGGTCCTTGTAGGAGGCGCGGAAGAACCGGATCTGGCCGCGTCTTCGCGCCAGGGCCGCATCGTCCACGAACCAGTTGGTGTTCACCGAGGCAATCAGGTTCCACTGATTGTTGCTGCGCTCGTTGAAGGATGAACCGTCCCAATAAATCAAGTCGTAGTCCTTGCGAACTTCCGTGTAGATGAACGGGCTCTCGTTGGTTACACCCGCGGCAATCCAGTACAGCGCCGAAGCGGTCGGCGTGTTGGTGTTGTCCAGTTGCGCCGTGGGATGCGCGACCCCCGCCTCCTCCTTGTCCATGATGTTGCCCCGGATGAGGGCGAAGCGGATGGTGTTGTTGGTCGCCCAGCTAATCGGTGTGGCGGGTCCCTCGTTGCCGGCTTTGTCCACACCCACGATAATGACCGCATAATCCTGGTCGTAATCGAGGTCATAAAGCCGGACCGTGGTGCTGGACAGGTTGGCCATGCTGACATAACTCGCCCCGCTCGCCGACGGATCGGAAATGGTGCTGGCTGAGGTCACGGAAGGCCAGTTGGTGTAATCACCTGTCACGATGAAGTTCGTATAGATATACGCGCTGCCGCTGCTATAGCCCGGATCACCTGCCGGCACATCCAGCGGATCAAACGTGCCGTAGTAGAGCTTGTAGCTGCCCCACGGCGAAAGGATGTCCGTCTGCGTGGAGAGTCCGGTCGGGTGGTTGTCATGTCCCGGATCATCCGGCCCCACGCCAGTTGACCTCCAGCTAATGTCAAACTGCGTGGTCGGGTCGTCCACATTGTCCACCGACGCGCCGTCAATCTGCATCTCAACCGCGGTCGGCGGCGTCACATCATACGCGACATAGAAGGGCTTGGCGGGACCCGCCAGGCGGTCGCCCACCCGGTTGTTGTCGGCATCCACCGCAAAGATGTATTGCGGCTGGAGACCCTGGCTCTCCACCGAGGCCACAAAGCGCATGGACGGATGGTTCTCGCCAATGTCCACGCTTAGGCGCAGATCATCCCAATAGGTGACGTCCGTGTCCCCGCTGCCGCCGGCCTGGAGTGTGATCTTGAGCACCTCGACCGTGCCGTCTCCGATCTCCACCTCGGCCGGATCGAAGGAGAAGCTGCTCCACCCCTCGGTTGCCGCCAGCGTCAGCGTCTTGACGGCCACCGGCGTATTGAGGTTGTTGGTGGCAAACGCCTCGACCAGGAAGGTCGCGCCCGCATCGCCGGTGCGATACCAGCCGCTGACGCCAATCTTGGGCGTGGCGGACTCCCCGTTGCGGAACTCAATCACCTGGCTGGCCTTGCCGCCCCTGGTCTGCTTGAGACTATTGGTGCCTTCCTTGACCAGTTCAAGCCCGGTGGACAGCCATTGGATCGTGCTATTCATGTCGAGTTCCCAACCGGTGGCATGGGTGGTGCCCGCCATTTCAAAGCCATAGTTGGCCAGCGCGCCTTCCGGCGCCGCAACAGGATAGGGTGTGCCCCGCAAGGCCAGCGCAGCCGCGTCCAGCGAGCCGACGGCTTCCGCCGTCACGCGGTATTCACCAATGCCGGTCACCTCGCGCTGCTTGGGCGAAGTGGTTGCCTCGTCCGCTACCTGGTCCTTCGCCACCGCACCAAAGGAGACCAGGAACTCGGGCGTGTTGGTCCACGCCACGCTGAAGCGGTCCGGCGTGCCTTCCGGCACCGCCACGCCATTCACAAAGACATCGCCAACCGCGCTCGGCGGGGTCACGTCGTTATCCACCACATACATCGAGAGATCGGCCAGCATTTGCAGATCGTCATCGGTGCGGTCGTCGTCCGCGTCCCACACGCTGGCCTGGCCGCGGTATTCGCCCAGCATGACATTGGTGTACACCGGCCGGGGCAAGTCCGCCTCAAACGCGCCATCGTCCTGCGAACGAACCCCGCCGCACTCAAATGTCTTCGCAAAGGTGAGCAGGCGATTGGTCGCCACCACGCCGCCCAACGGATCATGCAGCGAGAAGCGCGGTCGCTTGCTCTCGTCAACCGCGTTGGGTGAACGGATGCCGCTGCCGGTATCCCAGGTGCGCCCTTGAAGTTTGAACGAACCGCTGGTGAGTGCGGCATCGGTCACTTCGGTCACGCCCTCCTCGCCCACCCCGCCCTGGAGCAGCGTCAGGTCGGCAATCGCCCAATAGGTGCCGATCGAGTTGGTCGCCCCGCCGTAGCCGTGGATGCGGATCTGGGTTTCCTCCCCGGCCAAGACCTCCAGCGGCTCGTCTTCCTCCCAGTTCCGCGACCATGCGTACCAGGTATTGGTGTTCAGCGGCGTGCCCGCGCTACCCGTGAAGTAGAACGGGCCCCAGGACTCCTTTTCCTCGTTATCGACAAAGCGGAACACCTTAAAGTGGGTCGGGCCGTTTTCCTTGTTGATCAGGCTCTTGAAGGACATGTTCGTGATGTACATGTTGGCTTCCGGCTTCATCTCGAAGTGCCAGTATTTGCTGTTGTAGTGCCAGCCGCTCTGGCGGACCGAATAGGTGCCGCCCTCGGGCGAAACCGTCCAGATTCGCGGCGTGCTGATCGCGCCCTTGTCGGTCTCGCACATCAACTGGCTGAACTCGACGCTGGAATCCGACCGCGTCGGATGGAACAAGTTGGTCGCGGAGGTAAAGCGCCACTGCGCCAGGATGCCGGTGCGCGGCTTCATGGTCTGCAGCGTCAGCTTGGGTCGATCCGTATCCTCGTCAATCACCCGCAGGCGGCCCAGACTGCCCTCGAGCCAAAGTTCATCGTCCGGGCGGTCCAGGTCGGCATCCGGCACGCGGACGGTCATGGGCAGGCCCGTGCCGCCTTCCGACTCATTGACCAGCGCGGTCAGCTCGGCCTTGGTGATTCCGGACACTTCCCACCACAGCTTGGTAGTCGGAGCCGTGGTGTCGTCCACGACGCTCTTGTCGTCGGAATACACAGCCGTGCGACCCGCCATCTTCATTTCGGCCCTGTCCTCCTGAAGGCCGCTGCCCTCGTCGTAAATGTTGCCAAGGAAGTGCAGCTTGTAGCCGGAGTCGGCAATCTGGGCGTCGGTCACCTGGATTTCGTAGGGCCGACCCGTGATTTGGATGTTATCCATGCGGAAAGCGCCATTCGCAGCAACATATTCGGGGCCCAGAACAAAGCGCAGATATACCTTGGAAGAGCCCGGCGGAATCACCTCGGACAGCTCAATGAGGCGCGGGCGCCAGTCGGTGGCATCGGTCATGGACCAGGCCGGCCATAGCGGACTGCTCTCGAAGTTCTCACCGGTCACCGACCATTGCACCTCGACTTTTTTGAAGCTGTTGGCGCCGCCCTGCTCCGCCCACGACATGGTGATGTCTTCGGCGGCCACCAGCGGCAGCTCGAACTGGATCCACGGCACGTTCTCGGCATTGAAGCCCCAACTGCCAATCGACCGCATGTACAGCGCGCCGCGGTTGATTTGGCCGAAGCCGTCAAATGTGTCATTGATGCCCGTCCCCGCTTGGCCCGGTACAATGATGTCCTCGGTGTATAACGGGGTCCAGGTAATCTTGGCATCCGTCAGCAGGCTGCCCGGCCAGGGCTGGGCGCAAGCCTCGACCGAGGCGTTGTTCGTGAAGCTCCACGCCGTGAAGACCACCTCGTGATTCCCCATCACCGGCTCCAGGTCCAGATAATGTTCGTCCTCTGTTTCCAGCCCGCCCATGAGGCCAACCTTGACCGCGGTGTCTTCGCCAATCACGGGCGGCTGAACATCGTCGTCGTAGATATTGAAGGTGATGAAGCCGCCCAAGCCCACGATCCGGTCGTACAACCCCGCCGTCGCCAGGAAGTTGGTGTACGGAGGCTGGTTCGTATCCTCGCGCTGCCACTCGCGGTAGTCCCACTGGTCGGTATCCACCATCGCCGGCCAGGGCCAGGGCACTTCGGCGTCCTCGGTGCGCTGCATGATGTAGCGCTTCTCGAACTCGCCTACCGGGCCGATCCCGCACACATCAATCCACTTGTTGGTCTCCGTATGATGGAACAGCGCAATCGGGTCGTCGCCGCTGACCTGCAGCACCTGGTTGGTCGAAACCACCCACAGACGCGGAGGCTGAACGGCTTCCAACGCCGCAACAATCAGCCCGATTCGTTCGCTGTTGTCCTTCTCGCCATTGAGCACCACGAAGGTCTCGCCGTGCGGCAGCCAGTACGGCTCTTCCGAAAGACGGAAGTAGTGGTTCCACTTCACATACTTGTCGGGGGGCTGCGTCTGCGAGGCAATCAGATACTGGCTCAAGTCCACATCCACGCCGGTCCCGTTGTAAATCTCGACATATTTGTCCCAGTAGGCGCTCGCGCCGAATTCGCCGAAGAACAGGTTGTCGGTGGCATATTTCTCCGCCAGCGTAATCGTGTTGGTGGACTTCTGGCTGACCGAGGTCACCCACACGCGGGAGGTATAGATGCCCAGGCTGACATCCTCCGGATTCAGGCGGGTCGTAATCTCGTTCGCGAAGATTTGACGTCCGCTCGGGTGAGTTGTCTTTTCCACCACGGACTGATTTTCGTCGTAGAGATACTCCTCGGGATCGGCCTGATCCAACAGGTTGAACGCCGCCGACGAAATCTTCGTGCGGTGATAAACCTCGAACTCGACCGGATAGCTCAACCCGGCCTGCGAAAGCTGACCGTCGGAAATCCAATGGGTGTTCTGGTCCAGCACATAGTCGTACACCTTCGGATAGGTGAAGTTGAGGACTTCATCCCAGGTGCTGCCCACGCGGATTTCATCGAAATAGACATGGTCCAGCGACGATTCTTCAACCTCATCCCATATACCCGCCGCCACCCGGATGCCGGTAATCGGCGCGATGTCCAGTTCGGTGTTTTTGTAAGCCACCGCCCGCTTCTCCCGGGCCTCTTCATAGTCCTCGGGAATGAAGTTCTCATCATTCCAGTAGAACGCCCAGAGGTTCACTTCCCCTGCTGCGGGATTCCATTCGCCGACCAGCATGTAGTCCTCAAAATGCATGCTGTTGAGGCCATAGTCCGAACCTTCTTCGGCATCAATGCCCGGGATGTGGATCCCGGCGTTGTTGGTCTGTCCCGCCGGCTTGCCGAAGAAGATTTCCTCGGTCTTGCCGTCTTGTCCGCTCATGAGCGAAAGCCCGATAAACTTGTTCGTGCCGTGCCATGCGTCCTCTGCCTTGTAGTTCATCATGAAGGCGACAAAGGTGCGGCCCGGGCGGGGCATCTGCAGCAGGCGATAAACCTGGCCGGTTGCCGGCACATTGCTGTTATGCACCCATTGCAGCTTGTTGGCATAGGGCGTGGGATAGCCAATCGCCCCATGCGCCAGGTTGGTGTCATCCACGCGGAAGACCGTGGTATAATCCACAATGCCATCCTCCTCGTTTTCCTCGTCGCCAAACCACGGCCCGTTCCAGCCCTGGCCCGTGGCAAGGCTGCCCTGTTCCGCCAGAGTGAAGTTGTTGGTGTAGGCGAATTGCTCGATGATTTCGCCGCGCTCGTAGTTGAGAGTCGTAACGGGCAGGTCCTGCGGTTCCGCGTAGGCGGCGGAATAGGTCGTGCCGGCCTGGCCGAACAGGCGGAAGTAGTTGGCCGAACCCGGCGGCACCACCACTTCCACTTTCCCATCGGGGTTGCCCCGGTACGCCACCAGGGCGTTGCCCACGGTTTCGCCGCCCGAAATCTCGGTGCCCTGCGCAATGCTTTCCACGTCAATTTCTTCCATCGCCCACAGCAGCACCACATTCGGCGCGCCGTTGCGGTTCCAGGTCAATTCGACCATTTCCGGCCCGTCGCCCCACGCCATCATGTCGGTCGGCGGCGGCACATAGGTGGAGATGCCGAAGGTGAACGCGTTGCTGGACTGCGCCGAGTCGCCGGGGCGGTCGTTGTCGCAGTCGGCACTGAACACCCACAGGGTGAGCTGCGAATCCACTTCCAGGTCTTCCAGGTACACGGCCGGAATGGTGGCGGTCAGCGCGGCGGGCTCGTTCTCGTCCATGCCGGCGCCATCCTCGTTCGGCGTCATATCAAAGCTGCCGGAACCAAGCACATCGCCTTCAAACACCAGTTCCCAGCGGTTGCTGGCGCTGCACACCCCGCTCTGGAGGTCGCGCACCAGGCCGGTCACCACCAGCCCGTTCTCGAAGTCATGATCGGAGAAATAGGCGCCGTCCACATTGAAGCCCAGGTGCTCGGGGCCCTCCGTGTCTTCGTCCACCACGGTGACCTTCATGGTCTCGTTGGTGAGACCGCCCAGGGTCAGGATACGGATGTTGTCAATCGCGATACGCTTGTTGCTGGCCGCCTTGTTCGTGATGGTAATGACCACGTTGTTCTCAAACGACAAGCCCGGCGCCTGGAAGGAATAGACCGTGCTGACATCCGGCGGCATGGACGTCACCGTGCCCACCACATTGCCATTGACGAGCACGTCCACATCGAATGAACCGGTTTCCGAGAACGGGCGGCGATAGTCAAAGGAGATTTGCGAGCAACCGTTCTCCAGTTCAGGCGAAACCAACTCGCCTTGCGCACGGACGGTCGGCGCCTTGCCGTTGAGGGTCTGGTCCCAGCGGGTGCCGGAATACGTCCATTCGCCCAGGTCCGCCCCGGTGGTCGTGCCGCCCAGATACGACCCGGAAGTCGTAGTCACATCGTTGAAGGTTTCCAACTGCTCGACCACGCCGCCGCCCAGGGTGCGCACATAGACTTCATCCACGACGGCAATGCCGTTGGAGCTGACCGCGCTGACCCGCGCGGTATAGACCCCGAGAACTGCCGGATAGAAGGGCGGCGCCGTCGCCGTGAACACCGTGCAGGAATTGCCATCCACCACCACCGTATCCGTGGCGCTCAGGGGCATATCCTCAAAGGCAAAGGTGCCGTCCGGATAGAGCAGGTCCATCGTGGCGCCGACCGGCTGCATGCCGCTGTACTGGTACATCGTGAACGAGACCTGGACCTCCCCGTTGGCCGCCGCATGGTCGGTCACCGTATGCTCGTCGGTGGCCGCCACGCCATCCTCGAACACATACGCCACAACCTCCGGCGGAGTGGTCTCCGGGTCGAAGCAGTTGCCCGCCAGCAGCACCACCGCCTCCGGCTGGTTGGGTGAATCGTTGTGAATCACCATCTGCCAGTTGAAGTAGCCCCCGCCCGCCGGGGTGAAGAACACGTTGATTGGCAGCGACTCGCCCGGCGCCACCAGCGCCTGGTCAACGTCCGCCTCGAACAACGCGTAGCCGCTGCCGATGAACTCAATGTCCTCGATGTACAGCGCCATGTTGCCGGTGTTCTGCACAACCACCTGCTGCTGGGCCACCAGCCCCACCCCCACCTGGCCAAAGTCCAGCTCGGTCGGCGTCACCGTAATGCCCGGCGCCAGCAGGCGGAAGAAGTACTGGTTGGAGACCGTCAGGCTGTCCCCCTCATATTCGCAGTCGAAGTCGCTGCCCATGAGCGACAGCACATAGTTGCCGCCGCTGAGAGTGTCCAGCGGAATGCCAACGGACAGCTCGAGCGCGTCCTCCATTCCGTCGCCATCCTCCAGGCCCGCGACCGACAGATAACCGGACGCAATGGACTGCGCGCCCATGCGCAGCGCGTATCCGTTGCTGGCGGCATGGAGCCCGCTGTCTTCATCGCGAATCTTCCAGGAAATCTCCAAATCGGATCCGGCGAGATCCGCCAGCAGGATGTCCGGGCCGGGCGATCCCGCGGCGGGCGCCACGCCCGCCACCTGCACATCGGTCAAATCGGGCGTCTCGACATCGTCGTCATCCACCGTAAAGCGCATGGGCTTGCCGAGAACCCCGTCCATCTCGTGACGGCCCAGGTCGGACAGGTCGGTGAAGTCATCCACAATCACCCACTCGGTCTCGTCATAGACCGGGTTGGCGCGGCTCACCGAAGGCAGGCGGCGCACGATCTTGTCCTGATAGAAGTTGCCGCCGCTGGGCACCGCAAACAGCGCGTCCACCGGGTCTTCCTCGCCCGCGCCCTTGTAGAGCAGCACCGTGTCGTCGCCGTTGAAGTTGCAGATGGCGTCGTCGGTCCAATCCGCCAAAAGGAGGATATCTGCATTGGCCAGGGGATGGGCGATGACAAAGGTCGCGCCGGACGGGAGGGTCACTTCCGGGAACGGCAGATAATTGCCCAGCGCGTCCCAGCTCTGGTTGTTCACGATCAGGCGGATGCCGTAGTCGCCGAGGTCCACCGGCGCGCCCGTGCCATTGTACAGCTCGAGGGCCTTGTCGTTGCTCAATCCCTCGAGGTATTCCGTGATCATCAGCTCGTCCGCCGTCACGACGCCATCCGCCGTATAGAGCGTGCTGACATGCTTGATGAGGTTCGAGGAGAACAGGGCGACTTCCAGGCGGTAGTTCGTCGAGGGCACCGCCGGCCAGTAGCCCGGATGCGTCTCGCTGGTCAGCGTGTAGGTCATCCCGTCGGTCGTCGTCCAGTTGTCGAAGGGCTGGTCTGCCAAAATGCAGTCGTTGTCCTCGTTATAGAGGCTGTAGGTCGGCGCGTGCTCGCCCTCCATGTAGATGCCGCGGATGTGATAGACCTGCGCGGTCACCCCGAACACGCCCGAGGTCACCATGGCGTCACTGGCCCACCGGTTGAAGCCGACCCAGTAGTTGGAGACCATCGGCACATTGGTCGAGACCGTCGGCACGCCCGTGCCGCGGATCTCGATCGGATACGGGTTCACGCCCGAGTTGTTCTCGATCGAGAGCATGGCGGAATACTGCTCGGTGCCCGCATTCGTGGGCCAGAAGGAAACCACCAGGCTGTTGCTCTCGGTGTAGAGCAGCAAATCCTCGAAACGATCCTTGCTCAACGCGAAGGAATCAACATCGTCGCCAGCCAGAGTAAAGGCCGGCTCGGCATTCAGATACAGCGGCACGTTGTCGCCGCCATTGTTCGCCAGGAAGACCGTGATGTTGCTCGAAAGCGTGGATTCCACCTCGCCGAAGTCAATAATTTGCGGACACGGGATCAGCCCCGGCTGCCCGATCAGCTCCGGCCAGACACAGGAGACGCGAATCTCGTCCCAGATCGCGCCGCCAAGCCAACCGTCATCGCTGCCGCCCTTGAGTTCGATGGCCGTAAACTGCTCAATGCCCATGCCCGACCACTCCGCATCCCAGGTCTCGGGTTCCATATACGGGATGTCTTGCCCCTGATAGTAGCACTTGGCATAGGCTTTGCCGCCCGAGGGATCGTCAAAGTCGTACTTGAGCACCATCCAGTACCAGTCGGCCGTGCTTCTGCCGCTATCGCCCCAGCCGTACATTCCATACGAGCTCTGGGCGTTGTACGGGTCCCGCCGAATACTGAACAGGTTGTCTGCACCATACACCTTGCCGAACTCCACCTCGGTGGCGTCGCCGTTCATCAAGCCGATGGTCATGTAGCGTCCGGTGCTGTTGTACTGGTAGGCCACGATGGCGCCCACGAAGATCGTGCCGCTGTTGGTGGGGGCAATAGTCCGGCGGGCGGAACTATGGCTGACCTGATTAGCCGTCAGTACAGCGCGGTTGCCCACCACCGTCGGATAGTTGGGCTTGGTCAGGTCAAATTCCGGCAGGCCCGGCACCCCGTTGGTCTGCACTTCCCAAACATGGTCGGTGCCGGTCGTGAGGCTCCACCCGCCCGTCCACTGGTGCCCGCCCGTCTTGCCGCCGAACCCGGCGTCCGGATTCAGGATGTTGTTCGTGTACGAGAAGGTTTCGGAATACACATTCTCGGGGTACGGCATAGTAATCAGCGGACTGCATGGAATCAGGCCGTCGGAGTAATAGGGCGGAGTGGGCTGGCCGACCGCCTGGATGCTGTAGATGCGATAGTGATTGGTGCTGTTGGGCTGCACCACATGCTCCTGGAAGCCGGAGGCTGCGCCCTTGTACACCACCGTAGCGGTGCCAATGGTGTTGCCAACCGTGTAGTTCGTGCTGGGGCCGGGGCCGGCCAGCACCGGCGCCTCGGTCGAATGCAGGATGAGAATCTCGTGCGCGTCGGAATTGGCCTCGATGCTGGCGCGCACCATTTCGCGGCCGTCGAGCCACAGGTTGCTGTTCTCGCTCACATTGCCAATGGGCGTGCGGAAGCCCACGGCAAACTCGCTCCAGTCGCTGGTGCTGCCGCTGGTGGCATTGGTCGCTTCAATCCAGTAGTAGTAGGGCCAGCCCGGCACGCCGGTGGTGTCCTCATAGCTTTCTTCATCCGCGTCCACCGTGGCAATCGCCACCGCCTGATTGGTGTCATGGGACAATCCCCGCCAGATCACATAACCCGTCTCGCCCTCGATGTCGCTCCAGGTCAGCTCCACCTTGTTCGCATAGTCGTTGTCTTCGCCTTCGGTGGCCTCGGTGTCCTCGGGCGCGGTCAGCTTGCGGTAGCCGCTGTCCGGAGCGCTCCACACCCCCTCGCCGTTCTGGTTCTCGCCCGCCACCCAGTAGTAGTAGAGCTGGCCGGGCGCCGCGGTTTCATCCACCCAGTTGGTCTCGTTCATCGCCACCACCTGGAGCAGCTCGGCGGCGCTGGTGCTGGCGGTTGTGGCGCGATAGAGGTTGTACTTCGTCTCGGTCGCCAAATCTCCCCACTCCAGGTCCACCTGATCCGTGCTGGTGCCCTTGGAAGCCTTCAGGCTGTTGCCCGGATCGCCCGGCTTGCTGACGGTGGTCACCACCGGCATGGTTTCGGAGTTGGCGCTGACGCAGTCCTCGCTGCTGGCCGCCCGCACGCGGTAGTAATAGGTCACATCCTCGTCCAAACCGGTCACCACCACACTCGTGTCGTTGACCTCGTAGTTGTCGTAGTCCCCCACAAAGCTCGAGCCGACAAAGGCGCCGCAAACCTGGATGTCGTCAATCGCCCAGACTTCCGCCGCGCTGTTGTTGACCGTCACCACCTTGAGTTTGATCATCGTCGCCGAATCCGGAAGGCTGATGTGCGCCGTGGCGTAGTTGTTGTCGTTCAGACCGGTCTGCGGCGCGGTCACGCTGACAGGCGTTCCCGCCACGGTCTGGACCACGCCCGTCGCGTCAAAGCCCCACCGCGCGTTGTTCTGCGGACTGCCGGAAATCAGGATGTCCGGCGTGTCGCTGAAGTCGGCGCCGTCCAGCGCGACAAAGATGCTCACCTTGTCCGCGCCGTCCGCGCCGTTGGTCTTGTTGGTCGAAATGCTCGCCACATGCACGGTGACCGTCCGGCCGGTAAAGCCCTCGATCAATGCGGTTTCCAGTTGCAGGACGCCCTGGCCGTTCGCCCGCTGGAAGGAGCCCTCGCCGGTGCGCACGCGGCTGGAAGGCGGATCATCCGTCGTCCGGTTGACCGTGCTGAACCAGTTGTTGCCCTGAATGGCCGTCCAGTTGTCCGCCACGCCGCCTTCAAAGCCCTGTTGCAGGAACACCGCCACCTCGCCCGCCTCGCCTTCACTGGCGGTGAAGTAGGGACTGGTGCTCACATCGAGGAAATAGCTGGTCGCCCCTTCCGACTCGTCCCACTCCACCGTGAAACGATCAACACCAATGTATGTGGCCTCAGAAATATCTGGCGGCAGGGGCCCCGTGGTTTCCGCGACGCCGTCCAGGCCGTCCGAATAACGCCCGTCATACATCGAGAACATCTTGTAATAGTACAGGGTGCAGCTCTCGAGCTCGTCATGCGTCTGCGGCGAGGCATCGCCCATGTACAGCACCGTGCCGCCCGCGAAGGTCTCGCCCACCACCGGCGTGCCGCTGGGCTCCGTAAACTCCGTCGGATCCGTCGCATACACAATCACCACGCCCTGCCCCACCGGGTTCAGCTCGAAGTCCAACTCGATCTCCGTCGGGCCCAGCGCGGTCGCGGTGAACAGGTCGGGGTCCAGCACCGAAGGCTCGAATTCCAGATAGAGGCCGTCCGTGTCCTCAACCACCATGAACTGGCCGCCATAGAGCTCCGGCGCAAATCCGGAGGTGTCCACGATAAACTGCCCGGCGTCGAAGTCTGTCACGCTTGTCGCCTCGATGATCTTCCAGCTTTGGGAGGTGCTCACCGAGAAGCCCTCGGCCGCGCCGGTCACCCAGATGATAAACTCGCCATCCGTCGGGCAACTGACCGCACCGCTGGCGGCCAGCAGGTCCCAATCGGTGCCGGCGGCGCCCACCGCGCTCGCCATGTCCACCTTGAGCGTGCCCGCCGCGTTCAGGGTCACCGCGCCGCTGACGCTCAGCGTGCCCGCATCCCCGGCGTCGGCGCCCGGGTCCGCCTGGCCGAGGATGGACAGGCTGCCCACCGTGCCGTTGCCGCGCAGAATGCCGGCAATATCCACCGTGTGCGCCGATCCGGCAGAACTGCCCTCAACCACCAGAACGCCGTCGCTAACCGTCGTCGCGCCCGCATAGGTGTTCTGCGCCGAAAGCGTCAGGACGCCCGGGCCCGTCTTGTCCAGGCCGCCGTTGCCGACCACTCCCGCCAGGGTCGCCGCATTGCTCACCGAGAGGCTCCGCACCCCCGCCGTCAAATTCACCGCCCCGTTCAGCACCACCGGGCCGCGATAGGTTCCCAGCGCGCCCAGCGCCACATCGCCTTGAATCACCACGGGCTTGGCCACCGTGCGCTCGGTCGCATCGGCCGAGGCCAGCACCGTGCGATCGCCCAGATCGAGCGTGCCGCCGGCTTGGGTCAAATCCTCGGCGAGACGCAGCGCGCCCTGCGCCACCACCACCGAGCCTTGCAGCGTCGAACCGCGCAGGAACAGCCCGCCCGGGCCGCTCTTGTGCAGCGCGCCGTCGCCGCTGGTCTTCGTGCCGGTGAACTGGCCCGCCGCCATCGTGAAGGTGTTGTAGTTGGTGATATACAGCGTGTGGGCGCCCGCCGCGATATTCCCATGGGTCACAAACGAGCCCACCGGGAAGGCCATCCGCGCATCCGCCCCCGCCGTGATCTTCCCGCGCCATTCGCCCGCGCCCGACGACACCTGGCGCACCGCGCCGCCGCTGTTGGTGCCCGTGCCGTAGAGCGTGAGGTCCACCGAACGCCAGACATAGTTGCCGTTCAACTCCAGCGTGGCATTGGTGCCCACCTGCACCGCCCCCGTGCCCATGGCATTCGTGTTGGCCATCAACTGCACCGAACCCGAGTCCACATGCAGACCGCCGCTAAATGTGTTGTTGCCCAGCAGCAGGAACTTGCCCGCCCCCGCCGTATGCAGCCTGTGGTTCTGGCCGCCGGACATCTGCCCTGCCACCGTAAAGGTCTGGGGCGAATCGTTCCGCCAGGTTTGGGCGCTGCCCAGCCCAATCAGGCTCTGGAAGAGGTGCTCGCCCGCCGAATCCGCGTCAATATAGATGCCATTCGCCCCAATCGTCAGCTGATGGCCGTGGAAAATCAGCGACTCCGCCGCCTGTTCCGTGAAGCGCACGCCCGCGGCCTGGCGGAACTCGCCCAGTTGGATCATCGAGCCCGAGTCCAGGCCGGAGTAGAAGATCACCGTCTTGGTGGCGGCCGGCACCAGATCGCCCTCCCAGTTGGCCGCCGTGCCCCAGTTGGCGTCGCTGCCGCCGCCGTCCCAGACCGGGATGCCCCCGCCGCTGGTGAAGGTCAGATACAGGTCGTTGCCGTCCATCGCCACGCCGAACTTGCCGCCATCCAGTTCCGGATAGAAGAACGAGGTGTCCACATTGAACTTGCCGGAGGCAAAGCCCGACACCGCCTGAACCCCGCCCATAATCTTCCAGCTATAATTCTGGCTGCTGTCAAAGCCATCCGGATTGCCCGAAGGACGCACCACAAAGGTGCCGCTGGACTGGCAGGTAATCCGCCCGTAGCTCTCCAGATAGTCCCACTCGACGCCCGGCGTGCCCGTCACGTTGCCCATGTCCACCTTCAGCAGCCCGCCGTGTTGCAACTGCACTGCGCCCGCCCGCAGCGTGGCAATGTCGCCCACCTGATTGCCCGGATCCGCCTCGCCGCCGAGGGTCAGCGCGCCAATCGGGCCGGTGCCCATCAGCGTGCCGTCACTGCCCACCGTATGCGCGGAACTCGCCGACGAACCGCTGACGATCAGAATCCCCTTGTTGATCGCGGTTGCCCCGCTATAGGTGTTGTCGCCCGCCATTTCCAGCGTGACCGAACCGCGTTTTTCCAGGTTGCCCGTGCCGCTCATCACGCCGCTATACACCGTGTTGCTGCCGAAATCGCCCACGGTCAGGCTCCCGCTGCCCAGCGCCACCCGTCCCGCGCCCTGCAACGAGGAAATCGTCTGGCTGAAATTGGCCAGGTTGAACAACCCCGGCGCCTGCACCTCGACAAAGGTGCGCACGGGCAGGGCGTTGGCGACCCCGAGCTGCACGCTGCCGCTCTCAATCAGGGTGCCGCCAATATAGGCGCTCGCCCGCGCCACCCGGACCGTCCCCGACCCGTCCCGGATCAGGTCATTAAGGTTCTCCGTCAAACCGCTGGTCTGGATCACAATCGTGCCGCTGCCGCCAAAGAACACGTCATGCGGCGACTCCTCGATGCCGTTCAAGCCGCCCGTCAGCGTCAGCATCGATGTCCCCTCGGCCTGAATCCGCGCCGTCTTCGTCAGTTGAATCAGGCTGGGCCACGTGTTGTTGTACTGCATGTTGCGCAGCGCGCCCTCGTTGGTCACCCCCATGCCCGCAATCTGCAGGGGTTCCGCGTAATACGTCGTCGCCCCGGTCGGCCGCAGCTCCAGCGCCGCCCCCTCCCGCACCCGCGTGCCGCCCGTGGTGGCGCCCAGCGAACGCCGCGCCCCGATGCTCAACGCCCCGTTGTCCACCGTCATGGTGCCGGACCAGTGCAGGTGGTTCTCCTCGTTGCCCGATATATGAATCCGCCCCACCCCGCCCTTTTCAACGTTATGCGTTCCCTTGATGTACCCATACAGCGTGAACACCTTGTCCGACGCGTTGCTCCAGGTTTGAGCCGCCCGAACCGTAATGTTGCCCAAACGGTGCGTGCCCGTGGACTCCTTCATAATCTCGATGCCGTTGCCGAACAGACCCAGTCCGTTCGTCGCTTTAATCAGCCACAAGTTATAGTCCACCGGACGAATGTCCACATTTTGAGACGCGTTTTCGTTGAACTTGAGCCCCCTGTAGTTGTACAGGTTGCCCAGGTGCACCACCGAAATCGGATCCGTCCGCGGGAAAGTCCGGTAAAACACGCAGGTGTCGTTGGTTTGATAAGGCAGCCGGTTGCCCACCCAGTTGAACGGATTGATCCACTGACTGGCCAGCAGACCCGTGGTGCCCTTCCAAATCGGCGCGCGCGCTTCAGAAAACAGGTTGGTCCAGCTCTTCGCCACCCGCACTTCATCCCAACGCACACCGCTCATGGTGCTGCCGGTGTTGTTCTGCGCCACTAACCGGATACCGTAGAAGTTCGAGGACATTCCCACCGCATTTGCATTGTTGAGCGTGAGGTGCCACGTGCTCGGCTCGTTGTCGCGCTCCGGCGAGATAATGTCGGTCGTGTTGTTGTACGCCAGCATGTGCAGGGTTTTGACATTGCGCAGATACTTCACAATAAAGGTGTAATCCGCGCCCGGTGTCAGTTCGATTCCGCTGACGTCGCTGGCCTGATTGCCCGTCAGGAACTGCATGGAGGCTCTCGTCTGATTGGGCAGCACACCCGCGCGGAACAGGGGCGTGTTGGTGGCGGTCCCGGTGCCGCCATACACTTCCACACCGGCAAACCGATTGTTGCCGCCTTCCGGGATGCGCATCACCCAACCGAGGTAGTGGGTCGCGTTATTTGCGCCCGTGAGAGGTGTGCTGAATTGCCGCTGAATCTCCACCCGCTCGCCATTCGCCAACGGCTCGCTGACCGCATGGTTGCCCTGCTCCGTGCCAAAGCCGTAGGTGGCGCTCAGGCTGAACAAGTCTCCGTTTTGGGCGGTCTTGACCCCCTTGGTGCCGGTAGCTTGCTCCCAGGGACCGCGCCATCCCCAGCTGCCGCTCCATCCCGTGGTGTCGTTATACTCGGCCAGCGTCAGGTCGTTGGTGTAGGAAAACGGCTCGTAATACACCACCGTCTCGAAGGCCTCGGTCTGGTCAAACCCCCGCGCCGCCATCGAATAGGCATGGTCACCCTCAGAATAGGTGTACACCGCGTAGTAGTTGACTGAATCGGCAGGCACGACATGCTCATATGCCTCGACATTCCCCTTGAAGAGGACCTGGCCACCACCCACCAAAGCCCCTACGGCGTAAGCCGTGCCCTGCGCCGGATCAGTCGGCGCATTGTTGGCCCGATGCACAATCATCACGGGGAGAGTCTCGGGCTTGTCCCAGGAAAGCCGGATCATTTCATAGCCGTCTTGCTGCACCACCAGATTGGAGACCGCGGCAATCAATCCCACGCCGCTCACCGCAAACGTGTAGGGCGAATAGGCTGGCACGCTGTTCGACACCGAAACCGTCGCGTTGGCCGCCCCCAATTGATTCGGAGCATACACCACCGTGAACGTGGTCGCCGCCCCGGGCGGCACATCCGTCGCGGGCTGCTCGTCAATCTGGAACTGATCCGCCTGGGCCCCGGTAATCGTCACCTCGCCCAGCGTCAGCGGCGCGCCTCCCGAGTTGGTGACCGTAAAGACATGCGCCATCGCGCTGCCAACGGAAATCGAGCCGAAGTCCGTCCCGTCGTCCGTCGAGGTGCTCGTCGCCCCCTTGCCAATGAGCTGGTCGTTCAGCCCGATAATATCCACGCCCGGCAACTGGAAGCGGACCGCCAAATCGCCGTCCTCATCCACCACCACCCGGAAAAACCCGCCCTCCAGATCCCCCGTTATCAGTTCCGAATAATCCAGGCTGAATTTGTCGGCCGCCCAGCCCGTCACCGCCCCCACACCCCGCACAATCTTCCACGTGTGGGCCTGGTTGGGATTAAACACAACGCCATGGCCCACCAGATGAATCACAAACGGATCTTCCGCCGTGGCGGAGACCGTGATGCCACCGGAGCTATTGATCAGATCCCAATGCGTGCCGGGCGTGCCCGTGGCCTGCGTAATGTCCACATCGAAGCGTCCGCCACCCGCCAGATAGACCCCGCCCGCGTTGAGCTTGCCCACCGTGCCGCTGGCGCTGCCCGGCTCCACCAGGCCATTCAGCATCAGATCGCCAACCGTCCCCTCGCCCATCACCGTGCCGCCCGCCGACACCACAAACGCCGAATTCGCCGCGCTGCCCTCCATCATCAGGATGCCGCTGTTCACCATCGTAATCCCGCTGTGGGTGTGCGTGCCGGTCAGCGTCAGCGTGCCCTCGCCGTTCTTCTCGAGCGAGCCCGTGCCGGACATGTTGCCCGCGTAGGTTCCCGCCGTCGCGTCGTTGAAAATGACCATGCCGTTGTTGACAATGTTGCCCTTCAGGCTGCCCACATGGCCCTCGAGCGTGCCGGCGTTCACCGCCAGCGTCACCCCGTCCGCCGTCGTCCCGCTCAAGATCAGCAGGCCCGGCCCCGCCTTCGTCAAACCGCCGTTGGAGACATGCCCCGCAAACTCGACATACTTCGTGACCGGGTTGCTCACCGCAATCGTGCGCGTCGCCCCGCCCAGATTCACCGCGTCATCAAAGGTCAGCGAGCCTGTCCGTGTCGTCATTTCGCCAAACGATACGTTGCCCTCCAGCCGCACCGGCCGGGCGATGCTGTAGTCCGACACGCTCGAGGACTTGATCACCGTGTTGTTGCCCATCACCAGCCAACCGTCCTGGCCAAGCGCCGTGGCGCTGCCAATGCGGATTTCGCCTTCCGCCAGATGGAAATCACCCGTCAAATCCTCGTTGTTGCCCGTCAACTGCAAGCGGCTCGGCCCCGTCTTCACAAAGGCATATTCATCGTTGCCGGCCCGCGTGCCGCTCAGCTTCCCGCCCAGGCGCAGCTCCGTGGCGTCCTTCCCCACCGCTACCGTCAGGGTGTGCTCGCCAATGGCAAACGCGCCGCTCGCCGCCGGCGAATTGCTCACCGCCGTCACCAGCGCGTCATCCGCCAGTGTGACCGGCCCGCGGAAGGTCACATTGTTCTGGATGAAACGCAGCGCGCCGCCGCCGTTCACCCCGCTGCCGCTAATCGTCAGCGGCTCCACATCGTAGCTGATCGCCGCGCCGCCGCCGTGCAGCTCCAGCGCCGCGCCATCGGCCACCGTCGTTCCCGCGCCCGCCCCCGTGGTGCCCAGCGCCGCCGCGCCGCGAATCTGCAAGATCCCCTCCTGCACGGTCACCGCGCCGGAATAGGTGCTCTCATTCGCCGACAGAATGATCCGGCCGCCGCCGTCAATCTCCAGGTCGCCCGCGCCGCTCAGCGCCCCGGCAACCAGGAAGTCCTTCTCTCCCGCGTGGGTCCAGGTCTGATTCGCCCCAAGGCGCACATCCGACAGAATGGACAGATTGCCGCTCGCGCCCGCCGCCACCTCGAGGCCCCCCTCGTGGATCGTCAGCATATTGTCGTTGATGTTCACATTCGCCGACGCGTTGGCCGTAAAGCGCAGTCCCTTCACCGTCTGGTTGCCGTCCAGGAATACCGCCGGGCTGCTGCCGTTGATATTGGAATAGAAGAACACCGTGGCGTTGGGCTCCGGCAGCACATCGCCGTCCCAGTTGTGCGCCCGGGTCCAGTTGCGGTCGTTGCCGCCCCCGCCGTCCCAGGTGGACTCATACGGCCGCGTCGTCACCGTGCGAACATCCGAGTTCCCGCTGGTGCAGTTGATCGACTCAAACGCCCGCACCCGGTAGTAATAGGTCGTTTCCGGGTCCAGTCCCGTCACCGCGCACGAGGTGCTGCCATCCACCACCCGGTTCTCATACCCCTCCACAAACACCCCGCGCGGATTCAGCAGGTTCGTCACCGTCACATCCACCACCCCGGCGCCCACATTGTTCGCCGCCCGGTCGGACGCCAGCTTCACCAGCACCTGGCTGCCCTCATAGGCGCTCAAATCAACCGGCTCCATGTCCGCCATCGTCGCGTTCACCGGCGTGCGCGTCCCGACCTCTTCCCAGTTCTCTCCGGCGTCGGTGGAAACCGAGACCATAATCCGGTTGCGGAAGTCCCCGTTGCCGCCCCCGCCGAAGATCCGCGCGCGGAAGAGCAGCGTCGCACCGGTACCCGCGTCAAAATCAATCGGCGGGGTAATCAGCTCGGCGGTATTCACGCGCATGGCCAGATAGCCCGCCGCCGCCATCACGTCCTTCTCGACCCAGGTCCCGCCCTCGCCCGCGCCCAGCGTCCCGCCGTGATACACCGCCACATTGGCGTCGTGCCCGCCCAGGAAGCTCTCGTTCGGACTCACATCCAGCCGGTAGCTGTCCACGCCGGCGGCCGTCCAGTTGGCGGTGAACGAAGTGGAGCCCACCGGGTCCGCGGGTAATGTGGACGGGAGAGTTTCAATACACTCGCCCACAAACAGGACCGTCTCGCCATAGCCCGTCCGCTCGTCGTTTTTCGCGTACGCCCGTACATAATAGAGCACATTGCCCGTCGTCGGGCTGATCGTGCCGGCAAACGCGCCCAGACCGTCGCCGCCGTCGAGACCCGCAGCCACACTGCTAACGCCTGTCCCACCCAGCACTGGATCTCCCGTCTCATTCCACACAAACCCGCGCTGCACAATGGCGGAACCGCCCGGATCCAGCACCTCGCCGTGGCCCAGGGCCGAACCCTTCACAATATCGCTGACCGGCAGCGTCACCACCACCGGCGGCATCTGCGAGCGCCGCCCCTTCGCGCCCGCCGCCTGCATCGGGCTGACCGCGCCGCTCGAGCTATTGCTCGCCTGCAGCCAGTACCAGTATTCCTGGCCCACCACCACATCCTCAAAGTCGTCGAACACGTCCGTGTCCGCATCCAGCTCCATCAGGATTGCCGCCCCTCCAACCGTGGCGGTTGTCCCCCGCCAAATCAGATACGCCGTCTCCCCGCCCCCGTCCGTCCAGGTCACCCGAATCCGGTCGTCAAACTCATTGTAGCTCGCCTGCAAATTCCCAATAACGGGCATCCTGCGATACCCGTCGTCCGGATCGCTCCAGAAGCCCATGCCCTCGCTGGTGCTGTTGGTCGCCCGCACCCAATACCAATAGACCTGCCCCGGCAGAGCGGTCGCGTCATGGATAACCGTCGTCTCCGCCACCGTGCCGCCAATGCATTCCGCCAACGCAGCATCGTCGCTGTCGCCGCGCCAAACCGAATAGCCTGTTTCGCCGCCTTCAAGCTTGCTCCAAGACACCCGCACATAGTCGTAGGCCCCCCCGTCCGACGCCACAACATTGGTCACCGCCTTCATGCCCCGCCAGCCCACATCCCCCTCGCTCACGGCTTCGCCATGGTCATTGATCGCCTTCACATAATACCAGTACAGCTTGCCCGACTCCGCCGTATAGTCGCAGTAGTGCGCCGCATCCCCGCCAGTAATCACCACATCGTCCAGATACCACGTGTTGAAGGCCGACACGAATTTGATCCGCACATCCCGCGATTCCGCCAGCCCCGGAATCGTGCGCAAATCCTGCACCTCGATATGCCCCGCCGTGGTCACGGTGAACTCGCCAATGGGCGCCCAAGTCCCGCCCCCGTCCAAACTGTAAAAGTTCGTGGTCACGGTGTTGTTGCCTGGCCCGCTGGCGTCCACATTGAACACCAACTGCGTCGGATAGTGTATCGGTGGACTGATCAGTGCGCTATTCTCGCGCATCGCCCGGCAGGGCACCGCTACGCCAGAATGGCCGGCGTCATTGTCCGTTTGGGTGTTATGATCCGTCCACGCCCCGGGCCACTCCGAGAAGTCCGACTCAAACAGCACATTGCCCTCGCGCTGCACGCTGCCAATTTCTAGCGACCCTACAAACTCATCCTGGTCATTCCGATAAATCACAAAATCATCCGCCGCCGACATCGCCTCCCACGTCACTATGACATAGTCCACATAGGTCCCGTCCGACGCCTCGACACCAAACGGCGCCGAAGGCGCCAAATCGCGCGTCTCAACCGAATGAATCTCCGAGTTGGCGCTCACGCACCCGTTCGCGCCCTCCGCGCGAACCCGGAAGTAGTATGGGGTGAAAGGCTCAAGCCCGGTCACCAACTGGCTGGTCCCCGTCACCAGCCGGTTCGAAAAGCCCGCCACATACGACGGCTCGCCCGAGCCCTGCACAATCTGGAAATCATCCAGATAATAACGCTTCTTGCTCTTGACCGTGGGAGACAGCCGCACCCGGCTGTTCAGCGCGCCGTTGTTTATCTGAATCGTGTACTCCGTCATGTCCAGTCCCAGTAAAAACGGCGTTACCAGCGGTTCGAAATCTCCCCCGCCAATGGCAATCTCCACGCGAAGCATCGGCGTGTCCGTCCCGTATCGCCGGGCCTTGAATGTCAGCGTCGCCAGCCCGTCATTGGCGGACAAGTCCAGCGGCGGCGTCGTCAGCACGCCCGCCTCCCCGGAGCTGCCCATCTTCACTTCGCCCGCGTTGTCATAGATATACGCCCCCGTCCAACCCGGCGTCTGCATATAGGTATTCAAGGCCGCGCTGCGATCCGTCGAGCCGTTCAACGCCGTGAACTTGGCAAAGTTTTCGCTGACCGCCACCGTAATGCTGTCATCCGCCACAAAATGCTCGTTGTCGCTCACATCCAGGCGATAGCTCACCGCGCCCGGCAGCGGCTCCCAGCGCGCCGTGAAATCCATGCCGTTGGTCGGATACACATACAGCCCGCTCACCACGCTCGGGAAACAGGGCGTCTGGAAGCTCTGCTGCAGTCCATACACCGTGCCCTGCTCATTCCTCGCATACGCCCGCACATAATAGGTCTGCCCCGCCACCAACCCCGACATATAGTTGGTGTACACCCCCGAACCGCCCTCTTCATGCGTGTCCTTGAAGTCCGCCAACGTCGGATTCTGACTCGTGCTCCACACAATCCCGCGCTCAATAATGTCCGATGCCCCCTCGCTGATCACATCACCGCCCCCGTTCGCGCCGCCCGCGGTCACCCCGCTCGGCACCAGCGTCAGCACCACCGGCAAATCCGGGTCCAGCCTCCGGCCCAGCGCGCCGGTCTGCTGGAAATCACTCATGCTTTCACTCGTCGCGTTCGTCGCCGTCACCCAGTAGAAGTATTCCGTGCCCGCCGTGACCGTCGTGTCATTATAGCCGGTCGCGTTGACCCCCGTGTTGTACACGCAGGTCGCCGTCTGCGGGTCATTGACCGTGTTGCGCCAGATGCCGTAGCCCGTCTCACCCAGCCCGTCCGTCCACGACAGCCCGATGCGGTCGCTATACTGGTCATAGCTCGCCAGCAGCCCCGCCACCGTCGCCAGCTTGCGGTAGCCCCCCTCCACCGTGCTCCAGTCGCTCGTGCTGCTGCTCGAGCTCGCAAACGACTCCACCCAGTAGTAGTACTGCTGGCCCGGCAACGCCGTCGTGTCCAAATACCCGCTCACCTGCGTCCCCAGCGACGCCACAAGCCCCTCCTGCTCCGGCGCCACTGCCGCCGTATAGCGGTACAACCGGTACGAGGTCGCCCCCGTCGCGTCGCCCCACGTCACCGCCACATGCTCCGTGCTCGTCCCGTCGCTCGCGTCCACCCCCGTCGGCGGCAGCAGCCGGCGGTAGCCCGAATCCACCGAACTCCTCGCGCTCGACCCGATGTTGTTGTACGCCGTCACCCAGTAGTAATAGAGCTGGCCCGGATCCGCCGTCTCATCGTCAAACGCCGTCACATCCGCCTCGGTCGTCCCGATCAGCGTCGCGCTCAACGGCAGCGCCAGCGTGTGGCGGTACACCCTGTAGCCAAGTTCCTCGTCCACATCGTTCCAAGTCAGCCGCACCTTGTCCGTGTGCGCCCCGTCGGTCGCCTGCAAGTTCTGCGGCACATCCGGCGACCCCGACTTCGTCGTCACCTCCTCCGTGTCCGTATATTCGCTCAGGCACGACTCGCTGGAACCCTGCGCCCGCACCCGGAAGTAATACATCTTTTGTTCCTCCAGTTCGTCCACCTTCTGGCTCGTCCCCTCCACCCACAAATTCTGATAGCCCGGCACAAACCCCGCCAAACTATCGCCCTGGTGCAAGCCCTCCACCACCAGACGGTCCACGCCCGCCCCGGCACGCCGGCCCGCCCCAAGGGTCTCCCAGCGAATCTGCGTGTACTCATGCCCCAGACCTTCCGTCACCGTCAAATCGGTCTGAGCCCGCAAGGTCGAGTCAATCGGTGTCCGGGTGCCAATCACCGTCCAGGTCTCCCCGGCATCCGTGGACATCGAAATCGTGATCACATTCGTGACGGCATTGATGCCGCCATAGGTCCGCGCCCGGAACTTCACCGTCAGCTCCGTCATCCCCACCGTCGAAAAAGCTGGCGTCGTCACCTGCGAGGTCGCCTGCGTCATGACCAAATAGGTCGTGCCGCCCAAATCCGTCCCCAGCCATTCGCCCGTAATCGCCCCCGGCCCGGCCGCCGCGTTGCTCGCCACCACCATCACCGTGCTGTCCCCGCCGCCAGCCTGGAAATTATCCGTCTCGCCCACATCCAGATAATAGCCCGTCGCCCCGGAAACCGCGTCCCACTCCGCCGTGAATTCATAGTAGCCAACACCGGTCGCACGCAGATTCTCCGGTATTTCGGGTGCCGGCGTCGTGTCATTCGCGTTCACCGGCGACGACCAATACGGCTCCACCGTCCCATACGACCACGCCCGGTAATAATACTTCGTGCAACCCTCCAGCCCCGTGTGCTCGTAGTAACCGACCGTCCCCGCATAAATCACCGTGCCCCCCGCGAACGAGGCGCCCACGCTCGGCGGCTGACTGCCCGAGGGCGCCGTGAACACCCCCGTCGTGTTGTACGCCACCACGACCTGGTTGCCAGCCGTGGGCGTGAACTTGACCTCAATCCGCCCCGCATCCAGCGCCTCCACCTCAAAGTTGTCCGGCGGCAGCAGCGTACTCGTCTTCGTCGTCACCTCGGCGGTCGCCGAATACCCGCCCACGCACGTATCATTCGTCGCCCGAATCCGGAAGTAATACGTCGTCCCCCAATCCAACCCCTCCACCACCTGGTTCGTCCCCGCAACCGCCAGACCCTCATATCCCGGCACAAAGTTCCCGGCCTCCCCCATCACCTTTACGTCGTCAAACGCCAAGTTGCCCGCAACCTTCGTATAGGTGAAGCGGACCTTGGTGGCCGTTTGATCCAGCGGATAGCTCTTGACCGTCCCCGTGGTCGGCAACGGCTTGACATTCTCCACCGTCGTCCAGGTGCCGCCAATCAACTGCTCCACCAGCAATGCCGAGTTGTCGTCCGTTCCTTGCCCCTTGATCCAGAAACTCACGTTTGTCGGATTCAATAGCGTGGGGGTCTCTGCGCGGTGGCCCGTGGTATCCATTCGGAGCGAAGGCGAACTATTCCCATAATTCCCGGATGTGGCATAAGTGCCGCTAATACCAGTGAACACCCAACCCTCCGGCGCCGTCCCGCCCCCGTCAAACCCTTCGTCAATCAGCACGACGCTGCCCGTCCCGCCAAAATCCTCCTGCGTGCTCACATCCAGCAGATAGCCCGTCGCGTTAGCCACCGGCTCCCATTCCGCCGTGAATTGATCATACCCCACATCCTTGGCATACAGAAGCGCGGTCGAATCCAGACACGCCGTATCCTGCTGCCCCGCCAGCGGCGTGCCGTCCGTCAGATAATTCGCGCACGAGCCCGATCCGTTATACTCATATACCTTGACCAGATACCGCGTGTTCAGCTTCAGCCCCGACAGCTCCACGCTCTCGCCCGTGCCGTCATACACAATCCGGCTCTTGTACCCCTGATCCGCCGCCAAGCTGAAATCGCTGTTCACCCCGCTCGGCGCCACCCCGTCCACCGGCACCCACCCCGTCGCAAAACTGCCCATCGCATACGCCTTCGCCACATCCGTCGCACTCAGCGACTCCGTGCTGATCATGATCTCGTCAATCGAGCCCCAGAAAGGCAGCCCTCCTTCGCGATAATCCGCCCCGAAACGAAATGGCGCATCCGGAATCACGTCCGAACCCACCCCCGACCGTTCTCCCTTCTTTTCCCCGTTCAGGTAGAAGTAGAAATATTCCGCCGAGACATCGCGCACCCAGGCCACATGCGTCCACGGGCCACTCTGCAAGTTGACATCATCGAGTCTCCAGTCCACCTGTCCAACATTCCAATAGACTCGCGGGCGTCCCAATGTCTGCACTTCCCAGTTGATAGCATTGGCCACGCCATAATAGGAGCCAACGATATTTCCAATCCGAGTACTGTCGGCCACACCCGGCGTCACATTGATCCACGCCATCAGCGTGTTGGGCACGCTTGACAGCTTCTCGGCCAATTCCGCGTGATTGTCCTCATCCCCGGCAATATTCAGCGCCCCGCCGCCATCGCGCGCAATGCGGGCCGATGGTGTGTTCAGCGTCGCGTCATTCCCGCCCGTGGTCGAGTCAAACGCCGTCGCGCCGCTGCCCTCGTCAAACAGCCACAGCCCCTCCATGCCATATTCCGTCACCACCACAATCCGCTTGGCGCCATCGCCCTTCGTCCACGACAAATCCATCGTCGAGCCGCTCACATTGTCAAACACCAGACTCGTCGCGTGGACGGTCGGCTCGGCTACCGCAATCGTCTGCGCCCCGCCCGCTGTCGTGCTGCCCGACTTCGTGCCCGCGCTGACCGTCACATCATCCGTGGTAATCGCATTCACGCTGATGCTCTTGCCGCAGTCCGCCCCCGCCGCAATATCCGCCGTAATAAAGATATAGTGCGTCCCCACGCTCAGCGCCTGGTTCAGCCCGCTCACCGAATGTTCGCCCGGCCCCAGCCCCGTCGTAATATCGCCACCCAGCAGCGTGTCGCCAAGCGTCAGCGTCGCATCCGTCGAATACCACACCTTGAAGTTCGCCACATCCCCCGCCGCATAGCTGCCCGCCGTCGTGAACTTCACCCCCGTCAGCGCCGTCGCCTTCGTCCCCACCGTCAGCTTGAACTTGTGCAGGATGTGGAACGTGCTGCCGGGCGCAATGTCCGCCGCCGCCACCTGCGGCGCATGGTCCGCAAGCGCGATCAAGCTGCTGACAGCCGTCGTCGCGTGCGCCACCGCCGAATTCTCGCTCACGCACGCCCCGCCAGACCCCTCCGCCCGAACCCGGAAATAGTACGTCGTATCCCCCTCCAACCCCGACACCACCTGGCTCGCACCCGAAACAAACAGGTTGTTGTAGCCCTCCACGAACGAAGGTCCGCCACTGCCGCTCGGATAGCTCGTCCACGAAATGTCATCAATCAAAATCTGACGCGATCCCGTGGATTTAAACTCAACAAGCACATCTCCCGTTTTATTTAGATTGTTGATGCTGCGCTCATACACCGTATCCATGGCGGCAAGCGTATAATCGTCCACCTTCACTCCACCCACCCACACCTGGATTGTGCGGTTGGCGGCTGTGCCACCGGTGAAATAAGAGCGGACCTTATAGGTCAGAGACCCCATGCCGCTAGGAATCGTGGCGGAAAGCGTTCCCGTACCCTTATCGCTAAACCCGAAGGATGGATTCGTAATGTAGTAAGCAACATCCTGAACTTTACGACCTTCCGTATAGCTCCAAACAAGTCCCACGCTATTGGTGAAATTGTCGGCGCCATATCCCGTAGCACTCGCGTTAAGATTATCAAAACTTTCGGTGCCCCCGTCTCCCCCCGCCGGCTCCGCAAAATCCTCATACAAGCTCACATCCAACCGGTAGCCGGACGCGCCGGCCACGGCGTTCCAGGTCGCGGTGAATTGGGTTTCCCCCACATTGCTCGAAGCCAGCCCCGTGGGTTTCGCGGGCGAATCGGTCGTGGCATCGTCCGCCAGACCCGTAGATGAATATTTCGCGCCCCGAACACTCCAAGCCTTGTAATAGTACTTCGCGCAGGCGCTCAGGTTGGCGTGAGTTTGCGGCGAGCTGCCACCCTTATAGACCACCGTGCCACCGGCAAAAGACTGCCCCACCGCCGGCACCGTTCCCGACGGTGTCCCAAACGTACCCGACGTGTTGTACACAATCACCACATCATCACTCTGCCCATTGCGGGTGAAGGCCAGGCTGATCGAGTCCGCACCCGTCTTCGTGGCGCTGAACGCCGTCGGAGCATCCGGCGTGTAGGCAGTGAACACCAGGGCAAGGGTGGTGCCGTTTTGGACCACGCTAAAAGTCCCATCCGCCAGCCCAGGCGTAAATAGATCCGTGTTGACCACAAACCGGGACGCGTCAAAACCGCTGACCGACGCCCCACTCATGATGGTCCACGAATAGTTGGCGGTGGCGTCCCAACCCGTCGGGTTGCCCGCCAACCAAATCGTAAACAGACCACTGGAGTTAACTGTAATCGCACCCGATGCGCTGAACAGATCCCAGTTTGTCCCCGCCGGGCCTGCCACATTTAGCACATCCACCCGCATCGCCCCACCCGCACTCAGGGTCAGCGTGCTACCGCTCATCTCATCAACCGCCCCTGCGCTGACGCCGGGATCAAGGGTGCCCCCCACCGTCACCGCCCCGTTGACGCCTTTACCCATCAAGCTCGCCCCGGAAGCAACCACTACCGCCATGTTGCCCGCTGTGGCGTTCTGCATCAGCGTGCCTTCATTGACCGTGGCCGTGCCGCTGAAGGTATGGGTCACACCGCTCTGCAGGTGCAGCGTGCCGGCGCCCGTTTTGGTGATCGAGGACACATTGCCGATCACACTGTTGACCGCGATGTTTTGCGCCCCGCCAAAGGTTAGACCGTAATTCCCTGAAATCCCGCCGGTAAGGGTCAACGTGGAGGAATCGGAAGAAATGCGGGCGGCACTGCCCAGAGTGATGGCGCCTGACACAGTATTGCCGCCGCCAGCGTTATAAAGCGAACCGCCATTGGACGGCCCCTGCCCGTTCAGGATCAACGGTTCCGCCGTGCCGGTTCCACTCAAACGCAACTGCGCGCCGTTGGCCACGGTGGTGTTGCCGGCTGTGGTCCCCAGAGCATTGGCGTGGGATATGTTCACCGTGCCCTCGGAAATCGTCGTCGCCCCGCTATAGCTATTGTTGCCGGACAGCGACAGCGTGCCCGCCCCGTTCTTCGTCATCGCGCCCGTGCCGCTGATCGCGCCGCTATACGTCAAGTTGTCCGACCGATGCCACACCAGCGCCGCATTGTTGACGATATTCGCGCTGACGGCCCCGCTCGTGCCGCCCGCCCCGATTTGCGCCGTGCCCGCGCTAACCGTCAGCGCCCCGCTGAACGTATTCGCGCCGGAGAAAACCAATGTGCCCGCGCCCGTCTTGGCCAACGTGCCCGATCCCGAAATCACCGGCGCATAGGTCAGCGTTTTCCCGCTATCCACTTCCACCGTGCCGTTCCCCGCCCCCAGCGTGGTCAAATGGTTCGCGTGCATCGTGAACGAGTCCGTGGCCCGCAGCGTGCCACCGTTGAAATACACCTTGTTGGCATAGGCGCTGGCCGGATCCGCGCCCAAATTGCGCGAGGCCGAAATCGCCACCGTCCCCGCGTTCAGTTGCACCTTCTTGTCGTGCGTGTTCTGACCCGTGAACACCACCGTGCCCGATCCCGTTTTGGTGATCTTGCCCCCGCCCGTGCCACTGGCCACCCCGCCCAGCGTCAGCGTCTTGCCACTGGCGACATCCACCGTGAACCGGTCGTCAAAGGTCTCATGGATCGCCAGCGCACCACTCAATGTGGCCGTTTCCGCCGCCGAAATGGTCTTGGCGCCAGCGTTCAAATTGATCGTCAACGCATTGGCCACCGTAATGGCGGAACCAATATGCAACGTCGCCGCATCGCTGCTCTCCCCCTTGCCAAGCCCGATCTCGCCAGTGCCAGCCGCCCGGGCATGGTTCAGCGTCAGAGTCCCCGCGTCAACATAGGTGCCGCCATCGTATGTGTTGTCCCCGCCCAGCGCCAGAGTGCCCCCCTGATTCTTCACCATCATGAAGCTGCTCGCGCCATCATCCACAATCCCGTTATACGTCAGCGTCTTGCCCGCCACCACCCCGATATACGGCCAGTTGTCCAGCCGGATCCCGCGGTTGGCATTCAGCGTAAAGCTGTCGGTCGCCACCAGCGCCGTTCCTTCGGCCGTAAACCGCAAATGCCCCGCCTGGGCAGCCACCGGCGCGGTGCCCAAGGCCCCGTCCGCCGCAATTTGCAACGTGCCACCCGCAATGTCCGTGTACAGGCTATAACTGTTGTTCGCGTTGTTCAGCGTAAGCGTACCCGCTCCCAATTTCTTCACGTAGTTCGGACTCGGCACCTCCGGGCAATGCGCATCAACCCCATCCGTAATCTTCCCGTAAATCGTCCGCGTGCCCCCATCCCCGCCCAACTCCACATAACCCAGACTATTCACAGTCGCCGGCTGCTTCCAATAAGCATTCTTGTTGCCCTTGTCGCCTGAATCGCATTCTGAATAATCGTCATGGTAATACAGCGAATAACCCGTAATCCGCGCGGTGTCACCAGGCGCGCCAATCATGCTCAAGTCATATTTCGGCGTCTGCCCCACAATGTTCGCCGTAAACTCTCTCGATGACTGGATAAAGAACTCCAGTGTAACCGTCGAGTCACACGGACGAATCCCTGACCAGCTCGCTGCCCCGTTCGCATCCGTCACATACAAATCGCCATACTCGTTCCCGCACTGGATGTACCCGCGCGTATTGCTGTGGCGATTAGCCCACGACCCCGTCGCAGCGCCATCGTTCAACGATACCCCCAAAATCCCGTAAGGCGACCAGCCGTGCAGGCTGATCTGGAAACGGTCGCCGGGCTGCAGCGCACGATCATCGCCCGTGCCATTGCCGTTCACCTTGAACGTGCGCCACGCCACCGCTTGCTTGTTGCCCTGGTTGGCCCACATGCCGAGCTCTGTCTCACCATTGTCAAATGTTGCCCCGCCATCGGCCCACGATGTGTAATGCGCTTGCTGCTGGATCAAAACCACCTCGCCGGGTATGCAGGCGGCGGCAAGGGTCGTCTCGCTCCCCGCCAGAGGCGTGCCGCCAGTGTAGTAGTTCACCTCCGTGTTGGCCCCGTTATACTCAAAAATCTTGACATAATAGGTCGTCAGCTCATCCAGCCCGCTCAGCGTGAAGCTGTTCCCGCTGCCGGCATAGACAATCCGATTGCCATTGCCCTGGTCTCCCGCGCTCGTAAAGGTCGCGCTAACCCCTGTCGGCGCCGTCCCATCCGTTGGCGTCCAACTCACCGCCGCCCCCTCCCGCACCACCACAATACGGTTGGCCCCGTTGCCGGTCGTCCAGGAAATCTTCATCGAATACGGTTCCAACTCCGTGAACGACAGATTCGAGGCGTGCGTCGTCGGCTCCGCCGCCAACGTACTGCGACTGCCAGTCGCCGGGCTCGTCTGCCGGTAATTGATCCCCTGGTTCACGCCGCTATCCACCACCGTGCCCTTATAGGCATACACCGCCACATGATACACCGTGCCCGCCGCCAACCCCGTCACATCCACCTGTGTCCCATTCCCCCGATACACCACATAGCTGCTGTTGCCCAGGTTCGCGCCGCTGCCAAACGCCGCGCTGGCGCTGTGCAACGTGCCATCCGTCGGGTTGTTCGCCACCGCGCTCGACGCCCGCACCACCACGATCGCGCCATCCGCGTTCGCCCCCGCCGTCCAGCTAATCCGCATGGCGTTGTGCGCCACATTCGCAAACTGCACGCCGCTCGCCTGACCCGGCTCCGTAAAGAAGCTGCCATCCGGCGAATACGCCGTGCCCGCCGCGTTCGCCGCATAGCCGCGATAGTAAATCCTCGTTCCCTGTCCCAAACTCGATGCGCTGACGGTGAAAACGCTTGGCAACGACGGCTCGGTTGTGCCTTTCTGCACCTTGTTGTCGGCCGTCGTCGGTGTGCCCGTTGTATTCCACACCACGCCATAGTCGCTCACCGCCGCCCCGCCGTTCGCCGTCACCGTCGCCCCCAGCGTTGCTGTCGTCGCCCCAATCCCCGTCGCCGTCGGTGCCGACACCGTCGGCAGCGTCCGAGGCGTCCCACTCACCATGCCCGAGGCCGGCCCCGCACCCGCCGCGTTCACCGCCCGAATCCTCACGCTGTATGTCGTCCCATTCACCAAAGCGCCCGAACCACTTGACACCGTTGTAATCGTCAAGGGCGATGTCGCCTTGCCCGCCGACTTCCACGTCGTGCCACCATCCGTCGAATACTTGTAGTCCGTTATCTCAGAACCACCATCATCACCCGGCGCGCTAAACGCCACCTCAAGCTGAGCATTCCCCGGCGTAATCCCTGTAATCGTCGGCGCACTGGGTTCCGAAATCGGCGCCTCAACCACAAGACCTCTCACCGTCAAACTGCTCTTGCCGGCGCTCTGTTCATTGAAATACCAAGTGCCGCCAGCCTGAGTAGCCCCCCACGACACCACTCGGAAGGTCACCACACTGCCCGCCGCCAGGTCTTGCAATGCGCTAATCGCCGAAAGATCAATCGCCGCCTGGGGATTGCCAGCCGCCGCAACATTATCCCCCCAAGTCAATTCACTGTCCAAATCCACAAACCCGCCCGAATCAACCTGATATTGCCACTGCCCCGTGGTGGGACCCGTCGCCGAACGGCGAATGTTGTAGGGCGCAATCTCGCCCAACGACAACACATAACCCGGCTTCGCAGTCACCGTAAATGTGGCATAACTCCCTGCGGTAATCGCCGCCGCCTTGGTCTCGTGATTAAACCCAACGCCGCCCCAGGCATTCCCCGCTGCGCTTCCCGGCACCGTCACTCCCGGCCCGCGCGTCAAACCGCCCACCGTCACATCATCATGCCGGTCCGTCGCCGCCATCGGGCTGGTCCCGCCATTCTCTAAACCATAAAACCCCCACAAGGCAATCAACTCGCCCAGCGATTTCGTCGTCGCCGACTCCACCTCAGAATACGCACTCACGCACGACGCATTCTCCGCCCGCACCCGATAATAATAGGTCGTCTCCGAATCCAGCCCCTCCACCAGATAGCTCGTCACATTCTCGACATCCAAATCCTCATACCCATCAACAAAACCACCGCCACCAACCGGCTCCCATTCAAAATCGTCCACATAAATGGTCGCCGCAGTACGATAAATCTGGATGCGATTAACATCTGCACGGTTGATCTGGATGGTTCTTGTTTGAGGGGTGGTTCCCACAGTGAACGACGAACCACTCCACGTCTGTCCATCATCGGTCGAAATATTGACTTGATACGCCCCTGAAGCCGTACTGGCTGAGATGACAAATGAGACCTCCCCCACGCCGCCGGTAATCTTCGGCGTGGCAATAAAAGCGCCGGTCTGAGAGCGTATTTGACAAGAATAAGAGCCCGAAACAGCCCCGACGGTGCCCCGAATAATACCATTTGCCTGACCGTACCACGTCCCGGAGGACAGCATGTAAGTGGTCGTTGCCGTATAGGCTTCCGGCAATCCCGACTCGAAATCTTCAAAACTGCCCGCCTTCGTCTCAAAATCCTCAGACAAACTCACATCCAGCCGATACCCCGTCGCCCCGTCCACCGCCGACCAGTTCGCGCGGAAACTGCTGGACCCCTCCTGCGAAGCCTCCCCAATTTCTGGCGCCGCCGGACAGGTCAGGGCGCTGCCTGTTGCCGGACTGGTCTGCCGATAGTTGATCCCTTGATCCACGCCGCTGGTCGCCACCGTGCCCTTATAGGCAAACACTTCCACATAATAGGTCGTGCCCGCCGTCAGCCCCGTCACCTCCACCGAGGTGCCGCTCCCGCGATACACCACATAGCTGCCACTGCCCAAATCCGCCCCGCTGCCAAACGCCGCATTGGCGCTGTGCAGCGTCCCGTCGGTCGGAGCCGTCACCGCCGCGTTGCCCGCCCGCACCACCACAATCGCGCCATCCGCGTTCGCCCCCGCCGTCCACGAAATCTTCATCCCCGTCGCGGTAATGGGATCAATGTTCACATTGCTCGCCTGCCCCGGCTCCGTAAAGAAGCTCCCTTGCGCGGAATACCCCGTCCCGGCCGCGTTATCCGCGTAGCCTCGATAATAAATCTTTGTTCCTTGGCCCAACCCCGTGCGCTCATGCGTAAAATCACCCGTGCCCGTGCCAGTGACCGCCGTCTTGTTGCCGGTCGGATTCACACCGGTTCCCCACACCGTCCCGCGCGAATCCAGCGCCGCCGCCCCGCCCAATCCCGTCACATTCGCCCCCAGCGTCGCGGTCGTCTGCCCAATCCCCGTCGCCGTCGGCGTCGTCAGCGTCGGCAGCGTGACTATCGTCTGCGCCCCGCCCGCCGTCGTCGAACCGCTCTTGTTGCCCGCCGTGAAGGTGAAATTACCCGTGGTCAGCGCACTAACGCTGATCGTCTTGCCGCCCGTCGGCGTCGCCGCAATATCCGCCGTAATAAAGATATACCCCGTGTTACCCGCATTGATCGTCTGGTTCAACGAGGACAGCGAATGCGAGCCCGTGCCCAAACTGGCGGTAATCGTGCCCAACAGCGTGTCACTGCCCGTCTCCAGCGTGTTATCCGCCGAATACCACACCTTGAAGTTGGCAATATCCGTCGCCGCATAAGTTCCCGCCGAGGTGAAGCTCACCCCCGTCAGCACCGCCTTCGCCGTCGTCACCGCCAACTGCGACTTGTGCAGCACCACCGCCGCCTTCCCCGCCCCCACTTCCGCCGCCGCCACCTGCGTCCCGTTGTTCCCCAGCACAATCGTCGGCGTCGCGGCGGCAGTGGTCACCTCCTGCGTGCCCGAGTTCTCGCTCACGCACGAATCATTCTCCGCCCGCACCCGGTAGTAATACTTCGTGTCCTGCTCCAACCCCGTCACCACTTGGCTCGTCCCCGCGACCGCCAGATTTTCATAACCCGACACAAAGGCAGGCCCGCCGCCACTGCTCGTCCCAACGAAGAAATTGTCGAGGGAGATACTCGCTCCGTTATAGATGCGGAGTTGGTAATTCAAAACGTTTTGGCCGTTATTGGGGACGACCTTATATGTCATTTTCGTCCATGACGCCGCATTCCCATTATAACTGCCTGGCTGCAAGTTATCCCCGGAAACCACCCCTCCTGAAGCCCACGAGGCCCAAATGCGCACGTTCCCACTGCCCTTATACCAATAGCTGATCTCGTATTCCGTCACGCCATCGCCCGCAATCGTGACGGCCTGTCCAAAGTGGCGCGTGGCGGAGGGAGCACAGAGGGCGTTATAAGATCCTTCTTGAGGATCTGTGCTCTGGATGGTGATATCACTCCCCCCATTGTTCGTCCAACTTGTCAAATTGCCCGTTTCAAATCCGGGATTTGTCATCAAATTAACCGACCCACCCGTGAACGTCGGACTGGTGCTCACATCCAGCCGATACCCGCTCGCCCCAGTCACCGCCGACCAGTTGGCGGTGAAACCGCTGCCGCCCACCGCAGTCGCCGCCGCCACGGTCGGAATCTCCGTGCAGGTAATCTTGCTGCCGGCCAGCGGGCTCGTCGTGCGATAATTCTCCGCGCCATCGCCGCCGTTGAAGTTGTAAATCCGCACATAATACACTGTCCCCGCGCTCAACCCCGTCAGCGCCACGCTCGTGCCGGTCCCCTTATACACCACCTTGCCCCCGCCCAGCGCAGTGCCGCCCCCGCCATAATTCGCGTTCGCCGTGTACGTCGTGCCATCCACGGGATGTGCCGACAAGTCACTGCTTGCCCGCACCACCACCAACACCTTCGTGCTCACCCCGCTCCAGTTGATCGTCATGCCGGTCGTGCTAAACGCGCTGAACGACAGCGTGGTCGGACTGGCAGCCGGTTCCGCCGCCATCGTGCTCGCGCTCGCCGTCACCCCCGCCGAATAATAATTATTATTTACGCTGTAGAACTTGTAGTCATACGCCGTATCCGCCGCCAGCCCCGTATTGTTGAAGCTTGTCCCCGATCCGTTATACACCACCGTGCCCGACCCCAAACTCGCACCCGCCGAATAACTCGTGCCCTGCGTCGGCTCCGTCCACGATGTCCCCGATGCCTTGCGCACCACCATCACATTGTGACCCTGCGCATTCTTGCTCCACGATAAATCAATCTGACTCGTCGGGCTCCCCGAATTGCGCGTCGCCGACTGCCCGCTCGGATTGTTCAGCGCAACGACCAGAAAATAGCTTTCTGCCGTAAATCCGCCGCCGGTGGTATGCTCCCAATCCCCATCCGCATACCAGGTGCAACCATCTTTTGAAAATCTTCCCGCGAAATACCAGTTGCCCGTGTCCGTAAATTGCTGTTCATTCTGCTTGGATATCCAAACGCGGTTGTCATTGCCATCCATTCGCGACCAATCCGCCCCGCGCCAGGTCCAGCCCGAACCGGTCGTGTTCCGTCCAAGGCCGTATTCAACCGTGTAGCCGGTCGTATCTTGATTTAACGCAAATTCAAACTGATACAGCAGGTTATCCCCTAAATAATTAGTCCAAATCTGCGCCCCCCGGTTATACAATGCGTGCCAATAATCCCCGCACCCCGCCGCTGAAGTCGTCCCGGAGACCGCCACATTTTTGGTGGTTGCTCCCGTGCTGGTGGCCGCCACATTGCCGGAAAATGACCCCGCCGAAGCTCCCGTCAAGCGCACATAGACCGTGCTGCTGGCGACGGTGCCGCTGGAAGGTGTGAACGCAATGGAACTGTCATAACCCGAACCTAATGTCTTGGACACCTCAAACCCAGTTGGTGCAGTGACCGTAATGTCGCCCGACAAATCACTCCCCGACACTGTCAACTGCTGCGCCGCCGACGGCGTCCCAACCGTCGTGCTGAACGCCGTCGGCGAGCCCGAAAGCGTAATCGTGGGGTTCGCCGCCGTCCCTATCCCCTGAATCACAATATCACGCAGACGCTTTTGGCTAGCACTATTGCTTCGATTGAAGCGAATGCGCATGGTCGCCGATGCTGCGGAAATATTTACCTGACTATTCAGATAGGTTGTACCTGAAGGCGTATCAGAACTACCTGCGGTCGTCCAAGTGGAGCCGTCGTCCAATGAATATTCCACCGTCACAGGCCCATCTCCCCCAGTTCCGTACTTGGCAACAGACAGATTGACCCTTACCGAAGCATGTGCGCTCGCATCGAATTTTGGAGTCGTGATGGTACTCGTATTCTGGGCTGTCATATGGGCATAACCTTGTGCAGCCGTAGCCCAAGTAATATCCACCGCACTCCAACCCGATGGTGCGCTGCCGGTTCGCAGTGTTTCGCTTAATAAAGTCGTCTGCCCCATCGCCGTCCCCGCACCGGCCAGCAATCCGCCCGCCACCACCGCCGCCACCCCCCGCCGCATCGCGCCACCCCGCATCCCGCGCCGCGACTCCACACCCCTCCCGCCCCGCTCGTCGCGGGCGGCCGGTCCGGACTGACCCTTCTCAGGCGCGGCGCACCGCCCGCCCGCCAACAGCCAATCCGCCGCCCTCATCCAAAAAGGCCGCACAGTCCAAGCAGTGTGTATGGTTTTCATATCGCACTCTCTCGTTTTCTTCCAAACTCCAAAAGGGGGTCATTCCCGCAACCTAGCAAATCCAATCCCACCAAACCAACCCCCTCGCAACACCCGCCCCGCCCCCCGCCCCTCCGCGAGGAACCCTGCCCTTCGGTTCTTCTGTCGTCCTTCCCGGCGCCCCGCGCCCCCCAAAAATCCGCCCCGGCTCCAATCGGTCCCCCAGCCCCAAATCTGCGCTCTAATCGGCGCCATCTGCGGACGAAACCCGGCTCCCGACGCTCCACTGTCCGCACGCGGGTCATGCTTGCCCCCCTTCGGAAGATATTGCCTTTGTTTCCAGCAACGCCAGGAGAACCCCTCGCAACTGATCGGCTTTGGCCACCAATTTTTTAGCGCGAGTGGGCGAGGGGTCGTCTCCCTCATAACGGGTCAGTACCGCGCATTGAGTAAGTTGGCGGCACATATCTTGCCAAACGCGCATGGACGCATCTTCGGGGAACGCCCGGCGCATCAATGCCGATACATCGTGAATCCGCGGAGGCGCAATCCCCTGCTGGACGAGAAGCGCCTTCAATGTTTTTTCTACCGCTTGCTGCGCGTGCAAACAAACGGTGTCCCATGGAATGCGCGCCGATGCCAAATTGTTTTGGACATTCAGCCAGTCGTTCTCTGCCTTGCGAAGCCAGACAGCCACACCCTGTTCACGCGCGGTCATACAGCACAATCCCTTCCTCTTCGACCGCGTCCACGATAAACCCTGCGCCGCGCAGGGCGGCGGCTGCTTCTCGCGGCGTATAGACGATGAAATCCATCGCCCACGTCCGATCCTCAAACAACCGGTCCATCGCAACAGCGCGCATCATCCGATCCGAGCGGGTTTCCATCACGACAAACAAATCAATATCGCTGTCCGCCCGGGCATCGCCCCGCGCCCGGCTCCCGAACAGCACCACCCGCACCGGCGCGCACTCCCGCACAATCCGCTCCGTAATGCTGCGCAACAGCCCCGCCTCCAGCCCAACTTCGGCATTCCCCGGCAACCCCGCCCAAGGCATCCCCTGCCTCGCGCGCGCCACCCGCCGCCGCTCCACTGTCCGCACGCTACTCATGCCCGTTCCCCCTTCGGCTTTTTGGCAGATGCCGTCTTAGGCAATGCCGTTTTTGAACTGTTTGAAGTAGAGGTGGAGGTTGGGTCTAACTCAAACTGCTTAATAAAATCACGGCACTGTGCAACCAAGGCGGCTGAGTCCTGCACATCCTTTTTGGCCGACTCCAAATCCCCAACAAAAGTCCAGTCATAATCTGCCAATTGACGGTTGCCAAATAACCGATGGAGGATTTTGGCAGACTCCTTCTCGAAGGTTCCAGTGCGGACAAATCGAGAATTGAATGCTCCAATCGTTTGAGCATGCGAACGAAACTCAAGCCTCTCTGTCGCCAAAACAGCCGTTATGGCATGAAAAGCGGCATAATAAGCGTGGGTGGTGGCTTCCTCCCAATATCCGGCCTTCAGTTCACGCCGGGCCGCCGCCAGCTTCCTTTTTGCTTTGGCCAGCATTTGGCGCAAGACCGTTCTGGAAATGGCGCGGGTCATAGCTCCACCCCTTCCCGCAGAATATTCCATCCCAACGGCGATTGTTGGACTTGCTCCCACTGCTCCGGGCTATAAACTAGCGCAGTGCAGAGCTGATCGGTTTCCAGCAGCAATTGCGCGCCCGTAGCCATCACCGTCTCGCGTTCTTTCTGCGTGGGCGAATCCAGCACCACCAGAAAATCATAATCGGAACCGGCATGGGCATCGCCGCGGGCACGCGAGCCATACAAGGTGATCAACCGCACCTGCCCCGCCAATTCAGCGCGAAGCGCCCGCGCATATCGCCGCGCAAGCTGCGGTGCCCGCCGACGCTCCACTGTCCGCGCGCCGCTCATCGCGCCACTCCTGACTCACGACTCCCGACTCGCGACTCCCGCCTCTCAATTCCGAGCCTGCTGGCGACTGCCTCCTGCCCCCACTTGGACATTGGATTTGAATATTGAATATTGGATATTGCCTCCCCCCTCCTGCCCCCTGTCCCCTGCCCCAGCCCCCCTCCGCGCTCTTCGCGCCTCTGCGAGAGACCCGGCTGTTCGGCTCCCCGGCTGTTCCTTCTGGCCCCTGTCTCCTGACCACTGGCTACTTCCGTTGGCACCTGAGCCAGTGAAAGAGAAACAAAAATTGGGGCATGCCGCTTCATTTCTTCTGCTCCCTTGAACCACCCGGACTGGGCAAAAGCAACGCCAACTGTTCCCTGCAACGGTCCATGGCATCAATGGCCAGCGCCGCCTGTTCGCGGGTGGCATCGACGCCGGGATAGCGAAATGCGATGGCATACTGCGAAAGCAATTCCAAATCATTGCGAAGCAATTCCGTTAGAGCTGAACATGGCGGACATTCTGCCAATAACACCACAAGGTCATGAACCTTGCGGATCGGTTGGTTGATTGATTCCAAAATGGCTTTGATGGTTTTCTCGACGCACTGCTGGGCATGAAAACACGCACTGTCAAAGTTCGGGCGCTTCCGTGCGCGAAATTCCCGCCGGGCGGAAACCGCATCCGCTTCAGCCTTCTGCAACCACGCTTTAACGGCGCTTTTCATACAGCACCTTTCCCCGCTCCAGCACCGAGCAGATGAATCCATCGCGGTCTTGCACGCCGCGCCGGACTTCACCCGGAGTCTTGACAATCAAATCCAGCGGAAACGACCGCGGAATCCGGCGGCGAATCTCCAGCGCACGATCAGCGCCATTTTGCGCCCCCGCCATCACCACCATCAAATCCACATCGCTGTCCGCCGTGGCCCGGCCTTCCGCCATCGAACCAAACAGGATGACCCGCTCCGGATGGAACTGATCCGCCAAGCGATCCACATACTGCTGGACCTGCCGCATAATCATGGCGCACTCCGCTGCGTTCGAGGGGCTGCAGAAGGGGTCAGTCCTTGCATTGTCGCAACCAAGGGGGCAGTCCTATTCCCATCTGCCCGATTCGTTTTGCCCGCGGGGTCACCGACCCCGCCTACAGTCAAACCCATTCCGCAACCTGTAGCCGGTCTCGTTGAGGCCGGTGTTCTTCCGCGTTCGTGCGCGTAATTCGTCACAAAAGGGGTCAGCCCTATATGATGATGTTTTGGGCCCTGTCCAGCGCTATGGACGCTGGCGGCACGCGGCATGGCCGAGCCACCGCGCCCAGCGGGCGCACCTACAGTCCGATCCAAGCCAGACCGCCGATTCGCATCCAGGCGCAATGGCTGCCGTGTTTCTAACCGCACCGTGCTCATGCCCGTGCCCCTTCGCGAAGTCGCGTGGGCACCCATTCCAGCGCCACACGCGCTTTCTGCGCCGCCGCCAGGGCTTCCTCCAACGGAATTTCACGCCAGTCATCCGGGTAACGGCTTTGTGAAGCATAGTCGGTCAGCTCCGTGGCGATTGCCTCCAAGTGCGACACCTCCGGGCGCGTCTTGGCGCAAAGCGCCACCAGGCGGCGTAAATTGTGCGTGCGCTCCACATGGCGATTTTCTTGCGTTAAAAGAGCTTTCAACGCCTTCTCCACGCATTGGTACGCATGATAGCAGGTCACATCGGTCACAGGCGGCACCTGCGCCGCCATAACCTCCGCCGTGCGCAAGTCATTGGCAGCTTTAGTCAGCCACCGGCCCACCGCTAATTGGAGCGCATCAGCCATAGCACAACACCCCGTTTTCATGCACCTCGCGCGCCAATGTGTTGGCAATCCCGCGCTGCTCTTCAAATTCACCGGTGCCCATGACCGATACATCCAACGCAACCGCCGGAGAGGAAAACAAACGATGAACTTGCAACTGAATGTCACGATGGCTGGTTTCGCCATCCAAAAGAATCAGCACATCCACATCGCTCTCCAGCGTCGCTCCGCCCGTCACGCGAGAGCCATAAACGTGAATTTGTGTCGGGCGAATCGCCTCCGCGATTTTCTCCACGACCAAGCGGACCAGCGGATCCTCGCCGCGGTACAACACAGTGCCCGGAGTCAAAGTCGTTCGTTGCCCCCGCGCCGCCCGCCGCCGCTCCACTGTCCGCACGCTGCTCATCGCGCAACTCCTCGCACTCGACCCTCTGCCGCCCTCATCCAAAAAGGCCGCAATGTTCCGCAGGTATGTCGTGTTCTCATCGTTTCACTCACTCGGTTGAGTTGCTCGCAAAATCCCGGTAAAAATGTTGTTCCAAACTGCTTCGATCTCGTTTCTTCGCCACGCGCACAACGATCCTTCGCTCCCCTCAATACATGTGTGCACAATCCCAGACATTTATATATAACAAACATCCTCTATTCCCCCTTCCCTGTCAAGGCGCTAACACGATCCCAACAATCCCCCCCCCAAAAAAAATAACAACCGCCACCCATGCTACCTTGCAGCACAAGGTACCCCCCAAAATCCCGCATTCACCCATTCTCGCATTTCCCCGACTCCCCCTCCCCAGTTCCGTAGCCTGTAGTCTGTCGTCTGTCGTCTCTGGTCTGCGCGGCGCAGCCGCGCCCCCTCCTCCCGCTTGCGCTCCTCTTGCGTCCCTCGCGCCTCTTGCGTTAAAAATGCGCCCCAGCGCCAACGGTAGGTGCCTGTCCGCCTCGGGCGAAACGCATCGCGAGACATCCCCCCCCCAAAAACAACCGCCACCCCCTATGCTACCTTGCGTTACAAGGTACCATGCCCCCCCTCCCCTCCTCTTCCCCTTTTGCGTTTTTTGCGCGCTTTGTGGTTCCCCAAAAATCCCGCAATCTCGCATTCCCCCCCTCCCCCATTTCCTCCTGCCCCCCCTTTTGTGTTTTTTGCGCTCTTTGTGGTTACAAAAATCTCTTCCCCCGCTTGCGCTCCTCTCGCGCTCCTCGCGCCTCTTGCGTTAGAAAGAGAGCAACCCCTGGCACCTTGCACATGAAACCTGCCACCGCGGCGGCCCCGCCGCCCCCCAG
>LSQX01011387.1_pt1 | contig 71613 bp, 66 predicted proteins | sample 654561 | NCBI WGS metagenome assembly LSQX01 (sample SAMN04489861, study PRJNA283612) | anaerobic digester metagenome | isolation source: 4 biogas reactors fed with cattle manure at either 37C or 55C with and... | place: Denmark: Kongens Lyngby | collected 2014
AACCAACTGAACTACCGGGCCAGGCAGTGGTGGGCCTTCAGGGACTTGAACCCCGGACCAACCGGTTATGAGCCGGCCGCTCTAACCAACTGAGCTAAAGGCCCTCGTCCTCTGGTTGCCGGAAAATTGGGGAAAGTGGTGACCCCGAGGGGACTCGAACCCCTGTTACCGCCGTGAAAGGGCGGTGTCTTGACCGCTTGACCACGGGGCCATCTCGCTTGCTCCCATCCCCGAAATGGTCGGGGTGAAGGGATTCGAACCCCCGGCCCCATGCTCCCAAAGCATGTGCGCTACCAGACTGCGCTACACCCCGAAGGCTTGCCGCAAAAAGATGCGGCAAATGGGATGTTACTAAAGGGCAACTCTTTTGTCAATACCTGGCAACAACAAAATTCTGCATTCAGATTCAGCTGTTTTACTTTCATTGACAAGCCCGGCCGGGCTTTGTATGATTTGGTTATCTTACTAGTGTTGGAGGCATCAAATGGCGCAAAGCGTTCATCCCACTTTTATCATCACCATGGCTGACGGCGGCGTAATGAGCGGCGAGCTCTACCCTGATCTGGCACCCCAGAGCGTGGGCAACTTCATCTCACTGGCTAACCAGGGCTTTTATGATGGGCTGATTTTCCACCGGGTGATCCCCGGCTTTATGATCCAGGGGGGCTGTCCCAATGGCACAGGCATGGGCGGGCCGGGTTATCAAATTAAGGGCGAATTCAGCCAAAATGGCGTTTCCAACCCGCTCAAAAACAGCCGGGGAATTCTGAGCATGGCCCGCAGCATGCAGATGGATTCTGCCGGCTCACAGTTTTTCGTTATGGTGGCAGACGCGCCGCACCTGGATGGGTCCTATGCAGCATTTGGCAAGGTGACGGGCGGATTGGAAAAGGCGGACGCCATTGTGGAAACACAAAGGAACCGTAATGACAAGCCCTTATCTCCGCAGACCATCAAAACCATCCGTGTGGATGATTTGGGGCAACAATGGCCATTTGAGAGGATGTGAAACCATGGAACAAGAGTCCATCGCGGTCAGCATTGCTGGCAAGCGCTATATCCTCACAGAGCAGGAGGATCCTGACCATATCAGGTTGATTTCGGACTTGACCGATCGGCGTATCAGGGAGACCCGGTTGGCCAATCCTCTTTTGGACCGGGAGGAAGCAGCAGTATCAGCAGCGCTTTCCATTGCAGATGAGTTGGTGAAAGCCAACAGCGAAATCCTCCGCCTGCGCAAACAACGGGGCAAGCCATCGGAGGCAAGTGGCAAAGCCTGAGCTGCTGGCACCTGCCGGAAACCCGGAGGGACTGCGCGCTGCCATTGCTGCCGGTGCTGATGCGGTCTATTTGGGAGCATCTGCTTTTTCCGCCAGGGCAACGGCCGGCTTTGATGATTCGGCGCTGGCGGATGCTGTCAGCCTTGCTCATCTGCATGGCAGGCGAATCTATATAGCAGTCAACACCCTGGTCAAGGAGCCGGAGTGGCCTCTGCTGCACGATCTGCTGAAGCTCCTTGGGGAATTGCGCCCAGATGCGGTTCTTGTACAGGATCTTGGTGTCTTAAGCCAGATAAAGGAGACTTTGCCGAATCTCCAGGTTCACGCCTCTACGCAGATGGCAGTGCATAACGCCAAGGGCGCGCAATTCCTGCTGATGGCTGGCATCAGCCGTGTGGTGGCAGCCCGTGAATGCAGCCTTGAGGATATCCGCAAAATCAAGGGCACAGGAATCCAGGCTGAGGTATTTGTCCATGGGGCGCTGTGTGTGAGCGTAAGCGGCCAGTGCCTCCTTTCCTCCCAGATTGGAGGGCGCAGCGGCAACCGCGGGCGCTGCGCGCAACCCTGCAGGCTCAAATACCGCTTCAAAGACCAGGAGGGTGCGCTGCTTTCCATGCGGGATCTGAACACCTTAAGCAACCTTCCTGGTTTAGTAGCTGCTGGGGTGGACAGCATTAAAATCGAGGGGCGCCTGAAGCGGCCTGAGTACATTTACGAAGTAGCGGCCATCTACCGCCATGCGCTGGATTTGGCACAGGCCCATCAAACGCTTGATGAACTGCCGGAATATCAGGGACGCCTGGCGCAGATATTCAATCGCGGAAACTTCACCGCCGGGCATCTTTTCGGCGCGCAGGACAGCTCGCTGATAGGTTCAGAGAGGGTGTCCCATGAGGGAATCAAATTGGGAACCATCCTGAGGGCAAAACGTCTGGGAGATGTCGTGCTGGCGGAATGCCGTTTGGAAAAAACACTGAATAATGGTGATGGCCTGCAAATACGAGGCCTGGCCGACCAGGACATGATATATTCCGGAAATGCTGTACAGGCAGGAGACACCGCCACCTTGCGCCTGCGGCAAATGCCGCGCCCCGGTGATGATGTATTCCGGCTGGCAGATGAAGCACAGCTTGCACAAGCACGCGAATGCGCCAGTTGCATGCCGATCATATCGTTTGATGCGGAGCTGTTGTTGGCTTCCGGCCAGCCTTCCCAGTTGGCCGTGACAGCCGGGAATGTGCGCGCCATGGTTTCAGGGGACATTCCTTCTCCTGCCCGAAACCAGCCACTGGACGATTCAAGTGCCGCCAGATACATCTCCAGAACCGGCGGAACTCCCTTTTCCCTTGTCAATTTAAAGGTCAGCGCAGAAACACCACTGTTCCTGCCAGCATCCAGCCTGAACCAGTTACGCCGCGATGCCCTTGAAGAGCTGGAACAAAACATCGTTACAGGGCATCAGCTTCCCGCCTCAAGGCCTTCGTCCCTTCGCTTGTTTCCTCCTGCCCCCGACATGTCCGCTTCCCCCATGCTGTATCTCCTGGTGCGCAATCTTGAAACATACCGGATCCTGAAGGCGGAGAACCTGGGACAGATGATTGCCGCCCCCTATGATTACCGACCGGGCAAACTTGAAGGGTTTTTGAGCTTCATTGACCAGACGGACATTATCGCCCTGCCTCCTCAGATGCGCAATGGCGCGCTCGAAGATGCTTCTTTATCCATATGCAGGTCCGGACATGCGATGATGCTCAGCAACATTGGCCAACTGGGCCTCCCCCCTACCCATCCCTTTTTTGTGGGGGAAGCTGTCCCCGTCTGGAACAACCGCGCGGCCTCTTTGCTTGTCAGCCTTGGCGCACGCGGCATCTGCCTGTCGCGGGAATTGGCCCGGAGTGAGATAGCGAACCTGAAACAGGACAGCATTGAGTGGATACTTCCGGTTTATGGGCGAGCGGCCGTGATGCTTTTGAACCATTGCCCGGAACGTGTCAGGCGGGGCTTAAACTCAAACCGAGCGGGATGCCGGCTTTGTGACAAGGGACAGGGTGTCCGCCGGGATGCGCTTCATGACCGTTTTCAGGCGGCCTACCCGCTGCTTCCCACACATTTTGAGGACTATTGTCTGATAACCATGTACCACCACACAGCGCTTAACCTTTTATCAAAAGCGCCACGAATGTCCTGGCTTCTGGACTTCACGGATGAAACCCCGCAGCAAGCTCTGGCTATTGCCAGAACTTATCATACCCTGCTGCGGGGGGAACCTTCCTCATGGGGGCAGCTCCAAACCGGGCGCTTCCTGGAAGGGGTATTATGAAACGAAAGATGACGGAGAACTGATATGAACACGAAAGCTCTGCGAACGCTGGAATTCACAAAAATTCGGGAATTGCTTTCTGCTCATGCCCTGAGCACATTGGGCCAGGCGCGCTGTGAGGCGCTCCTGCCGGCGGCCAGGCTCTCTGATGTGGAACGCATGCAGGCTGAAACGGAAGAGGCTTTGGTGGTACTCAGCTACCGTGGCGATCACCCGTTGATACCGTTTAAGGATGTAAGCGGGCACATCATCCTCGCGGAAAAGGGAGCTACCATTTCTCCCCGCGCGCTTCTTGATGTCGCGGAATCGCTGCGCGCGGCCAACGCTGCCCAAAGAACGCTGGCTGAGGATGAAAATGAGCGGAGTCCACGGCTGAGCGCTCTGGCGGCGCGCCTGGTTTCCCACCGGAACCTGGAGCGGGAGATTTCAAATGCCATCATCAGCGATGAGGAAATCGCAGATTCTGCCAGCGCGCAGCTGGCAGATATCCGCCGTCATATCCGGCAGTGCAATGATCGGGTACGGGAGAAACTCCAGTCCATGGTGCACAGCGCAACCTATTCAAAATACCTCCAGGACACGCTTATCACGGTGCGCGGTGGCCGCTATGTGCTGCCTGTTCGCCAGGAGTACCGGCAAATGATACCGGGGCTGGTACACGACCAATCCTCCACCGGCGCCACGCTCTACATCGAGCCCATGGCCGTTGTGGAAGCTGGCAATGAGCTGAAAGAATGGGAAATCAAGGAACGCATCGAAATCGAACGTATCCTGGCTGAGCTGTCGGGAAATGTAGCCGAGGTGTCAGGTGATTTGCTGGAAAACCTGGACATACTGACAGAACTGGACTTTCGCTTTGCCAAAGGTGCCTATGCGCGGGAGTTAAGCGCTATCAAGCCCAGGCTCAATGACCAGGGCTTTATCCGCTTTGTCCAGGTTCGCCATCCATTGATCCCCCGGGATGCTGTAGTTCCCTGTGACCTCTATCTGGGAGATGATTTCACAACGCTGATCATCACCGGCCCCAACACCGGCGGCAAGACCGTAACGCTCAAGACCGTTGGCCTGATTACGCTCATGGCGCTCTGCGGCCTCCATGTCCCCGGCCGGCTGGGGACGGAGGTAGCGGTGTTTGACAATGTCTTCGCTGATATCGGGGATGAGCAGAGCATTGAGCAATCCCTGTCCACCTTTTCATCCCACATGACCAATATTGTTACCATCCTTCAGGAGGCGGACAGCCGCGATCTGGTTCTGTTTGACGAATTGGGCGCGGGAACCGATCCCACCGAGGGCGCTGCCCTTGCCCAGGCGATTCTTGAACAAATGCGGGCGCAAAAAATCCGAGCCCTGGCCACTACCCATTACAGTGAGCTGAAAGCCTACGCTCTCTCCACTCCCGGGGTACAGAACGCCAGTGTGGAGTTTGATGTGGCTACCCTGAGCCCCACTTATCGGCTGTTTATCGGGGTGCCGGGCAAATCCAATGCATTCGAAATTTCCAAGCGCCTGGGATTAAGTGAGAGGCTGATTCAATCTGCGCAGAAAATGCTCAGCCATGAAACCGTGAAGTTTGAGGACATCATTGCCAATGCTGAAGCACACCGCCAGGCGGCCGAAAAGGAGCGCCGGCTGGCGGAACAGGCCCATGAGGAAATTATTCAGCTTCAACAGAACATTGAAAAAAAGCACAAGGAGATTTCCCTGGAACACCAGGCTGCCCGCCAGAAGGCACGGGACGAGGCCAGGCGTATTCTTGAGAAGGCCAAAAGGGAAAGCGCTGCTGTGCTGGATGAATTGAGAGCGCTGAAGGCAAATGACCCGGAAGCTGTGAATCGCCTGCGCCGCCGCATGCGGGACGCTGAGAATGATTTGTCCGACGCCCTCCCAGGGCTTGACCGGGAGGGGGATCTTCTGCCGGAGGAGCTGGAGCTAGGAATGCAGGTGCGTTTGTCGGTCAACAATGCTTCTGCCGTCCTCCTTTCTCTCCCGGACGCCAAAAACGAGGTGCAGGTGCAGGCTGGAGCGGTTAAGATGCGGGTTCCGCTGGAACAGCTTAACCGAGCACCACAGCAAAGGGAAAAGAATAAAACGGTGGTGCGTTCCAGCACCGGAGCTGCCCAGCGCAGTGTTAAAATGGAGTGTGATGTACGTGGGATGGCGCTTGATGAAGCCATTGCGGAGGTAGATAACTACCTGGACAGCGCCGTGCTGGCCGGCCTGCACGAGGTGTTTATCATCCACGGTAAAGGCACAGGCACCCTTCGAAGCGGCCTTCGGAAGCATCTGGACCGGCATACGCTGCTTTCAGGCCTCAGGGCAGGCCAATATGGTGAGGGCGAAGCCGGCGTGACAGTGGCTACACTAAAATAATGGGGTGAAATAATGAAGCAGTTGATCATGGTGGTGGACGATGACATCAACATCGCGAAACTGGTAAAGCTGTATCTTGAAAAGGACGGCTATGAAGTAGCACACAGCACCAGGGGGGATGATGCCTTGGCACAGCTGAATAGAATTTCGCCGGCCCTGATCCTTTTGGATATCATGTTGCCCGGCATGGACGGCTGGCAGGTGTGTAAGGCCATCCGCCTCAAGAGCAAGGTGCCCATCATCATGCTCAGTGCCAAGGATGAGACCATCGACAAGGTGCTGGGGCTGGAGTTGGGCGCTGATGACTACATCACAAAGCCTTTTGAACCAAAGGAACTTTTAGCCAGGGTTAAAGCCGTATTGAGGCGCGGAGCGCCGGATGAAGAAAGCGGTGAAAAAACGCTCACTTTCTTAGGCCTAAGCATAGACCTGACAAGCTATGAGGTCGTTTTCGACGGCAAGCCTGTGCAGATGCCGCCCAAAGAACTGGAGCTCCTGTATTTCCTCGCCAAAAATCAAAACCATGTTTTTACCCGGGAACAATTGCTGGAAAAAGTCTGGGGTTTTGATTATTTTGGAGACAGCCGCACCGTGGATGTGCACATTAAACGCCTTAGGGAAAAGCTGCCGGACTGTGAACAGTTTGGCTGGATAATCCGTACAGTCTGGTCGGTGGGCTACAAATTCGAGGTGAAGCGGGCGTGAGCCGGGGCATCTTTGGAAAGTTGATGGGCCTTTTTGTCGCAGTTATTCTGGTCTGCGTGCTGTTGATGCTGGGTGTTTTTGGTATAAGCGCCCGTGACGCACAGATTGCCAGCCATATCCAGGCGCTGAAAACCCAGGCCTATGACATCGCCTTTCTGGCCTCTGTCCCCCAGCCGCTGGGGCTTGGTGCGTTTTTGGACGCGGACACTGTTACCACGCGGCGCATGATGGAACGCAAGCTGTGGGATGTCTACCAGGACTATGGCGCTTATGCGCTGGTGGTTGACCGCAGTGGCCAGGTGACTTCCTACTTTTCCTCCGTGCTGAGTGAAAACAGGGAGCTGGCAGCTTCCTTTGATCCCAAAACCATCGTGGATACACTGATTCAGGTGTTGGGCGGTCAGGAGGTGGTGCGCCAGGCCCAGGGGCCCGAGGGCACCATGTTCACCATGGCTGTCCCCTGGAAGCAGGATGAAAGGGTGCTGGGTGCTGTCTACATCCAGACCGCTGCGCAAGCCGTACGGGAATCGTATGAGGGCATCTGGCTAAACGCCGCGCTGGCAGCCATTTTCGCTGCCGTTGTGGCCGCGGTGATAGCCTACTTCTTCACCAGGCGGTTGGTTCGCCCCCTTGAAGAGATCGCCCGGCATGCAGGTACCATGGCCCGTGGGATGCCAGTACCGCAAATCTCTGAAACAGGAGCACGGGAAGTGCAGGAGCTGGCAGTGTCATTCAACCATATGTCCCGCCAAATCCAGGACACCGAACGCATCCGGCGGGACTTTATCGCCAATCTCTCCCACGAACTGCGATCCCCTATGACTAATATCCAGGGCTTCATCCAAGGCATCATCGATGGTACCATTGAGCAGGATGACGCCAAATCTTATCTCCAAATCGTCCTGAGTGAAACCCGGCGCCTGAACAGCCTTATCGATGGGCTGTTCAGGCTCTCTCAGGCGGAAAACCCCGAATCCCCGATGGAAATGAGCAGTTTTGACATATGTGAGTTGGCCCGGCTAGTTGTGATCACCACACTTCCCCGGATTGAGGACAAAAGCCTGGAGATCCTGACCGATTTTGAGGAAGACAGCATGCATGCCTATGCTGCCCGGGACCAGATAGAGCAAGTACTGATTAACCTCTTGGATAATGCAATCAAATTCACACCCAGCGGGGGACAGATCCGCCTGATTGTCCGTCGAAAGGCCAACGATTTGATTGCCATTCAGGTAGAAGACAATGGTATCGGCGTGCTTCCTGAGGAGAGAGATCGATTGTTTGAGCGCTTCTATAAGTCCGATCAGGCCCATGCCTCCGGCGGGGGCAGCGGACTGGGCCTTGCCATATGCAAATCCATCATGAACCGGCATGGACAGGCAATCAGGCTTTTGGAAAAGGCGCAAGGGTCCGCCTTTGAGTTCACGCTGATGGCGGCAGAAGCGCCAAAACGCCATGCAGATTAAAGCAAGGGCCAAGATCAACTGGGCGCTCAATGTGCTGGGCAGCCGCACGGATGGCTATCATCATCTGGATATGCTCAACCAGCGCCTGACATTGGCTGATGATGTGTTCCTGTCCCCTGCTCATGCCATCGAACTGGAGGTCAGGGGAAACAAGGATGTTCCCGATAACCACAGCAATCTTGCCTGGCAAGCTGCATCAATGCTCAAACGACGTTTTGATGTTTCAGAAGGCGTCAATATCCGCTTGCACAAGCGCATTCCCCCGGGGGCGGGGCTGGCCGGAGGAAGCGCGGACGCGGCGGCTGTGCTGCTGGGGCTCAATAGGCTTTGGGGCCTCGGGCTTGCCCTTCATGAGCTACGCGAGTTTGGAAAAGGGCTTGGCGCTGACATACCCTACTGCCTGGCCGGTGGCTTTGCCAGGGTGGGTGGCATCGGGGAGATAATCACGCCCCTGACAAACGCGCCTGAATTACGATTGGTGCTGATTAAACCCCGGGGAGCGCTGTCCACCCGGATTGTATTTGAATGCTATAATGGCTTGGCTACAACTGAGCCTGCCGATATCCCAGGGCTAAACCAGGCTCTGAGCCTGGGCGCCTACAAAGAGCTGTATGTATATGCCCGCAACCAGCTGCAGCCGGCGGCGGTTTCCCTATGCCCCGAAGTGCATGAAGCGATACGCGACCTTCAGGCCAACGGTGCAGTATTCGCCCAGATGACAGGCTCCGGCTCACTTGTGTATGGTGTTTTTGAGGATGATGGAATGGCACAGATGGCATATCAGAAACTGAGCCTGTGCTGGCACACCTGCCTCTTGACCCGGACTGCCGGGGCATGAATGCCTACTGCGCCAGGATGGCCTGAAGCGCCGTCAGGTGCGTCAGCGTTGTCGTGCGGATGTCCAGGGTACTTGAAGTGGCCGTCTGGATGGTGGTTTCGTAAATATCGAGGTCATTATACAAGGCGGATATAGCCTCTGCGGGTACAATGCGCCCCCTCTCGCCAAAGACTTCAATGGCGATGTTGTTCATCTGGTCAATATTAAATATATATTGCCTCACCAACGCCAGTTTGCTGCTGGTGTTGGACTGCACCCCGCCTGTCAGCCTGCTCACCTCATTGATGGCGTCAATCAAAGAGCTGTTTATCCGGCGCTCCAGCCGGTCCTGGGTGCGGCTGATGGTAGCTGACTGGTCAATGCCCCAAACCGCAAGCCCAATGGCAGCCAGAATCAACACAACGCAAAACACAACCAGCACGCGGCGCTGAACTTTTGTGCCATACTGGTTCATGGTAGGTTTTTGCTGATAACGGTAGCTGTTCATGTCACCTCTTGGTTTTTGTTTGCGCGCCTAGTATCTTACCATGTTTTGCCTCCCTGGGCAATGCGCCTGAAGGGGCCTTTACAGTTTATTCACGATGTTGGTCAGTAGGCATGATATAATGGGGCGTGTCATGGAGGTGGTTACTTGATTCAGGCGGAACACATCACCCGGCGCTACGGAGCGTTCGAAGCGTTGAAAGACCTCACTTTTTCCGTCAACATCGGGGAAGTGGCAGGGTTGTTGGGCCAGAATGGCGCAGGGAAAACCACCGCACTGCATGTGCTCTCGGGCTATTTGGCACCAAGCGCCGGCAGCGTGAGAATAAATGGCATTGATCTTGCAAAAAGGCCCGGGGAAGCAAAGCGTCACATCGGTTATCTGCCGGAATCCATTCCGCTTTACCCCGAAATGACGCCTCTTGAATACCTGCGTTTCTGCTGTGAAATCAAACGGGTTCATCGGCAGGACAGGGAAGGGCATATCCAGGAGATTATGGAGCTGACAGACATCACCCAGATAAGAAGTCAACTCTCCGGAACCCTGAGCAAAGGATACCGGCAGCGTTTGGGACTGGCGCAGGCGCTGTGCGGAAACCCGGAGGCCTTGTTTCTGGATGAACCCACCGCAGGCTTTGACCCGGTGCAATCCAGCGCCTTTCGCAAACTGATCAGGCGCCTTGCCAAAAAGCACGCGATAATCCTCTCTTCCCATCTGTTGAGTGAGGTAAAGGAGGTATGCGACCGGATTCTGGTCCTTGCCTCCGGCCAACTGGTCCTGGATCGCGCTGCCCGGGACGGCTCTGACAGGCAATCGCGCTTCCGCCTGGTGGTAGCGGCTCCCGCTTCCCTTGTGCTGCCGCCATTGCGCCAGCTGCCGGGAGTAAGGAGAGCAGAGGCAATGGGCAGGGGAAGCCCCGAGATGACCACCCTGTTCATCGAAACCAGCAAAGACAGCGCCTTCCAGCACGCCCTCTCCAAACTATTATGCGGCCTTTCTGTGACCACGATGGAGTTGAGCCCGCTTGGGAACTCCCTGGAAGATCTCTTCCTGCGGGTATCCAGCGGCCAGGTGCCGGAGGAGAATCCATGAACGCAGTGTTAAGGCGTGAACTAAAAGGCTATTTCCTCACTCCCACGGGCTATCTGTTTATGGTGATGTTCCTGGCGCTGAGCGGGCTGCTGTTTTACCTGAATAACCTGCTCACCAGGGGATCCGACCTGATGCCGTTTTTTGATATGCTGAGCTATGTCTGGATGCTCCTCTCCCCTGTTCTGGTGGTAAAGCTTCTGGCCGGTGAACGACAGCAGGCGGCTGACCCGTTGCTGGTCACTTCTCCTCTGTCCTCAGGTGCCATTGTGCTGGGGAAGTTTTTCGCCGCCGTCACGGTACTTTTGATATTCATGGCCCTGACGCTGTTGTATCCTTTGCTGGTGGCTGCCTATTCCAGGGTATGGGCCAGTGAGATTTTCGCGGTTTACCTGGGTTTCATCCTCCAGGGGGTCGCCTTTGTGGCACTTGACCTGATGGTAACAGGATTCATGAAGCGCAGCGCTACCGCAGTTGCAGCCGCCCTGGGGGTCAATCTTTTCGTTTGGCTGACAGGGCTTTTGGCAGCCGCTCCCTTTGTTCCTGCTGCTGTGAGTCGCGCCATTTCCTTTTTGAGCCTCTATGAGCGCTTTGTGCCTTTCCTGTCAGCGCAGCTGAGCTTCGCCAACATGCTCTATTATGTTCTTTTTTCTGCGGTGATGTTGGCCGCTGCCATTGCAGCCATGGAACTGAGGCGGATCAGGACGACATGAAAAAGTTATGGGTCAATCTGAAAAGCCATTCCCACCGTGGCGGCATCCTGCTCAGCCTGTTGCTTTTCACATCACTTGCCATTGCCTTGGCACTTGCCGCGGACCATGTGGAGAGGAAATTTGCGCTCAGGGCCGACCTATCCTTCAACCGCCTTACTTCCCAGAGCGATGCCACAGAAGCGGTTCTGGCATCCCTTCCCGAGGATGTCCACGCCTATGCTCTTTTCACCCCCGGGAACGAAGACCAGGCATTGCTGGGGCTTCTCAACAGGATGGCTGCCCAGTCCACCCGGTTCACCTATTCAGTTGACAGCCTGATTAAAAATCCCCTGCTGGCCAGCAGGATTTCCTCAGATTTACGGGATCAGGCGGTCAGCGCGGACAGCCTGGTGATTGTCTCTGAAGCGACTGGGCGCAGCCGGGTGCTGGATATCACTGACTATCTGCGCCAGAATTTTGACAGCCAGAGCCAAGCCTACTATATCTCCGGTTTCCAGTATGAGAAAAAAATCGCAGAAGCGTTGGTGTATGTGACCACCAGCAAGGTGCCACAGGTGCAGATCCTGGATGGGCACGGGGAACTGGGCGAGGGTCAGACCATCGCTTTGGAGGATTTGTTATCCAACCACAATTATCAGGTTTCCCGGGTTAACCTGACACGGGATGGCGTATTGAATCCAAACTATCCGCTTTTGATTCTCTCCCCGCAGAAAGACCTCCTGTCCCATGAACTCACCGCTGTGCGGCGATTCACAGGCGAGGGTGGCGCCATGCTCATCACGAGTGATTATGGCGACCCGGATGATTTGCCCAATTTTGACGCGCTCTATCGCAGTTTCGGGTTTGAACGGATTAGCGGCATCGTTGTAGCCGATGAGGAGGACACCGCCACCTACATCAACAGCCCCATCTACCTGGTGCCCTACATGGCGATGACGGACATAACGGCAGAACTGATTGCTTCCGGCCACACCACACTGCTCCTGCCCGGTGCGCGGGCCTTTGAAGCCCCCGATGGGCGCACCAACCCACTGGTGACACCCGTCCTCACCAGTGGTCTCGCTTATATCAAAGATGTACACAAAGCGGGCGCTACCCTGCTTCCGGAGACCGGTGACCGGCAGGGCACCTTTGAACTGGCGCTTTTGTCAAGCCTGGCCCATCCGGACGGAACCCGTTCCCAGGCACTGATTCTGGGGAACTCCGGCATGCTCACGGATGCCTGGCTGTATGAGAATACCTACAGCCAGGAGTTCCTGCTGCATGCCATTTCCTACTTAAGCCCGCAAAATCCTATCGTTCTGGATATCCAGCCCAAGGTGGCGGCCAGACCGCCCATGGTGATCCCTTCTATGGCGCTCCCCCTGCTTGCCATCATCCTGGTTCCAGTCCTGCTTCTGGCAACGGGCGTGGCCGTGCTGTTTAGGCGCAGGAGGCGATAATGCAGCCAGTGAGAAAAAGGGCTTCCAGCGGTTCCCATAGGCATATAAGGCTTTACACTGCATTGGGACTTATTTTGGTTCTTTCGGCCATTCTAATTAGTTTATATCTTCGGGACAGGGATTCATCCAAAGCGCCTTCTATGGCAGCGCTGCATGAAGACCCTCATGTCACGCTGATCGGAAAGACCCCCGAGGATCTGACCGCCTTTGAGGTATTTCCCCCGGGGCACGCCAGCTTCCGCCTGATACGCGTTGGGAGCGGGTACCAGCTCGCGGACGATCCTGCTTTTCCGCTGAACACCTATATGGTGGATCAAATGGTGCAGGACTTGACAACCCTTGACGCGCAGATCGTGGGCGATGTGGCGGATGTTACCGGCGGGACTGATGCTCTGGGGCTGGGAGAGGAACATTTTCATGTTAGCGCTGAGTACGCTGACGGCAGCAGCCGCACTTTGCATTTTGGCAGGGCTTCTTATTCAGAGATCCCTTCAGATTATATGATGTTGTCGGGGGACAGCACCGTGTACACTGTCTCCCCGCAAATCCGCAGCAACCTCGATTTTCCGCTGGGGGCGCTGCGGCCCCTTCCGCGGATAAACTTCAACAGCGACCTCCTTGATGCCCTGGAGGTGCAGGACCAGGACCGCTATTTCGAGCTTGCTCTTGATAACGGGTTCTGGCTTGTAACCAGTCCCCTATCATATCCGGCTGATTTATGGAAAATAGCCGAAATCAAGAAGGACATAGAAACCATGCGCCTGGCTGTCTATGTAGGCCGGGCAGAGGCCCTGGACCTGGCAGCTTACGGCTTGTCCCAACCCGTGCGCCAGGTGACATTCCACCTGGGGGAAAGCATCATCCTCACCCAGGCGGAGGATGGCCAATCCGGCAATACACAGGAGGTGGACGCGCAAAGCTTACGCTTTTCCATTGGCTCTGAGATAGGTCGGGTAGGTTTTTACTGCTTATATGACGGTGCTGTCTACCAAGCCAGCTATGCGTCCATGGGCTTTTTAACAACGCTTGATCTGTTTGGTTTTCTTGCGGCAAAGCCGGTAATAATCCCCATCAACAGGCTCTTGTCCCTGCAGGTGGAAGATGCCGCCAACCATAGGATATATCAGGTGGAGCTGGTGGAACGGATAGAAAAAAACAACGCCCTGGCGCTGGATGAGGAAGGGCGGCAGCTCTATGACCCGGTGATCAGCATGAACGGCGCGGAATTCGACCAGGATACTTTTGTGCAGGAATACCTGAAGCTGGTTGATTTGGCCGGTCAGGGCAGGCTGCCTGGCGATTACACGACAACAGGCGCGCCTGTAACCCGTTTTGGTTTCACGGCAGATGGAATGCGGCTTGACCTGGCTTTCTATCCCTTCGACGCCCTTCATTTGGCAATGGCTGTCAACGGGCAGGCCTATTGGTATGTGCCCCAACAAGCGGTAGCTGATATCGCCCTATAGCGCTGTGCTGATGATTCCACCGCCAAGGCAGCGATCCCCCGCATAGAGCACCGCGCTCTGTCCTGGCGTTACCGCCCGCTGGGGAGTGTCAAAGGCAAGAATTCCCGTATCGCCTGACAGGGTCAGCGCCATTGTTTGGTCCATCTGCCGGTAGCGAAGTTTTCCGCAAAGACGATATGGAATGCCATCTTCGCAAGGCACTCCATTTACCCAGGTGATTTGTTCAATCAGGGCGGCCCCTGCAAACAGCTTTGGGTGGTTCTCTCCCTGGACCAGGAGAAGGCGGTTATGTTCCAAATCCTTCCCCGCCACAAACCAGCTGCGCCCGTCCCCGCGGCCGCCAATGCCAAGACCCCGGCGTTGGCCGATGGTGTAGTACATCAACCCATCATGCCGGCTCAAAAACTCGCCGTCCTCCGACACCATATCCCCCGGCTGGGCCGGCAAATACTGCTGCAAAAACTGTTTGAACCGCCGCTCACCGATAAAACAGATGCCGGTGGAGTCCTTCTTTTCGGATACCGGCAGCCCCGCATCCCGTGCGATTTGCCTGACCTGGGATTTCTTCAACTCTCCCAGGGGAAACAGGGCGCTGCGAAGCTGCGCAGCTTTGGTCATATATAGGAAATAGCTCTGGTCCTTATCGGAGTCTGCCCCCTTAAACAGGTTGCCTGCCTCATCCCGGCGTACGAAATGCCCGGTGGCCATAAAGTCCGCGCCCAGTTTGAGCGCATAATCCTGGAAAGCGCCGAACTTGATCTCCCTGTTGCACAGCACATCCGGGTTTGGCGTGCGTCCATGGCGGTACTCCGCAAGGAAATGATCAAACACGCGGTCGGAATACTCCCTGGCGAAGTTCACTGAATAGTGCGGGATATCCAGCTTCTGACATATTCCCCGCACATCTGCCCAGTCCTCATGGGCTGTGCAGACACCATTTTCGTCCGTTTCCTCCCAATTATTCATGAACAAGCCAATGACTTCATATCCCTGGCGTTTCAGCATAAGGGCCGCAACCGCGGAATCCACTCCGCCTGAAAGACCCACCACCACCCGGTTCATGCCACCCCATCCCTTTTTAGGCGCTTCATGACGCTCCGGAAAACGAGATCAGCGGTATCCTGCTTGTGCCCGGCGGCTTTAATCACCAGGAACCGGTCAGGCTCCGACGCGATCAAAGCCTGGTAAGCTCCGTTCACACGCTTGTGAAAAGCCTCGCCCGCCAACTCCAGGCGGTCCTTTTCCCTGGCGTGCTGGCGCTTTTGGGCCTCCTCGGGGCTTATCGAAAGAAAAACAGTAGCGGAAGGCATCAGGCCGTCAATAGCCGGCGCATTCATTTCCCTGACCGCTTCCATTTCCAGCTGGCGCCCTGCTCCCTGGTAAGCGATACTGGAATCCACATAACGGTCGCTAATAACAATCTGTCCCGCGGCCAAGGCCGGCCTGATCACTTCCCTAACATGCTGGGCCCGGGCGGCTGCATAAAGCAACGCCTCTGTCACGGGCGACATCTCAGCGTTTGCGTTCGAGAGCAGAATCTCCCGTATCTGTTCCCCCACCTGGGTGCTGCCCGGCTCCCGGGTCAGATGGACCGGGTAGCCCAGGCGGACAAGCCGTTGGGCCAGATAACGTGCCTGCGTGGACTTGCCTGCACCATCGTTGCCCTCAAAGCTGATAAAATAGCCCTTGGGCGCTGGCTTTTCCACGCCCAGCAAAGAAAACAAGTCTTCCGGGCAGCTGGCTATAGCGTCAGGCAGGGCCTCCTTCAGTTCTCCGTGGCTGCCATAACCATAGGTAACCCCAATGGCCGGGATGCCAAGCGCCCGGGCGCCGGTGATGTCTGTTTGCCTGTCCCCCACCATCACAGCGGCTTTTCCTTGGGGCAGCACCCTTTGTATGAGCGTCGCTTTGTCAATCAGCGGATCATCCCCCTCAACCGGGCCGGATACCGCGTCAAAAAAGCGCCGAAGATCAAGCGCCTGGAGGACGATTTCCGTCGCGTCCTGAGGTTTCCCAGTCGCCACCGCCAGAAATACACCTCGTGAAGACAGACTTTCCAGCAAGCCCCTGATGCCAGGAAAGACGGAATTTTCCAAATGCCCAAGTTCATGGTAACGCGCACGGAAAAGCGCCAATGTCTCAAGGGCTTGTGTCCTGTCCATGCCATAGTGGTTCTGCAGGCCTGTGATAATCGGCGGGCCCAGGAAGATATCCCGAACGATTTCATCCTCAGGCAGCGCCAGCTGCTTCGCCTCAAGCGCCTGGCGCAAGCTGCTCAAAATGCCGGGTGCTGAATCAGTCAGCGTCCCGTCCAGGTCGAATATCACGGCTTCATAGCTCAGCGCGCTCACCAAATTTCCTCTTTCAGCATAGTATTGATCAGTGCCAGGGTGCTGACTGGATTGTCACAATAATAGGTAACGGAGAGAAATGCGTCTTGCCCCAATAAGCCCAGCAACTGGGCAGCTTCAGGAAATTGTGCCAGGGGGATGCCAAAAAGCCGGCTTTTCGAAGCTGGCTTTTCGCTCCCATCCTCCTGTGTTTCCAGGGTCGTCACACGACCGGCCTGCAGATTTTTATTTCCAAAATCCAGCCCAACTCCATCTCCATCCAGCGGAAGAAAAGCCCCCTGGGCAGCAAAACGCTTAAAGTCCTCCGTTCCCAGCACATAGATGTCACCCTCCCGTGCGGAAAGATAGGTAATTAGCTGGACGCCGGCGTACATATTCCCGGCCCCTGATGGCATAACAGACACCACATTGACTTCCTCCACCTCAGGCGATACCCGGTTCCCGATGGCTTGCAGAACAGCAATCCGCTCGTCGCTCAGCGGCTCTGCCGCTTGAACATAGATGTCGATTCGCCTATCTCCCGGCGCCCTGTAGGCAGTCTGGGTATAAATCATGTTCCATAAAGCAAAAGACAGGACAATAATCAACGCATACTGCCACCATTGATAGCTGAAGTGATGCCTGAATGTCCTGCCTTCGGGTTTGAGGGTTAATTTCATGGGTCTCCCATATTGAAGCTCAGCTTATCGGTTTCATGGTAGGGAAAAGCAGTACATCCCTGATGGAAGGACTGTCTGTCAACAACATAATCAGCCGATCCACGCCGATGCCTTCGCCAGCCGTAGGGGGCATTCCGTACTCCAGAGCATTTAGGAAATCCTCATCCACCTGTGCCTTGGTGCCGCCTAATTTGCGGCGCTCGGCCACCTGGCGCTCAAAGCGGGCACGTTGTTCGATGGGGTCATTGAGCTCGGAAAAAGCATTGCCAAACTCGCTGCCACAGATAAAGAATTCGAAGCGCTCGGTCAGCCTTGGGTCATCCGGTTTGCGTTTGGCCAGGGGAGAGATTTCCACCGGGTAGTCCGTTACAAAGATGGGCTGGACCAGGCTCTTTTCTACATACTCGTCAAACAACTCTGCCAGGCAATCCCCCCGTGAGAAGTGGGACTCCGCATGGATGCCCCTCTCCTTAAGGGCTGTCCGGGCCTCTTCATCGCTTTGCCAGGCAAAGAAATCAATGCCTGAGGCATCTTTTACAGCCTTTGCCATGCTGATGCGTGGCCATGGCGTTTTCAGATCGATCAGCTGACCCTGATAAGTCACTTTGGTATCCCCGCAGACTTCCCTGGCAACCGTTGAGATGAGTTCCTCTGTCAGCGTCATCAATGCGCCATAATCTGCGTAAGCCTGATAAAACTCCACAGTAGTGAACTCAGGGTTGTGCCGGGGGCTCATCCCTTCATTGCGGAAAATCCGGCCGATCTCATACACCTTGTCAAAGCCGCCTACAATCAAGCGTTTGAGGTAAAGCTCCGTCTCCACACGCAGGAACATCTCTATGTCCAGGGTGTTGTGGAATGTGACGAAAGGCCTGGCGGCGGAGCCGATTTCCAGCGTATGCAGAATGGGGGTATCTACCTCCAGAAAACCACGGCTGTTGAGGAAATTGCGGATGGCATTGATGATTTTCGTACGCTTCAGGAAGGTGTCTCGCACTTCCGGATTCACGATCATATCCAGATACCGCTGGCGGTAGCGCAGGTCAGTATCCTGAAGGCCATGCCACTTCTCTGGCAAAGGCTTCAGACACTTGGCAAGCAGGGTCATTTCCTTGGCATGAATGGAGATTTCCCCTGTCTGGGTTTTGAACACCTTGCCCTTGATGCCCAGGATATCCCCCAGATCATAAGCCTTAAAAGCCTGATAGGCTTCCAGGCCGATATCATCACGCTTGATGTAGCATTGGATGACGCCAGCGCTGTCCAGCAGATGGGCGAAGGAGGCCTTGCCCATAATCCGGCGGCTTGTCATGCGACCAGCAATAGCCACATCCTGCCCGTCAAGCGCCTCAAAGCGCTCTTTTATAGCGGCGCTAATGGCATTGACCGGGTAATGGGTAACAAGCCAAGGGCTCTTGCCCTGTTCACTTAGTTCCTGCAATTTGGCCCGGCGTATAGCCTCCTGCTCGGAATAGGCTTGAAAACCGGCTGCCTGATCTGACATGTTCTCGTGATGCTCCTTTTTTAGCGATGGATATCCAGAACCTTGAGGGTGACAATGCCACCGGGTGCCTGAACCTTAACGGTTTGGCCCTTTTTCTTGCCCAGAAGGGCTGCTCCCATGGGGCTTTCATTGGAGATACGGTTGCTCATCGGGTCGCTCTCCCTGGCGCCCACGATGGTGTATTCCATTTCTTCCTTGAACTCCGCATCATACACCTTGACAGTGGTGCCGATGTTGACCCGGTCGGTTGATACCTCGCTTTCATCAATAACAATGGCAGTACGGATCGTGTTTTCCAGGTCGATGATTTCGGCCTCCAGGCGGGACTGCTCGTTTTTCGCCTCATCATACTCAGCGTTTTCGCTCAGATCCCCAAATCCCCTGGCAACCGCAATCATCTCTGCCACCTCGGCCCGGCGGATGGTGGTCAGGTACTGGAGCTTCTCCTCCAGTTTCCTCATACCCTCAACGGACACCACCGTTTTGTTGCTCAGCTCGTGCTGTTTGTTGCTCATTGTCTTTACTCCATTCGTTCTGTTCATTATTGTGATGCAGGCATTGTCAGCCTGCATGAACTTCAAATTTCTCATCAATTTCTGCTAAAAAAAACATGCGCTATCCAAAACCGCATATGGTTTTTTGCTGCGCGATTTCAGTATACGACGAATCTGACGTTTTGGCAAGCGTTACGCGCCGGAAACGCCCCCATGCAATTGGCAGGCAGCCTGCCTGGCCATGGTTTTGGCTTCCTTTGCGTCAATCGTCAAGTACTCCCCGTCGCGAAACAGGATACGCCCTGAAGACATGGTCATGCGAACGTTGCGGCTCCCGGCAGCATAGGCAATGGTAGATAATACATCATAGGCAGGGAGGGTGTTTGGCATGTCAAGGTCCAGCAGTACACAGTCCGCAAGCCAACCTTCCCGGATTAAGCCGAGCCGGTCAAAGCCCAGCGCACGGGCACCACCAAGGGTTGCCGCTTCCAGCGTCTGAGCCGGGCTTACCAGGGTAGCGTCATGCCCCAAGCCCTTGTGCAGAAGCGTGGTGAGTTTGAGTTCCTCCCAAAGGTCCAGATTGTCGTTGCTGGCAGCGCCATCCGTCGCAATGGCAAGGGGAATGCCATGGGCCATCATTTTTGGAACCGGCGCCACGCCGCTTCCCAGCTTCAAATTACTGATGCTGGTGTGCGCCACAGTGACCCTATCCAGAGCCAGCAGTTCCAGGTCCCTTTCATTCACCGCCACACAGTGGGCGGCTATTGTGGGACCCTCAAACAGTCCCAGGTCGTGGAAATAGCTGACTGGGCTTGCTCCATGCCTCTTCAGGCACGCTTTGACCTCATGCTGCGTTTCGCTCAGATGAAGATGCTGAATATTGTCCAGCCCCTGTGTTGCCCTGATCACATTCTTTATCAGGGCCGGCGTGGTGGTGTACTCCGCGTGTACGCTGACACTGGCTCTGATGCGGCCTTCTGCCGCGCCATGGTAATCCTGGTAAAAAGCGAGTGCGTCTGCGAGTTGGGCTTCTCCGTTGCCAAAATCCACGCAGGCGTTTGAGATCATCGCCCGGGTACCGGTATCAGCTACCACTCGGGCGGTTTCCTCCGGAAACATGTACATGTCATTGATGGTGGTGACGCCTGAGGCGATATGCTCCAGCATCGCCAGCATCACGCCAGCGCGCGCCTGCTCAGCTCTCAGCTGCTCTTCCAGCGGAAAAATGTAGTGGTTCAGCCATTTTTCAAGCGGCTGTTCCGCCCCGACACCCCGAAGGAGCGTCATGGCGCTGTGCGTATGTGCGTTCACAAGAGCGGGCATAAGCAGCATACCCGCAGCGTCCATTACATGCCCCTGATTGCCCGGCGGAAGGTCTCTCTCCTGCCCAATGAAAAAAAAGCGGTCATCCTTAATCAGGATACAGGCATTTTCAATCATGTCGGCCACCAGGCCGTTTTCAACACCCGGAAAAAGCTTTGCGTTTTTTATCAAGGTGCTTCTGGTGCTCACCCCACGCTCCTTACTGGCTCACAGTCACATTGAACACATAGCGGTAGATATGGAGCCGGTAGCGTTCAAAAACCCCATGTTTTACATAAAGGGCCTTGAGGTCCTGGTACAACCTGGCCTTGATGGCGATGCTTTTCCCAAATGTAAACATAGTCCGCCATGTTTGCCCTTTCAGTGACCGGCGATAATTGTATACCGGTTTGGGCACAAAGCCCACCCGCTCAACATACCCATAATACGCCATATTAAACGCAAAATCCTCACCCCAGCGCAGCCCGCAATCAAACCGGAGATCATTATCACGGATAATGTCGTGCCTGTAGAGTTTATTCCACAAAGCGCTGTAGTAGTAGCTTCCAGGCCGCTTTGCCAGCGCTTGCAGGAAGTCCTCCCGCTTCAGGTTTTGTTCTCCCTGGACATAGCCGCGGTTTATGGCTTGCCCGTTGAGCAGGATATTGAAGTGGGCAATGGCCAGGTCGTTGCCTTGAATGCTTTTCAGCAAAGCGCCAATAGCACCGTCCGTCATTGTATCATCGCTGTCCACGAACTGGATATACTCCCCGCGGGCAATTTTCAGCCCGGCATTGCGCGCGGCACCTGGCCCGCCATTCGTTTGACTGATTACCTGGATCCGTTCGTCATTCCGCGCCAGTTCCCGGCATATTTCCAAGCTCCGATCCCGGCTGCCATCGTCAATCAGGATAATTTCTGTCTCTTTCCCCGTTTGGGAAAGAACACTGGACAACGCCTCGGCCAGATGTTTTTCGGCATTATAAATTGGGATAATCACGCTTAGAACGTGTGGGTTCAATGCAGTATGCCCCCTTCAAGGTTTGCTCAATGATACCATAGTGTATAGCGCGTTTCAAACCGCGCCGCTTCATTCGCACCACCGATCCTCCTATTGTCAGCGTAAAAACTGTGTTATAATTTAAAAAAATGGAGGGAACTATGTTGCAGCATCATCAAAGAAACATTGTCCTGGATGTCAACCACCTGATGGCTGACCGTGTAGGGCATCCATATGGCATCAGCCGCGAGCAAATATTAAGGTGGGCCGATCCGGCCAGCGCAGCCTTTCGGGCTGTAAATGAGGCACGGGGCACCGGCTGGCTGGGGTGGACAGAGCTTCCTTACAATCAGGAAGAAATTGTTAAGAATATCGAAGATACGGCAAAGAATATTCAAGAGCGCTTTGATGCTTTTGTAGTGCTTGGTATCGGCGGAAGCGCCCTGGGCCCCATCGCCGTTCACCAGGCGCTGCAACATCTGCGCTATAACGAGCTGCCCAAAGAACAGCGCCATTATCCTCGCTTCTATGTGGAGGACAACATCGACCCGGAACGTATGCGGGCACTCCTGGATGTTATCGATGTGCGTTATACCTGCTTTAATATTATCACCAAATCCGGCGCCACGGCGGAAACCATGAGCCAGTACCTTATCATTTCAGACCTCTTGAAGAAGGCCGTGGGTGAGAAGTGGCACGAGCATATTATCGCTACTACGGATAAGGAGAAGGGCAACCTGATCAGGCTGGCCAAAAAGGAGGGATTCAAACACTTCTTTGTCCCTTCCTCGGTAGGCGGGCGCTTCAGCGAATTAAGTCCTGTTGGCCTTTTATCATCGGCAGTATGCGGTATCGACATCCGGGCCTTGCTGGCAGGTGCCGCCGCTATGGATGCGCGTTGCCAATCGGGCGACGTCTGGAATAATCCTGCGCTCCTGGAGGCTGTTATTCAGGTGATGGCAATGGAGGAAATGGGCATCAACATCCAGGTTATGATGCCCTATGCAGACAGCCTCAGGTATATGGCGGACTGGTTTTGCCAGCTTTGGGCAGAGAGTCTGGGAAAGAACGTAACCCGCAAAGGGATGGCGGTTAACGTGGGCCAAACGCCGGTCAAAGCCTTGGGGGTAACTGACCAGCACAGCCAGCTGCAGCTTTACACTGAAGGCCCCTATGACAAGATCGTCACTTTCCTGCGGGTTGGCGAATTCCGCAGCCAGATACCCATTCCCCATGGATGTGAGGAGTTCCCCGATGTGGCTTTCCTGGGCGGCAAAAGCCTGAATGCGCTGCTTGAGGCAGAGTACAAGGGCACAGAGTACGCCCTGAAGCGTGCCGGGCGCATGAGCCAGACCATCACCCTGCCTGAAGTAACCGCCCATGCAATTGGCCAGTTGCTTTATTTCTTCATGCTGACTACCGCATATGCAGGAGAATTGCTTGATATCGACGCGTTCAACCAGCCTGGCGTTGAGGAAAGCAAAATCGCCTCTTACGCTGTACTTGGGAATACGGGGGAGAAATACCGTCAGAAGCAGGAAGAAATGGCTGGCCAAAATCCAGATGTCGGCTCGTATATTTTGAAATAAGAGCCTAACCGCAAAGAAGGACCGCCTGTTTTTTCGGCGGTCCTTTATTTTGAGTTTTTGAGGTCAATGCCTAATCCGGAAATTGGTATCTGACCCTGGGATTTCTGGCGGCTCCCACTTCATCCGGGCGGCCTATGGGCGTGGTATTGGGGCACAGGTGCAATTTCTCAGGCCGGGTTTTGGTCATTTCCCTGATTGCCAGCAACACTTCAGCGGCTTCATCAAGGGTTTCCCGGTTTTCGGTTTCCGTGGGTTCCACCATCAAAGCTTCCTTCACCACCAGGGGAAAGTACATAGTGGGCGGGTGCATGCCATAGTCCAACAGGCATTTGGCCACATCCAGAGCGGATACTCCCGTCTCCTTCCTGACGCTTTCCAGGGTGAGCACAAACTCATGCATACAGATGCGGTCATACGCCAGAGGGAAAGCATCCTTAACCTTGTGCATCAGGTAGTTGGCATTGAGTACCGCCATGCCGCTGGCCTGGGGTATCCCTTCCTTCCCCAATGTCAGGATGTAGGTGAGCGCCCGAACGACCACCAGGAAGTTTCCGTAGAAAGCACGCACCTGGCCCACGCTGTCCGGTTTCTCCCCCTCCCAGATTCTTGAACCCATATGGCTCATGGGAAGAAAACCGCTGAGCAGCTTTTTGCACCCTACAGGACCTGCGCCAGGGCCGCCGCCGCCATGGGGTGTGGAGAAGGTTTTGTGCAGGTTCAGGTGGATCACGTCAAATCCCATATCGCCGGGTCTCACCCAACCCATGATGGCATTGAGGTTTGCGCCGTCATAATAATTAAGCCCACCCGCATCGTGCACCAGCCGCGTGATATCAAGGATATTGGGATCAAATATGCCGACAGTGTTTGGGTTGGTCAGCATCAGGCCAGCCACGGTGTCGTCCAGAGCTGCCTTCAAGGCCTTCAAGTCCACGCAACCTTCAACATCAGACGGAATATGGGTAACGGTGAATCCCACCATGGAAGCGCTGGCAGGGTTGGTGCCATGAGCCGAATCAGGTATCAGCACACGGGTGCGTTTGTGATCTCCCCGGCTTTGATGGTACTGCTTCATTAGCAACAAGCCTACATACTCGCCATGGGCGCCGGCTGCCGGCTGGAAGGTCATGTCATCCATGCCGGTAATTTCACATAGATGCGCCCTGGCCGTATCCAGCACCTCACGGCATCCGGAAACTGTAGCCTTGGGCTGCAGGGGATGCATCCTGGCAAAGCCCGGCAACGCTGCAACCGCCTCATTGACCCGGGGGTTGTATTTCATGGTGCATGAGCCGAGCGGATAAAAGCCGTTGTTCACACCAAAGGTTTGCTTGGCCAGCTGGGTATAGTGGCGGCTGATGGCAACTTCGCTCATTTCCGGGAGCTTGGGCTGCTTTGCCCGGGCCAAAGCCTGTGGCAGCTCTTTTGAGGGAAAAGTGCTCTTGGGTGTCAGATGTGTCCTGCGTCCTGAAACGCTGCGTTCAAAAATCAGCTTCATTGCCCGCACACCTCCCTGATAACAGCGATTACGCCATCAATGGCGGCTTTATCCATCTTCTCAGTCACACACCAGAGCAGCTTATCATCCACGGTCAAACCACACAGAATGCCGTGCTTTGCCATTTCCGCCTCAAACGCATGAACATCCATCGGGCAGCATGACATAAATTCATTGAAGAACTCCGTTTGATGAACCCGCTCGAAGCCTTTCAGCTTTGAGAGCTCGTCAGCGAAATAGTGAGCCCCTTCATAGCACAGCTGCGCCACCTCCCGCAGTCCCTGGGGACCCATGGCAGCCAAATAGACTGCAGCGGTCATGGCGCAAAGCGCCTGGTTGGTGCACACATTGCTGGAAGCCTTTTCCCGCCGGATGTGTTGCTCCCTGGCCTGAAGGGTGAGTACAAATGCCCTGCGGCCTTCATTATCAACGGTTTCTCCTGCAATCCGGCCGGGCAGCATGCGCATCATGTCTTTTTTGGCTGTCATTATGCCCAGATAAGGGCCGCCCCAGCTCATAGGGATGCCCAGTGACTGGCCCTCGCCAACTGCAATGTCAAAGTCCATTTCGCCTGGCGTCTTGCAGATGCCCAGCGAGATAGGATAGAAACCCATAACGGCTTTGGCACCCGCTTGATGTGCAAGCATCGCCACCTGCTGCGCATCCTCAAACAGCCCATAGAAATTGGGTTGTTGGATGTAAACGCAGGCTGTATCCGCGGGGAGGGTTTCCAGTGTATGCCTGTCAAGCAGCCCGTCTTTTTGTGGGATCTCCACAAAGGCAATGCCACGTCCCCAGCAGTAGGTCTTGATGGTCTGGATCACCTCCGGATGCGCGGTGGACGCAACATACACCTTGGAACGTTCGCGGGTTTGGGTCATCATCACTGCTTCCGCAGCGGCTGAAGCGCCATCATAGATGGAGGCGTTGCTGACATCCATGCCGGTCAGCTCACACATCAGGGTTTGGTACTCAAAGATGGATTGCAGCACTCCCTGGCTGATTTCTGCCTGATAGGGGGTGTATGTGGTGAGGAACTCTTCCTTGCTGGTCACGGTGCTTACAATGGCCGGGATATAATGGTCATAGCTGCCCGCACCCCTTAGCACGGTGGGGAAGACGGTGTTCCTGGCCGCCATGGCCTCCATCTTGCTCCGCACCACCATTTCGGGCTGGCCTTCCGGAATATCCACCGAATCGGCCAGAAGCACGCTTCCCGGCACATCCCGGTAAAGGTCCTGAAGATGCTCAAGGCCGATTGTCTTGAGCATCTCCTGGCGTTCCCCGGCGGTTGAGGGGAGATAGCTTCCCATCTTAGGCCTCCTTCTTCAGGAATTCCTCGTACTCCTGGGCACTCATGAGTTCATCCATATCGCCAAGGTCCTTCAGCCTGATGATCCATGCGGTGTAGGCGTTTTTATTGATTAGCTCCGGCGCGTCAATCAACTCCTCATTCACTTCGCTCACCCTGCCAGCCAGTGGGCTCAGGACATCGCTCACCGCCTTGACGCTTTCCACATCGGCGAAGGCGTCATCCCTGGACAGCTCATCCCCCACATTGGGCAGGTTGATATACACCAGGTCACCCAGTTCATTCTGCGCGTAATCCGTGATGCCCACCAGGGCAGTATCCCCTTCCATTTTCACCCATTCGTGTGACTTGTAGTAGAGCAGATCGTTGGGAACCTTCATAGCAACTCCTCCTTATATCTTATGGCTCTTATGTGCCTTTGGGACGCTGGTAAAAGGGCAGCGGCACCACCTCAGCCGGCAATTTCCTGCCACGCACATCAATCACAACCGGAGTGCCCGGCGCTGAAAAGTCCCTGCCGATTAGGGCCATTGCCACAGCCTTATTGATGTATGGCGCAAGGGTGCCGCTGGTGGTCTGGCCGATTTTGATACCGTCAGCAAAAACATCGCTGTTCTCCCGGGCGATGCCCCGGTCAAGAATCCTAAGCCCCACGCGGATTATCCCTGGCTCTCCTTTTTCTGCAAGGGCAGCCTTGCCAATGAACTCCTCCTTGTCCATACGCACAAAGTTGGCAAGGCCTGCTTCCAGCGGGGTGATCTCATCGCTCATTTCATGCCCGTACAGGGGCATACCGGCCTCCAGCCGCAGGGTGTCCCGGGCGCCAAGGCCGCAAGGGATGAGACCCAGGCCGCGCCCCGCGTGCAGCAACGCTTCCGCAAGCTCTGCAGCCTGGCGAGGGGCGCAGTACAGTTCATAGCCAAGCTCTCCCGTATATCCGGTGCGGGACAAAAGACAGCTGACGCCCGCTACTGGAATGTCCTGAGCAAAACTATAATACTTCGTCGGGAACATTTCAGCATCCGCCACCCGGGACAAAATCTCCCTGGACTTGGGTCCCTGCAGCGCCAGCTGGGCGAGGCTGTCAGAAAGATCATCCATCTTCGCATCGCCCTGCAAATGGCTCCTGACCCAGGCGGCATCCTTGTCCTTATTGGCGGCATTGACCACCAGGAGGTAATCATCCTGTGCAAATTTGTAGACAATCAGGTCATCCACAATGCCGCCTGAAGCATTGCACATGGGGCTGTATCGAACCCGGCCGATGTCCAGGTCGGAAAAGTCGTTGGTCAGGAGCATGTTGATGTTCTTCAGCGCGTCTTTCCCGCTGATGCGCAGTTCCCCCATGTGGGAAACATCAAATAACCCGGAAGCTTCTCTTACTGCCTTATGTTCGGCGATCACACCGGTCTCATACTGGACCGGCAGGAGAAAACCGGCAAACGGGACCATCCGTCCGCCCAATGCCAGGTGCAGGTCATACAGCGGTGTTTTCTTTTCCATAACGCTTCGCTCCTTCGGATGTTGATAAAAAGCACGCACAAAATGCGTGCCTCTGTCTTTGGACCTCAAAGATTCCTCCCTGGGGGAGTTGCTTTTTTGGTGCTCTGCGCTTTCCAGAGTTTCGTCACAACCCGGTCTTTTTGCCTGAGAGTTCTTGCTTCCCCTTCGGCGCCGCCCAAGGCGGGCTCTCCCGGGTTGATCAACCGATATATTTACTTTTTTCTGCGCAGATAGGCAGGCACACCCAGGTCATCCTTCTCCGCCATCTGTGGCTGTTGTGGCTGTGGCTGCATCGGGGGCTGATAAGGGCCTTGTGTGCCTTGCTGGGGCTGCTGGAAAGGCTGCTGGCCAAACGAGTAACCCTGATGCCCCGGCTGATAGCCCCCTGGAATCTGGGAGGGGGGCATGGCAGAGGGAGGTGCATTGGTGACCGCCGGGCGCGTACCCGCCGGGAAGAAAGAGGCTTCGCCCTCCTGTTCATAGATATTGGATACCTGCGGGGCTTCAAATCCGGTCAAATCCGTCCTGGACGCGGCTGGCCGGTTCTCATAGGGATTGATGGCGGCAGTAGCCTGCCCATAGGGGATAGAGCTCCGGTAGGGTTTACGCTTCTGTTCCCGGACAGGGAAAGCGCCTTTTTCAAAACCTGTGGCGATTACGGTGATGCGCACTTCATCCTTCAACCCGTTTTCAATGCCGGCGCCAAAGATGATATTGGCATCGCTGTCCGCAGATTCCTGGATGAGTCTGGCGGCTTCGTTGATATCAACAATGCCCATTTCCTCACTGCCAGTAATGTTAATGAGCACAGCCCTGGCACCATCGATCTTGGTCTCAAGCAGCGGGCTGGCCACGGCACTCCTGGCTGCCTCCACCATGCGGTTTTCACCTTTGCCGACGCCAATGCCGATATGGGCCATACCGCCGGATTCCATGACTGTCTTCACATCCGCGAAGTCAAGGTTGATAAGGGCAGGCAAGGCAATCAAGTCGGAAATGCCTTGAATACCCTGGCGCAGCACATCATCAGCAACCCTGAATGCCTCCACCATGGAGGTTCCCCTGCTCACCACCTCAAGGAGCCTGTCATTGGGGATTACCACGAGGGTGTCCACATATTGTTTCAGCTCATTGACACCCATCTCAGCGTTCTTCATCCGCTGCTTGCCCTCAAACTGGAAAGGCTTGGTGACAACGGCGATGGTAAGGCAGTTGAGCTCCCGGGCGATGTCCGCCACAATGGGCGCGGCGCCCGTCCCAGTACCTCCGCCCATGCCGGCCGTGACAAAAACCAGGTCGGCGCCTTTTAGATGCTGGGCAATTTCCTCCCGGCTCTCCTCCGCCGCACGTTTGCCAATCTCCGGGACGGCGCCGGCTCCCAAGCCTTTTGTCAGCTTCTCGCCAATTTGGATTTTGGTATCGGCTTTGGAAGCTGCCAGAGCCTGTTTGTCGGTATTCACCGCGATAAAATCCGCACCCTTAAGTCCGGCTTCGATCATGCGGTTTACAGCGTTCGCACCGCCGCCGCCGCAGCCCACGACTTTGATGGACGCAAAAGTTGTCTGCTGTTCAGGCTCAACCTGGAGTACAAGCATGGGAGGCCCTCCTCACTATAAATTAGACGCTGAGCAAGCCACGGAAAAATCCGCGGATGCCCGTTTGGGTTTCGTTGGCGTTGTTGCGCGTGTCGATAATCAGGTCCAAAAGCCCCAGAGAACTGGAATAAATGGCGCTGGAGAGCTTAACCGCCTTGCGTGGCAACTCCCGCACCGGCCGCTCCATCTTTTCAGACAGATACTCCCGGCCGCCCTTGTTGATGGCAAGGCCCCCGCCCGTCAGATACACCGGGGACCAGTTGCCAAGCCGAACGCCCGAGTCCTTAAGCCCCTTGATGACGGCCTCGCAGATCTCGTCCACACGGGGTTCCAACACCTGGGCCACCCGCTCACGGGCAAAGGTTTGTGTAGTGCCATTTGAAAGCAGCACATCAAAACTGTTCTTGGTGCTGCCAAGGCCAAACTCGTATCCCCGCTTGACCTGCTCCGCCTGATCCAGGGGGATTTCCAGCCCATATGCCAAATCAGCCGATATGTGCCCGCCACCCAGAGGCAGAATCTTGTGGAAAATGATGGCATCACCCTCCACGGCGATGACCTCGGTGTTGAGGTAGCCGATGTCAATCAAAACTGCGGTACGGTCCCGATCAGTCTCAGAAATGTAGAGCATGGCCTCCCCCATTGGGGTGGAGAAGAAACCAGCGGCGGTTTTGCCGATGGCAAGCAAACGCTGGGTGATGTCCTCAATGAAGAAGCGGTCTGCGATGACATAAGAGATAAGCGCCCTCAGTTCATTGCCATGCTGATTGAGGGGCTCCAGCGTTTTTTTGCCATCGTCCACCACAAACCAGGCGGGGCTGCGGTGTATGGGGGTGCCGGGGATACCGGCAACCTGCTCGTCCGCCAGGGCAAAAAGCGTGGAGATATCACGGGCGGAAACCCGGGGGTCTGCTCCCTGCAGGTCCACTTTGACCTCAAATGAATATACTTTTGAAAACTGACCTGGCACACCTGCATAAACATTTTTGACTGAGCTGCGCGCCTGTTCCTCAGCGCTTGTGAGGGCGGAGCTGATGGCCTCGTTTACCAGGGCGGCGTTGTTCCAACGCGCGTTGGCGAAGCCGTCATAGGCAGCAGTACCGGCGCCAACAATGTCGCAACGCTGCCTGCCGCTGACCTCCGCAATCAGTGCAACGATTTTGCTCGTACCAAAATCAATGACGCTGATAGTGCTTCTCATCGCATTTCATCCCCATTTCTCGGCTTTTTCCTTCGCCGGCGACTATGTAAAACCGCTTGACTCACATAATACGCAGTCAGGATAATTTATTGTAACCTTTTTGTGATAACTTGGCAAGCCTTTTCAGGCTTTTTCGATATCTCCCGGGATGCGTCTACAGGTTTCCCTCGCTGGCGCGGTAGGTGGCCTCCCCGGGGATGGACGCTTCCAAAACACCGCCTACCAAATCACGCCTTTTCAGTTCGCCTATCACCGCGCGTACCGTACCGATTTTGGCTTTTAGTGCCTCCATATTTCCCAAATGGACAGTGTAGCCGTCGGTAGTGCTCATCTTCAGGCTGTTTTCATCCGAGACATTCACATCCCTGACCTGATCAGCATAGCCCTGTTCCACGATCTCCCTGAGGAGCGCAACCAGTGCCTCAAGTTGCCCCGCCCTGCCCCCCACGGGGAACATGCCCATTTCCAGCTGGCCCCATATCTCCAGCCCCGATACCTCAATCAAGCCCTGTCTTAATGCCAGGTCCCGGCTTTTTTCCAGAATCATGCCGTCATCCGCCATCACGAAACCCACCCCAAGGTGGGTAAAGAAAGCAGAAGGAATTCTTTCCCTGATGTAAAGAATCAGCATGTTGGGGAAGACTTTCTCCATTCCCATGTAGGCAAGGTAGCGATTGGCGTTGACACCATCTGCGATCTCGTCCTCATTGACTGTGAAGTATAGCAGCTTCCGCTCAAGTCCAGCTGAGCGCGCTACTTCCTGCCAGGTAATCGCATGGTTTCCCACCACCTGCACCCTGCTTATAGTAAATACATGGTAACGCAGCACAAACAACAGCACCAGGAAGCTTACCAAAATAACCGCAAGCCGGAATATGCGCCTGGCGGGGCTTTTGAAAGAAGGCGGGATGTCCTCTTCGGCAGGGAGCTGTTCCCAGTCCTGTTCCTGGTAAATGGGCTCAGGCAAGGCCTGATTTGTTTCGGGAGGGCGGGGAGGAGGCTGCATCTCAGCCTCCCGGGGCGCCAAGCGCCATCACCAGCTGCTTGAATATGCGCCCCCGCTCTTCATAGTCCTTGAACTGGTCAAATGAGGCGCAGGCGGGCGAGAAGAGCACATTGCCGCCCGGCAAAGCCAGGCTTTGGGCCAGGCTGACCGCCTCGTCCAGGGTGCCGGCGTGCCGGCAGGCCGTAAAACCAGCCTCTTGCAGCGCTGACGCGATTTCTCCTGCAGTTTGACCGATGAGCACCGCTTCCTGGATATTCCGGTTTTCCCTGGCCATCTTGGCCATTTGGGAAAACGATATCCTCTTGTCATAGCCCCCGAGGATAACAACAGTGGGCGCGCGCATCGCCTTGAAGGCCGTGATGGTTGCGTCCGGATTGGTGCCCTTTGAGTCGTTGTAATAAGCCACACCATCAAGTTCCCGAACGAATTCTATGCGGTGTTCCACGCCCTGAAACACTTTCAAACTATAGGCCGCGACCTGAGGAGGAACCCCCATGAAGTCGGCCATAATCAGCGCAGCCAGAGCGTTCTGTACATTGTGAAGGCCCGGGAGCTTCAGGTCCCGTGAAGGGCAAATGATGCGCTCCTGCCCGTTGCGTCGGATGATTATCTCCTCTTTGCGGAGCATAGCGCCTGCATCCACCTCCTGTTCCACAGAGAAATACGCCAACTGTGCAGGAACTCCTTGCGCCATGGCGCGTGTGACCGGGTCATCCAAATTCAGCACAGCCAGATCTGCTGGCGTCTGGTTGTCAAAAATCCTGGCCTTCAGGGCAATGTAGTTTTCCATACTGCCATGGCGGTTCAGGTGGTCTGGCGTAATATTGAGAACCGTCGCTGCCCTGGGGTGGATTTTCTGGACAGTCTCCAGCTGAAAGCTGGAAACCTCAACCACCAGGACATCCTCCGGCCCAGCCTTGAGAACAGCGGCGCTCAAAGGAAAACCCACATTTCCCGCCACCTGGACCACTCTTCCTGCCTGCCTGAACATTTCGCCCATTAGGGACACGGTGGTCGTTTTGCCGTTGGTGCCTGTTACCGCGAGGATAGGCAGATCCGTAAGCGACGCCGCCAACGCCAGTTCGCCAATGACAGGCAACGCAAGTGCTGCGCATTTGTCCAGAAAAGCCTGGCTTAGAGGGATGCCGGGGCTTACAACCACCAAGTCCGTTTGATGCAGAAACCTGTCCGGCCCTTCGCCAAAACGCAGACCCACCGCAAGCCCTTCCAAACTCTCAAATCCCACGGGCAGTTCCTGCGCTGGCTTCGTGTCATTCAGCGTAACCTGGGCACCGCGGTCAGCCAGCAACCGCGCTGCTGCAATGCCGCTGCGTGCCGCACCCATGACCAAAATACGTTTTCCCGCGACCTGAAGTTGCCTTGCCATAACAGCGCCTTTCCCGTTTAAAGGTTATGGACGAAAGGGCAGGGCGGCCAGAACGGCCACCACGGAAAGGATCAATGTCACCATTATGTAGCGCCTGTCTATCTGAACGGCTTGCCAGCCCATTAGTTCAAAATGGTGATGGATGGGAGACATGCGGATGAGCCGCTTTCCTTTGGTCGCTTTGAAATATAAACGCTGCGCGATGACGGACACTGAGGACATGATCATCGTAAAACAAATAGGGATCAGCCATAGCTGAAGCCGCAGCAACATCGCTGCCCCCACGAAAAGGCCGCCGATAAACATGCTGCCAGTGTCTCCCATGTATATTTTGGCAGGAGGCTGGTTGTGGAATAAAAAACCCACGCAGGCCCCGGCCAGCGCGAAACAGGTGTAAGCCACCATGGGGTTGCCCAGACTGTCCCCGTCAATCAGCGTCGCGATAAGGCCAAATGCCAAGCCGCCCACTGAGGATACGCCCGACATCAGGCCATCCACACCATCCTGGAGATTAGCCGAATTGGTCATGAAGACGATCAGCAGAACCATCAGCGGCAAATAAAACAGACCAAGGTCCAAAAATCCGGTACTGAAGGGCAGGTGGATAGAGGTGCCCACGGTGTTTTTGCACAGAACAGCAAAGAGAATGCCGATACCCACCTGGCCGATAATTTTGTACCGGGGTCTGAGGCCCTCATGATTCTGGCGGATGTTCTTGATATAGTCATCCGCCAATCCCACCCCCATCATGCCCACAGCAATCAGGAAAAGCAGGAGCGCATGGGCGGTACCCTGGGAGAACTGGGCAAACAGGAGAGCCGATAGCACCACTGACAGGGCGATAACCAAGCCGCCCATGTTGGGCGGCTTCTCCTGCTTGCGGAAAGAATCCGGCCCCAGCTCATACTCAGGCTGGATCATATTGCGGTTTTTTACAAAGCGGATAAACCCCGGCATCAGCAAGGCCACCAGGATTAGCGCCAATATGGCGCACAGTGCCTCAAGCATCTCCCTTGTCCCCCCTGCCCATATCCAGGAGCAGCTCCTGCACCACTAATTTTTCATCAAACGGGCGCTTAACGCCGAAAATTTCCTGATATGTTTCGTGGCCTTTACCAGCCAGGAGAACCACATCACCCAACGTGGCCATCCGCATAGCCCGGCGAATCGCATCCCTGCGGTCTTCAATCACCTCATAGACACCCCCAGTGGGTTTAATCCCCTTTTCAATAGCGCTGAGGATTTCCATGGGATCCTCATTGCGAGGATTATCGCTGGTGAGAATGGAGATATCCGCAAGTTTACCGGCTATTCGCCCCATGATGGGCCGTTTGGCGTGGTCGCGGTCGCCTCCACAGCCAAAAACGATGATAATACGCCCACGAGCGAACTCCCGCACAGCAGTCAGGATATTTTCCATAGCATCCGGTGAGTGGGAATAATCCAGGATGACCTTATAGTCGGTGTGCGTGTCAAGTACCTCTGCCCTGCCCGGCACGGACACCACACTCTCAAGGGCGGTGCATATAATTTCCGGTGCTGCCCCCACGCTTAAGCTGATGGCCGCCGCAGCCAGGGCGTTATACACATTAAACATACCCATCAGGCGCAGCCGCACTGGATACTTCCGTTCATTCCACAACACCAGGCTAAAAGCCACGCCATCCTCATGGATGTCAATATGTCGGGCAAAGATGTCAGCGTCCAGCGCAATGCCAAAGGTAATGCGCGGCACAAGGATTGATGACAAAAGGTCATTGGCTCTGGCATCATCAATGCAGACGGCTGCGTTTTTCACGCTGCCGGAAGTAAAGAAGCCCTTTTTGGCCTGGTAGTAGTCGTCCATGGTGGGGAAGAAGTCCAAATGGTCCTGGGAGAGGTTGGTAAAGCAACCAGCTTCAAATACCAGCCCTTCAAGGCGCCGCATTGCCAGGGCGTGGGCGGATACCTCCATCACCACATATTCGCATCCCGCGTCCGCCATCATGCGAAGCGTCCGGTGCAGCTCAATCGGATCAGGCGTAGTAAGGCGGCTGTCGGCCCATTGGTCCCCAATCATATTTCCGGTCGTGCCAATGAGCCCGCATTTGAAGCCGGAGTGTTCCAATACCGCCTTCACCAAATAGCTGGTGGTCGTCTTTCCCTTGGTACCAGTGATGCCCACCAGTTTTAGTTTTTCATCAGCAGAGCCATAAAAAGCCCTGGTGACCAGCGCCATCGCCGCGCGGTCGTCGCTTACAACCAACTGGGGCACAGGAATGCTATTAAGCGGCTGTGTTACCATCAAGGCCACAGCGCCGTTATTGACCGCTTCCCCTGCGTGCTCATGCCCGTCCGTGCGCGCGCCCTTAATGCAAAAAAACAGTCCGCCCTCTGTTTTCAGCCTGCTGTCCGCGCACAACGCGCTGATCTCACAGTCCTCACTTAAGGACAGTACATAAGGCGCCGCCGCTTTGGCGAGTTGAGATAGTTTCATGCTTACCCCTTGTCATGTTATCATTTGCCGCCGGACGTCTTCCCTGTTAACATCCCGTCCAGGCGGGCTGTCTGCATGGGCCCTTGGGCGCTTACACCAATGGTTTCCTCATGAGTCGCAAGCCGCATACCCAGGTTCTGAACGGCATAATAACAAATAGCCGACGCATCGCTTTTCTTCGCCAGCATTTCAGAAAGCCTTATTCCCTCCGCGTCGGCGGCCGCATAGCGGCTGCGTAGGTCAGCATACGCCTGATTGAGTTCGTGCGTCAAGGCAATCTTGCTGCCCACCATCCATACGGACAGAAGCGCGGCTAATAATAAAACGAAAGCGCCCCATTTGATCGGAAGGCCATGGGACGCCGCCCGGCCCTCTGTTGTGTGGAATGCGGTGCGGTCCTCCGGCTCCCCTTCATTATAGAGATAGACATGGCTTGAAACCTGAATGCGGCTGTTCTGTTCCCGCTGGAAACCCGCCTTGACATACTGCGTTTTGTGAACACTCCTGCTCTTATGCATGCTTTGTCCTTTCCGGCCCTTTTTTTATCCGTCCTCGGCCTTCTTGTTTCTGACCCGCGCCTGAATGGCGCTGATGGCCAGAGAAGCATCAGGGTATTTGGCGTGGAAGCTCTCGCGTTCCAGGGCGGCCTGCTTATCGCTGACCAGGCGTACATACTCGGTGGTTCCCGAGACCTGGACGCCCTGGGCGCCTTCCAGGAATTGATCCCTTAGCGCCGCCGGCAGCAGTACCCGGCCCTGGTTGTCAAAGCCACAACCATCAAAGGAATACATGGCGAAACGTGTCAGGAAGACTTCAGCTGCCGCGTCCTGGCGGCTTAAGGTGCTGAGCATTTCCACTTTCTCTTCCCACACCTCCTGGGGATAGATGGCAATGGCATCCTGGCTTAGGGTGACCCCCACGATGATCTTTTCTCCCAGCAGCCCACGAAAGGTCTGGGGCACAATCACTCTTCCCTTGTTGTCGATTGAGTGGTTGTAGACGCCAATAAATCCCAGGCGGGATGCAGCTTGGGCATTTTCGGAAGCGTCACCATTGGATGTTTCCATTCCTTTCGGGGCATCCTGCCGCTGGTCCGTCACCGAAATCACCACCATTCGCCACTTATTTCCCTTTTCAGGCACAAATTACCACACCCTTCCACGGGCGTAAAGCCAACAGCTCCGTGATGTTTGGCCTTTGGGTACAAAAGAGCATTTTTCAAGGCAACTCGACGCAAAATACGCGAATGGGCGTTCTGTATTTCGCGCCTCAAAAACAGAACACCCATTCCAAACAAAAAAAAACCAGCTAACCTGTTATAAAATTATCTGGATTATTGTTTGTTCTGATGAATTTTAAAACTCAAAGGCTTTTTCAATCCTTTGGGGAAAGTCACGCCGGAAGGAGATGCAGCTTGAACCCCGTGCAGTCACAGGATACACAGTGGTAGCGCACACCATCCAATATCCCGGCAAAAGCGCCGCAGCAGGAATATCCGTGCAGATGCCCATACACCACATCGCTCACCTGATAATGTGCCATCAGCGAAGTCACCGGCGTTTCAACCCCCTGCGCATCTGTGGGCGGATAATGGCACATCGCAATCAAACGTTTTTTGGGATCCAGCTTCCTTGCACGCTGAAGGGACATCTCCAGGCGAATCAGCTCGCGCTGGTAGATTTTATCTGTCTCAGGCTCCGGCGATTCGCTGTCCGGGCGTTCCCAGCCACGGGAACCGGCAAAAAGGTATTCGCCGATTCTCAGCGCGTCATGCTGAAGGGCATACATCCCGGCGGGCAGCGCGTCCCGTACCCTGGCAATACCCTTCCACCAATAGTCGTGATTGCCGCGGATGATTATCTTGCTGCCCGGCAGGCGGCTGATGGCCATCAGGTCACCTCGGGCATCCTCAAGATCCATAGCCCATGAAATGTCGCCCGGGATCAGGATGATGTCCTGCTCCCGGGCTCTATCATACCAGTCCGCCTGGATCTTTTCAAAGTGGTACTCCCATTGCGGGCCAAACATGTCCATGGCCTTGTCCATGGAGCCCGGCAAGTGGAGATCCCCTATGGCATAAACCTGGCTGCCATCAACCATCCATCGCCTCGTCTTCGTCCTCGTCGTCCCGGTCTTCCTGTTCCCCCATTTCTTCCAACGACAGGGCATCTCCTAGCACGCAGAAGTCTGGGTCATCCTCTTCAATGGCCGGAATGATCTCCTCCATCCCACTCACATCACCAAGTGTAAGGTCAACGGGCCCATCCCCTAAAACTTTGAGTTTCCCATAGGAATTCTTCCGTTCCTGGAGGCAGAAAAGGCAAAGATCCTTGCCGGGAAGGGCACGCTCTGTGTTGCACTCTGAGCAAAGCTCCGGCTCCTCCCGAAGCTCCGCGTGGTGTACCTCGCGGAAGCATACTTTGCAGAGTGTCTCGCCGGGCGCCATATAGTTCAATTCACAACGGGGGCATTTAACCAGAATCATAGGGGTCCTCTCCAGCATGGCTTTCTTACGCTCCTCCCGCATCATCGCAGCGCATTATACATGGCAACCCTGAAGTTGGCAAGCCTCGGGAGAAGGTCAATTATAACCAAAATTCAGGCTGTTTTTTTGTTTCCTTTGCTCCTGAGTGAGCGTATGCGTTTTCGGAACCCATCATCCTGGGCGCTGTTGACGTAAATGCTCTGCTTCTTCCTGCGCCGGCGGATACCTGCCACGGTGGAAACAGGTGTGGCGTAGGACGGCATGGCATTGCTGCGGTTGCGGGTTACATTCAACACAAGGGAGATGCCGACCACATTTGTGACCAGGTTGGAGCCGCCATAGCTTAAGAAGGGCAGCGGAATGCCTGTGATGGGCATCAGACCCAGGGTCATGGCAATGTTCTGGAAGACATGCAAAAACATCATGGACATTACGCCGATAATCACCAGGCGGCCAAACTTGTCCGCAGTGAAGCGCGATAGATACAGCATTCTCAGGATCAGCAGCAGATAAACCAACACGATAAGGGCACAGCCTATAAATCCTACTGCCTCACCTATGGTAGCGAAAATGAAGTCTGTCCAGTCTTCCGGCACATAGTTGAGCTGGCTCATGGAGCCGGCAACAAACCCGCCGATTCCAGTCAGGCCACCGGATCCAATGGCCTGCTGCGAGTTGATGATTTGGTAGCCTGCACTGCTCTCATATGCCTGGGGATCCAAAAACGATATCAGCCGCAGGATGCGGTAGTCCGTTGAATCCCCAATGATGCCATAGGCGAAAACTGCCCCAATGGCCAGGGATATGATGACTGTAATGGAAAGAATCCATTTCCAATCGACCCCGCCAAAAACCAGCATCAGGTAGATGATGCCCGCCATGACCAGCACGGTGCCGGTTTCTCCCTGAGCCAGTGTCAGCGCGACGGGGGCCAGGGAAAACAGCCCGATGCGCAGCACGGAACGCACGTTGCCCATCGGCTTTTCAGTGATGGCCAGCTCACGGGCCAGCATCAGGATCAGGGTAAGCTTTGCAAACTCACTGGGCTGGAGCATGCGCCCCAACCCTACTTCAAACCAGCCTTTTACCTCACGTATGGCGGTGGATACCAGAAGAACGGTAAACAGCAGCAGGATGACGGCGGCATAATACAGCACGGCATAGGTTCTGAAATGTTCGTATGGGACACTCACTACAAACCAGACAATAGCCGGAGAGGCAATGACAAAAATGGCCTGCCAGGATCCCGTGTCTGAGTTTAAAATATGGTTCAGAAGAGAGTCTGCCGGCACGGTGGGATCATAGGTGGCGATGGAAATCGCCAGCACACCAAAAATCATCAGCGCATAAGCAAGTATCAACAAAAGGAAGTCGAAGTGCGGCCTTGTTCGTTTATCTTCAAATATCATCATCGTTTTTCACTCATCTTCCTGAAAAAGCGCTGAAACACAGTTTCGGCTTTCAGTTCCTTCACAGGCAGATCAACGCCCTCAAGCCGCCAAAGTATGTCCTCAAAGGCATGGGGCAAGCCCCCCTCTATCTCCGCCGCGGTTGTGCCTTTCAGCATACCGGTGTATATACCGGCCTCTTCCGGAATAACGCCCAGCAAGGGCAGGTCAAGTCCCAGCGCCAGAGTCTGCGGATCGGCTATCTCCCCGGAGGGGAGCAAGTGGCGCCGCACCCGGTTGATTAGAATCCATGGATTGCAGCGGGCTTCCATCAGCAACTGGGCGGCCCGTTCTGCTGACCTTAGGCTCACCGCATCGGGAGTGGATACAACCACATATTCATCCGCCAGGCCAGCAAAGCTTTTCACCCCGCGTCCCAGGCCAGCCGCCGCATCGATAAGGACGGTATCCTGTCCCAGGGACAGCGTGCGCACCAACTTTTTCAAGTCCCTTGGCTGAAAATCCTTTGGCCGGGCCATCTGCCCGCCCACGATCAATTTTAGATGGGGGTATTCCGGATGAGGCACCATGGCTTTCTCCAGGCTGCAGCGATGATTCACGCAGTCGGCCAGATCAAAGAGCACCTGGTTTTGCAGCCCCAGAATCAGATCCAGGCTTCTTAGCCCAATGTCTGCGTCCAGAAGCACCGTACGCCGGTTTTTTTTCGCTGCCGTGACAGCAAGGGCCGCCGCCAGCGTGGACTTTCCCACCCCGCCTTTTCCAGAGACAATCAGAATCACCTTTCCCATACGCTTTCCCTCAGGGCATCAGCTGGTTGCCGGGAACCACCGGCATATCTCCGGTGAATTTGCTCTTATCCTTCATCCACCACTCAATGAAGTCCCTGGCGGCGCGTGTCGCTTCAGCACCGGACTTGCCGTTGGGGATGAGTACCACCACAGCAATTTCCGCGGGGGTCGAGAAAGGGGTGAGGGCAACAAACCATCCGTTGTTCTCGAGATCAAGCTTGATGCCGCCGACGGTCACCTGGGAGGTGCCGGTCTTGGCCCAGAGTTCATCCGTGTATTCCCAGTTGCTGAAATAGCGCTTGGCCGTACCCTGATCGTCCACCACGCCCTTCATCCCTTCCCTGATATAGGGCAGATACTGCTCTGATCCATCAAGGTGGCCAAAAATGCTGGGTTGGTATTGATTGAGAATCTCACCTTCCGGTGAAATGATTGAATCGATAATTGACAGATTGTACACAACGCCGCCATTCCCAAGGCTGGCCACATAGCGGGAGACCGCTACGGGCGTCAGAAGGGTGATGGACTGGCCGATGCCCATCTGAACCTCCAGGCTGCCGCCCCATTTAATGTCATTCAGGTAAACCCAGATGTCCCCAATAACGGCCTGTTTCCAGACCATATCCCTGCTCATGTTGAGCTCCGCCATGAGAATGGGCCTCATGGCGTCCGCCCATTGGTCTGAGGGCGTGGCAACGGCCATATCCATCAGCTGTTTGATACAGGCGTCAAGCCTTACCTCGTCATAGGTGACCCCGTAACTTGAGCCAATGTTCTTCAAATGCTTCTTGATGGAAGCGGCCACCAGAATGGGCTGGGAGGTTTCCTGTTCGCCCAGGGAAACGGTGGGGTCATACAGCGATGTCTGATTGCCTACCACACTTCTGGCCTCACCCGGCAGCTGTACTCCGGTCCGGGTGGTCAGCCCCATTTTTGCAGAATACTGGTAGAGCAGGTTGCTTCCCGTGTCACCGTAAAGATACCCAGTGATGGTGTAGAAGAAGTAGTTACAGGATTTCTGCAGCCCGTCCACGATTGTCAGGTTGGCATGCTGGCTGCGTTGTCCTTTGCCTATCCAGCACTGGGGCGCGTCCTCCACCTTGTTGGTATAGCGTGTGTACGGTCCCTCATCGGAGATCCTGTCTTCCACGGTCAGGCGGTTGTTGGTCAGCGCCGCAAGGCCAGTCACCATTTTAAAGATGGAACCGGGCTCCGCTTTCTGCTGGATAGCATAGTTCCTCAACGGGCTGCGTTCGTCCAGCAGAATTTCCGCCACTTCTTTTCCGCCTGCCACCATGGCGTTCAGGTCATAGGTGGGATGCTGGGCCATGGCTAAAACACGCCCGGTATTCACATCCAGAACCACCATGGTGCCGGTGGAGGCGAGCTTCAGCTTGTACTCGTTAAAGTCACGCTGCTCCAGTTTTTGCTTATTGGTTTCCCGCCAGCGGTCGCGGAACATCTCCGCCTCCTGCACCCCTCGGGTGTAGGCCACATTTGCAGCGATGGCGCGTTCCGCCTGCTGCTGGTAACTGGCGATGAGTGTCAATTTGACATTGTTGCCGTCAGTTGGCGGGGTTACACTGATTTGGCGGGTCAGGCGGCCCTGGTTGTCCCGCTCCATCACCCGGCTGCCGGTGCGGCTGGCGATGTTGGGTGTCAGCCAGTTTTCCATTGAGCGCTCCACACCGTCTTTTCCGATGGTGTCATTGAGCGCGTAGCCCATGGGCTTCAAGTCTGTCTGGTAGTTGTCCGCTTCGCTGATAGCGCCCACATAGCCAATCACCTGCGAAGCCATTGTGCTCAGGGGATAAACACGCTTTTCCCCCACTTCAATGTCCATGCCGGCCAGCGCCATACTGCGTCCGGTAATCTCGCTCACCGCCGTGTATGGAACATCCTGGGCAATCACAACCGGGGTGGAGTTGAAGATATTCATCTTCATATCCGAGTATACCGCCATGACCTGAAGCGCCGTCTCTTCATCAACAGCATGCTTATCCAACTGGTACATCGTGAACAGGCGGTTGTAGCAGTCCTCCGCCGTTGGATACCTGGCATTGGACAGATAGTGATTGCCCCGCCATTGGCTTTCGCGTATTGCCCAGGCTTTATCGGAAATTCCCTTGCCAAAGTCGAATACCCATTCCGAGGTGTCCTCATCCCGGACAATAACGAACTTATTGATAATCTCTCCGCCATACTGCTGGATGATTCGCCTGGCCTCAAGGATGGATGGGGTGAACTTCGCGTAGTGAGCCTCAGTGTTCTCGCTGCTTGTCATGTAAAAGGTGACATTGTAAATGTCATCGCTGCGGGCTAGTACAACCGAGTCGGCATCGGTAATCATCCCGCGCTTGCCGGTGACCCGAAGGGTCTTCACCCGTTTATTGTCTGTGGCGCTTTGATACTGGTCGGCATTGACAATCTGCAAGCTGTAAAGGCTCACCATCAGCGTGGAAAACGCCAGCATTGCTACCAGAGCAAAAATGGCATAACGCCTGGCAAGGCGTTTATCAAGTTTCATTTCTCAGCCTCCTTTACGGCTTCGTCAACCCGGGGCACACGGTCCAGGCTTTCAGTGGGCTCCTCTTCCCGGAGAGGCTTCTTCTCCACACGCCATTTGAAAACCGACTTCATGCGTGTTGTCTTCTCCTGAGGCGCGTCGTCCGGTACAATGGCCAACTGTCGCAAAAGTTCGGCGTCTGTGTTGATTCCCAGCTGCTCTTCCGACTTATTTGCGCGGAAGCTTCGCCGTCTGTACATTCCCAGGAATGCCCGCGCCGGGAACATGAGGGCGCTGGCGGCCCCGGTGTACAAAACGGCCACGAATACTCGGCTTAAGTGGGCGAAACTGACGGTCACGCCACCAAGGGCAACATAAATCAGCATAATACCCTCGTATAGTGCGCCCAGCATCAAGGCATTCAGCAGGATGCGCAGGTGGGGCTCCATGTCCTGGGAGGAATTGCGGCGGAAGGACAGCCTGATTTTCCGGCGGGTATAGGGGGTTTGTATCTCCGCTGCCGCCTCGCTCTGGCGCTGGGCCTCCCGGATGCGGCGCATTTCCCGCTTGACATCAGACATATCCGCGAACACCTGAGCGCATAAAAGAGAAAGCACCGGGTATATGATGACATAAAACAGTGGGATAGACACCGCCATAGCCTCCAGGATAATCCCCATGATGGCTCCAGCGATAAACGCGTACTGCTTGCCGAATGACACGGTGATAATGGCGATAGCCACCATCAGGAGGTTTGGCATAACGCCAAGAACCTTCAAATGTGGCACTACAGAGGCCTGCAGAAGATAAAACAACAGCAGGAACGCCAACACTTTCAGCAGCTTGAGGCCTGCTGAGATCACACTGTTTCCACGGGCGAGCCTTGCCAGGGTCACGGGTCTTCCTCCACCGTCATGTCCTGAGGCGAGAATGTAGGCGTTGGCATCGGGGTGGGCGAATATTCCGGGAAAAGATCAGGCGTGGGTGTCACATCCGCCAGCGCTGGGGCGTTATAGATAAAGTCGTCAGGAGCTGCGGGCGTTGGCGCCGGTGTGTCTTCAGGCTCCGGTGCAGGGGTAGGGCTCGGAGCGGGCGTTTCGCTCGCTTCAACCATTTGGGATTCACTGGCGCCAGGGCTTGTGGCCGGTGCCGGCTGGCCAATGAAGGTGGGCACCGGTTGGATGGATGGCAGGGGGATAAAGCCGGACTCTACCCGCGGTCTGGCTTCCTGTTGGGTATAGTTGGGGCGGTACCGGTAGACAATAACATACTCAATGTGATCAAAATCCGCGATCGGTTCAATGACGATGAACTGCTTGTTGTCTTCCAGTCCCCTCGTGCTCTCCCGCACCGTTCCAATGGGGATGCCTTTGGGAAGCTGCAAGCCAATGCCGCTGGTCACCACCATGTCCCCCGGGCGGGGAAGCGTGGTATAGGTAAGGTAGTACATGCGGCAATTGTTTTTCCCATCAATGGAAAGGGTACCAGACACCGTTCCCTGGTCCCGGTTTGATTCTATCAGCCCTGCCACTTCACAGCTGCGATCGATGATGCCCTTGACCAGGCTGCGGTCCTCCGTCACATCATAGGTGATGCCCACAAGGGCTCCCCGGATGCAAACGGCCATATTCTCTTCAATCCCGTCCCGGCTGCCCACATCGATGGTGAGGGTGTAGGTATAGTTGCTGGTGTCTCTCCCTATAACGCTGGCCTTGACGCCGTCCAGGCTGGCATTACGGGTGAGTTCGTCATTTAAGTCACCCATGGCCATCAGCTGGCGCTGCAGTTCGCCGGCCTGCATGGCCTGGTCTTTCAAATCGTCAACCTGGTCCAGCAGAGCCTGGTATTCAGCTTCCAGATTGCTTCGGCGCTTCAATGTCCTCAAGTAGCCAACCACGGCGTCAGTACCGCCTGAAAACACATTTTGAACCGGAGTAATGACCCGGGCTACAAAACGGCGGGGAGCTGCCAACAACGGTGTATCGAAAAACTGGGAGGCGATGGTCGCGACGATGATCGCCAGAAGCAAAAGGACAACACCATAGCCCAGCAGCTTGGCGATGCCCCGCTGGCGTTCAGTCCCCGGGGCCTGTCGCTTTTCCTGTTTCTTCCTATCCTGTTTCTTGTTGGCCATTCAGCTTCCCCGTCAGTCCGTCTCGTCCCGCATGAAGTTGGAGCGGGTCAATTTGGGCAGAAGGTCCGCGTTGTTGGACATATGCCCCACACCCGCCGCCGCGCACAGCATTGGGTCTCTCGCCAGCGTCACGGGCAGGTTCAGTTCGCTGGCCAGAAATCGGTCAAGCCCATAGAGTTGGGCGCCGCCGCCTACCAGGTAAATACCCTTGCGCAAAATATCACCACACAGCTCTGGCGGCGTTTTGTCCAGCACCTCACGGATGGTATCCAGTATCTTCAAGCAAGGCCCATGCAGGGCTTCATAGATGCGCAAGGACGAAATCTCAACCGTCTGCGGAAGGCCTGTAATCAAATCCCTTCCGCGAACCACCACCTTGCGCTCCTCCTTCACCGGCAGCGCACTGCCCCAGTCGATCTTGATGTCCTCAGCCATTCGATCCCCGATTAACATATTGTGGTCATGCTTGATAAAATCCACAATCACGCTGTCCATCGTGATCCCAGCCATGGGGATGGAACGGGCAACCACTATGCCGCCCAGCGATATCACCGCCACTTCCGTGGTGCCGCCCCCTACATCCACCACCATGCTGCCTTCCGGCGCGAACACCGGCAAACCTGATCCAAAAGCGGAGGCAAAGGGCTTGTCAATCAGGTGAATGGCGGTTCTCCTGGCACCGGCACTGGACGCTGCCTCCCGGATCACCCTTTTTTCCACCGGGGACACGCGGCTGGGCACGGTGATATATATGCGGGGTTTCAACAGGTTGGAAACGCCAATGGCTTTACGGATAAAATACCGCAGGATGGCCTCTGTCAGCTCAAAATCCTTCACCATACCATCCTGCAGGGGGCGCACCGCAACATCCCCGCCGGTGGTGCGCCCCACAAGCTGAAGCGCATCCTGGCCAATGGCTTTAATGGTACGCCGCTGGTTACCCGCCACAATCAATAGGGTGGGTTCATTCAGCTGGATCCCCTTCTTGCGCACATGCACCAAGGTGTTGGAAGTGCCCAGATCAATGCCTAAATCAGGCGCGACAATTGCCATCTTCTAAACCAAACCCCATCTGAATATCTTACAGCAAATAACCGATTGCCATGAGCATGGTCCGCGTCAGGGCGGTGGGAAGACCCACCACATTGCTGTAGGAACCGTGGATTTCCGGGATGTACATCCCTGCTCTGCCCTGAATGGCATAAGCGCCGGCCTTACCCATGGGCTCACCGGAAGCACAGTAACGCTGGATATCCCCATCTGTCAGTGCTGCAAATCGCACCCGGGTTTCCTCAAACCCCATATACTCCTGGCCCCGGGATATCAGGCAAATGCCCGTGCATACCTCATGCCACCTGCCGGATAGCATGCGCAGCATCCTTGCGGCATCCGCCAAATCCCTGGGCTTGCCCAGGGCTTGTCCGTCTAACGACACCAATGTGTCCGCGCCCAGGATGGCACCCTCCGGAAATCTTTGCGCCACATCCCGCGCCTTGAGTTGCGCCAGATGCCTTACAACCGCTTTGGGCTCTCCGGGATGGTTTTCATCTACCTGAGCTTCCGCCACCTGAAACGCCAGGCCCATACCCTCAAGAAGTTCCCGCCTGCGCGGTGAAGATGAAGCCAGAATCAAGTTGCCGGCCAATGCTTCCTCCTTCTCGGGTGTAACAGGCAGTATATCATATTTTCCATAAAAAGAAAGGAACCTGGAAGAAACAGTAATATTGGCGCAACACATTTGATACAAATATTCTTCTTCTGTTGGTTCAAATGCAAAAGAGCCTCAGGGCATTGTCCCGGGTGATGCGCGCCATATCCTCAGGCGCCATTTCAAACAATTCCGCCAGCTTATCACACACATGGCGGACCAACGCGGGAGTGTTCCGTTTTCCTCTGTGTGGGACCGGTGACAGATAGGGGCTGTCAGTCTCTATCAATATCCTGTCCAAAGGTACAGCCAAGGCAGCCCGGCGCACCTTCTCGGCGTTTTTAAAGGTTACGGCGCCGGAAAAGGAGATATAAAAGCCCATCTCCAGGTATTGCCTCGCGCTCTCAGCGCTGCCTGAATAGGAGTGGAGCACCCCGCCGGGCAGCTTTCCTCTGCGCTCCTCCAGAAGAGAAATCATCTCTCCCTGTGCTTCCCGCACATGCAGGACCACAGGTTTTTTCATGTTGTATGCCAGGTTCAGTTGTTCTGCCAGCAGATCCCGCTGTACTTTCCGGGGGGCAAAGTCGTAGTAATAATCCAGCCCAATCTCTCCCAAGGCTACGACCCGGGGATCTGCAAACAAAGCGATCAAAGCGTCCAGATCCCCCGGATGCACTTTTGCCGCCTCATGGGGGTGGATACCTGCCGCTGCATACACAAAAGAATACTTTCGCGCCAGCGCGGCAGAAGCGCGTGAATAAGCCAGATCACACCCGCAGGAAAGGCAGGCATAGATGCCCTCACCCGGCAGGTTTTGCATCAGCGCATCCCGATCCTCATCAAATTTGGGATCGTCCAGGTGGCAGTGGGTATCAAAGAGCAGCCTTTCCCCAGTCAACTGACCTGCGCTCCATCTTCCATGTCACCGTCCACGGTGAGAACCTTAAGAACACTGTCATCATCCGTTGCGGCGCAAAGTACCATGCCCTGAGACAAATGCCCCCGGATTTTTCGGGGCACCAGGTTTTTCAGCAGCACCACCTTTTTCCCCACCAGGGATTCGGGCGCATAATGCTGGGCGATGCCGGAAAGTACTGTTCGCTCCTCTTCCCCCACTTTAAGGGTTAGCTTCAGAAGTTTATCACTCTTTTCAACCTTCTCGCACTTAAGCACCAGGGCTACCCGAAGGTCCAGCTTTCCAAAGTCCTCAATTCCAACGGACAATTCCTGGATTTGTTCATCCTCGTCTTCCCTGGGGGCTAACGAAGCATTGCCCTTGAGCTCGGCTTCGTTCTCCGATTCCAGCAGCGCCAGATCCGCTGATATATCAATGCGGGGAAAAAGCGCTTCTTCCTTATTCACCAAGAGCCCGGGTGTAAGCCATCCAAAAGCGCCAAGAGATTCCCAGCTTTGGGCTTCTTGATCCTCAAGGCCGATCTGGGTAAAAATCCGCTCCGGAGTAGCCGGCATGACCGGCTTGATCAACACGGCCACATAGCGCAACGCCTCCGCCAACACATACAGCACCGTACCAAGCCTGATTTTGCCTTGCGGATTCCGCCCCAACACCCAGGGCTGGGTTTCGTCGATATAACGATTGCACTCCCCGATTACCCGCCAGATTTCCCCGAGTGCCTGGGAGAACTGCAGGGCGTTCATCTGGGTTTCCACAAGCTGGGGCAGCGCCTCCAGCTGATCAATAAGCGCCTTGTCCACCGCTTCATAATCCGCAGGTTTGGGCAGGAAACCCTCAAAATACTTTTCGATCATTGCCACTGTGCGGCTTAGCAGATTGCCCAGGTCATTGGCCAGATCTGAGTTGATCCGCTTCATCAGCGCTTCATTGCTGTAATTGCCATCGGAACCAAAGGGCATTTCCCGCATGAGGTAATAGCGCAAGGCATCGGCCCCGTAGCGCCTCACCACTGGCCCGGGATAAACAATATTGCCCTTGGACTTGGACATTTTGTCCTGGTCAAACAACAGCCATCCGTGGCCAAATACCTGCCTGGGCAGAGGCAATCCCAGGGCCTTGAGCATAATGGGCCAATAGATGGTGTGGAAGCGAACAATCTCTTTGCCCACCAGATGCACATCTGCCGGCCAGAAGGCTTTCATCAGGCTGTCGTCCTCAGACAGGTAGCCCAGCGCTGTGAGGTAGTTTGATAAAGCGTCAATCCACACATACACCACATGCCCGGGAGCAAAACCCACCGGAACGCCCCAGGTAAAGGAGGTGCGGCTGACGCTCAGGTCCTGAAGGCCAGGCAAAAGGAAGTTGTTGAGCATCTCATTGGCGCGGCTGGCAGGCTGGATAAACTCCGGATGGGTCCGGATATGGTCGATCAGCCAGTCCTGATATTTGCTCATACGGAAAAAAAAGCTTTTCTCCCGCACTTTCTCCGTGGGCCTGCCACAGTCCGGGCAGAGGCTTCCCTCTTTCAATTGGGTAGGCGTCCAGAAAGCTTCGCACTGGGCGCAGTAGTCTCCCTCGTATTCGCTTTCATAGATATCACCCTGATCGTAAAAACGCTTGAAGATTTTCTGGACTGCCTGGACATGCTTGGGATCGGTGGTACGAATAAAGTCGTTATACTCAACTTCCATCATCGCCCAAAGCTTCTTGGTATCCTCCACTATGCCGTCCACAAAAGCCTGGGGGCTTTTGCCCGCTTCCTTAGCCCTGCGCTCAATTTTCTGACCGTGTTCGTCCGTGCCCGTCAGAAAGTATGTCTGATACCCGGTCATTTTCTTGAACCGCGCCATGGCATCCGCCGCCACAGTGGTATAGGTGTGCCCGATATGCATCTGCCCACTGGGATAATAAATGGGCGTGGTGATGTAGAATGTCTTCTTGTCCGGCATGTGACCTCCCCCTTCCAACGGCGCTATTATACGTTTCACCGTCACAAGGGTCAAGGCTGGCCCAGGCTTTGTATCTCGCCATCTTGGCTGTTTCCGCGCCGCCGCAATCCTTGCCCCTGAATTCCCAAGGCTCCCGCTTATTCCCGCAAATCCGGCAGAGGATGTGCACACCCTGTCCGGGCCATTTCTATTATCCCCATTCACTTGATAAGCGTTATTGCAGGCCAGGCTCATCCTCCGGCGTGCTCAAGATCCTTTCAACCGATTTCTCAATTATCCGCGGGATGTTCGCATCCTTTGACAGCCATTCCTGCTGCTCTTCATGGTCCAATATGACCGGCATCCGGTCATGGATATTCTCAATCCCTCTCGCAGCTTTCCGGGTCAGGATAACGAAACAGGGTACATCATCGTAAGATTCCATTCGATATATGCCCGCCATATAAAGGGTTGTAGAGAGAGGATCCCTCATGATGTTCCTGATCTTTTTCCTGATGGCGGGATGTTTCATCCATTCATAGTAATATGAAGCAGGAATGAGGCAACGGCTCTCCATAACAGCCTTCCTGAAAGTGGGCCGTTCCCGTACTGTTTCCGACCGCGCATTTATCAGTGGCCTTTTCCCATCAAATCCGCTGAATCCCCACTTCATCTGCTCATAACGGCGTCCTCCCCCGGCCGGTGCTATGACAGCGGCCGCATGCTCAGTGGGAAAAACCTCGCCGGTTTTGATGGGCGGCAGGCCACTCAGGCCGCGCCGTTTGTTTTCTTTTTCGATTTCCCTGAGAATCTGCCGCAGCTCCGGATCATCCACCGCGACGAAAAATCTGCCGCACATACCATCACCTCAATCGATTCAAGTATACCACAGCAATGAAAAAAGCGGGGAGGCACCAGCAAAGCGCCTCCCCTGCGGTTGGATTGTCTTTATCCCACCGGCATCTCCTGGCCAAGGGTATCATGCTGCGGTTTTTGGATGGTAAAGTCCAGCTTCTCATGCTCATAGAATACGCACACGCTGTCACCTTCCTCAAGCTTGCCCGAAACCAGAACCTCGCTAAGGGCATCCTCCACCCTGCGCTGGATGGCCCGGCGCAAGGGGCGCGCGCCATACTGGGGGTCAAAGCCGTCCCGGGCCAAATAGGCCACGGCAGTCTCTTCAACGGTCAGGGCGATGCCCTTTTCCTTCATGCGCTGGATAATCTTATTGAGCATCAGTTGGGCGATCCGCTGAATATGGTGATCCGAAAGCGGGTGGAAAACAATGATCTCGTCCAGACGATTCAGGAATTCAGGCCGGAAAATGCGCTTGGTCTCGTCCAGCACCTTGGTCTTCATTTCTTGGTAATCCATGGCCTGTTGGCTGTGATCGCCAAAACCCAAAGCGCGTCCTGAAGCCATCTGCTGGGCCCCGGCGTTTGATGTCATAACGAGTACAGTATTCTTGAAGCTGGTCACCCGCCCCATGTTGTCGGTCAGCCGGCCATCCTCGAGAATCTGAAGCAGCATGTTGAACACATCAGGGTGCGCCTTCTCTATCTCGTCAAAGAGCACCACAGAGTAGGGCTTACGCCGCACCTGCTCGGTGAGCTGACCGCCTTCCTCATAGCCCACATAACCAGGAGGCGACCCCACCATGCGGGAGGCGGTATGCTTTTCCATATACTCGCTCATATCAAGACGAATCAGGGAATCTTCATCACCAAACATGGCTTCGCCAAGGGCACGGCACAGTTCGGTCTTTCCTACCCCTGTGGGACCAAGGAAAATAAAGGAACCCAGGGGCCGCTTCGGGTCCTGCAGGCCCGCCCTGGCACGCCTGATAGCCCGGCTCACCGCGGACACCGCCTCATCCTGGCCGATAACGCGCATGTGCAGCGTATCTTCCAGCTTCATCAGCCGCGAGGATTCTGCCATGGTCATGCGCTGCACAGGAATGCCCGTCCAGGTGGCCACAACACTTGCCACATCCTCTTCGCCCACCAGGGGGCGTTGGGCATGCTGCTCCGCGTCCCAGGACTCCCGCTTCTGCTGCATCTCGTCGCGCACTTTGCGTTCACGGTCTCTGAGTGCGGCGGCTTTTTCGTAGTCCTGCCTGGCAATAGCGTCCCGCTTATCCCGCTGAATCTCCTCCAGGGCATTTGTCAGCTGCGTGATGTCAAGGGGCATCTTGCGCGTGCGCAGGCGCACACGGGAGGCCGCCTCGTCCATCAGGTCCACGGCCTTGTCGGGCAGTTGGCGATCGTTGATATAACGGTTGGACAACTGTACCGCAGCCCTCAGCGCTTCGTCGGTGATTTCAACCTTGTGATGGTTTTCGTACCGCTCACGCAGGCCTTTGAGAATCTGAAGCGACTGTTCGCTGTCCGGTTCATCCACCATCACCGGCTGGAAGCGTCGGGAGAGTGCCGCGTCCTTTTCAATATACTTGCGATAGTCTTCGAGCGTTGTGGCGCCAATGCACTGAACTTCCCCGCGGGCCAGAGCGGGTTTAAGTATCCCTGCTGCGTCAATGGAACCTTCTGCCTTGCCTGCGCCCACAATGCTTTGAAGCTCATCAATAAACAGGATGATACTGCGGTCATTTCTCACCTCGTTGACCACATCTTTCATCCGCTCCTCAAATTCACCACGGTACTTGGTTCCAGCTACCAGGCTGCCCAAATCAAGTGACATCAGGCGTTTGCCTGCCAGGGTATCAGGCACCTCACCCGCCAGAATCCGCTGTGCCAAGCCCTCCGCCACAGCGCTTTTCCCCACACCGGGCGCGCCAATCAGGACGGGGTTGTTTTTCGTCCTGCGGGAAAGGATCTGCGCCAGGCGCTCCGTTTCCCGTTCACGTCCGATGACCGGGTCAAGCTTGCCTTGCCTGGCCAGCGCTGTCAGATCACGGCTGTTCTTTTCCAGGGTGGATTCTTCCTTGTTGCCCGCACCAGGCGCTTCCGCCTCTTCAATCCGGGATTCGGCCTCTTCCTTCAGTACTTCCAGGTCGCATCCAAACACCGTGAGGATACGCACAGCCACACTGTTTTCCTCTTCAAGCATCGCCTGCCATAGTTGCAGGGAACCCACGGGCACCTGTTTCTTCTTTTGTCCCTGGTTAAGGGCGCGGTCCAGCACCCGCTTCATGCGGGGGGTGAGTTCCAGCACCTTGGGTTGTTCCTGATCCGCCGTCGTCAACTGCCTGACCGCGTCCTGGACAGCCTGAAGCGTCACGCTTTCAGGCAGATTGGCGATATCATCCTGGGCTTTGGCCAGCAACCCCAGAAGAAGGTGCTCCGTTCCCCAGTAGCGGTGGCGCATGTTCACGGCCGCCTGCTGGGCGTAGTCCAGGACTTCCTTCGCTTTATTGTCAAACCGTCCAAAAATTGGCATATTATCCTCCTGATAGTGCCTGGCGAACTTCATCCGCCCGGCGGAAAGGGCAGGTTTTCCGATCCGCCCCCTCGGTCAAATAGCGGCTGTCACCGCCAAACTCAAGCATATGGTCTGTTTTCTCCACACGCACGGGCAGGATGCCCGCGACCGCGCCAAGGCGCAGCCTGGACCACAGGGATAGATAGTCATCCGTGGCAAGGCGCCTGGCATGGCGCAGGATGCCATAAGACCGCCACGCCCGGTCCGCCAGCGGGGTAACCCTTGCATGGTGGAAGGCCTTGTCCCTGAGGAACGCTTCCTTGTCTGCAACCATCATCGCGGCCTCTTTCACCTGGCGAATGATCCCCTCATCCTCCCGGCCAAAACCGGAGGCGTTTCCCAGGCGGTATAAGTTGCCCGGGTTTGGCCCATCCGTTGAAGGCAGGGGCTTGAGAAAACAATAATAGCGTTGTTTTAGCGTCTCTGAAAGAGCTTTGGCTTGCTTAAGGAAACTTAGCATTGGCAGGTGCATCACCAGGGAAACATAAATGCCGCTGCCTGCAAGCACCGGGCTGAATGACAGGTAGCCAAAGCGTTCATCATAAGCATAAGGGTGTTCAGGCAAGGCAATATTTTTCTCAAGGATCCTCACACGCGCAGCCAGCTCTTCAAGGTGGCCTGCCTTGTCCCGGGCCTGGAGCAGGAGATGCTCCCCTGTATTCATCGCAACTGAAAGCGTCTCCTTCTCATCACTCGCCAGTGCTGACGCTGTCATCTTTTCAAAGGAGGCAGGCAGCAGGCATGATTCCGCCAGGCGCGTTTGGTCCAGGGCACTTAAATTCGTCGGGTAGTAAACCCGCATCTCAGGTGCCTTTTGTTTGATGGCGCTGACCGTACGTCGCCTGCTTTCCAGCAGGTCAGTTTCATTGTCCTGAGGACAAAAAGTCAAATCCTGATAATTCCGGCGCAGTAAAGCTTCTCCGGCCAGGATGGTGTTGTCCGTAATTATGGCTGTCCCTCCACAACGCTGGCATTGTCCAGGGCGCTGATCTCATCGCGAAGGCGAGCCGCGGCCTCATAGTCCTCATTCATTACCGCTTCCAGCAGCTGGTACTTCAGTTCCATCTTGTTGTTGGGCTGATTCTTTCCGGGTGTTGCTTCCGGCTCATGATCAGCTTCCAACACCACGCGCAGACCCTTCTCCATGGCTTCATAGCAGTGGGCGCAGCCGGCCATGGTATGCTCATCCAGCGCGTCAAAGGGGCGTCCGCAATACGTGCACAAATAACGCGGCATGATGGACTTGGTTTTATCGGCGAACTCCGTTTGTATTGGTCCGCCGTGGGGCTGGCTCTCAGCGCCCAAACCGAGCGCCATAAACACCCGGTACATGTCCTGCTGTAAATTCTGGGCACAATCCATACACATGGCACGGGTGGCCAACTGGCCATCAGCAAGGGTTTTGAATATCACATTGGCAGTTTTCTTCCGGCAAACTTCACAAATCATACTTAACTCCTTACTGCTGCTGTGCCCGCCTGAGGATTGAGAGCAGCATGTTCTTGAGTGTTTTGGCGCGGATGGTGTCTTTCATTTGTTCAGGGATCGGGACGGCCTGGGATTGGGGCTTCAGGGCAGCGTTCATGAGCTCCGCGTCCTCTAAGCTTATCGTACCCTGCTCAGCCAACTGCAAACAGAGAATCTGCGCATCCCGGGCGCTGATTGCCTCACCCACCCGGTCCTGCAGCAGGTAGCGGAATGATTCGCGCCTCCCCCGCTGGACCCTGATGATCCGGATAAACCCGCCGCCCCCCCGGCGGCTTTCGATGGCATAGCCATGGTCCGGGGTGAATCGGGTGGACAGAACATAGTTGATCTGGGAGGGTGCGCAACGAAAATACTCTGCCAACTCATTGCGCTTCAGTTCAACCTCAGGCTCATCCGGCATCCATAGCTCCTTGATGAACTCTTCAATCGCGTCGCTCAATCGCATGCTCTTCCTCCTTAACGCAGCCAAGATGTTGACCATCTTTGACCATAATCAGTCTATCATATCTACACCTTGGAAGGCAAGCCTCCTGAAAACGTCTTTACAAGCCCAGCCCTTGATTGTAATATAACCGAAGAAGCCCATTGTTTACCGGTTTGGACGATTGCGGGAAGCGAGGTTTACGGATGAGCACCATCACCTACAAGTGTCCCTCCTGTGCGGCACCCCTCACCTATGACGGCAAATCCCAGAAAATGGAATGCGGCAGTTGCGGCAATGCGTTTGATGTGGATACCGTACGCCAGATAGCCCGGATAGAGCAGGAGGATGGCCAATATGAGAACATGAGCTGGGACGCCCGGGATGAAGCATTCACCCCCGAAGAAGCAGCGCGCACACGCCTTTTTTCATGTTCCTCCTGCGGAGCCGAATTGTTTACTGATGAAACCACGGTGGCCACCAACTGCGCCTTTTGCGGCAGTCCGTCAGTTATCCCTGCGCAATTTACGCTGGAGACCAAACCCCAGGAGATCATTCCCTTTCAGATCGAAAAAGCCCAGGCGGAGCAGATGTTCCATGACTATTTCAAAAACCGGAAGCTGATTCCCAACCTGTTTTTGACCAGCCGGAATGTAATAGACGAAATCCGTCAGCTTTATGTGCCCTATTGGCTCTTTGACTGTGACGCAGACGGCAGAATGACCTACCGAGGCACCCGAATATTAACAAGCCGCAGTGGCAACTACCGGGTTACCACCACACAACACTACCTGATACGCCGGTCCGGCACCCTTAGTTTCAGGAAACTGCCGGTTGACGCCAGCACCTTGATAGACAACAAAATCACGGAGTCCATTGAGCCCTTCAACACCGAGCAGTCCCTTGTCTTTGCGCCGGAAACCCTTTCCGGCGCCCAAGCCAACCGGGCGGACGTGGACGCCCAGACCTCCCAGGACCGGGCCAACCAGCGTGTAAAAACCTCGACCCTCGATGCTTTCCGCCAGACAGTATCAGGATATTCTTCAGTTATTCCACAGAGTGCCAGCATCAATCTTCGCAATGCCACCTCTGTCCCGGTGCTCTACCCCATCTGGCAAATCACCACCAAAAAGGGCGGAAACACATATACCTTTGCTATCAATGGGCAGACGGGTGAACTCACCTGCAACATCCCCTGGTCCAAGGCAAAGTTTTTCGGCCGCCTGTTTGGCATGGCGGGAATGGCTGCCGCTATTGGAATCGCGGCGATGTATGCACTCAGCAGCCTGGGGGTGATAAAATGAAGCGATTTCTTGTCTTGGCCGCGTGCCTGCTCCTGCTCATTATGGGTTTTTTAAATGCGCAGGCGCTCACTCATGTCAGTGACCTGGCCGGGGTATTAAGCACGGATGACTCTGCGGATCTCCAGCAAAAGGCGGAGGACCTGTATGAGAAGACCGGGTTTGATGTGATCCTTCACACCACCAATGATTCCCAGGGCAAGGGGCCCAAGGACTATAGCTTTGACTTTTACCACGCTTTCAGGGATGCCGGCACTTATCCTGACGGTGCGTTGTTCGCTATCATGTTTGATACCAGGGATTATTATGAGGCCGCCCGGGGTACGGGGATAGAACGCTTGACCTACAGGGAAAGCAATGATCTGGCAGGCGTGGTTCAAGGTAAATTGTCTGACGGCGACTACCACGGCGCCATGGCAGACTACCTGCGTTATGTCAGGCGCCTGTTGATTCCAGCAACACCCTTAGAGAGAACTATGGAGATCGCCCCCATCATCTTTGTCGCTGCGCTGGCCATTGGCCTGGTTTACGCGCTCATCCTGAAGAGCAAACTCAAAATTGCCAGATACAAGTCAAATGCCGCGCAGTATATGCTTGCAAATTCACTGAATCTCACTGAGTCTTCCGACTTGTTCCTCTATCAATCCGTCACCCGCACCCGGATTGAATCAAGTTCCGGCGGAGGCCGGGGCGGTGGGTTTTCCACCGGATCCCGCGGCGGCACCTCCTATGGAGGGCGGGGGGGGAAATTCTGATTTCCCACATTGCCGCAAAACACAAGACCCGCATGCAAGCTTTATGCGCCGCGGGTCTTGTTTAATACCGGCCTATTCCCCCAACATATCCTTGACATAGTTCGGCAGATAAAACGCGCCGCGGTGCAGGTCCGTGTTGTAATACCGGGTGGCGATGCCCCGCTCATTCCAGCGCTGGGCATTCAGATCCCCAAGCGGGTTATAGGTGATACTGGCAAAGCCAAAAAGCCAGTGCCCGGAAGGATAACTGGGGATATGTGCCTGATAGACAGAATGAATGGGGAAGCTCTCCTTGATGCGCTTATGGGCACGCTTCATGGCAGTGGCCTCATAGCTGTAAAAGGGGCTCTCATGCTGATTGACCATGATGCCATGATCCCTGAGGGCTTTGTAGCAGTTGCCGTAAAACTCCTTGGTGAACAGGATTTCTCCAGGGCCAAAGGGGTCGGTGGAATCCACAATGATCAGGTCGTATGTATCAGACAGGCGCCTGATGAACTTCAAGCCGTCCTGGATATGAACCTTGACACGCGGATCATCGTAACCAACAGCGGTTGAGGGTAAAAACTCCTTGCATGCATCCACTAGCATGCCATCGATCTCGACAAGGTCGATGGATTCAATGTCCTCATACCGGATCAGCTCCCGAAGCGCACCGCCGTCTCCCGCGCCCACTACCAGTACGCGGTGCACAGACGGATGTACCGCCATAGCCGGATGGACGATCATCTCGTGGTAGATAAACTCATCCTTTTCTGTCAGTGTGATCACATCGTCCAGCGTCAGGATGCGGCCAAACTCAATACTTTGAAATATTTCGATCTTTTGGTAATCGCTCATGCGCGAATAAAGCTGTTCATTCACCTTGATTTCCAGCTTGACATTGTCCGTGTGGCTCTCAGAAAACCAGAATGCCATGGCGCCTCCTATTGATCCAGCACCTTGATGTGCCGGGCGGTGATGTCCTGGGTGCCTGTGATGACGCAGCCCCGTTCGCGGGAGGTATTGATAAATTCGATGATCTCTGTGGTGATCTGCTCGCCCGGGGCCAGCAGGGGGATGCCCGGCGGATAGGTCATCAAGCTTTCACAGCAGATGTGCCCCATGGAATCCTCCAGCGGCAGGCTGCGGCTCCGTGCATAAAAGGCCTCCTGAGGTGTCAGGATAACCTGTGGAGAAATATATTCAAAGTGTGGCAATTCGTTCTTTCCACGCCTGTACCGCCGGCGGATTTCATACAGCGCGCCGATCAAACGCTCAATATTCTTAGTTCGGTCACCGATTGAAATATAAGCCAGAAAGTTGCCTAAATCGCCGAACTCTATCTGGATGTCGTATTCATCGTGCAGGATGTCATGCACCTCAATGCCGGCCAGTCCCAGGTCATATGTGTTGACGGACAGCTTGGTGGTGTCATAGTCAAAGATGCTGTCACCATTGATCATCTCCTCTGAATACACCAGATAATCCCCTATCTGAGAAATTTCTTCCCGAGCGTAAGCAGCGTATTGCTTCACTTTCTCAAAAATACGCTTGCCATCCTGGGCCAGCGTGCGGCGTGAAATATCCAGGGAAGAAATCAGCAGGTAACTGGCGCTGGTGGTTTGGGTGAGGTTGATAATCTGTCGCGCATAGTCCGCATCCACATCCGGCCCGCACAGCAGGAAACTGGATTGGGTCAGGCTGCCGCCTGACTTGTGCATGGACACAGCCGCCATATCCGCTCCCGCCGCCATCCCGCTGACGGGCAAGCCCTGTCCAAAATAAAAATGCGCGCCATGGGCCTCATCGCACAGCACCCTCATGCCATGGGCATGGGCAGCCTTGACAATCTCTTTCAGGTTTGAGCAGATACCGTAATACGTGGGATTGTTGACAAAGATTGCCCTGGCATCCGGGTTCTCATCGATGGTTCGCAGCACATCGTTCACTGACATGCCAAGCGCTATCCCCAGGCGCCGGCTGGTCTGCGGGTTGATATAAACAGGCACCGCACCGCACAAAATCAGAGCGTTGACAATACTTTGATGCACGTTTCGGGGCAGGATCAGTTTCTCTCCCTTGCGCACATTGCTGAGGATCATCGCCTGGATGGAGGCCGTGGTTCCGCCCACCATAAAAAAAGCGCTTGCGGCGCCAAACGCCGCAGCAGCCAATTCTTCCCCCTCCTTGATGATGCCGGTAGGATGCCCCAGGCTGTCCAGATATTTGGTGGAGTTCACATCCACCGACATGCAGCGCTCCCCAAGAAAGTCAGTGAGCACACGGTTGCCCTTTCCGCGCTTGTGCCCGGGCACATCAAAAGGCACCAGTTTGTCCTGGCGCATCGCCTCAAGCGCCTCGAAGACCGGCGCCCGGTTTTGATCCATTAAGCCGGTACCTCCTCTGTTCAGCCTCGGATGCCATTCAAAAAGCCTGCCGCGAAATCAAGCAGGCCACCTTCCGGCGGAAACATTTGAACGCTTTTTGAGTATAAGTTTCATCTCAGGCAGTGTCAACATGGAATTATTGGAACAGCGGTTTCCCCGGTTACAACAAAAAGAAGCCTGGAAATCCAACGGATATCGAGGCTTCTTGCCTGGTGCGGTTGACGAGACTTGAACTCGTACGGGTTTCCCCACACGCCCCTCAAACGTGCGCGTATGCCGATTCCGCCACAACCGCAAGCGGCATGAGCGATTATAGGGGATGCCGGCAGGCGTGTCAAGGGCAAAAAACCACATGCCGGCGTGCATGAGGGGGCTGTTCTATGCTAAAATATTCGCATGGATACAATTCGACACCTGTTTCTGACGGGCGAGCGTCAAGTGGGCAAAACAACCCTGATCAACCGCCTTCTGGCCTGCAATCCCGGCTGGGCCGTTAAAGGCTTTCGCACCTTTATGGAACGCTCTCCTGACCCTGATTTGATCGGGGCCGTATACATTGCGCCAATTGCGCCCTCTGATTGGTACAGGAAAGAAGAAGCGCGGGCGGGAATCCGGCGGCTAAGCGGCATGGAAGCGTTTCCCGTGACATTCGACCGAATAGGCGCGCGCATCCTGCGGGAAAGCGCGAACGCAGACCTGGTGGTCATGGATGAACTGGGCTTCATGGAAAACGATGCGCAGGCATTTCAGCAAGCCGTACTGAAAACGCTTCAGGGCGTAACGCCCGTTCTGGGTGTCATCAAGCCCGCTTCTACGCCCTTCCTTGAATCGGTAAGGGGTTCTCCCCATGTTCATATTCTGGCCGTGAACCGGGATAACAGGGATGATCTGCTCCTGACGGCCAGCCGTTTAATCACCGCCGCAGTTCATTCTTTCCAGATTAGCCGGACGGGCACCCGCCACCAGTAAACAAAACAGCTCCCCGCAGGCAGCTATCGTAAAGGTTATGGACGCAATTTCAGAATGAGCGCCACAGCCTGTTCCACATCATTGATATCGATGCTGGGGACACCTTCGAGTTTTATTCCGGTATCCGTCATCAGGGCAATAAGCTGGCCCGGATCGTTAACCGGCTTTTCCGAATTGCCCTTTCGGAGTATCTCAATTTTGGGGTATCTGGTATGCTTCGCCCCTTCCAGCAGGACGATATCAGCGCCTTCAAAGAATGGGAGCATGTCCCCCACATCGTAGGTGCCATCCTTTACCAACAACATTTTATCCCCATCAAAAATGACGCTGGCAAAAGCGCCTGCTGCCTTGTGGCGGTAGCTGTCAGTGCCGGGTGTGTCCGCTTCAAAATGGTGGGCATCATGCTTGATTGTGGCCACTTTCATCCCCCGTGATGAAAACGCCTGCACAAGCTTTACCATCAAAGTCGTTTTTCCGGAGTTCTTAACCCCGCTGACGCCCACCACCAGGGGCGCTTTTTGTGCTTTGGTCATTTCAGCAAAGCGTACGCCATGATCGCGTCATACTGGTCATCGCTTAGGTCGTAGTCATAAAAAAGCCGGTAATACGCCTGCACTTCCTCCTTCAGGTTGTAGTCAGCCACCTGAGGATACAGGGTTTTCTGAAGCCACAGGGTGCCCAGGTATCGCTGCACAGAAGGCGGGAAGCCCAGCCAGTTGTAGGGACCTTTGGGCGCTAGCACATAGTTATTGTTCTCAATGGCCTGCAGGGATGCCCACAAGGGGTCTTTCTGCGCGTTTTCGTAGGCAGTGATGGTCTCAAACACGATGAATTCCGGGTCCCAAAGAAGCAGCTGTTCCATGTCCACCTCGTTGCCAGTGCCGCGTCCGGAAGGCGTCTTCACCACTGCGGCATTGCTGGTGATCAGGTCAATGATTTCCGCGTGATAGCTGCCCTGGGCGATGACATTGAGTCCCGCCTCCCCCACACAGTAGAGCATCCGGACTTTGTTTTCCCCCACCTTATCATTGATATCCAGCATCCTTTTATAGTTCCGGTCAAGGTAGCTTGCCAACCTCGCAGCCTTGTCCTCACGGCCCAGCAAGTTCCCAAGCTCTATGTAGGCCCGGCCCGCATCCTGATAATACATGGTGATGTGTACGCACGGGATACCCAACTGCTCCTGAAGGGCGTCCATGTCTTCCCGGACCGTGTCTCTGGGCTCGCCCACATCAATGATGACCTGGGGATCCAGGTTCATCAACTCCTCCAGGTTGATCTCTCCTGAAGTTCCGTATAACTGGCCAAGCACAGGAAGTTTTCCAAACAGATCCTCCAAGAAAGGCCGGTCATAATGATTCAAGGCGACGGACAGGCCGACCAAGTATTCAGGCGCGATCGACAAAAGAGCCAGCTGGGCCAGCGGCCCGGTGGGGGCGACGCGAATTATATCCCTTGGCAGCTGCACCACACGCCCGGTGGAATCAGTAAATGAAACAGTCTGCTCCCCCAACGAGATAAATGGAATCAACAGTACCATCAGCAGAACCAAAGAAACGGCTTTTTTTAACATATTTTTTATCCTTCCTATTCAAATACAGGCACACAATAGCGGGTTTTCCCATCATCCATGCATTCCACCCGAACCCTGATGCCATAGATTTCCTCAATAAGCGCCGCGTTCATCACATCCCCAGGCTCGCCCTGGGCGATAATCCTGCCCCCAGACATAGCCATGATCTGATCGGAAAACATGATGGCCTGGTTGGGATTATGCGTGGCCTGCAGAATGGTGTATCCCTTGCTTGTCAGCGATCGTACGCACTGCATCACCCTGGTTTGGTTCCCAAAGTCCAGGCTGGCGGTGGGCTCGTCCATAATCAACAGCCTTGAATCTTGTGAGAGGGCACGGGCCATCAGCACCAGTTGTTGTTCGCCTCCCGAAATCATCATATAATTGCGCAGCGCCAGGTCTTGAATGCCCATCATTTCCAGAGACAGAAGTGCCTTCTCCTTCTCCCGCTCTCCCGGCATATATAATGCGGAGAACCGGGAGGAAGTTCCCATCAATACCATATCCAGTACTGTGAAATTGAAAGCAGGGTAGTGCACCTGTGGTATATAGGCAATCAGCCGCGCCATATCAGAAAGCCGGATGCGCGCGGTATTTTTCCCGTCCACCAGGACACTGCCCGAGTATCCCGTAAGCAGGCCTAATATGCAGCGAAACAGTGTGCTCTTTCCCGTGCCGTTGGGACCAAGCAGGCTTACCATCTGTCCGTGCGGGATGGAAAAGCTGATATCCCGCAAAACGGGCCGCTGGCCAAAGGAAAAACTCAGGCGGTCCACAGAGAGCATCATCCCCTGGCGTCCCCCTTGACAATCAGATAGAGGAAGAACGGCGCGCCGATAAATGCTGTCAGGATCCCGATGGGAATCTCCACCGGGAAAATATTTCGCGAGATATTATCCACCAGCAGCAGGAACAGTGCGCCAAAGAGCATACTAGAGGGCATCAGGTGCCTGAAACTACTCCCCACCAGCTTGCGGGATAAATGGGGAATCACAAGCCCCACCCAGCCAATGGTGCCGGAGACCGCCACCGCAGAGGAGGTGACAAGCGTGGCGCTTACAATCACGATCAACCGCAGTCTCCTTACGTTTACCCCCAACGTGCGGGCCTCGTCATCCCCCAGGGAAAGGATGTTGATGCGCCAGCGCAGGATTATCAGCGGAACCAACCCCAGCAACATAGGCAGGATCACAAAGGTAATGTCACTCATCCTTGCGCCTGACAAACTGCCCATCAGCCAGTAGGTGATGGCAGGCAACTGGTCAGCGGGGTCGGCCACCAGTTTGAAGAAGGAAGTACCCGCCGAAAAAAGGGAGGACACCATAATGCCAGAAAGAACCAGCCCCAGGGTCTTCTTCCCCCGTGTCCGCTGGCTTACGAGCCACACCAGGCCCACCGTGAGGAGGCTGAAGAGAAAGGCGCTCAGCATGATGATGCGGGTGGAGGCGCCTGAGAGAATCGCCAGCGCCGCCCCAAACGCAGCGCCTGAGGATGCGCCGAGGATATCCGGCGCCGCCATGGGGTTTTGGAAAATGCCCTGGTAGGCTGCCCCGGCAGAAGACAGGCTGCACCCCACCAGGCAAGCCAGCAGGATGCGGGGCAGGCGCACATTGAAGAGCACCGTGGCCATCCGCTCGGGCCAGAAAGGCTCAATTGGAAAAACGCGGGAAATAAGGATGCCAACGGTTTCCTTCATCGGAACGGGATATCGCCCCAACTTGAAGGAGACCAGGATACCACCCAGCAGTAAAACAGCCATCGCCAGAAGGATAAGACGCTGGCTGCGCCCATGGTATTTGTTATTGTCCATGGGTGATCGCCTGATTGCGGTGCGCTCCCCGGCGCATGATATCGAGGGCAACCATCGTCTGATTAACGCAGCCTGGTGTCTGCAGCGCAAAAGGTTCAGCCAAGCCAATGGGATTTGCCCCCATTTTAATGACGTTTATAACACGCCGCAGCGATTTTGGGTGTCTGATGATTTTCAAAAAAACTCCTTTCATGTTTGAAAGCGTACAAACAGAAAGAAGCAAGGACTTTGTACACTCTCCTTCTCAAATGGCGGAAAGCTTGAGGGTTTCCCCTCAAACTCTCAAAGCTGAAAGGCTTAACCCTTGTATCAGCTTTGGGTGGCACAAGCCACCGGCAGACTGCCATGGGGTATCCTTTAGGCGCATCTGCTCGGAGATAGGCACATTGTAAGTATACCGGAAAATAAAGTCAATATGCGCAAAACACCTATGCCGTTACCAGTTCAAGCATATCAAACGCGCGCATTACCATGTAGCAATAGGGCGCCAGGTCCTCCTGACCAGGTGTCTGGCCGCACAGGGAGTGGGTCAGGGTGAGGGTGCTTAAAAACGCGGCGGTAATATCTGGGGCGCTATGGCGCACAAGCAAGCGTTGGGAGAGAATCATCGATTCCCTGACTGCCTCGTCCTGTAGTGCCTGTCCGTTGAGATCGATGTAGTATCTGCGCATCGACATCCTCAGGAAGCGGAGAATTTTTGCTACGGTGTCCTCGGCCAACGGCAGCCATTTCGGCGCCATTATGGCGTGGATGAAATGCGCCAGCGCCACGCCCGCTTCCTTCCGGGGCACCGTTTCCAAAGCCTCAAGAAAACCCAGCATCGTAATCAGGGCCTGGTCAATATCCCTGACGTGGTTCAATATCCCAAGCATCTCCCGGATAAAAGGGTCCTCCCAGGCCTTGCCGTAACTCTGCCTTCGGAACGCTGCATCCGGGGTAAACGCCCACACCCGTCCCAAATGCTCCCTGAGGCCAACGCGGGTAAAAATATCATCTGTGTTCACGAACAGCGCCAGCGGACAAGCGCGCTGGCTGGCATCCATACCTGACGCCACCATAGGACAAGCAAAGCCCATGCCTTTAATGTTTGGCTCCTTCATACCTTCTTGAAGGCGCTTGTATGTCCAGACCTGAAGGACAGCCGCACCCTGGCTATGGCCCGAGAGGACAAGCGTAAACCGGCTGTCTTCCCTGTGGCATTCGGCTATAACATCCCGGAGTGACAGGCTCTCTTTTTTAAGTGCTTTGGCCGCAGTGGGGAAGAGGATCTCTTCGGCGTTGCCGTGATACAATTCCGAAAGGTACTCAAACCCGGCATGCAGTTTGTCCGGATGTCCAAAACGGGTGTTGCTGACCCAGTCCTGTGGACGTCTCCCTGTTCCGGAGAATCCAATGGCTACAGCAAAACGCCCACCGGGCAGGGGCTTCAGCAGCGTGATTGCCTTCCCGGTATCATACAAAAGGCTTTCATTTTTCAGCCCCCTCACCTGGGTAATGGGATTGGACATCATTCTCAAACGCCTGGCAACTCTTGGCACCAGGCCATTGATGACCATCGTTCTCCAATCCCCGCCCTCCTCAGGCGCACTTATCCCACTGAGAAGCCTGCGGTCCACCTGAATGGCGATGTCCGTCCATCCGGCACTGATCCAGGGTTCGGTTTGAAAATCATAGGCCAATTGCGCCAGCTCCAATCCAAACTGCGTGCCGGCCATGCTGGGTTCCATGCAATTCCAGCCCCTGATCCAGTCCAGATCCTCCAGGTTTGTTTTGGTGATTCTGCCATAGGTGGACATGCTTTTCCCCTCCTGGCGGCCATTTTACCATTTGGCATGTGCCCTTTCAACGGGCTTGCCAAGAGAATATTAAGAAAATTCTTAAAAATCCAAAGATTTCGCTTGCTTGTTGCTTATTTCGGATTTATAATCAGGGCGGTTGAACCCCGGTCTGTGGTTGCAAGCCGATGCCAGTCGCAGGCAAAACGGCCCACGTAAACCGGAAATATTCCGGTGAGCATGGTGCGATCTAGGAGTTAGACCGGCCGGGAATTTATCCCGAGAGAATGGCGTAAGAGCGAAAAACGCAGAGCAAAGTTCCAGCCGGCGGGTGTGGGGTCAAAGACCAGGTCAGCGTGGGTTCAGCCGATATTTATGAGGGGGTTACCATACCATGTACCAAGACAAGACCCTGGTTTGCCGTGATTGCGGCGCTGAATTCACTTTCACCGCAGGCGAGCAGGAATTTTACGCGGAGAAAGGTTTCCAGAACGAACCCACCCGCTGCAAAGAATGCCGCCAGACCAGGAAGAACAGCCGCCCTGCCTCAAGCGGGCCACGCGAAATGCATGACGCTGTTTGTGCGGAGTGCGGCGCTGCAACGAAAGTTCCCTTCCTTCCCCGCAATGACCGCCCCATCTATTGCAGCGAGTGCTACGCCGCCATGCGGAATCAGTAAACTCCCTCAACATCAGATGAGCAAAGCCGTCCGGATAACCGGGCGGTTTTTTTGCCCTCAGCAAGATTGACAAATATTGTGCAAATGGGTAAGGTTTCTCCATGTTTTAGACAGGAAGGGGTATGCATGGCTATTCATCCTTCAAGGCAATGCAGATTCTCAGCGCTTATTATTCTGGCACTTATGATATTTGGCTTTATGCCCATCCATGCCGCGGCCGGGGAGCTTACCATCGCCCCCTTGGGAGATATCAGGCCTTATTCTCCGAGCGCTGTCACACTCTCATTGCCTGAAGCCGGAGAAATGAGCATTTTCGCTCAAATCGGCCATGAGAAGATCCCGCTGTTTTCAGCCCTTCAAGTGCAGGCCGGTACGCTATCATTGCCATTTCAGGGATTAAGCATGTCCGGCGAACCGCTGCCTCGGGGTGACATGGCGTTGGTCGTCCGCCTGGCAAGCAGCAATCAAGTGCATGAGGCGCGGGTGATTGCGACGGTATTAAAGCCCTCCCCCGCCATTCAATATGCCATCCTCTCCCGGGAATCCCTGCCTGCGCAGGGCGGGGAGGATCTCATCGTGGATTACCAACTGACAAACGCGCGGCAATTGAATGTGACCATCGCCCGCGCTGACGATCCCGGAACGCCCGTCAGGAATTGGGCGCTTCTACCCAAAGACGCTTCCGCCCGCCATTTCCGTTGGGACAAAACCATTGCAGGCAAGCCCGCAGAGCCCGGCGACTATATCATTACATTCAGTTTGAAAGGCTCTTCCCAGCCAGCCCTCAGCCAGGCTTTCACGCTTGTCTCCCAGCAACCGATAGCTCCGGATATCTCCCCTACAATTCCGGGAGAATGGCTGCCGATGGGTATGGATGCTCCAAGTGTATGGAAGGCCATCACGGCACCTGCAGTGGTGGTGGACATAGGCGAAATGGACCATCAGAATATCTTCGCAGCGCCTTCTGCCCAATCCGGTATCCTGGGCTTCGTTCACGGGCAGACAGCCGGCCTTGAGGTGCTGGAGACGGGCGTTTTCGGCTATGCCCGGGTGCGTGCGGCGCGCCACGGGGATGGTGAAATGGTCACGGGATATGTGCCTGAGCGAAAACTCAGGACAATTATGCCAGACACCCGTTATGGCCTTTTGATCGATAAGGCCAGCCAGACTCTCAGGCTTTACGCAGGTGGAGAGTATATTGGCATGCTTGCGGTCAGCACCGGGGTGTATGTGCCGCCGGGGAAAAACGCCTTTGAAACGCTAAGCGGCGCCTTCCTCACCCGGGACCGTATTGCCACTTTTCGGCAGGAAGGCTTCCAATATGATTACGCCATTAGGATAGATGGCGGAAACCTCCTGCACCAGATTGGCTACCAGGTTCGGGACGGACGGGATTTCTCGCAGCAGCAGGCTTCCCTGGGTGAAAAGGCCTCCCATGGCTGTGTGCGGATTGATAACCGTCCAAACGAGCGGATGATCGATGCCTGGTGGTTGTATGCCAACCTGCCCAGGAACACCAAAGTCCTGGTGGTGGAGGACGCGGCGAAACTTGACCTGGTACAGCCCAAAAACACCGTGCGTGCCATAGCCGATCCGCTGCCTGCCTTGACACCCTTTACAGTGCAAAAGGAGATTGCGGGGGAGGTAACAGCCATCCTCTCCTTTGCCGGGGACTGTGTCCTGGGCAGCGAGGAAGCAACGCGCCGGCAGGCGGATTCCTTTGACACTGTAGTGGCCCAGAAGGGTTTCAGCTGGCCCTTCTCCGGTTTCACCGAATTCTTCGGCCGGGATGACCTGACGATGGTTAATCTGGAAAACGTACTGATGGATGTTAACCGGGACCGCGATTTAAGGCGGCTGCACAATTTCCGGGGCCCTGTGGAATACGCACAGATCCTGCCCGCCGGGGGCGTGGAAGCAGTAAACATCGCCAACAACCACTTCCCGGATTATGGTGCTGCCGGCAAACGCAGCACACGGGACGCCCTCACCTCGGCCGGGGTCGCTTACGCCGGTTACAGCGCACTGTATATCTATGAAAAAGATGGCGTGAAGATTGGTTTTGCCGGCATCCGGGAAACAATCTACCACCAGGACAAATCCCGGATTGCCAGGGAAGTGGCAGAGTTGAAAGCCGAGGGCTGCCATTATGTGGTATACGCCATCCACGCCGGCGAGGAGTATTCCCTCCGGCACAATGCCTTGCAGGCAGAAATGGCCCATGCCGCTATTGAAGCGGGCGCCAATCTGATTATCGGTCACCATCCCCATGTACCCCAGGGCATAGAGGTCTATGGCGGCGGCCTGATTTTCTATTCGCTGGGAAATTTTGTTTTTGGGGGCAACCTTGCGCTTTCCACCTTTGATTCCCTGGCTGCACAGATCACCCTGCAGTTTAAGAAAGGAGTGCTTCTTCAGACACAGGTGCAATTGATTCCAGTACTAACAAGCGGGGCATCCCCGGAAAATGATTTCCGGCCCATCCCAGCCCTGGGAGAGGACAAACTTCGCATACTTGAAACAGTAAACCGTGACAGCGACCAGGCTTATCCCGAATTTTTCACAATACCCGGCCTACAGGCTGTCCAGGATCAACTCAAGCTTCCTTAGGAATCCGGACTCGCCAAAGGTGTTTATTTTGAAAAACACGGCCTGTGAACCGCCTGATGTGATGGCGGTAAGAAACAAATCGTCTCCGCGGGCAGCCAGGGTCAGCGACAGGCTGACCCGGTTGCTGCCTATCAGGCTGTAGCGCTCATAAACCCGGACTGCAACCCGCACATTACCTGTTTGCCAATCGCTGCCATCCTCAAAACTGGCGGACATGCTGCCGGAAAGGATGCCATCGTCCAGCCGCTTAAGTATGCTCTCAAAATCACCCTGAAGCGCACGCTCCAATTTTGCCATAGAGCCTCCCAAAAGCTAAATTGCCAGGTCTTTTCGCAGGTAACAGCCAAATCCTGCCAGGAAAACAGCTCCCGAAGATGCGAAGCCAAGCCCGATGGAGCGCCACAGCGGCCCTCCGCTGGCAGTAATGCGTGAGATGTCAGTGTAGAAATAGGGCGTCAGGTATTCCAGAACATCCGTTTGCCGGTTCACGTTGATAAAAAGATTCAGGAAGTAGAAAGCCAGCACGATTCCCAGCCCAGGCACCACATTATCCCGCTTCTTAAAGCAGGAGATGCCAAAACACAAGACTGCTACCTGCAGATTCATCATCAACTGGGAGAGATGAAACCAGGTGAACGCGTCCCTGTCAAATGCCTGGTTCATAAAACTGATACCGGCCAGCGACACCAAGGCACAAAATAGATTTAAAATTGTCACCATCAGGACCAGCGCAAAAAATTTCTGAACCAGCACACTGGCTCTGCCCACCGGCTGTGAGTACAGGTATTCCGCTGTGTGGCGTCCCTCCTCCCGGGCCACCATCACCATTCCTGTCACCGCAGCAAACATGCCCCCGCCCAGGCCCATGAAGTTGCCATATTCAAGGCCATAATAGGTCATGAAATCATAGAAATTCAGATCCTGCAGATTGAAAATCTGGCCCATCAGGCCCATGCGTTCAACCAGGTAGTTGATCATGTCCGAGTAGTTTGCCACCAGGGGATACATTGCCAGAGCGATAACGCCAAAGATGGAAAGGGCAACAGACCAGACCAGCGCAGCGCCAATCCCTGAACGCATCTCATGCTTCAGCACTGTCATGCCCCCACCTCCTCTTTTTCGTAGAAATGAAGGAAGATCTCCTCCATATCAGGTTCAGTAATGGTCAGGTCGTCAAAGTCAGCCAGGCGCAAATCCTCCAGCAGTGTTTTTGCATCTCCCTGCACCAGAAAACTGACGCTGTCCCCCACCCGGGTCAGATCCCTGGCCCCCGCAATCTGAGGGAGTTCGCCCCTTGCATTACGAAGCGTCACCCGTTTGGCCGCTGTCCGGGACAGCGCGTGCACCCCGTCCTCCACCACCAGCCTGCCTTCCCGGATGATCGCCGCCCGGGTGCAATGCTGCTGGATTTCTGAGAGCACATGGGAGGAGAGAAAGACTGTGGCGCCCTGCCGGTTACGCTCCAGGATGATGTCCCAGAAAGCCTTCTGCATCAACGGATCAAGCCCGCTGGTGGGCTCGTCGAGAATCAACAGGTCCGGCTTGTGCTGAAGCGCACACACAATGGCGACTTTCTTCTTATTGCCAAAGGACAGGTCTGAGATTTTCCTGCCCAGATCAAGGCTCATCAGATCGGCCAGCCGCCGCGCCTCCGCACCGCATTCCACATGCCGTAAACGCGCGGCAAAGCGCGCCGCATCAAGGCCGCGCATGCCGGGATAATAGGATATCTCAGAAGGCACATAACCGACGCCCGCCAGGATATCCTTCTTGCGTTTTATGATATCAATGCCCAGCACCCTGGCACTTCCGCCACTTGGCCGGATAAGCCCCAGCAGAAGCCTGATGGTGGTGGATTTCCCGGCCCCATTTGAGCCGATAAAACCATAAATGTCACCCCGATTCACCCGGATGGAAAGGCCCTCGATCCCCCGGGCCCGTCCATAGCGCTTGGTCAGGCGCGCCGTCTCAATCAATTCGCCGCCTCCTTCCTTAACTAAGCAGCGGTATTCTACCATATCAAGCAACACCCGCGCCAGTATGTTGCTTGTCCGGCTTGCAAAAACCTGCTCAAGCACATATCATAACCGCAAAGGAGGCAGACCTATGTACACTCAGGCAGATATCCGGGATGTTCAATCCCAGAAATACCGGCGCGTTATAGCCTGGCTTGTGCCTGAGGCGATGTTGGCCGGGCTTGTCATCTTTTCGTTTGCCCGCCGCACGCAGTGGCTGACTTATTTGTCCTTCGCCTTGCTGGGGTTTTTGGTGCTTTTTTCGCTCTCACTGTATATCCTCCCGGTAGCCCACTACCAAGCGCATGTGGAAAGAGCAGTTATGGGATTGCGGCGTCAAAGCGTCCTGGCTTTCAAGTCAGTGGACGAACAGCCGGTACTGCGCGAGGGCGTTGCCTTCAAACCGTTGTTGTTTACGGCCGGGCACCCGCAGAACACGATGGATGACCGGCAGCTATACTGGGACGCCAACCTGCCGTTGCCTTCCTGGCAGCCCGGGGTCAAACTGATTGTTCACAGCCATGAGAAGGCTATCACGGGCTACGCGCCGGCTGGCCCGGATGAAGCGCTTTCAGGCTGATTGCACTAAGCCTCAACAGTGCCTGTGTTGCCTTCGGGTTTTGCCTGAGGAGCGAAACGCATAGCAACCTTCCCCGACCTGATCACAGAGAATTTGGTGAAGTTCCAATGGATAAACCCGCCGAAATGACCGGGTTTTTCGCTTTTCAGGCAATCAAACAATGGACCCGCACCGCGACCATTCCCGTTGATTATGGCAGAATGCGGAAAAACTTTCGCGCAACTGAATAAGCAAAAACCCTGGCCTTGCTGCTGGATGTACAACGCCTGCGGACCAACACATCTAGGCAAAAACCACCATGAATGTCAGTGTTCACGATCAGGAGTTCCTGGCCGAGATAATTCCCAGCATTTATTTCCGCCCTTCCTGGTCAAGCCCCGAAAAATCACATACCATCGCTGTCCTCTTTATCCTTTATTTGTTGTCGTATTACGAAAGGCATATGAAGCCTGAATCAGTTTCATCAGCTCCGGGGTGATGTTCTCCGCTTTCCTGACTGCCACATGGTGCGTCCAGCGGCCGGGATATGGCTCTGTCCTGGCATGGATCAACGGGCTTTCAACGGGATAGGGCGCCGCAAAGGCAATCAACATCATAGGACTACCTGCTTTCCTGGACCCGTGCTTAGCCAGTGTCCATATCCAGGTATAAGGACGTGGACAACGGAAAGAGATTTGGGATTTATGAACCACGACCTCGCTTTTTGGAAATAGGGCCATTATTTCCGCTCGCAACTTCAGATAGCAGGGCAGCAGCTCTCCTTCCCCGGCGAAGAACAACAACTCATCCCACGCCGGTTCATTCACCATTGTGCTATCCACAATCTCTTCCCCCAACTAGACATATCAGCATTTATTATACCCATGCCGGCATATAGCGCTGAATTCGTTTGACGCCCCTGGTTTCCTATGCTACAATTGCTTTCGCCCATCTGGGCATGCCAATATAGCTCAGTTGGTAGAG
>LSQX01063771.1_pt3 | contig 71576 bp, 61 predicted proteins | sample 654561 | NCBI WGS metagenome assembly LSQX01 (sample SAMN04489861, study PRJNA283612) | anaerobic digester metagenome | isolation source: 4 biogas reactors fed with cattle manure at either 37C or 55C with and... | place: Denmark: Kongens Lyngby | collected 2014
AGTCCGCAATCGCTCATTAACGAGCAGGTCACGAACGGTGTCGCGGTTCGCATGGCGGTGCTCTATCTCCTGATCGCAAGGAGGAATCAGCAATGAATATCCTTATAAAGAATGCCAGACTGATGAACGAAGGCGATCCGGTCGATTTCTACATCCGGGACGGCCGGATCAGCAAACCGTTTGATGAGCCCTGCGACCGTACCTATGATGTCGGCGGAGCCGCTTTGTTCCCCGGCCTTATTGACGCGCACTGTCACCTCAGAGACCCCGGATACGAGTACAAAGAGGATATCGAGAGCGGAACAAAGTCTGCGGCAAAGGGAGGCTATACCTCTGTGTGCCCGATGCCCAATACGAATCCGGTTTGCGATAATGCGGCAGTCGTGAGCAGTATCGTCTCCAAGAGTAAACAAGTCGGTTCAGCTAATGTTTTTCCGATCGGTGCCGCAAGCAAAGGGCTGAACTCCAAGGAGCTTGCCGAGATCGGCCTGATGAAGGATGCGGGGATCGTCGCGGTCTCAAACGACGGACTTCCGGTCGAAACGTCCGATCTGATGCGAAAAGTCATGGAGTACGCCGGCGCCTTTGACTTGATCGTCATGGATCACTGCGAGGATAAATCGATATCGGAGGGAGCGATGAACGAAGGCGCGCTCTCGACACGGATGGGACTGCGCGGGATCCCTACACTTGCGGAGAATATCATGATCGGCCGGGATATTCAGATCGCGGAATACTTAGGCCTGCCGGTCCATGTTTGCCATGTCAGTAACCGCGCGGGAATACAGTTGATCCGAGACGCAAAGGCACGCGGCGTTAAGGTAACAGCCGAGACTTGCCCGCATTACTTTTCGCTCACGGAGGAAGCATGCGAGGGCTTTGACACCAACGCGAAAATGAGCCCACCGCTTCGCGCCGAGGACGACCGTCAAGCCGTCATCGAAGGACTTGCCGACGGTACGATCGACATCATTGTCACTGATCATGCACCGCACCATCAGGATGACAAGCAAATCGAATTTTCACTGGCCTTAAACGGCATTGTCGGCTTCGAAACCGCTTTTTCTCTCGGATACACCCATCTGGTCAGGACCGGAAGGTTATCCCTGAAGCATCTGGTCGAGTGCATGGCCAAAAGACCGTCCGATATCCTGAAACTCGGCAGGGGAACACTCGATATCGGTGCTCCGGCGGACATTACTTGCTTCGATCTTGAGAACGCGTATGTTTTCGATAAGGATAAAATGCTCAGTAAAGCTAGAAACACACCTTTTCACGGACACGAACTTTTCGGGAAATGTGTATTGACCATAACGGGAGGGAGAACGACCTATGAAGAACTTCGCTGATCGTCTTGCCGCAAAAATCAAGGAAATGAATAATCCGACCGTATTGGGACTTGACCCCAAATTGGATTATGTGCCTGTCTCGATGCGCGAAGAATGGGTAAAGAAGGAACCGAACGTTCAAACGGCCTCCGCCATGGCAATTCTTCAATTCAACAAGGCTTTGATCGACGCTTCCTGCGATATCATCCCGGCGGTCAAGACGCAGTTTGCCTATTATGAAATGTACGGTGTCGAGGGGATGAAAGCGCTTAAGAGAACGATCGACTATGCGCACAGCAAGGGAATGCTGGTCATCGCGGACGCGAAAAGAAACGACATCGGCGCGACGGCTCAAGCTTACGCGGCAGGGATCATCGGTGAAACGACGCTCATAGACGGAAGCGACGAGGCGATGACCGGCGCCGACGCGATCACGCTGAACGCTTATCTCGGAATTGACGGGATCGAGCCCTTTTTGAAGGTCGCAAGGGAGGCCGGAAAAGGAATGTTTATCCTGGTCCGTACATCAAACCCTTCGGCGGGTGATTTTCAAGACTTGAAGCTCGAGGACGGGCGAACGGTGTATGAGGCGGTCGCGGATAAGGTTACGGAATGGGGTCTTCCTCTCATCGGCGAGAGCGGACTCAGTTCGGTCGGCGCCGTCGTCGGAGCGACGTGGCCCGAGCAGGCTAAGACGCTTCGTGAGAGAATGCCCCGCTCCTTCATCCTGGTACCCGGATACGGAGCTCAGGGCGGAGACGCCGATTCGGCAGTTTGCGCATTCACGGATCGGGGCGACGGCGCCCTTGTGAACGCATCCAGAAGCCTGATGTGTGCTTATAAGAAAAGGAATGATTTAGAAGAAGAAGACTTTGCTGCGGCGACCCGCGACGAGGCGATTCGCATGCGCGAAGACTTGAATGCCGCAATTGAAAAAAAATTAAACATTTAGTTTTCACTTTTTCCTTTGCCGGTATTCGATTCATCGCAATAACGGAGGATTTCATGCCCAGAAGAAAAGACATAAGCAGAGTTTTGGTCATCGGTTCCGGTCCGATCATCATCGGTCAAGCCGCTGAGTTTGATTACGCAGGCACGCAAGCCTGCCGAACACTCAAACAGGAAGGCTTCTATGTCGTACTGATTAACAGCAATCCCGCAACGATTATGACCGACCCGGGAATGGCGGATCGAGTTTATATTGAACCTCTTCAAATCGACGTTATCAAGAGCATTATCATCAAAGAAAAGATTGACGGGCTTCTCGGGACCTTAGGCGGTCAGACCGGATTGAATTTTTCCATGAAACTTTTCGAGTCTGGCTTCCTTTCCGAGAACGGGGTTCAGATGATGGGAACCTCGGCAAAGAGTATCAAGCGCGGAGAAGACCGCGAGGAATTTCGCGAAGTGATGTTGCGCTTAGGCGAGCCCTGTATTCCTTCCGAAACAGCGGTTACCATAGATGAGTGTTTGAAAATTGCCGATGATATCGGTTACCCGGTTATTGTTCGACCGGCATATACACTGGGAGGGACAGGCGGCGGTATCGCTTCGACTTCAGACGAGTTGATCGAGATCGCTACCCTCGGCCTTGATTCCAGCCCTGTCGGTCAGGTCCTGATCGAAAAGAGCATCTCCGGATGGAAGGAAATCGAATTTGAAGCGGTGCGCGACGCGCAAGGGAACAAGGTCACGATCTGCTCTATGGAAAATCTGGATCCGGTCGGTATCCATACCGGTGACTCGATCGTCGTGGCTCCGGCACAAACCCTTAATGATACGGAATATCAATGCTTACGTTCTTCCGCACTTCGGATCGTTGAAGAGTTGGGTATCGTAGGCGGCTGTAATGTCCAGTTCGCACAACACCCGACTTTAACGGATTATGCCGTTATAGAGGTTAACCCGCGTCTTTCACGTTCATCCGCTCTTGCATCCAAAGCGACGGGATACCCGATAGCCAAAGTTGCAACGCGAATCGCGTGCGGGTATACGCTCGATGAAATACCGAACGAAGTGACCGGCAAAACAAAGGCCTGTTTCGAACCGGCCGTCGATTACGTTGTCGCAAAAATTCCGAAGTTTCCGTTTGACAAATTCGTTAAAGCAAAGAAGACGCTGGGCACCCAAATGAAGGCGACAGGCGAGGTGATGGCCATCGGGAATACCGTCGAAAGCGCTCTGATGAAGGCCGTCCGTTCACTTGAAATGAACGTTCACGGCTTGTTTGTCCCGTGGATTCATAACCTTACAGATGAAGTGCTTTTCGAGCATCTGAAAATTGTTGAAGACATGAGGCTTTTCTATCTGGCGGAATATATCCGACGCGGTCATGGGATCGACAAAATATACGAGCTGACTCGCGTCGATAAATTTTTCCTTCAGAAGATCGCGAACATTGTGATCATCGAGGATCGCTTGCTCTGTTGCTCAAAGGGCGAGACCCTATCCGACGAACTGCTGTCCGAGGCGGTGCGCTTCAGTTTTTGCGACACGTATATCGCCAGCCTCTCCGGAACAGAAATTCGGTTGATCAAAGAACGACGCAAAGCACTGGGACTTATGCACACTTACAAGATGGTCGACACCTGTGCCGGTGAATACAGAGCGGTCACCCCTTACTACTATGCCACCTTTGATACTTTCAACGAAGCGGCGCCGACAGACCGGAAAAAGGTTCTGGTTCTGGGTTCCGGTCCGATTCGTATCGGACAGGGAATAGAGTTTGACTATTGCTCCGTTCACTCGGTCTGGGCACTTCGAGAGATGGGATTTGAGGCCATCATCGTAAATAACAATCCCGAAACCGTTTCCACCGATTACGACACTTCCGATCGACTTTATTTCGAGCCGTTAACCGCGGATGACGTTGAAGCAATCATTGAGAACGAAAAGCCGTATGGATGCATCTGTCAGTTCGGCGGCCAAACCGCGATCAAACTGATCAAATCGGTTTCCGATTCGGGAACTCGAATTCTCGGAACATCCGCAGATATGGTAGATGCCGCGGAGGATCGGGAGCGTTTCGACCAAATACTGGAATCGTGCGAGATAAAGCGCCCTCAGGGCGGAACGGTTTTCACGGTTGAGGAAGCTCTGCAAATGGCCAATCACCTCGCTTATCCGGTGCTCGTACGTCCTTCCTACGTTTTGGGAGGGCAGGGCATGGCAATCGTAAACGACGACGACGAAATGATCGAATATATGAGCATCATCAACCTTGTCGAGCAGGAGCACCCGATTTTAGTCGATAAGTACCTCCGCGGCGTCGAGCTTGAGGTGGACGCGGTTTGTGACGGCGAAAACATACTCATCCCGGGCATTATGGAGCATCTGGAACGAGCGGGTGTTCATTCGGGGGATTCGATTTCGATATTCCCCGCGTATATTCCCGAGAAGATTCGCGAAATCATCATTGATTACACACGGAAACTATCGCTTGCCCTTCGCGTAATCGGTCTCGTTAATATTCAGTTTATTCTCTTCAATGAAGAAGTCTATGTGATCGAGGTCAACCCCAGGTCCTCACGTACGGTCCCTTATATCAGCAAGGTGACCGGAATCCCGATCGTAGACATCGCGACAAGAATCATGCTCGGCGCGAAACTCTCGGATTTTCCTTACGGAACCGGGCTTTTCGCGAGGTATCCGTGGGTATACGCGGTGAAGGCCCCCGTATTTTCTTTCGAAAAGTTGCATGACGTTGACGCCAGTTTAGGACCGGAAATGAAAAGCACCGGAGAAGTGCTCGGACTCTCAACCAAGTATTCCGAGGCGATGTTCAAAGCGATTCTGGCTTCGGGTTTCAAGTTTCCCGCAAAAAACACGGGTGTTTTTCTGACGGTTCGCGACAGTGATAAATCCGATTTAGTCCCGCTTGCGGACAAATTGAATCGTCTCGGGTATAATCTTTACGGGACCGGCGGAACCGCGAACTATTTGAACCGACAGGGCATTCCTACCAGCAGTGTCCGGAAGATCGAGGAGGAATCCCCCAACGCTTTGGATCTGATCAAGAGCGGTCGGATACGCCTTCTTGTGAACACCGAGGGAAATGCATCCGTTATGATCCACAACGGTTTCCGCCTTCGCAGAATATGTATCGAGCATGGCATACCGATCATCACGTCTTTGGATACGCTTGTGGCTGTCCTTGAGTGCCTGGAGACCGACATGAAGGCTTCGGATCTGAACACTTACGAGATCCGGGAATTTGCCGAGATTGTATCCGAAACCCGATCCAACCGAATCCCTCGAAATGAACTGCCGCCCGAGAACCAAATGCTGATGAAGTAGGTATGGAAATGAAGGATGAATACTCGGCAAGATTGATCTCAAACCGGAAACTGAACGAAGAATCATCAATCCTGACTTTTTTCTGTCCGGATATTGCCGTCGCCGCCAAACCCGGCCAATTCGTGAACATTTCATGCTCCAATCTGCTGAAACGTCCGTTCGGCATTTGCTCCGCGGATCCGGAATCAGGCTTGTTTTCGATCGGCGTACGTGAAGTCGGGGAGGGGACCAGGGAAATCCGTGAATTTCTTCCGGATCGGCGCGTTGATGTGCTCGGACCGCTCGGAAATACCTTCCCGATCGACGATGCCGATAGGTTGATTTTTGTCGGCGGAGGAACAGGGGTGTATCCTTTGTTTTTTGCTTTATCACAAGCAGTCAAGCGATCGATCCCCGCAATCAGTGTCTGTGGTTTCCGCTGTGTCGGTGATACGTGTATGATCGATGAATTCCGGAACTGTTCCGACCGATTTCTGGTTTCAACGGATAACGGTGACATGGGCATTCACGGTAACGTTCTGGACGCACTCAGCGGGATTTCGGACAGTGAACTTAATCAATCGACGATCATTACGGTCGGACCGGAAATCATGATGAAAAATGTCGCCGAATGGGCTTTCGACAGAGGCTTGCCCTGTTTTGTTTCTTTGGAGCGCAGAATGGCGTGCGGAATCGGCATGTGTTTGGTCTGCACATGCAAAATCAAGAAAGTCGGATCGGATGATCAGTTCGAGAACAAACGTTGTTGCGCCGACGGACCGGTTTTCGACGCGAGGGAGGTTCTATGGTAAGCATACATACCGACGTCGGATCCGTATCGCTGGCCTCACCCTTGATCATCGCTTCCGGAACATGCAATTTCGGGCGCGAATTGTCCGAATACATATCGTTTGACAGAATAGGCGGAATTTGCTCAAAAGGACTGACGCTGGCACCGAGAGCGGGAAATGAGGGATGTCGCGTCGCGGAAACGCCCTCCGGCATGCTCAACAGTGTCGGACTTCAAAATCCCGGGGTCGATTATTTCATTGCAAATGATTTGGCCTTCATGGCATCACTTAACACACGCGTTATCGTAAACGTAGCCGGCCATTGTGCGGATGACTATATTGAGATGGCTTCACGATTGAATCAGCATACGGACCAAATCGACGCTATCGAACTCAACCTGTCCTGTCCGAACGTGAAGGAAGGTTGCATGATCATCGGTTCTTCGCCATCTCAAATCCGCGAGTTGGTCAGTAATGTTCGCTCCGTTACATCCGTTCCGTTATGGGTAAAACTTACGCCGAATGTCACCTCGATCGCACAGACAGCCCTGGCCGCGCAAGAGGGAGGAGCAGATGCTGTTGTTGCGATCAACACACTCCTCGGATTGGCAATCGATATTCGAACCCGAAGACCCGTTTTAAGGAACAATACCGGTGGTTTATCCGGACCTGCCATTAAACCGGTCGCACTTCGAATGGTAAATGAATGTTATCGTGTATTGGATATTCCCGTGATCGGATGCGGAGGAATTTCCAATGAAACTGATGTTTTAGAATTCATGATCGCAGGAGCATCCGCGGTCGAAATCGGAACATCCGTATTGATCCACCCGACAATCCCACTTCAAATCGCAGGAAATTTGGAAGAATATGCCGAAAAGAACCGTATTGAATTGTCCGACATTGTCGGAACGCTGGAGTTATGGGGGTAACTTGCATGGATAACCGTATTATCGATTCTTTGTTTTCAACCGACGCCGTTCGCGTCAGCGATCCGGATGCTCCTTTCTGGTATGCTTCGGGGCGCTTAGGACCCTTTTACATCAATACGCATTTTCTTTTGAGCAACGAAATTGATGCCATGGAACTCCTGTCTTTGATTGAGACCGCCTCGAGCAGTGATCGACTGTCTTTCCCGAAGTTGATCCTTGATCATATGCTCCATATGTATGAACGATCGGAATCATACCGAACCGTCATTGATATGTTGACCGCAAAAGCTTCTGAATTGGAATTCGATTTAATATCCGGCGGAGAAAGACGCGACTTTTTCTTCTCGATGTTACCGGCCTATTTTCTCAAAAAGCCTCATCTGTCTGTTTTTAAAGATTTCCAGGCAGTCTATTCCTCCGAAGAGTTTCGGACAAGTTCACATTCCTTCGAAGTCGACATCACCGGCAAGAAAGCCCTTCACATTGCCGATCTGGTCACTGAGGCGTCCAGTTACACGCGCGTCTGGATTCCCGTCATTCGCGAGTGCTCTGCCATCATCAGCGATACGCTCGCGGTTGTGGATCGATTACAGGGAGGAGAGGAAAATCTTTTGTCAGAAGGGATTACCCTTCACACCCTGGTTCAGATCCATCCTGAATTCTTCGAAAAAGCGATGAAAATGGGGAAAATTTCGTCTGCTCAGTACGATATGATTCTTGAGTTCATGCAAAGTCCTTCCGACTATATGAACTCATTCCTTCTTTCTCATTCGGGTTTTATTTCCGAGCAGATTGCGCTCGGCGGCAAGGCCAAGGAGCGCGCCGAACTCGCAATATCCAAAGGATATGCGATAAACTCGGAATGCGGCGGATGATCAGTCGGCGGTGAAAAAGATAAGAATAACCGTTGAACGAACCTCTCCGAAACAAGGTATCGATTATACCTTGATTATTTCTCGCCGTAAAACAGCTTCCATTCGTGTTTTGCCGTCGGGACAGGTTCTTTTCATGGCTCCCCGCAATATCCCCCTTACTTATGCCGATGAAATCATCGACCACAGAAGCTCTTGGATTTCCAAACGAAAACTCGATTCGGAAACGAAAATTGCCATCCCTCCGTGTGCTCCCGAAGACAAAAAAATCTTTGCCGCGAGAGTTCGCCAAAAAGCGTCCGAGATTTTGCTCAAGTACAACGGGAAACTGCCGAAACGCGTCTTCATTCGCTTTTCGAGAACATCATGGGGCTCATGCTCGACACTGGGCAACATTTCTCTGAGCGGGTATCTTTGTCATCTGCCGGACGAGCTTTTCGAGTATGTCGTCCTGCACGAATTATGCCATCTTTATCATATGAATCATTCTGCCGAATTCTGGTCTCTGCTCGGTCGTCTTCTGCCTGAGCCCAAATTATTGAGAAAAAAACTCGGCAGATACATTCTACCGCGATAGTCACCATTTTGTGGCATTGAATCGAAATGCGGCATCGTTTATACTGAAAAGGTATTTTTCTTGCCAGTGACATGTTGAAAGGGGATTTTCATAGATGAAAAAGATTCCGCTTTATGAGGTTCGCGAAATCAGTGATTTGAGAGACATGCTCTGGCAGAGTGTGAAGATTTTTAATGACAAGGCCGCCTTCATGATTAAGAAGAACAGGGGAGAACCCTATACAAGCGTTTCTTATCGGACATACGGAGCCGATGTTGACGCATTCGGAACCGCCTTGGTCCACCTTTCCGGAATCGGTTCCCGTGTTGCGATCCTTTCCGAGACGAGGTATGAGTGGTATGTTACGTATTTGGCGACAACCAACGGCACCGGGATCGTCGTTCCGATCGATAAAGAACTTCCGTCCAATGAGATTGCGAGCCTTTTGAATCGATCCCATACGGACATCCTCGTGTATTCCGCTTCCAAGCAACCGGTGATTGACGAAATCAAAAGTGTAATTCCCTCCGTCAAGCATCTGATATGTATGGACAAGAATGAAGAGAACAAGGACAGTCTGTATTTCTGGACTCTTCTCGAGAATGGAAAGAATCTTTTGGAAAAGGGCAATCGTGATTTTGTCGACGCGTCGATCAACGCCGATGAAATGACCATTCTTTTATTCACAAGTGGCACAACGGCAAAATCCAAGGCCGTTATGCTCTCTCAACGTAATGTATGCGCCAATCTTGAGGGCATGTGTAAAATGGTGTATATCGACCCTGCGGATGTATTTCTTTCCGTCTTGCCGATCCATCATACGTATGAGTGCACATGCGGTTTCCTCTGTCCAATATACAGAGGAGCCACTATCGCTCAATGCGAGGGCCTTCGCTACATCACGCAGAACCTGAAAGAAAGCAAGGCAACGGTCATTCTCGCCGTCCCGCTGATGCTTGAAATGTTTCATCGTGCGATCATGAAAAAGGCAACCGCGGATAAGAAGATGGCCCGAAAATTCAAGATTGGTTTGATCTTGACCCAAGGCCTTCGGGCGATCGGCATCGACAAACGACGCAAGATTTTTCATGCCGTACATGACGGCTTCGGCGGAGAGCTCAGAATGCTAATCTCCGGCGGTGCCGGAATTGATCCCAAGATCCTCTCCGACATGCAGAAATTGGGATTTCTTTGCCTGCAGGGATACGGCCTGACCGAGTGCGCTCCGATCCTGGCCTTGAATCGTGACGTTGACTTCAATGATCGTTCTGCCGGTATCCCTTTGCCGGGAGTGGATGTCCGGATCATCAATAAGGACGAGAACGGTATCGGAGAAATCATCGGTAAAGGCCCCAATGTTATGCTCGGGTATTTTGAGAATGATGAAGCGACAAAGGAAGCAATCGACGAAGAAGGGTTTTTCCATTCCGGTGATTTGGGGTACATCGACGAAGACAGTTTTGTAATCATTACAGGACGCAAGAAGAACGTCATCATCTCGAAGAACGGAAAGAATATTTTCCCTGAGGAAATCGAAGGACTTCTGTCCCGATCTCCCTTTATCACGGAATCTCTTGTTACCGGAGAAGACGATAATCATGATGATATCATTGTCACAGCAACGATTTTCCCGAATATGGATGCAGTACGTGAGAAATTCGGAGAGAATCCTGATCCGGACACGATCCAATCGTTGCTGGAAACCGAATGCGTCAAGGTAAACGATCAATTGGTCTCTTATAAGAAGATTCGCAAGGTCGTTTATCGCGACACGGAATTCGATAAGACGACCTCTAAGAAAATCATTCGCAACTACAAGTAACGTCGTCTCTTTCCGAATAACGACGTTGATTTTCAATCGGAAACGGAAGTACAAACCATGTTGAATACTCAAACTATTGAGCGCGTTCTTATGGCCGCTCTGTCTCATGGCGGAGATTTCTCGGAAGTCTATATAGAACACAGTAAATCCTCGGGATTATCGGCCATTAACGGAAAAATCGAAAATGCTTCGACCGGTGTGGATTTGGGAATCGGAATTCGTGTGCTTAAGGGTACGCGCAGTGTTCTGGTGTACTCAAATGATATTCGAGAAGACACACTGATTCGAATCGCCCGTAACGCTTCCCGTTCTCTGCTTGAACTTCCGGAGAACCAAAGCGTTACACTTCAGGGATCTGTGGACCATTATTCTTCAAGGCCCCTCAAATCCGCCTTAACCGTTTCGCAAAAAATCAAAGCGGAGTTGCTTCGCTCAGCCGCAGTGCGCGCTCAATCCTTCAGCGAATTGATCACACAAACAACGTCTTCATATTCCGACCTCGAAAAGGATATCATTATTGCGAATTCGGAAGGAGATTATGTCACTGACAAACGCGCCAGAACTCGCTTTTTCTTTGAAGCCATTGCAACATTCAAAGGAGAAAAGCAGACCGGTTATGTCGCACCCGGCGGTAACGGCGGCTACGAATTTATCGAGTCGCTCCCCATTGACCGGTTGGTCGATAAGGCCGCTCAAATGGCGGTTACTATGGTTAAAGCAGATCCTTGTCCGTCGGGGCATTTTCCGGTTGTTCTCGGAAACGGTTTCGGAGGCGTCATTTTTCATGAGGCATGCGGTCATTCGCTCGAGGCAACTTCTGTCGGAATCGGCGCGTCTGTTTTCACCGGAAAACTGGGAACACGGATCGCCTCCGATCTTGTAAACGCAATCGATGACCCGACGCTTTCGGGCGAGTGGGGAAGTTTTGACATCGACGATGAAGCGGTTAAGCCCCAAAGACATGTTTTAATCCGCAACGGTATTCTTACGGGATTTATGATCGATCGACTGGGAGGAAGAAGAATGAATACCCCAGCGAATGGGGCGGGAAGAAGACAAAACTACAAATACGCGCCGACATCCAGAATGTCCAACACATTTATCGACGCCGGAAACGACACTCCCGACAAAATCATTTCGGACACCCCATTCGGTATATTCGCGAAGAGCATGGGAGCCGGTTCGGTGAATCCGGCTACAGGAGAATTCAATTTCTTTGTAAATGAAGCATATATGATTCGCGAAGGAAGAATCGCCGAGCCGGTAAGGGGCGCAACGCTGATCGGCAAAGGACCCGAAATCCTTATGAATATTGATCGTGTCGGAAATGATCTTAGATTTGATCAGGGAATGTGCGGATCAACCAGCGGCAACGTGCCGGCAAATGTCGGACAACCGACGATCCGAGTATCCGAAATTACCGTCGGAGGCCAGAAGTAAGCTATGAATAAGGACATATTCACACCGGATTCCTTTATCGATCGTCTTCTCACGGAAGCGCCTGATTCCGGATATATCGAATCGGAGATATATTTTAATTCTTCGGAATCGATCGATATGCGTGTTTTCGAGGGAAATATTTCCTCATATGAGGCGTCTGCATCTTCCGGACTCTCCTTTCGCGGGAGGATCGACGAGCAAATGGGGTACGCCTATACGGAAACATACGATGATGAGGCATTGAATTTTCTGCTCTCCAAGGCGAAGGAGAATTGTGCCGTTATTGAGTCAGATCATCCGGAAACGCTGTATCCGGGAGATAATGTTTATGCGGAAACGACGAATTTCTCGCAAGAGCTGGATGACAAAACATTCGATTTCTTTGCTCAAACCGCTCTTTCAATTGAGAAATCTATTCTGAAATATGATTCGAGAATCGTTGCTGTAGACTATATGATCATCATATACTCTTCTGATTTTGAATTGATCCGCAACACTCTCGGCCTTGATTGCCGCGAGACTTCGAATCATCTCTACATATTTGCGGAATCCCGCTGTGTTTCGAACGGTCAGACCAAGACCGGCTATTGTGAGTGGGCGGGCAGAAATGCTGATGCGTTTGACATCAATGAATTTGCCCGCAAAACAGCGCAAGCTTGCCTCGACAAGCTCGGTGCCGCACCCATTCCATCGGGCATCTATCCCGTCGTTTTTGCTCCGCTTGCCGCGACTCAACTTTTGGGTGCTTATTCCGGCGTATTCTCAGCGGAATCGGTTCAGAAAGGATTCTCTTTACTTGCCGGAAAAAAAGGAATGAATGTGGCTTCGGATAAGGTTACGCTCCGCGACGATGCCGTTACGCCGAAATCGATCTTTGCTTTCTCTTTTGACTCGGAAGGTGTGGCCTGTAAGAACAAAGCATTGATTGAAAACGGAACTCTTGTCTCGTACCTGCACAATCGCAAAACCGCCGGTATCGAAGGGGTTTCGTCCTCGGGTAATGGTTTTCGCGCAGGCTATAAGGGATCCATCAACATCGTTCCGATGAACTTTTACTTGTCTCCGGGGCCGGTTTCGACTGAGGAACTTTTCGAAAAGGCGTCCAACGGTCTTTACATTACGGAGCTGATCGGTCTTCACGCCGGGGTAAACGAAGTATCCGGAGACTTTTCTCTTTCTTGCGAGGGATTTCTGATTACTGACGGAAAGAAGGGGAGACCCGTTGATCAAATCACTGTTTCCGGGAATTATTTTAGACTTCTTCAATCCGTCGTTGAACTATCCGATGATCTGATTTTTGACGCATCATCCGAACATGGGCAGATCGGATCTCCGTCTATACTGGTGGAAGGGCTCATGGTGTCCGGGGAATAATTTTTCCTTGTGCAGTTCCGGGCGTCAGCAACTTAAGTTCACGCAGGAAACCGATTCAGATGCAAATCAAAATATCGGGCGATTACAATATTCTGGTTCTTTTCCTGTTCATCATTGCCTTTCTTCGTCTTTGTATGCGAATGAACAGCGCGAGAGCGATTAATGCGATGATGATCAATACCAAAACAATAATTACCTTCTGAATCGTACCGATCCATTTTCCGGAATCCTTGTCATCGTTCGAAGGATTCGCATTAGTCGCTTCTCTTGAGAGAGTCGCCTTGAAGTGTCCCGCGAGCAGAGTCGTACCGTCCGAATATCTTCTGATGATCGGGAAAGTCAATATCTGGACGCTCTGAGTCGGGTCGGCGACTGCACCGGTCAGATCTATAGACGTACTGTACCCTACGACTGAGCGTGTCGCCCGAACCGTAATATATGGCTGCAAATCCAGTACGGTATCGGTAATCGATAAACCGTATTCGGAAACCTTCCCGTTGATTTGCATGATCACTTCCTCGGTTGCGGTTTTGTACTCTGACTCATCGTTTGAAGTCGTGGTATATGTCTCAAAACCGTATTCAAATAAATCAATCAGGTTGCTGTAACGTATCTCGGAAACCGATGCCCCGAAAATCACGCCGATCAGGGTTCTTCCGTCGCTTTCGGCCGCAGCGACGATGGTATGTCCGGATAAATCAGTATATCCTGTCTTTCCGGCAACATATTTATCGTAAGAATACGTTGTTGTGGAGATAAAACGGTTCCCGTTATTCAGCGTTCGTTTATCGGAATATTTGTTCGTCGGATCAATGGCATAGACTCTTGTGGTCGAAGCCTCCTTGAAAAAATCAAACTCCAACGCCTTCTGCATAATGAGTGCCATATCATGAACTGTGGTCGTGTGATCGGGGTCCGAATATCCGAACGGGTTGGTAAAATGTGTATTCAAGCAGCCCAATTCTGCGGCTCGTTTATTCATCAAATCCGAAAAGCCTTCTTTGGAACCACCCATTTGAAATGCCAACGCAGAGCAAGCGTCATTAGCGGATGTCATAAGGGAAGCATAGATCGCGTCACGCACGGTGATTTCTTCGCCCTCCACCAACCCCATGACAACATAACCTTCCGGAATGTAATCATACATGTCCCGGGTAACGGTAATAATATCATCCAAATTCAAGAGCTCAAGCGCAAGTATAATCGACAGGACCTTGGTTGTGCTGGCGGGTGCAAGAGGCGTATCACAATCATCTCCGACAAGAAAGTTCTCGGATAAAGCATCATAAAGAATAAACGCTTTCCCGTCGATCTTCGGCAAGTCTTGGGGATGGGTGTCCAGAAGGACAGTCCCCTGATTCGGATTGTCGGTTGATTGTTCCTCGAAAACCGCCTGATCAGACAATGATTCAAAAGGAATTAACTTAGAATCATCGCTTGTTCGAGCGTAAACCGGAAAAGAAAAAAGAGCGACAAGAATATTCAGACACAAAACGCCGGCACAGAGCGAAGACGATAATTTCTTAGGCGTTATGCGATTTGTACGACGTAGAATGGAAGGGGGTGGGAGAAGATGAAAAAACGACAATAGTTTGACCTCCCGGGTGTTATTTCTTTCTATATTAACCGATATTTGCTCATTTCCAAAATACCCCTCGTTTTGTTATGATATCTGTATTGATTTGATCGGGGTGAAGATGTGACCGCAGTTATTGTAACCAAAGAAGAACTTGAAATGCAAGAACGTTTTTGCGATATGTTGAGAGGGCTGTTCTCCCAAGAAAACAGCTCTTCCTCACGGGCGCTGACCTATCGGATCCGCACATACGGTTGCCAGCTGAACGAGTCGGACAGCGAGAAAATGGCCGGCATTTTCGAGAAGATGGGATTGGCTGAGGATGAATCCGACAAACCCGGAGTTCTGCTTCTGAATACCTGTGCGATCCGCGAGAACGCAGAAGATCGGCTTTTCGGCAACCTCGGGTTCTGGAAAACTTTGAAAACCGATAACCCCGATATGCTGATCGTTTTGTGCGGTTGTATGACAAAACTGAATGAAGATTTAATGCGAATCAAGAGAAGTTTTTCTTACGTTGACATCGTATTCGGGCCTCAGGATATTCACCGTCTGCCGGAATATTTATATCGTCGACTGAGCACGGGAGAGAAGATCATACGCGTTTCCGATGATGATTATATGCCCGATGATTATGATCTGCCGGCATCTCGCAAGCGCAAATTCAGAGCTTTGGTCCCGATCATGTACGGATGCGACAATTTCTGTACTTATTGCGTAGTCCCTTATACACGCGGACGGGAACGGTCACGTGATTTCGGAAAAATCATCGAACAACTTCGCGAACTTTCGACGAGCGGATTTCGGGAAGTCATGCTTCTCGGGCAAAACGTCAACTCATACGGAAGAAACGTCGCCGGATCACCGGATTTTCCGGATTTGCTGGAGCGCATATCCGGGTTGAACCTGTTTTCGAGAGTTCGCTTCATGACATCTCACCCCAAGGATCTGTCGAATCGACTGATTGATATTATCGCCGAGAATCCTTGTATTGAAAGGCATCTGCATCTCCCGTTCCAATCCGGAAGTAATGATATCCTTCGTCGGATGAACCGCGGATATACGCGTGAGCGCTATTTGGAAACTGCTCTTCGCTTCCGCGAATCGGTCCCGGAAGGTACGATTTCGACCGATATCATCGTCGGTTTCCCGGGAGAAACCGAGAATGATTTTACGGACACTCTGAATTTGATGAATGAGGTTCGTTTTGATTCGGCTTTCACGTTTATCTACTCCAGACGCCCCGGGACGGTCGCAGCGGACATGAGTGACGCCGTACCCGAAGAAATCGTTGCGGAGCGTTTTTCAAGGCTTCTGGAGCTTCAAAACAGCCATTGTCTTGAATCCAACCGATCCGTCATCGGAAGTACGCAAGAAGTTTTGATCGAAGGTACCAGCCATACCAATGACACTGTTTTTACGGGCAGGACGTCCTCGAACCGACTTGTGAATTTTACGATCCCCGATGGCACGATGATTGATTCGGAGCCGATCCGATTGGATTCCGATACCGGAAATCGGATCGAGGGGCGATTTGCTTCGATCCGACTGCTGAAAGCCAAGACATTTTCGATCGAAGGCCGATTGGAGAACTTTACAGATGGACGATAAGCCTCTGACATACGAATCCATAAAGGGCAGTACGCTGACACCGATGATGCAGCAGTATCTCGATCAGAAGGAAACGTGTACCGATGCGATCTTGATGTTTCGTCTCGGAGATTTCTATGAGATGTTTTTTGACGACGCTATCCGGGCTTCCGCTTTACTTGAACTGGCTTTGACCGGCAGGGATTGCGGTCTTTCCAAACGAGCGCCGATGTGTGGAATCCCTCACCATGCGGCTCAATCCTATATCGCCAAACTCATATCCCATGGTTGCAAGGTAGCGATTTGCGATCAAATAGAGGATCCTGCGACCGCCAAGGGAATTGTTCGGCGAGCGATTACCAGAATTCTTACCCCGGGAACGCTTCTGGATTCAAACGCTCTGGATGAGAGTCGCAACAATTTTATCGCATCAATATTTCGTCTCGGAATGCAGTATGGAGTGGCCGTCGCAGACATTACCACCGGTATATTTGAGGCAACCCAACTGGTAATCGGAAACACGGACGCACAACTACAAAACTTGTTGTCAAAGTACACGCCATCCGAAATTATCGCCAACCGTTCTTTCGGGAAGTCGTCATTAAAAACAGTCGTTGAGACTCTTTTTCCCGTAACGGTTCAAATTCGTCCGGACAACGATTTCTCATCAGAGTTTGCATCTCGTTTACCGATCGATCGCATGGCGGAAAGAAAGACATCAGATGAACGACATCTTTTACTTTCCGCTTCCGGAGCGCTTCTGAGTTACATCGACGACACGCAACGTTTTCCCGTGAATCATTTTTCGAAAATCCGGGTGTTTTCAATCGAAGATACGATGGAGTTGGATATTCCGACCCGGACGAATCTGGAACTTACGCAAACGATTCGGACCAAATCCAAGCGCGGCAGTCTTCTGTGGGCAATCGATCGGACGGTTACCTCCATGGGTGCACGCCTCTTGCGTCGTTGGTTGGATGAGCCGTTGATCGTTACCGATCAAATTGTCTCGCGACAGGACTCGGTGGAGGAGATGTGCGAATCTTTCATCTATCGTCAGGAACTGATTGAATCAATGACCGGGATATCCGATATGGAACGTGTGGTTTCGAAAATCTCTCTCGCTTCCGCGAATCCCCGGGACCTCGTCCATCTGAAAAACACTTTGCAAAAACTTCCCTATGTTCGTTCTGCCGCTCAGCGCTTTTCCAAAGGGATCTGGGAAGACAAAACCGCTGAGTTCGACGACCTCTCGGATGTTCTGGAATTCATCGAAACATCCGTACACGAGGATGCTCCGATCTCGCTCAAGGACGGAGGCATTATCAAACCGGGATACTCTGAGGAAATCGACCGCTTGAGGGAGATATCTGAACACGGCCGTGATTTTGTGATCGAACTTGAATCGAAAGAACGCGAGAATACCGGAATCAAGAATTTGAAAATCGGTTACAACCGAGTTTTCGGGTACTATATCGAAGTTTCCAAAAGTAATCTTGGATCCGTTCCCGAAAACTACATCCGAAAGCAGACGCTCGCAAACGCAGAGCGATATGTTACCGAAGAATTGAAAAGCATGGAGGACACGATACTCGGTGCTCAACAGAAGCTGACTGCATTGGAATTCGAACTGTTTACGGAGATACGCCGCAAAATCGCGGAGCAAGCGCCGCGGCTATACGCTACGGCAGATTATATCGCTTTGCTCGATGTCGTTTCCGCGCTCGCGGAACTCGCTCAACGTGAGCAATACACTCGACCGATTGTCGACGATACCCAGGATTTGCTGATCGAGTCCGGTCGGCATCCGGTCGTAGAAAAAATGCTCCCTGCAGGAGGGTTCGTTCCGAACGACACCGTCATGAACGGCGACGACCGACGGATTATGGTACTTACGGGTCCGAACATGGCCGGCAAGTCCACCTATATGAGACAAGTTGCCTTAATCGTGCTTCTATCTCAAATCGGCAGTTTTGTTCCGGCCCGATCCGCGAAGATCGGTATCGTTGACCGGATATTCACCCGGATCGGCTCATCGGACGATATTTCATCCGGTCAATCGACCTTCATGATCGAAATGAACGAGGCAGCCGCCATCCTCCGAAACGCGACGCACCGAAGCCTGATTTTGATGGATGAAATCGGAAGGGGAACCAGCACTTTTGACGGCTTGTCGATTGCCTGGTCGATTTTGGAATATATTGCCGATAAGTCCGTGATGTTCGCGCGCACGATTTTCGCGACACACTACCATGAACTGAACACGATGGAAAATACGACCGAAGGTATCTACAATGCTCATGTCGAGGTGGAAGAGAAGGACGGGACCGTAGTATTTCTTCACAAGATCGAAGACGGCGGTACGGACGACAGTTATGGTATCGAAGTGGCGCGTTTGGCCGGGGTTCCGGAAGATGTTATTTCCCGAGCGAGACGAGTACTGCTTCACCTCGAAAAGAGCAGAGTAATGGACAGAGCCGTCCGATCGGATCCGGACCTGCCGAATGAACTCGTTGCGGATGAACTTTGCTCTATAAAACCGATGACCGGACAAATGGATCTTTATTCGGACCGGAAAGATTTCATTCGCAAGGATCCGCTGCGTGATGAATTGCTTTCTCTGGACATCTCGACAATGACTCCGCTCGAATCGATGAATGTGCTCTATGCTCTGATTGACCGCGCCGGAAAAGATAATGCCGGAACGAACGGGAAGGATGAAAAATCGCATGGGAAGAATTAAGCAACTCGATGAGATCACAGCCAACGGCATTGCCGCCGGAGAGGTCGTCGAACGCCCGGCCTCCGTAGTCAAGGAACTGATCGAGAACGCTCTTGACGCCGGAGCTTCGGTGATTACTACCGAGATTCAAGATGGCGGTATTCGCTTGATTCGAGTGACGGATAACGGTTGTGGAATGGACGATGAAGATGCCGTCGCTGCGTTTGCGTGTCACGCCACCAGCAAACTGAATGTTCTGGAAGACCTAAACAGTTTATCCACAATGGGTTTTCGGGGAGAAGCTTTATCAAGCATCGCTTCAGTTTCGAGAATCACGCTGAAAACGATCCCGGTCGGTGAGGAATACGGATCCGTCATTGAATCCGATGCGGGCAAGATCATTCGACAGGCCAGAACTACGGGCGTATGGGGAACGACGGTAGAGGTGAAGGACTTGTTCTATAATTTCCCGGCTCGATATAAGTTTTTGAAAAAGGACCAAACGGAAGCTCAATACATAACGGTTATTGTCGAACGTTTCTCTTTGGTTCGCCCCGATGTTTCATTTCGATTAATCAAAAACAATAAAGAGATCCTTCATACACCGGGGAACAATGATCCGAAATCTGCTCTGTACAGTATTTACGGAGGAGATGTGACGTCAAACTGCATTCCGGTCGAATCGGAACACAATCAAGTTAAGGTGCGAGGCTTTGCCGGAAAACCGGGTCTTGCCCGGGCGGGAAGGGGAGAACAAACGATATTCGTTAATGACAGGATCATTCGTTCGAAGATTATATCCGCCGCTTTGGACGAAGCGTATAAGACCCTCCTGATGAAGGGAAAGTTTGCTTTCGCGATCCTGATGATTTATGTTCCTTCGGCATTGATTGACGTCAATGTCCACCCCCAAAAGGCAGAGGTTCGATTCTGGAACGACTCCGAGGTATTTCGCGCAGTGTACCACGCCGTTCATGACGCCTTGATGTCCGAATCCTTAGTCGAAGAGATGAAGCCCGATAACAGTAAAGAATCCTCATCCATATCCGAATCATTTTCTCCTTCACCCGAAGTTTCCGTTTCGAATCCATCCGAACCGATTCAAACAACAATTCGAGTGACGGAATCTCTGTCTCCGGAGTGGGTGAAGGAAGATACTCCTGCTTATTACGGTACACCATTACCGATTGGCGCTCAGGTGGTCGCCGCATCGGAAACCGCGGGCGACTCGATAAAGTCACGGGATCGGGATATGGATGAAGTTATCAACGCACGATATGTCGGCATTGTTTTCTCTACATATATCCTGCTGGAAACGCCGGACAGTCTGATCCTTTTAGATCAGCATGCCGCGCATGAGAAGGTGCTTTACGAGAAGTTGCTCTCCGAGCACATCAGTAACGCGAATCGTCCGGTTGCATCTCAGGCGCTTTTGTCTCCGCATTTGTTAAGCCTTTCTGTGTCCGACGCTGACTTCATCGAATCGAATCGGGACCGCTTCATCGAACTCGGCTTCGACTTCGACCGAATCGGTGCTCGCGACATAGCGATTCGGTACTCGCCTTCGATTTTCGAAAACAAGGGATTGTCCGAAGCTTTCCTTGAGATTGCCGATTATCTGAAAAACGGCGATGACAAGCAAAGTGAAGGACTTCTTCTTGCACTCGCCACCGCCGCCTGTAAGGCCGCCGTAAAGGCTCATGACCGGCTTGATTCCCGAGAGGTCCGGGCGCTCATTGACAGTTTGGTCCGACTGGATAACCCATTTACCTGTCCTCACGGAAGACCGATCATCCTTCGATACTCGAGGAAGAATCTCGAAAAGGACTTTAAGCGTATTGTGTAGTATCGGAGAATACAAAAGGAGTAAATATGCCGCCTCTATTATCACTGCCTGTCGGACAAATATCTCATATTCCGATAATCTGCGGCCCGACTGCGGCAGGGAAAAGCGCGCTTGCGATCGATTTGTGCAAAGTCCTTCGTGCTGAACTGGTCTCCATGGACTCCATGCAGATTTATCGCGGTTTAAACATCGGCACCGCCAAACCATCACCAAAAGACCGGGAGGAAATCCCACACCATCTGATTGATATTGTCGATCCGGATCAGATATTCTCCGTCGCTTCTTATCTTGAAAATGCATACGTAATCATCGAAAAACTACTGCGTTCCGAGACGCTTCCGGTTTTCTGCGGTGGTACCGGACAGTACGCCAAATCTCTTTTCGAGGGAATTGAATACTCACCGATCACCGTAATTCCGGAAGTCAGAAGCCAAATAACGGAGCTGTACAATCTGGATAACGGAGAAAGTGCCTATCAGGAACTGATGCGTGTGGATCCGGAAAGCGCACTAAAGATTCATCCGAATAATGCCAAACGAATCATCCGTGCTCTGGAAGTATACCGTCAAAGCAATCAACCATTAAGCCTGCACCGCGAAAAATCTTTACTAAACGGACCGAAATACCCGTTCAAGGTCTTTGTTGTGAATCTCCCGCGTGAAGAACTATATGCAAAAATCGATCACCGTGTCGACCGAATGATCGAATCCGGGCTCGAAAACGAAGTTGCCGGGCTCTTAAAAAGCGGTGGATTCACCGGGGCAACCGCAATTCAAGCAATTGGATACAAGGAATTTATCGATTATTTTCAAGGTCTGCGAAATCACGCGGAAACCGTCGCATTGATCAAACAGCGCACCCGGAATTACGCAAAGCGACAACTTACATGGTTCCGCGGAATGAAAGACGCAATCTGGATCACGCCCGAGGACTTGGAGGTCATAATTGATTCAATCACTCTTGATTACGCGTAATGATCATTTCCGAACACGTCTCTCCGAACTGAATACCTGAATTATCGCATATATCATATAGATATACTGCAGCCCGCTGTGATACTCTGTTTTTGCAAAGAAAGCGAGGTGTATATCGTGTATCAAAGTAATTCATTGAGAAAGACTCCGGGTTCTATGTTATGTAATCATGTGTCAGATCAGGAGTTTGATTACAATAACGGGTCCAGAGAATCCTTTCGTTCATTCAAGAATGCAAACTTGCAGGAGATATTTCTCAACAATTGCCGCAAAAGCAGAAATATCGTTTCGGTTTTCCTGTTGGCGGGGGAGAGAAGGAGAGGAATGATTGTCGGTTTTGATAACGAGTCAATTATCCTGGATGTTGATAACACACAGAACCTGATTTACAAATCCTCCATCACTTGTGTCGTTCCGGAAGAAGAGGTTCAGTATATATTCGGAGAAGGCAACAAAAGGGAACTATGCTGTGCGAATGCAGCCGCGCATCACAATTGAGAGCGGAAAAGACCGGTCACGATCCCGAGTATCTGACAATCACCTTCGTCAAAAGGGATTCTGGAATACGCATCATTCTCAGGCTGCAGGAAAGGTCTTCCATCATATCTGGCATAAGTTTTTACTGTTGCTTCATCATCGATCCTTGCAACAATGATCTGTCCGATATTTGCCGTATTCTGTCGCTTAACAATAACATAATCTCCATCGAGAATATGGGCATTGATCATGCTGTCGCCGTGCACCTTCAAAAGGAAGTATTCACCGGAAGATAAGAAGTCAGCCGATATGGGCAGAGTTCTTTCAATGTTCTGTTCCGCCAGAATCGGGATTCCTGCAGAAATGGCTCCGAGAACCGGCAGATGAGTGATATTTTCCTTTTGAAGATCGGATACAATGATTGCTCTTCTTTTACCGGGTGTATATTCAATTCGATTCATCTCAACCAATCGTTTCAGGTGAGCGTGAATCGTTGAGGTAGACTTAATTCCAACACCACCGCATATCTCGCGAACAGATGGCGGATATCCTTCACTGCGAATAAAATCGACAATATAGGTATAAATGCTTTCAACGGTATGATCAAGATTACTGCGGGTAAATTTGTACTTGTTTTCCATCATTTCCTCCGCGGTATATTGGTAGATTCATACTAACATTGAGTTTTTGCGATGTCAAACGATTGTTCGTTTATCTTTATCACACTCCCGGAATGATTATGCTATAATAATTTTATTCTACTCTGGCAGGTGTGTGAAGTGCAGAATTCCGGTTCGATGAATCAACAAGTTTCACCTTGGTATATCCGCTTCGGCAGACTAATGTCCGGGATCGCTTCCTCGGTAATCCGTACTACCGTGCAGTATTTTAAAAACATCCCCTCAAGGGCCATTAATCATTTCCGCACATGGATGAACGAGAAGAAGAGGTTACCGAAACGCACCAGTCCCAATCGCATATATGTATTAGTGGGTTATACGACACAGTCACAAATCGACCGAAGATTTCGAAAAGCAAAATATATCCACCTTATTCGAAATCTTCTCCTGGTTGGAATTGTGGCTTTACTCCTGATTCTCGGATATCGATCTCTGATACCGTTGATCGATTCAGATCGTTATCAACAGATGATCGGCATCAAGGATGTCGGCGAGATGACAAAGAATGATCCTTTTGAACCGGATACGACAGAGAAGGTTGTTACCTTTGCTACTGAATCGACCTCAGTCGACGAATCCGATTAATTGTTCGGAAGAGAATATTTCGAGTGACCTGTGCCAATAAACCGATTCCTAATTAAACAAAATGAATGTTTTGTTTAAATGGAGGGACTCAAAAGGCTTGATTTGAGGGAACGCTCACGAATTAGAAATAATTCTTTCCTTTCCAAGGTCAACAACTGATTCCTTATTAATCCCTCCGGTCTTTCACATAAAATCTTTTTCGCATTTCGTGGATACATCGTCCTGATCCTTCGATTTATTCCATAATCTTTGAAGCAATCCGTCTATTTATTTCTTTATGACCGCTAAATTTTCGATTGTGTATCCATTTGCTGATGAATTGATTTAAACGCCGAAGAATCGGCTTTAACACCGATTCTTCGATCTTTTTATTTTGTTTGAAATGATCCGTACATCGTTTCGGATTAAATTAAACGATTACTTTTTACCGTTATCCGGCGTCTTTTGATTAATCATTCGGTTCATGGCACTGACAACGGCGCGAAGCGATGATTTGGTCACCGAACTTGATATTCCGGCGCCGAGATGTTTCGTTCCTTGATCATCAGCGATTTCGACATATGTTATGGCCGCGGAATCCGATCCGCTTTCCATCGCGTGCTCATGATACGACGTGATCGAGAACTTGATGTTCAGAGCTTTTTCGATTCCGTCGCAGAATGCGTCGAGCAATCCGTTACCGGAGCCGCGAATGGCCATGCTTCCATCCGGAGTCTTGATGTTCGCCTCGACGTTAACATGGCTCTCATCGAGCGAGTCCTCCCTGTATCCCGATAATTCATAAGGATTCTTGACATTTATGTAGATATCATCAAACAGCTCGAAAATTTCCTGAGGTTTGAGCTCGCAATGCTTCTTGTCGGACAAATTGGTACAAACCACGCCGAAGTCCTTCTGGAAGGTTTTCGGGAGTTGAAGTCCGAAGTTGCTTTCCAGGACATAAGCGACTCCTCCCTTCCCCGACTGGCTGTTGATACGAATGATCGGCGCGTAATCTCTGCCGACATCCCTCGGATCGATCGGCAAATAGGGAACTTCCCAATGGTCCGGGTGTTGTTTCATGCGCTTCAATCCCTTGTTGATCGCATCCTGGTGAGAACCGGAGAATGCCGTAAATACGAGCTTTCCGGCCCATGGATGGCGAACATGGACCTCAAGTCCGGTGCATTCTTCATACATTTCGACCACTCGATTCATGTCCGAGAAATCCAACTCAGGATCAATACCATGCATAAACAAATTCATGGCGATCGTGACGATGTCGGCATTCCCTGTTCGCTCACCGTTCCCGAAAAGCGTGCCCTCAACACGATCCGCGCCGGCCATCATACCCAGCTCGGTCGCCGCGACCGCAGTTCCGCGGTCATTATGCGGATGAATGGAAACGATCATCTGCTTACGCCAGCGTGTGTTCGTGCAAAAGTACTCAACTTGATCGGCATATACATTCGGAGAAGCCATCTCGACCGTTCCGGGGAGGTTGATGATCGCTTTATTGTTTTCGGTCGGCTGCCATACGTCGAGGACGCTGTCGCATATCTCGACGGCGAAGTCCGGTTCTGTGCCCGAAAAGCTCTCCGGTGAGTATTCGCAGATCCATTCCGTGCGGCTCGTGTCCTTTTCGATCGCATCCTTGATCATTTGCGCGCCGGAAACCGCCAATTCGATGCATTCCTTCTTGCCGAAATTAAAAACCACATCGCGCTGGAGGGTCGATGTCGAATTGTAGAGGTGTACGACCGCCTTGGGTGCTCCGCGCAGGGCTTCCATCGTCCGCGTGATAATGTGCTCTCTGGACTGAGTCAGCACCTGGATCGCCACATCATCGGGGATCAGGTTGTTGTCGATCAGATAGCGGGCGAATTCGTATTCGGTCTCCGACGCGGCCGGGAAACCGATCTCGATCGTCTTGAAGCCGATCTCAACCAGAAACTCGAAAAACTTGAGTTTCTGCGAGAGTGTCATCGGAACTTCCAAAGCCTGGTTTCCGTCACGCAGATCGACACTGCACCAAATCGGTGCCTTTTCGATGATTCGAGTCGGCCAGGTGCGGCTCTGTATGGGTACTTGTGGAATTCGGCTGTATCTTTTGTAATTCATATTCATTTCCTCCGTTAATAAATCGTTTTATTCGAGCATGGAAGATTTTCCTTGTACTTCTTCGTCATAGGAAAGCAAGGATTGAGCCGATCCGCGAGTTACGCGATCGGTCATCCATTTCCCTCCTTTGTAATACGTTTTTGTTTACGAACATAAAAAAACCTCCCGTCTCTATTTCAAAAGAGACGAAAGGTATACTTCCGCGGTACCACTCCAATTCGCCCAAAGGGCGCACTCACCGGATACGAGACTTATGTCTGATATCCTGCCGCTGTATCGGTCGGCCTCCGACTCCGTCTAATCACTTATGCTTTCAACGAGTACACTCCAAGGTGAGTTCAAAGACTGTCCGACACCGCTTCACACCAAACAGCGGCTCTCTATGGTCCGGACGGTTCTTCTACTGGTCCTTATCATTGTGTTGAATATGACTTCTGTTGGCAAGGTGCGATCGGAATCACTTCCGATGAAGTTCAAATTACCATAATCTTCAGAACGAGTCAATAGCAGCAATCCAGTGAATTTCGGTCGTACTGTCGAAAAAGCTTTCGACTTCACACTTACTTCTTGGTCGCCAGTTTATTGACCAGCTCTTTAAAAAAGTTTCCCCGCTCTTCAAAATGCCGGAAAAAATCATAGCTCGTTCCGGCCGGGGACAATATAACAACTTCTCCGGGCTTGGCCTGTTCTGAAGCCAAACAGACCGCCTCCTCATAATCTGCGGCTTTCCTGATCTGATATGACCCCGGGGCACATTCCGACTCGATCGAATTTTGAATGAGGTCCGCGTTCTCTCCGCAAAGAATAATACGATCGCAGACTTTAAGGATCGCGCGTCCCAAACCGGTGTAATCACATTTTTTATCTTGGCCGCCGGCTATGATCACTCCCCGGTCTCCGCGATCCGCGAGTGCTTCCATGGTGTGGATCGTTCGGTTCGGACTTGAATCGATCGAACTGTTGAAATAGCGAACACCATTGATAGTAGCAACCAACTCGATCCGGTGCTCGACCCCGGCGAAGGATCGGGCTACGGTCGAAACATGCTCCGGTCGAATATACGGGAAAACCGCCATAGCGGCTGTCATGAAGTTTTCTAAATTATGTCTTCCGGGTACAATGATATCTTTGATCGTAACCATACGAGTTTCAACGCCACCCGAAGATATCCATATTGCGCCATCTTCCACATACGCATGATCAAGCATCGTACTCTCGCCGGCACCGGGCAGTGTCGCTTGTTTACTCCACGAAAAGTACGCGACCCGTCCGCGAGCCTTCGCGTTGAACAAACGCGTTATATCATTGTCAGCGTTAACAATGAGTCTTCCCCAGAACGGTTGAGCCGTGAAAAGATGCGTTTTGGACCGGATATATTCTTCGTAATTTTTATGAAAATCCAGATGATTCGGAGAAATATTCGTAATGATCGCATGGTCGATCGGAATTTTCATCGTCGTCAGTTGAAACGATGACAGCTCCAATACGACGCAATCCGTCTCGTTGATATTATCAATTTGATCCAGAAGCGGAGTTCCGATATTGCCTCCGACATACACTTTGTATCCGGCCGCCTTCAAAAACAGAGAGATCAGCGTGGTTGTGGTGGTTTTTCCGTCACTTCCGGTCACCGCGAATGTTCTTGCTGGACAGAGGCTTAAAAACACTTCCATTTCCGAGGTCAGAACGGCTCCTTCTTTAACCGCCTGCATGATTTCGGGAATATCCGGCCGTAATTTTGGTGTCCGGAAAACGATCTCAAAACCTTGTCCGGGAAGATTTTTCAGATAATCCTTCCCGCAGGACCAATCGATACGGATCCCTTCCGCCTCGAAATTCGCTATGGTGTTCTTCAACACCCTGTCCTCCGTGTCCAGCAAATCAAAAGCGGTGATTCGTGCACCGAGCGAGTGAATGTATCGGATCAGCGGTCGGTTCGAGATCCCGACACCAAGCACCGCGACCTTTTTCCCGGAGATGAATTTTTTAAATTCAGAGAGTTTTCTGTTTTCCATCGTAATTGTCCTCTAATCATCACTTCATGTATTGTATCACGATTAATTTTAGTCTTGCGATTTTCCTACCCATATTGTATTATGAATTCTGTTCTGCGGGAATGGCGGAATTGGCAGACGCGCTAGCTTCAGGTGCTAGTGATCGCAAGGTCGTGCAGGTTCAAGTCCTGTTTCCCGCACCAGATATGAACCGTAATTTTGATTCAATTTCAAAATTGCGGTTTTTTCTTTTTTAAGTGGAATCACTTATCTTTATGAATAACCTGGCATGTTCCGCCACGGTCAGAAAAGTAATCCTCAATTTGAGCGATCAGGATATTTGTGTCATCATACTGTTCAACTTGAACATGATCCGCGATCCACATGTCGCCTCCTGATTCAATAATCAACATGCTCTGCTCATCATAAGTGATCCCATACAAATATGATTCTCCATTCAAAGAGCAATGGAGTTCAACCGTTTTTTTCGTTTTTGGTGATACCCGGAGATCCGACATCAACATGAAGAAAACAAAAAGATAGATGATTATGACTGCAGTGATGCCGATCAGAACAGCCCGAATTATTCTCTTTCTGCTTCTGCTTTGTTGCGCCAACCGATCATTAAGAATCGCAAGTTGCTGTGCGATCTCATTTATATCTTCGGATGACCCGTCGTTTATTGATTTCTTTCCAAGCAGGTCGCTCACTGAGACTTGAAAGAACTCTGCCATTTTTTCGAGCATTTCCGCATCCGGAACCGATATTCCCTTTTCCCATTTCGACACCGTTTGACGAACAACATGTATTTGCTCTGCAAGGGTCTCTTGCGAATACCCGTTTTGCTTTCTTAAAATCCGAATGTTTTCTCCGAGCATCCTTTTTACCTCCAGTGTATTATGAAATCATCATAGAACGAATTTGTTTGTTGCGCGAGCAATACATTTTAACATCCGGAGAATAATGTCATGTTACCGAAGCTTTTCGATATAATAAGAAAAACGATAAGGAGGTCGCCTATGGGCCACATCAGTGAAAAGAACGCGGATCGCTTCACCGGGTTTGCAGATATCTACGACGAAGCGCGCCCTGTTATGCCGACACATACCGTTTCCGTGATCACACGTTATTTGGGTCGCCGGCCGATAAATGTCGTCGATCTCGGATCGGCGGGTCGAAAAGGCCTATACCGAACTTTACGATAAAGTCCATCACTTGGAACTCGTTCATCCGGATATTTCGGGATGCTGCGTTCGTTACAGTAAGAATGAGCATCTGGAGAACATTCGCTCGAGCGGGCACTTTCGCTTTACGCGCGAAGTCGTATTTTCTCAAGCCAAGCCGTGCGGTGCGAAGCAAATGATCGGGCTTTTGATCAGTCAGGGAAGTTTTCAGGAGGTGCTTCGCAAAGCGCCCGCATTGATCGAGAGCGAAGTCGTAAATTTTCAAACATTGGTTAAGGAAGTCTTTGGAGATCAATCGTTCAGTGTGGAGTTTTCTTACCGGATGAGGATCGCCGTAAAATAGTCGGATCACAAACACCGGCTTTTCGAGCATGGAAAAAGCCGGATCAAAGTCCGGCTTTTCTTGATTCCTCAACAATAAAATTCTACAGAAACTTCCGGATCATCTCTTCCCTTTTCATCGGTAGAAGATATGCGGGAGGTACGTCAAAAGCCGTCAGGCAGCCATTCTTCCCTTCTTGATTCAACCGGTGGGCCGCTCTTGCGTACGCGACCAGCACACCGGCGGTGAATTCCGGATTTGAGTCCAGCTTCAGCGAGTACTCGATCGCGTGATGGTTTTCATTCTCACATCCGGTATGTCCCGAACGGATCACAAAACCGCCGTGCGGCATCGCCGAGTGCTTCTCCTTGAGCTCATCCATTGAGATGAAATGAACAATTGTTTGATAACCGGCAAAATAATTGGGCATGGTGACGATGTCGTTCTTGATTCGATCCAAATCGGCACCCTCCTCCGCGACCACGAAGCACTCCCGGATATGTCGTTTCGTGGAGTCGGTCGTGAGTTTGCCGCCGCTTCTTGCAAGCTCGACGGCCTCTTCAATCGGCACCGTATATTGACGGGCATCCAGTACGCCATCGACCCTTCGGATCGCGTCCGAGTGCCCCTGACTGATCCCCTTACCCCAGAAGGTGTAGGTCTCCCCTTCCGGCAGGATCGCCGCCGAATAGAGTCGATTGATCGAAAACATCCCGGGGTCCCATCCGACAGAAATAATCGCAACATGACCGGAAGACGCGGCCTCGGAATCAACGGCCGTCAGATGCTCGTTGATCTTGGCGTGCGTATCGAAGCTGTCGACCACATTGAACCATCGGGCCGCCGTCGGCGTCTGTTCCGGAAGATCCGAAGCGCTTCCGCCACAGAGAATCATCACGTCAATATCTGCCGAATGCTGATCTAAGTCCTTAAGCTCATAAACGAGAACGGATGATCCCAACGGCTTAATTGACTCGCAGTTTCTTCGTGTGAAAATAGCCTTAAGTTCCATGTCCGGATTCTGAGTGATCGCTTTTTCAACGCCTTTACCAAGGTTACCGTAACCGACAATTCCGATTTTGATCTGCATTTGCAACTATCCCCTTCTCCGCATTCATATGCGAAACAAATATTACTCATTTTATTCGATTAATCGCAATTTGACAACCGTCATATGCAAGTATGTCGGTTGCTTGTTTCATAATTGATGATTGAGCACAGTCTTATTCTCTTATCCGCCGGCTTTGCTTTTAGAGTATAATTCTTATGTATTGAGTTGATTATAACCCTTAACGGAGTTTTTATGGTATCTGAATCCGAAAATTACGCGATTACCGAGCAAGTCGTTTCCGCAAGGATTTTAGCCGAGCAGATTTATCTGAGCGGAGATCTTTCCGGTGTTTCATTTTCATCGGTAAGCGGACAGGAAGGAACGCGGCTGCACCGCAAGGTTTTTGATGACATACGAAAGGAATACGAAAGCAAACATGTTGAAACGGAGGTCTCCTTATCCGCCGTTTTCGAGAGCAACGGCTTCATTCTGAAGGTATCGGGTCGTGCGGACTGCCTGATATCGGAAAACAATGATTCCGATGATCCCGGGCTGATGTCCTTGATCGAAATCAAATCCCACAACAGACAAAATGCCACATACGACCAACTGTTTCGCCCTGTTCATCGCGCACAACTTGTACTGTACGCACACATGTTAATGTCCGGTCATCCGAATGTCTCCGCCATTGAAATCATCTTGCGTTATGTTTCAATCCAAACCCTCAAACCAATCGGGCAATCGGAGACGATCTCAAGAAGCGACGCTAAGGTGTTTTTCGATAATACATGCAGTCAATACAAAGCTCTTGCCTTACAATTGATTGACGATCGTTCAAAAAGAAACGAGAGTATCCGCCACCTCTCGTTTCCGTACGGCGGACTGCGGGACGGACAGCGAACGCTGATGGAACATGTGATCGGGTCGATCCGCTGTAAACAAACCCTTTTTGCCGAGGCTCCGACCGGCATCGGAAAGACGATCGGTGTTTTATTTCCCTCTTTAAAGTGTCTCTCCAGAGGTTTTTCGGAGAGAATATTTTACCTGACCGCAAAAATCTCCACACGTGAAATTGCGAGAAAAACTTTGAACGATCTGCGTGCAAACGGCCTCTACGCGCGTTCGATCGTTCTTTCTTCCAAGGAAACCATGTGCCCCAACAAGGCTCTTTATTGTGAGCCGAAGGCTTGTCCGCTCGCGCTCGGTTATTACGACCGATTGAAAGGCGCCGTTAATGATTTGATGAACATTGCGGATATTCATCCGTCGATCGTCATTCAAGCGGCTCAGAAATACCGCCTGTGCCCTTTTGAGCTGTCTTTGGATATTTCGCTGTTTTGCGATGTGATTATTGGCGACTATAATCACGCCTTTCATCCCAGAATACGACTGGAGCGTTTTTTTGATGATCCGGCTCAGTCGCACATCATTCTGAATGACGAGTCGCACAATTTAGTGGATCGTTCACGTGAGATGTTTTCCGCACTGCTTAATTTCAAGACCTTTCACGAGTTTTCCGTTGTTTCTCGCGGGATGACGCGGGAAATCGACGCACTTTCGGACTCGATTTCCCGCTATTTTTCAACTGCTTACGAGTCCATTTCCCGAGGCGAAATGGCATTTGATCGTATCGAACGGGATTATTCTGACGAGCATGTTCATATCGCGCAGGATTTTCGAGCGGTCAAATTGATTCCGAAGACTTTGTACGGAGATTTGTGGCGGATCTGTTATCGCCTGTCCGAAATACTGGATTCGATTCCGGTCGGACCGATACGAAAAACAATTTTGGATTTCTTTTTCGAAGCGAGATATTTTCTGACTGTAACGGAGCAGTTTTTTAACAGCTCATATGTATTCATCGCGAAAGTCGACAGAGCTTCCGCCGACCGGTCCGGATGCCCTTATTCGATGTTGTTTTCTCTTTCTTGTTTAGACGCTTCTGATTTCCTTTATGAACAAATCAAAGATCGTCATCCTTGTGTTTTCTTTTCGGCAACGCTCTCCCCTTCTCTTTATTACCGCTCGATGTTAGTTGGTACCGCACCATCCGGTGTCGAAGAGATCAATATCCCCAGCCCGTTTCCGAAAGAAAACCTGGAAGTGTGTTTTCACACCGATATTCGTACGGTATATCGAGAACGATATGCCACCGCAGATGCCGTGATTCGTTGTATTCGTGAATATACAAAACGAAATTGCGGTAATTACATCGCATATTTCCCCTCTTTTCAGTACATGGAAATGGTTCGAGATCGTTTTTGCGATGATTCGGAAGCTCAAAGCGACACGGAGATCATCGTTCAACAAAAAGATATGAACTCAATGGAAAAGGAAGCTTTTTTGACTCGCTTTGACCGATTCGGCGAGAAAACTCTGTTGGGATTCGCGATCCTGGGCGGGCATTTCGGCGAGGGAATCGATTTGGTCGGAGAACGTCTTTCCGGGGTATTCATCGTCGGTGTCGGAATTCCGCAAATTTCTCCGGAACGCGAGATCCTTCGTCAGTATTTTCAGGAGAAATTCGGTGACGGATACTCGTTCGCCTATCGATATCCGGGTTGGGAAAAGGTTCTTCAGGCGTGCGGAAGGGTTATTCGGGACGAGTCGGATTGCGGATTTGTAGTACTGATGGACCACCGGTATGCTTTGATCGAATACAGATCACTTTTCCCGAAACATTGGCAAACGGATCTTGCGTTAAAAACAGAAAATGATGTCGAAGATGCCCCGTTCTATTAATAACTCGTCAGATCACCGACATCGTTCAACAGATCTATTTTACAGTATTTCTTTTCGAACCGTTCACAGAGAAACCTCCGCGTTAAGTCGGATATTTCGAGAAGGACCACATCTGAGACGTTAAAAGAAAACAAATTCGTACCGGCAGAGGTTTGGATATATCGAAGAGCGTTCACCGCGCTTTTCGATATTACCTGATAGTTTCCGGCAGCACCCAAACACACCGGCCGGATACAATACAGTCGACAATGATCGAATGAGAAAGCGAACTGTTCGTCAAGATCGGATCTGCCGCAGGTACACGAATCCAAATCTGCCGTATACCCGCAAAGGTCCATCATTTTCCATTCAAATGCGGAAACGATCAACGCCGACGGCTTGAGTTTTTCCGAAAGAGCGAAAAGCGCCCGAACCAAATATGGATATACGGACGATGCGACATCCGCCGTTACGCAAACATCTGAAGCGATTTCCAAAAGATGCGCGGCAAACGTTAATACTTCAATGTCCTCATAGAGGCCCCTGAAAGACTCGACAAGCTCCGATTCGGACAAATAGTAATAACCCCTCGAACAATTCAGCGCGAAGTCAGAAAGCGTCCCGGGCTGCACAGAAATGGCATGCCTGCTGCCGAGTTTGCCCGCACCCGGGGCGCAAGCACTGATTATGCCGTTCGCGGACGTCAAAATTCGAATGAAACGGTCTTGCTCTTTATGAGGCTTGGCAGACAGGACCAGGCCCCGAACCTTAAGACTTGTCACGAGTTTCTCCCGGTTTGTATCCCAGCTCGTTTAAATGAGTTGCGGCATTTTTCCAGTCTTCGCGAATTTTTACGTGTAATTCCAGATAAACCTTGCATCCGGTCATGCGCTCAATATTCTGTCTCGCTCCCGTTCCGATCCTTTTAATCATTTGCCCGTCTTTGCCGAGTATGATTGATTTGTGCGATTTGCGCTCGCAAAGGATGGAAGCATAAATACGAACCATTTGACGCTCAAGATCTTCCGTCTGCGGTTCACCGAAAACATCTTCAAAGTGATCAATCAGAACCGCGGTTCCATGCGGAACCTCTTGATTTGTGTACTTCAAAATCTGTTCGCGGATCAGTTCGGCCGCCAATGACCTTTCGGATTGATCCGTGAAATCCTCTTCGGGATAATACCTCGGTCCCGAAGGAAGATGACGGATCACCTCTTCGAGAAAATCCTCGACTCCGTCTCCGGTTCTGGCCGATATCGGTATGATCGAGGTAAAATCGTACAGAGCGGAATATTTTCCGATAATCGGAAGGATCGATTCCTTGGCAACATCGTCCGCCTTATTTATCAAAAGAACGATCGGTTTCTTGAAACGACCGATCTTCTCGAGAATCGATCGCTCCGGTTCTCCGGGTCCGGAAAACCTGCCGTCCACCATAAAAGCAATTACATCCGCATATTGAGCCGCACGAACGGAAGAGTCGACCATAAATCTGGATAGTTCGTTCTGGGGTTTGTGAACGCCGGGCGTATCAACAAATACAATTTGTGCGTCCGGCCGGTTAACGATCGCTCGTATGTTATTCCGCGTCGTTTGTGGTTTCGCCGAAATAATAGAAAGCTTCATTCCCGAAATCTGGTTGATCAATGTGGATTTACCGACATTCGGTCTTCCGATAATGGCAGCGAATCCGGAGTGATTGAGAAGATTTTCGGTTACCGGCTCGGGAGAACCCGGTGCATCTAATCGCCCGGTTTTCTCGTTTGGGTAAAGCGTTCTGATGATTTTCTTCTGCTCGTTAATCATTTTCTTCTCATCGTCCGAATCGATATGGTCAAATCCCAACAGATGTAATCCGGCGTGAACCGCCAAAAACGCGACCTCTCTGTCCAAATCATGTCCGATCGAAAACGCCTGCTCAGAAGCTTTATCCAAAGAAATTAAAACGTCACCGAGCGGGATCTCCCCGATTCCGTCCTTGTGCCAAATAACATCCTGAGCACCCAGAGATTCATTCATCTTTCCGTTATGCATATCCAGAAGCGGAAAGGACAATACATCCGTCAACGAATTCATGTTTCTGTATTGGTAGTTTGTCTTCTTCATGAAATCGGAACCGACAAATGATATCGTTACCGACATACGGGTCGATTGATGACGAAGCGAATTGTCGATGAATGGCCGCTTCGAGACCGCATCCATCGCATCCTGGCAAACGACTTTCAGTCGCTCTATCTGCTCCGAGTCGAATTTTCTTTGTTTATTAACGAACAACACTATCATCAGGATACTGCACCCTTTCATGGAAAAATCCCGCATACACTTGCAGGAATGCCTTCAGAATTGTTTCGAGGTCATTAAAAGACAGACCGGAGTTGTTCAGTTGATCCTGTTCGATTTTTTGCTTGAAAAGTTTGCGAAATAAATCCTCCGCGTCGTCGAGATTGGTAATACCCGTAGAACGCAATGCCGCTTCGCAGGTGTCGGCGAGCATTACGACCGCGGATTCTTTGAAAGAAGGAATTCCGCCTTTGTATCGAAAATCACCGATTGCCGGCTCCGGCAAACCCCTTTTGGCAGCCAGAGATTTTGCCTTGTGATAGAAAAATACCTGACAAGTCGTCCCATGGTGTTCTTGAATAATTCTAATAATACTGCTCGGAAGACGGTTCTTTCTGGCCAACCGAACCCCTTGCTCCGGGTGAGCGGATATGATGGACATACTGTCCTCGGGCAACATATCGTTGTGGGGATTATAACCCTCGTTCTGATTCTCTGTGAAGTATGTCGGATTATCCAATTTCCCGATATCGTGATAATAGGCTCCTACCTTAGCCAGAAGAGCGTTTGCTCCGATGGCATCGGCCGCTGAATCAGCAAGATTGGCTACCATCATACTGTGCTGAGATGTTCCCGGAGCCTCCAAAAAAAGCCTCTTCAGAAGCGGGTTCCCGGGCTGGGATAAATCAATCAGGCGAACCGGAGACACTGCGTTTGAAATCAGCTCAAAGATCGGCATAGATCCGATTGCCGCAACAACGGCAACCGCGGCGGAAATGATAGCCCATAGTGCTGCGTTCAGCATAGCAGACCGGGATGATTTAATCACGAGATTGTACCCAACAGATGCCGCAAAACACGCAAAAGAAGTAAAAAGGATCAGCGAAGCGGAATTAAACTTTCTGCTGGTCCTTCCGGCGACGACCGAGCAAACGAAAATGCCGATAACGGATACGAATATGTACTCAATATCAAACCGGTTCATCGGAGCGATGGTAAGGATCTGAATGACCCCGAAGATGATACCGGATTGAATCCCCAAATAAGTGGCAATTATTACCGCCGTAAAATAGACTGTCGAAATCAATGTGGAAATATCCTTTAAATACACGGCAGAAAGTATCGGAATAATAAATGATACGGAAATCACAATGAAGTCCTTCGGATTCGACAATAATGCAGATTTGTATTGGGAAAGATACAAAGCCATCACCGTCATCAGCACTGAAACATAAAAGACAATACCGATTAACAGCTGATAATCAAACCGATCCGTTTCCAAGAGATCCAGATCCTTGAGCAAACTGTAATTCTGCTCATCAATGACTTCGCCGACATTGACGATACGGAAACCCTTTTCGATCATGACCGGATTATTTATAGCGGATTGATAGGCGGCGTCTCTTGCTCTCTCGGTAGCTTTGGCGTCCAATTCCATGTTCGGAATGAGCAGTTGGGACAATATGGAATCCACCAGATCCATGATTGAAACATAATATGGTTTATTGGCCTCGATGATCATTGCTGTTTTCTGCTTCACCATATCGGAAAGAATCTTGTCATCAACGTTTTCCGCCATGATGTTCTCCGCTATTACGGTAGCGTTCACCTTGATTTCCGCGAAAAGCTCAGGGGTTGCGGTGACCAGTTGGATTGACTCATAATCGGTCAATTCAATAGCGAAGGTCTCGCGAGCCTGCAAACTGAAGCGGTTGGCCAGAACTGAGTACGAATCAATAAAAGTTCCGTCTTCTCTTTGGTTATTATCCCTGAGTTCCGAACACAATTCAAATAATCGAAACACCCGGTCAACGGATTCGTCCGCAATAGTCTCGGATCTGAAATAGATAACCTGAACGGACTCAAAGGCCAGTCGTGCCTTCTTGTTGGTCTCATAAGTATCAACGACCGAACGAGGAGCGGTTATGTCCACATTGCTGATCGAGCCGACGGAAAGGTTATAACGCTGAGGAATGGATCCCCAATAAACGACTGCGATAGTCGCGGGAATCAAAATCAAAAGCAAGAGAATTCGAATCGCCTTCTCGGCTTTGCCGGTTCCGATCACGATTGATCCCTCCTCTTCTCGCTGTGATCCTTCTGATACGCGCGGACAATTTTTTGAACAATCGGATTTCTGACAATATCCGAACTGCTCAGGAAAACGGATTTGATTCCATCGATACCCGAAAGCACATTTACGGCGTCTGACAATCCGTTGCGGATCCCCGGCGGAAGGTCGATCTGCGTAATGTCGCCGCAGACGCAAGCTTTGGAATTCATTCCGATTCTTGTCAGGAACATGATCATCTGATCTATGGTCGTGTTCTGAGCTTCATCCAGAAGAATAAATGAGTCGTCCAATGTTCTGCCTCTCATAAATGCGAGTGGCGAGACTTCAATCAATCCCTTCTCGTAGTATCGCTGAAAAGCCTCAAAACCCAACAGATCCTTCAGCGCATCATAGATGGGCCTCATATAAGGATCGACCTTTTCCTGAAGATCTCCCGGAAGAAAACCGAGACGTTCTCCCGCCTCGACAGCAGGTCGTGTCAGGATGATCCTTGAAACCTCTTTCTTCTGAAAGGCCATCACCGCGGCGGCTACACCGAGATAAGTTTTTCCGGATCCGGCCGGACCGACGCAAAGAACAACTTCGTTATTCAGGATCGCGTCCATGTATATCTTCTGGCCGATCGTCTTCAGTCGGACGGAATAACCCTTGGGTGTGACATATATAGGCTGAGAGAGTGTTGATGCAAATTCAGTGACAGACACAGGGTGATTGAGACCGGAAAGGTAGCCTAATGCATGAGCATCCAGTCCGTCGGTATCTGTGAATACATCGTCGATCGTTTTGAGAAGCTCAGCCGCAAGTTTCACTGGTTGGGGATCTCCGCTGATGACCAACGCACTTTCGTCTGACTGGATCGTGACGGCAAGAGAATCTTCGACAGCATTTGCAGCATCGCGATTCGTCGCAATAATCGAATGGAGTCGTCTTGTTGCGATTCTCATCGAAGTCAGATTATCTTTTTCGATCATCCGCCGTTCCTTTTCGAAAAATATCGATTGCCGATTCCAAACTCTCCCCGCTATAAACTGAGAATTCTATAAAAAGTATACCATAACTGTCTACCGGAATAATCTCACCTGTCAAAGGAACATATCCCGAAAATCAGATCAGTCTTCTTTACTCAGTCGCTCCAGAAGGGACGAGTAATACTCGGGCAATTCGGAGTCAACCGTGATTTGCTTGCCGGTATCGGGGTGTATGAATTCCAGTGTCTTGCTGTGTAACGCCTGACCGACTAAGCCGTACTTCGGCCGTCTCCCGGCATACAACGGATCCCCGATCGCAGGGTGACCGATAAATGACATGTGAGCGCGGATCTGATGAGTTCTGCCGGTTTCAAGAACAACCGACAAATCAGAAGCTTTGGCAAAACGCGTCAGCACTTCAAAATGTGTAATGGCATGCTTTCCGGATCCCTTGACGGCCATTTTTTTCCTGTCGCCCGCGGACCGGCCGATCGGAGCGTCTATCGTTCCTTTCTCAGATTCCACAAAGCCATGAACACAACACCGGTATTTCCGCACGATGTCGTGATCGGAAATCATCTTTGCCATTTTGGAGTGAATACGGTTGTTTTTAACAACAATCAAGAGCCCTGACGTGTCTTTATCAATCCGGTGAATGATTCCCGGCCGGATCGTCCCGTTAATATCGGACAGACTATCTCGGCAATAATACATCAGGGCGTTCACAAGTGTTCCCGAGTAATGCCCGGGAGCCGGATGAACAACCATTCCCTGCGGCTTATCGACGACCAGAAGATCGTCATCCTCATAAAGAATGCGGAGCGGAATATCTTCCGGCAGGATGTCGGATACAACGGGGTCGGGAATGTTTACAAACACTTCGGATCCCGGTATGAGCTTGAAAGAAGGTTTAACCGATTTACCGTTCACCGTAACCGAGCCGTCATCGATCAAAACAGACGCCTGAGTTCTCGATAATCCGGGAATGGCTTTCGGAAGATATTGATCCAGCCGCACCGGATCCGATTCGTATCTGAAATAATGCTTCATCTCTCTACTCAACCGTTTCCGAGATATTCGCGGATTTATCCGCATTCTCTTTCATTGACTCGCCATCCGGTGTTTCTGAAGATTCCTTACTTTTTTCATCGGAATTCATAAACCTCTTATCGAAAAGCAGAAAGAGTGCCAAGGATAAAGAGCCTACAACAATACACATGTCCGCGAAATTGAAAACGGGAAAGGTATATTTTCCGAAGTCAAACATCATAAAATCGACCACGGATCGACGGGCGAAACGATCGATCATATTTCCGATCGAACCTCCGCATAGCACAGCCGCAGAAAGCCGGATCCAAAACATCTCCTTGTTTCGTAACCGAAAGATAATAATGATCAGTATAATGGATATGAAAAGCGACATCGCTGCTAGAAAGTAAATACCCCAACCGTTATCGGAGAGAAAACTAAAAGCACCGCCGGTATTCTTCACGTGAGTAATCGAAAAGAATCCGTTAATAACCGGGATAATTTCGGAAACATCAACATTCCGGACAATAATCAATTTGACGGCTTGATCGATCACGACCAATAAGGCGATCAGCAAATACAGCATCACAATTCCCTTTCGACTGTTTCTTTTTGAATTATTCTTTCGATTCGAACACACTTTCCGGTAGACGGGTCCAACTCGGCAACTACAGCATTGATCATCGAAGGTCCCGAAGCAGTTTGATATCTTGACGGTAAGCACTCCACAAGACGACGCAGCGAAGCATCCACGTCCATGCCGAGCACACTCTGCAACGCTCCGGTCATGCCCACGTCCGTAATGTGTCCGGTTCCTCTCTCGAGAATTTTCTCGTCGGCAGTCTGAACATGGGTGTGTGTGCCCATAACAAGAGATACCCGACCGTCCAGATAATATCCCATCGCGACCTTTTCGGAGGTTGCTTCCGCATGAAAATCCAGAAGAACCATCGTCGTTCCGAGAGACTTCTTATATCTCTCAAGCAGAGAATCGGCGCAACGATACGGTGAATCACAAGGATCCATTCCGACCCGACCCAATAAATTCATAATTAAAAGGCGGCCCTTTTCCTTTGCGTCAAAAACGGCATAGTCAAACCCGGGCCATTCCGGTGATACGTTTGCCGGCCTTACGATTCTGTTGTCGGAAGGTGCCGTCGAGAGAAAGTCCGCACGCGCGAAGGTATGATTTCCCATCGTGATGAAGTCAACACCGGAAGAATATAGATCACTTGCAATACTGGCGGTAATTCCAAAGCCCGCGGCAGCGTTCTCTGAATTCGCCACGCAAACGTCCGCGTTATATAACCGCTTCATATCCCGCAGACGCTCTTTAAGTATTTTACGCCCCGGTTGGCCGACAATATCTCCGACAAACAAAACGATCAATCAAACCCCTCCTCTGACCTCAATATTTTAACACAAAACAAGTGTATTCTCGGTATCGGTTTCAAAACGCGAAAAGGACTGTCAAAACACGATGATCATGTCCGGACAGTCCCCTGTTGCTTGGATCGAAGTAAGTACTATTTGGCGTAGTCAGATGCTCGGGTCTCACGAATGATATTCACTTTGATCTGTCCCGGATAGTCGAGTTCCTCCTCGATCTTCTTGCAGATTTCTCTTGCTTTCAGAATCATTTCGGGATCACTGACAATCTCGGGTTTGACCATCACTCGAATCTCCCGACCGGCTTGGATTGCGTACGATTTCTCGACGCCCTCAAAGCTGGATGCGATTTCTTCAAGCTTTTGAATTCTTTTGATGTATGTTTCCAGATTTTCCCTTCTTGCACCCGGTCTCGCGGCGGATACAGCGTCGGCGGCTGCCACAAGGACCGCAATCGGGGTCTCCGGTTCAACGTCACCATGGTGCGATACGATCGAGTTGATTACTTCGTCGGATTCTTTATAGCGTCGTGCGATGTCTCCACCCAGTTCGACGTGCGAACCCTCCATTTCAAAATCGGCAGCTTTGCCGATATCATGAAGGAGACCGGCGCGTTTCGCCATTGTAACATCCAAACCCAACTCAGCGGCCATCATACCCGCAATCCAACAAACCTCAATGGAGTGCTGGAGCACGTTTTGTCCGTAACTTGTGCGATAACGAAGTTTTCCGAGATACTTGATTACTTCCGGATGCAATCCGATAATACCAGTGTCGAACGCTGCGCGTTCTCCCTCTTGCTTGATGGTCTGAGCGACTTCCTTCTTTGCCTTCTGTGCCATCTCTTCTATTCGCGCCGGATGAATTCTTCCGTCTACGATCAACTTCTCGATGGTGATACGAGCAATCTCCCTGCGTACAGGGTCAAAACTCGACAAAATGACCGCTTCGGGCGTGTCGTCGATGATGAGGTCAACTCCGGTAATCGTCTCGATCGCGCGAATATTTCTTCCTTCGCGACCGATTATACGACCCTTCATTTCATCATTCGGCAGGGAAACAACGGAAACCGTTACTTCAGACACGTAGTCCGAAGCATATCTCTGAATCGAACTGACGATAATATCCTTTGCCTTCCTGTCCGCCTCTTCCCGCGTCTTCTCTTCCATTTGCTTCAGCAAGGCCGCCATATCATGACTGAATTCCTGCCTTGCCTGATCAAGAACGAGAGTGCGGGCATCATCAACGGTCAGTCCGGAAATTCTTTCAAGCTCGAGAACTTTTTTTCTTTCCAGATCACGAGCGCTTTCTTCCATCGCCAAGACATCGCTCACGCGCATGTCCAGAGCAGTTTCCTTCTGTTCGATTGTATCCAGTTTCCTGTCCAGAGTTTCTTCCTTCTGTTCAATTCTGTGTCTTTCCTTCGCAAGTTCGGATTTCTTCTCGCGAACATCTCGATCCAACTCGATCTTCGCTTTGCTGATTTCCTCTTTAGCTTGCAAAAGAAGTTCTCTTTTTCTGCTCTCTGCTGTCTTCTGAGCCTCGCCGATCAGTTTCTCTGCTTCCAATTCGGATGCTGAGATCTCTTCCTTCAGTTTCTTCTGTCGATTGGAAAAACCCAAACGATAATACAGAACGGAACCGAGTGCGCCGAGAATTAAACATACGAGAGCAACGATTAGTAAATAATACCACTCTACTATGGTACTCACCCCCAATATTCAGTTTTCAAGTTACAAAATATATAGTACGAATTTATAATTTGCACTTAGTTTATTGTAATGATTCCGACTCATATATGTCAACTGTTTTGGCATTCAAAGTGAATAAAGACGAGAAATGTCTGCGTATTTGGATTCAAATTGCATGTTTTTTGAAAAAGCGGCGATTTTCCATCATCAGAAGCAAGCGATTATCCATCTCGTATATGGTAAAATAATGAAAATTTCGATCGGAGCAAATAAATGAAATTATCAATCGGCATTTCAAGCGATGAACACGGGCTTCCCGCTTACGCGGTTCTTTCCGCGAAAATGAACATGTCGGGCATGATGATCAAGAAGATTCGCCTCTACGGCCGATTACTCGTCAACGGCAGGGCTTCGAGAATGAAAGACCCGGTATACGAGGGAGATATTGTTGAGGCGATGATAAATGAGGACCAAGATACCGCCTTACGACCGAACAGTGGCATTACGGTTTACTACGAGGATGATTGGGTAATCGTTTGCGAAAAGCCTTCCGATCTGGTCACACATCCATCGTGGCAACACCTGAACGACTCTTTAATCCAGCGTCTATCCGAAGACCGGCTTCATCCGGTAATGCGACTGGACAGAGAAACCACAGGCGTGATCGTGGTCGCCAAAAACGGCTACGCGCACAATCAGATCATATCCTCCGAAATGCATAAAGAATATATCGGTATCGTTCACGGCAAAGTTGACCCGTCGTCAGGCATCATCAATTTACCGATCGCAAGATCCGAAACCTCAATCATGATCCGCGTGGTTCGGGAAGACGGCAAAAACTCCATTACACATTATGATACTCTTCTCTATAACGATTCTCTCGGGATCTCCATGGTACGATTTGTTCTCGAGACAGGCCGATGCCATCAGATACGGGTTCATTCGCGTCATTTGGGTCACCCCTTGATCGGGGACGGCTTGTACGGTCCTTCCTCCATTGATTATTCCGATGAGGTTTTATCCGGATCCAAGGCGGAGGCATTGATCAGTCGTCAAGCGCTTCATGCCTCCTTATTGTCCTTTGTTCATCCGATCACACACGAAAAATTGAGTTTCAGAAGCATTTTGCCAAAGGACATGATGAACTTGATTTCATCAATAGGTTAGTGCCTGCATATTAAGCTTTATCCTGCTTGGATATTAAGTGCTCGGACAGATTCATTGACTCCGCATCCGCTTCTCCGGATAACAGACGGGCGACCTCCCGTTTTTTCCCTTCCGTGTCCAGCCGGGTAAGCACCGTCTGTGTTCGCTCCTCTCGAACCTCCTTTGAGATAAAGTAGCTCCGATCGGCCGCCGCCGCAATTTGTGCCATGTGAGAAACACACAAAACCTGCTTGTATCGCGCCAACTTCTTCATTCGAGAAGCGACTGCGGATGATGTCTTGCCCGAAACACCGGAATCGATTTCATCGAAAACAAGAGAAGGCGTGTCATCCGCTTGCGCCAGAATGGTCTTGATCGCCAACATGATCCTTGAAGCTTCGCCTCCCGAAGCAATTTTCTCAAGAGGCTTCTCGGGTTCTCCCCGATTCGCGGTGAACACAAACGCGACTTCATCGCAACCGTATCTTGAGAAGAACCGATTCTTGGGCCTTTCGGAGATTGACACTCCGAAAACCGCTCCCGGCATACCTAATTCCGTCAACTCTCGCACGATTTCTTCGGACAAATCGGACGCCGCCTCACTTCGGATTTCCCTTACCTTCATCGCCTTGCCGAGAAGTTCTTTCTCAAGCATTATCCGATTCGAATGAAGATCCTTTAATCGGCCATCGGAACTTTCCAATTCAAGGAGTTCATCTTTTGCCTGATTCAGATAAAGAATCATATCCTCGACGCCGGATCCATACTTGCTCTTGAATCGATAAAGCGTATCCAGTCTTTTCTCAATGTTCGGAAGAGAATCCTCCGTGCCTTCCATGTCCCGGTTCAACAAATCAACATCCTGAGCAAGAGACTCAAGCTCCAACATCACATTTCTGAGTCGTTCTGTCATCGGCAAACAGGTTGGGCGAACCAGCGACAATTGGCTCAAAAAGCCCTCTGCTTCCTTCATGCGAGGAATCGGAGCATTCGGATCATCCGAAAGAAATATGTCGCATAAATCTGCGATATATGCCCTGGCCTTACTGATTCCGACAGCGTTTCTCTTTTTCTCGAAAAGAGCCTCTTCTTCACCGAGTGTCAGCTCCGCTTCTTCTAACTCTGCAATTTGATAACGCAGAAGGTCAGCTCTTCTCTCCCTTGCCTGCGGATCCGTCCCGAGTCGTTTGATTTCATCCAGACACTCCTTATATTTATCGAGAATCTTCGAATATTCAGAGACAGCCATACTCATTTTCTCTCCCGCATAGCGGTCGAGCAGTTCAATATGCTTAGATACCTGAAAAATGGCTTGTTGCTCATGTTGACCGTGAATGTCCAGAAGCTTCGGACCGATCGACTTCAATACAAACAGCGGCACAAGCGTGCCGTTGATCCGAACGACATTGCGGCCTGCAATATGAATCTCTCTGGAGACATAAAGAAGATCATCCTCATCGGAACTTATTCCGAACTCATTGAGCTCACCGGTGCTTACAACCGAGGAAACACGATCGAATACACCTTCGACCGTTGCTCTCTCGTTTCCGGTCCGAACACTCTCCTTACCGATCCTGTTTCCGATCAACGCACCGATCGCGTCAATAAGCAAAGATTTGCCCGCACCCGTTTCACCGGAAATGACGTTAAGACCTTCTCCCGGCTCGAAATCCAGAGAGTCAATCAGGGCAAATCCGGAAATGCTCAGTCTGATCAGCATAGAAGTCCACACTACTCCTGTTGAGATCCGAAATTCATATCTTTAATCGTCTGACACAACGCGGTCGCACATTCAGGGCTTGGTGTAGCAACAAATACGGTGTCGTCGCCTGCAATCGTTCCGATCACATCCTGAAGTCGAATGGAGTCCAGAGCCGAAGCTGCCGCCTGAGCCATCCCCGGAAGAGTACGGATCACAACAAGATGCATCGCGGGTTCGCTTCGGATAACCGATTGTGAAAAAACAGAAAGCAAACGTCCGGGTGCAATATCTCCCGTGCGGTCCAACACGCTGTATTTGGTGCCGCCGGACGGAAGGGTGACTTTAATGATTCCCAAGTCCTTTATATCCCGTGACACGGTTGCCTGTGTCACCGCCAAACCACGGCTCAAAAGCTCGCTGACCAATTCCTCCTGCGTCGAGATGTCCATCTCGCGTATCAGTCGAAGGATATTCTCTTGACGTTCATTTTTCGCCATCTTCATAAAAACTTCCTCTCGCTCTGATCTTTCGGCGTATCGTCTGATAGTAGTTGGAGTGTCCGATCCGCGCCAATTTCATCGAATGATCGGAACGCTGAAGTATAATTTGATCCATTGGAAGAAGCTCAATCTCATTTCTCCCGTCAAAACAAAGAATAGGAGCTTCGGTGAATTTCTTGAGATGAATTTCTACCCGACTGTCCTCACTGACAACGTAACAACGGCTGTGCAAAGTATGGGGGCAGATCGGGGTCACGAGTAAAGCGTCCAAATCCGGCTTCACAATCGGGCCTCCGGCCGCCAGCGAATAAGCTGTAGAACCGGTCGGAGTCGAAATAATCACCCCGTCTCCCGACAATCGTTCCACGTAGTCGTCGTCAATAAATAGATCAATCGTAAAAACGTGAAGGTTCCGGCCACGTGCAATCACAGCGTCATTCAGACAGATTCCTTTACCGGCAACAGTCCCGTCCGCTCTGACGACGGTGGCTTCCAATTGAAGTCTTTTCTCGATTCGGTAGTCATTATTGTGAATCCGAATCAACGCTTCGTCAAATTCTTCAGGTTGAATCTCAGCCAAAAATCCGATGCTGCCGAGGTTCACCCCGATAATCGGAACATCCTTCAGAAAATGGTCGTGAACCGCAGATAAGAACGTACCATCTCCGCCCAAACAAAAAATTAAATCACAACGATCGTAGCAATCCAATGTTGTATTCGGATCCTGAGCGAGCACCGTGTCCGAATAGAAGTCATCGATAATCGCATGACTGCCCATTTCTTTGATCTTGGACGCGGCATAGCGAGCAAAAGCATATTGGGGATCCTTGTCTTGGTTGGAAATAATTCCCAGTCGCATAAAATACTCCTAGCCGGCATGAAGCCGAATCATTATCGTAATTATACATTTTCGAGCTTAAAAATTCATCCTAATATAGACGATGTTTTAGGAGTCTGAATTTTGCACGTTCAGTAATGCTTCTCTGATACGATCCGATATCGATTCCGCGTTTAACCTCTGAATCTGAAGGACCTCGTTTCTCGTTCCGATTACGAGCTCTTCGGGCTGAACGGAAACGGAAAGCATTCTGATACAGATGCCTTTGGTAAGCAGGATTATTCCGATCTGCGAAGAAACTCCGCAGGGTTGTACGGATTCTTCGCAACATACAACGAGTTTTTTTCCGGAGACCGCGCGAAGGATCACCGCCTCATCAAGAGGTTTGATCCTTTTGAGATCCACCAGTGAGCAGGAAATTCCCGTTTCTTTTAACATCCGAAGAGCATCATATGCGGTTGCCGTCATCGAACCTACGGATATAATCGCAACCTCATCTCCTTCGACCAACAATTGGCTGTCGACCGAGGGAACATTATTCAGTCCGATCAATTTCTTTTCGGAACATCGGGGGTACCTGATCGCAATCGGACCCTTTGCATGATTAATCGCGTAATCCATCATCACTTCTAAATCCGCATAATCACGCGGAGCAAGAATTTCTATATTCGGCATCGGGATCAGCATAGGAATATCATAGATTCCCTGATGCGTCGCTCCGTCCGCGCCAACAATGCCCGCGCGATCGATCGCAATCACAACATGAAGGTTCTGAAGGCATATGTCGTGGAGGATTTGATCGTATCCTCTCTGTAAAAATGTTGAATACAGCACGAGTACCGGAATCAGGCCGTTCGCCGCCAATCCGGCCGAAAGTGTAACCGCATGCTCCTCCGCAATCCCCACATCAAAAAATCGATTCGGAAAGCGCTCTCTAAAGGCATCCAATCCGGAGCTGGACATCATTCCCGCGGAAATAGATACAACGTTTTCGTTTTGCTCGGCGATTCGAATAACACTATTGGAGAAAGCGCTGGTAAATGAATTTGATGAGTCCCCGTTAATTCCGGATTCGACGTTGAACGGGGCTACACCGTGATACTGGTCGGGAAGTTCTTCCGCATACTCGTACCCTTTCCCCTTTTGTGTGCAAACGTGAATAAGAATCGGCTCCTTAAGGCCTTTAATCGTATTGATTTTTTTAATCAGCCCGGGCAAGTCGTGTCCGTCGAACGGTCCGTAATACCGGAAGCCCAGGTTCTCGAAAATAACGGGATTATTTCGATGAACGACCATTCGAATCGAGTCCTTCAAAAACAAGAGCATTCGGTAAACAAGTTTACCGATCACGGGTATCTTGTTCAGGATTTTCTCGGTTCGATTCTTCGCGCGAAGATATCCGGACGTAGATCTGATCAAATCCAGGTGTCGGGATATCGCTCCGACATTCCGATCAATCGACATTTGATTGTCATTCAAAATAACGATCAGATTATCACCATACTGACCGGCATCATTTATCGCCTCAAAAGCCATACCGCCCGAAAGCGCACCGTCGCCGATAACCGCGATCACCCTGCCCGGATCTCCTCGCAGTTTCTTGGCTCTGAGCAGTCCGATCGCAGCGGATATCGAAGTACTGCTGTGTCCCGTGCCAAAGCAATCGTAACTGCTTTCTGTCCGAAGCGGAAATCCGGATATTCCGCCTTTCGTCCTCAGTGAACAAAATGAAGCCGATCTTCCGGTAAGAATTTTGTAGGTGTAACATTGATGCCCCACATCAAAAACAATCTGATCCTCGGGTGGGTGAAAACAGGAAAGAAGAGCGATTGTCAATTCGACCACGCCGAGATTCGAGGATAAATGCCCTCCGTTATGTGAGACATTTTGGATGATAAGTTCCCGAAGCTCCGAGGCGAGCAAGTTTTTCTCTTCTTCGCTCAGCGCTTCAATCATCGACGGATCAGTGATTCGGTTGACGATGTCGCCCATTTCGGTCTACTTCTCTCTTTCGTGGAGCTTTTGAGTCAACGCGACCAACAAAGCGGTATCATATCCCATATTGGCAAGACTGTCCAATGCTCTATATGTTTCCAAAGCTTCCGCGTGAAAAAGTCGTTCTGCTTCTTCATAACCGAAAACCGTGACAAAGGTCGCTTTCCCGTCGGCTTCGTCTTTGCCGACAGTCTTCCCCATTTGCTCACTCGTTGAACTGGCATCCAAAAGATCATCCTTGATCTGAAACGAGAGTCCGAGATGCCCGGAAAACGACTCCAGTGCCAGCCGGACTTCTTCCTTATCGCCCGGCTCGCAAAGGTAAACAAACGGCACCATAATCGAAGCGTGAATCAGAGCTCCGGTCTTCTTCCTGTGGATCGAATACAACCGATCCGTTGTGATATGTATGCAGTTCGTGGCTATGTCCTCTGACTGCCCTCCGATCATGCCTTTGATACCGGCGCATTCGGCAATATAAATGCCCGCTCTCATCGCTCCGGGAGTACTGCGGGAACATTGCTCCAAAATCAATTCATAGGCTCCGTTTAGTAGCGCGTCTCCGGCCAGAAGCGCAGTCGCTTCCGAATAACGAACATGACAGGTAGGTCTTCCGCGACGAAGAGTATCGTCGTCCATACAAGGCAGGTCGTCATGAATCAACGAATACGTGTGAATCATTTCGATCGCGCAGGCAAACGGCATGAGACTCTCGCGTTCCGCTTCGAGGAGATCTCCCGTCAGCAGCAGCAGAATCGGTCTTATTCGTTTACCTCCCGCCATCAGACTATATCGTGCCGCTTCGGCGGTTACATCTGTTTGTGATGCATCGAAAACCCTTTCCAACAGACCGTTAATGGTTTGTGAAGCGTTTCGAATGTATTCATCCAATTTTGACACTTCACCGCTTTCCGTCATTGAATCACCTTCTCGTCATCATTCACGTCAAACGATTGTTCGGAAACGTTTCCGTCTGCCGATTTGCTTAGAATCATGATTTGCCTCTCGGCTTCCGCGAGTTTATCACCGCATATCCGAGCAAGAAGCGTTCCGTTCTTATAAAGCTCCAGAGATTCCTCCAGACCGACTTGACCGTTCTCGAGCTTGCGAATAATCGCTTCCAGTTCGGAAACGGCTTCCTCATAACTTAATTCGTTATAATTTTCTGAATCCATTTTCCCCTCCCTGCCGGATACTTCGGGTCTCTGCGTCGATTATTCCGTCGGCGACCCGTATATTGATATTTCGATGTACTCCGATGCTGTTAACGCTTGTTATGACGCAATCCGATTCATCCGTTACAATGGCATATCCCCGATCCAGTACGGAAAGAGGGTTGAGCGCTTGAAGCTTCCCGATCAGTATACTACAATTCGCACTTTTCATATTCGTAACGCCCTCCAGAGAACCCCGAAGTCTTTTGATCAAAGAGTCGTATCTTTGAGATTCAGCCTCGAATCGAAGGCGTGGAGAAATCAGTGCTCTATGCGTAACGCAAGACCTTAATTTGTTGCTTTGAATGTCCATATAATGTGTTAATGCATTTGTGAGTGCTTTACGATACTCGTATAAACGGACAAGGAGGGCACTCTTATCCGGCACTGCGAGCTCGGCCGCCGCTGAAGGCGTCGGCGCTCGCAGATCCGCCACAAAGTCCGATATGGTAAAATCCGTCTCGTGTCCGACGGCAGAGATTACGGGTATCCCGGATTCATAAATCTCTCGGGCAAGCTCCTCATCATTAAATGCCCATAAATCCTCGATTGATCCTCCGCCGCGTCCGATAATAATTACATCAACCTTGGTTTTTTCGTTAAAATAACGAATTCCGGCCCGCAATTGTCCGGCCGCACCGGACCCCTGAACAGCGGAGGGATAAAGAGTCAGTCTGAATCCCGGGAATCGTCTGGATAATACATGGATGATATCTCGGATAACGGCGCCCTTGGGCGAAGTAACCACACCGATCCTCACCGGCATATAAGGAATCGCCTTTTTGTGTTCGGGGTCAAAAAGACCTTCTTCCCGTAGTCGATTTTTCAATTGCTCATAACGCGCGAAAAGATCTCCGACTCCATCCGGCTCCATCGAATAAATAACAAGTTGAAATCGTCCGTCCTGTTCATAAATCGACGCTCTGCCGGTAACGATAACCTTCTGCCCGTCTTCAGGAATAAATGTGAGTTTCTGAAAGTGCCCCCGGAAAAGAACACAACTGACTTGTGCCTCAGCGTCCTTCAACTGAAAATACGAATGCCCCGAAGGGTATTTCTTATATCCTGAAATTTCACCGCTGACGTGCACGGCAGCGATTTCCGGATCGGTTGCCAACAAATCGTTGACATATCGATTCAATTGCGTAACAGAAAGAATCTTACTCATTCAACCTTCTCAGATTCATATATCTCGGAACCATTTACGGAGGAATCGTCATCATCGAAATCTGAATGCTCGGGTTCGAGTCTTCCGGATTCGAATGCATCGATTTCAATTTTTCCCAGAATGGCGTTGATGTAACTCTTCGCTTCTTCGGTACTGTATAATTTAGCGAGAATGACTGCCTCGCTGATCGATACACTCTTAGGTATCGACTCGATATGGAGAATCTCAAAACATGCGATCCGCAAGAGAACCAGATCGATTTTGGGTATTCGATCAATCTTCCAACCGATCAAATACGTAGAATAGGTACGGTCCAGTTCATCTTTCTGCGCCGTAACACCGTCAACTATCATGTTAAAGTATTCCAAATCCTTGCCTTGAATCGGAAATTCCTGCAGGAAGATCGCCTTCTGAGGATCAATTTCATCCGTCCTGAATTCAAGCTGGTAAAGAAATAACAGCGCGGCCTCCCGCGACTTTCTTCTGCTCATCGAAACCTCCCCGGAGGAATAAGTTTGTCCATAAAATTCTTAAGTTTTTCTTTATCCGAAAAGAGCTTAACGCCCAGAAAAAATCCGGTCAGCGTTAAGATCAGGATAAAAAGGGTCTTGAAGAAGCCGAATATCACCAGTAGCAACGCGAGAATAAAGCCGGCTCCGGCACCGATCAGACCCGCATTCCGATCCTTGACCATTTCAAGGAATTTCACGAAAAATGCTCTCATCGGGTTATCTTTCCACCTTGGCTACCACCGGTTCGACACGACTGACCTTTACGGCAACCGACTCGACGGTGATTCCTGTATATTTCTCGATATCCTTCTTGATTCTTTCCTGAACCTTAGCCATCATGGCGGGTATCTCAACATTTGAATATAGGACGGTGCTCATTCGAACTCTGACAGCACCGTTCTTGGCGGATGAGACATGAGCTTTCGCAGATTTGATTCCGACCTGCGCGCTCTTGGCGGAATTCAAAACAATACTCTCCATCGCGTCCACGCCGATATCAACCGAGCCGATATCGGTTTGTCGAATACGGGTATGACTCAGGCGGCCGGAAAGAATGGAAAAAGTGGCCGTAACGACACAAGAAGCAAAAATGACCAACATGATTGCCAAATAAATGAACTTATTGACAGGGTCCGTGACGACAGTCGTTAACGGCGACAAAATCAGTCCGAAAAACGTGGTGTCAAACAATGCGTAAAGCATTACTAGGGAAATCAGCCCTAACAGAAAAGAATAAACAATCAAAACGGTTCTCGTAATCTGATTCAAGATTGAATATCCTCCCGGGGCACAACCCCACAAACATGAACATCGACCGTTTCCACCACTAAGCCGGTAAAGCGTTCGACATCTGCCTTGACACGCTCCTGAATTGCCCAAGCAACTTCAGGTATTATCATACCATAATATATAATCGGGTATACGGTGATTGACACAAAACCGTCATCGTTCTCATGGAAAATGACACTGACGCCTTTCCCTTCATGGAGAATGCCCAAAGTTTCCTTAAGAGCGACTCCCGGAGACGGCATGAGACGTGCCACACCTTTGGTCTGAAGCGCAGCTTCTGCAGCGTATTGCGCAACAAATCCCTTGGACATGGTGCGCTCGCCCTTAATGCTTTCGCTCGGTTTATTTTCGCTCATACCATCGCCTCTCGAGAGAAATAAGCACGTTTATGCGCGCTCAATATATTCGCCCGTACGCGTGTCTACTCGGATTATCTCGTTCTGATTAACAAAAAGCGGAACTTTAACGGTTGCACCGGTCTCAAGTGTAGCCAACTTTGTGGCGTTCGTTGCTGTGTCGCCTTTAACACCGGGTTCGCATTCCGTAATTTCAAGTTCTACGACGATCGGAAGCTCAACCCCGAAGACTTCGCCTTGATAAGAGAGGACTTTGCAGATCATTTCTTCCTTCAAGAAACGGATGCCGTCACCGATATCATCCTTGGATATCGGGCGTTGCTCATATGTACTCTGATCCATGAAATAATACAACTCACCGTCGGAATAAATATACAGCATATCGTTTCTGTCGAGCTGTGCCTGCTCAAACTTCTCATTGGGGTTAAATGAACGTTCGACAACCGCGCCGGTCTTCACGTTCTTGTATTTGGTGCGGACAAATGCCGACCCCTTACCGGGTTTGACATGTTGAAACTCGACCACCTGATAGACTTGGCCTTCCATTTCAAAGTTCAGTCCGTTTCTGAAATCTCCTGCACTAATCATAGGTACCCCTCTCGTTCTCATCGGAAACTGTTCGATTCTATTCTCTTCATTTGTTCCCTAAAATTTTACTTGACCGTCGTACTCTGCGCAATACATTGATCAGAAACGACAGATTTTTCTGACGATATACTCAAAAAAACGCTTCAGCCGAACGTAAAATATCTCTCTTTTCGAGTACGGTTTCACGAGAACGGAGTAGATACCCGCTCGATTGGCGGCTAAAATATCCGTAAAAATCTGATCGCCGAAAAGAACGGTGTTCTCGGCGGATGCTCCCAACATTTTCATCGCCTTTATAACACCCCTCGGAGATGGTTTTCCTGCGTAATTTACATACGGAATACCGAGCGCCTGCGCAAATTCCGAAGAGCGGGACGACTTCGCGTTAGACACCAAACAAGAAAGAAAGCCGGCGTCACTCAGCAGACCGATCACCTCTCGGGAATAGTCGGTAGGATGATCGGCACGGTCCGGCGCAATCGTATTGTCCAAATCGAGAAGAGCGAACCGATATCCCAAATTGCGAAGATCCCCGAGGGGGAACTCGGAGATGAGCCCGGTCACTTGATCCGGTTTCAGGTTTCGAAAACAAAAAAGCATGTAAAATATCCCCTTTACGTGTTTCATCCACGAGAATACACGGAATATCAACGAAAAGCAAATCATGAATCAGCGGTTTTTCTTGAATAATGCACGGCGTGTCTTTATAATTGACTCACTATGAAATTGGAGGAAGGAACAGGTTTTCCTGAACATATGAATATGATTGTTTCTAAATTTGGCGGTTCCTCATTATCAGACGCTTCGCAAATCAAGAAGGTATGCGATATCATTATCGGCAACGCCGATCGTAAGATTATCGTCGTCTCCGCGCCTGGCGTTCGGATGGCGAATGATATCAAAGTAACCGACTTGCTCATTTCGCTTGCGCGTGAACGTCTTTCCGGCGCGGACGGAGACGTGTTTTTTGTCAAAATCCTTGACCGTTTTTCCGACATCGCTGTTGCGCTTCACATCGAAGAAGTCCTTCCGGTAATCAAAAGTCACATTACCGATACCATTTCTCCAGTGTGCGAGAATCAGGATCGCTACTTGGACGCCGTTAAATCTCTCGGTGAGCATTGCTGTGCCCGAATCGTAGCCGCCTACCTGAATCGGATCGGTGTGAAAGCCACTTTTTGCGAACCGAAAGAATTCGGGTTATTGTTGTCTTCTTCCCTGGGACGCGTTTCGGTTCTGGAGGAATCATACGATCATCTTTCCGCGCTGAAAAACATCGAAGGCATATGTGTATTCCCCGGTTTCTACGGATACTCCCTTGAAGGCGATATCATTACTTTTACCCGCGGCGGGTCGGACGTAACCGGCTCGATTCTCGCTGCGGCGGTGGATGCAAAAGTCTATGAGAACTGGACGGATGTGGATTGCGTTTATGCCGTTAATCCAAAGCTTGTCACGAGTCCTTTTCCCGTTCATGAAATCACCTATGCGGAAATGCGCGAGTTGGCCTATGCCGGTTTTGCCGTGCTTCATGAGGAGGCACTGTATCCTGCTTACCGCAAAGGAATACCCGTCCATGTGAGAAATACCAACAACCCATCAAAAGAAGGAACTTATATTGTTGCGAAAAGATCGGTGTATGACTCATTGATCACCGGAATTGCCGGTGCAAATGGTTTCTGCACCCTCAACATAAAAAAATACCTCATGAACCGCGAGGTCGGTTTCGCGATGAAGGTTTTGGGTATCATTGCGGATGAAGGACTTTCAATCGAGCACATGCCGTCCGGAATTGATTCCGTATCCATTGTTCTGCGTACCGCCGATTTTACCGCCGAGAAAGAAAGGTTAATCGTCGAGCGTGTTAAGAAGGATCTGAATGTGGACGATGTTTCGGTAACCAGAAAGCTCGCGATCGTTATGATCGTCGGCGAGGCAATGGCCAATACGGTCGGAACAACGGCTCGGGCGGCCCAAGCCTTGTCCAAAGCGGGCATCAACCTTGAGATCATTAACCAAGGTGCGTCCGAAATATCCGTAATGTTCGGAATTCGGGAGGAATATTGTAACTATGCTGTGCGGATCTTGTATAACGAGTTTTTCATGAAGTAATTCATGCTTTGACAAATTGCGAAACGCCCGTTCGGAAAAGATGTTCACCCCAAAATCGGACGAGAAGTCCTGCTTTGATGGGTGCGGATCATTACCGGTCGGGCGTTATTCTTATCTGCCGTATAAATTTGTGATCCATCCCTGTCTCCTGACGGAGATCGAAATGCCGAATATGCTATCGGAGGATCAGTCAACTACACGGACGTTGTTTCCTGTGTTGGTTCTTGTGTTGTTTCCTGTGTTGTTTCTTGTGTTGTTTCAGAAGTCTCCGTCGGCTCCGTTGACTCCGTCGGCTCCGTTGACTCCGTCGGCTCCGTTGACTCCGTCGGTTCTGTTGATTCCGTCGGTTCTGTTGATTCCGTCGGTTCCGTTGATTCCGCTGTCGTAGTCGATAATGTCTCCGTCATTTCAACAGTCGTAGTCGGAACAGTTTCAACAGGCAATGTAGTGAATTCCGGTATTGGTGTGGGATCTGAGGACATCTCAATGATTTCTTCACCGATCGTCGGATCGGTTTCGGATAACATCGCTGACAGCACATATCCGGAGATTCCGCTGATGGTCTCGATTTTCGAAAAGGAGTTTCCCGTTTCAATGATTCTTACAGATTCTCCGCGTTTGAGATAATAGACCACATTACTTTCAAGGTTATCTTCCGTGAAAACGGAAAGTTGATCCGCTATGGCATACATCACTTTGTTTTGAATCTGGCTCGGGTCAACTGTGCCGATGTTATTATCTTCCGGATTTATGCCTGCCTTTCTGAAATGCAGGATCGCGGTCATAGAAAAGTACCCGATAAACACAAAGATGACAAATAGAATTACCGGTAAAAGGATCACGCCAAGGCGTTTCTTCCAGATCGTCTGCTTCTTCATTTTTGAGACACCTCTGTTTTCATCATTTTCGCCTTCGCTTGTCTCCTGTGCGGAAGTATAGTCAGAGAATGAATCCTCGGACCTGGCCTTTTCAAGCAACTGATCGGATACCGGCTGACTTATACCGTTTGGGGATCGGGTCGGACTCGTATGTGCGGGAACCATTGTCGTCGGAACGATAACGGGGACGGGAGAATCGGTTTGAACACCGACTACCCGGATGACGGAAGCGGATATGCCTCCTTTTGCCCCTGCTCCTTTTGCTGCCTTGATCAAGTCTGACGATTTTGTTTCGGGTCGGGAACTTCGACCCGCAATCACGGCAAACACGGATTCCGGAACATAACGAGACACGCCCGCACCGACAAGATAGATCTCATCACCCGCAGAAAGCTTGATACCCATTCTTTTTTCCGGTGACACGGGTCCTTCCGCTTCGAATTTACCTAGATATTGCGTCAATACGTTCCGTTCCGGATGATTATGTTCATCCGCCGGAGAAATAATTCCGTCTTTTATGTATTTACGTGTCACCGTTTGATCTTCGGTGAGTCGCGAAATGCGATTCCCGTTCAGTAATAATGCACGCGTATTCCCCAGATGAAACAAATTGAGTGTGTTTTTTTGAATGAAAAGAGCGGTCACCGAAATGCGAAGCGGAGTTCCCTGCCCGGAAAGAGATATATCGCAAACTAAATCATTCAACTCGCTCACCACTTGAGTGGTTAAAATCTCAAAATTCGTAATGGGAGTCGCCTTTTCCTTCGCGACCCGCTCGCCGAAAGCTTTCATCACTCTTTGGAGCGCGGCGGCGGCCACCTCATCTTTCCCTTGTGCCGAGAAGATCGCGTAAACCTGAAAAGGATCCCGGGATTCTGACGCGCGTGCGTATGCTTTAAGATATTCGTCCGGCCTGCGATAGGCTCCTTGGAAAAAAACATTCTCCTGCGGAAGACCGGGCATCTTATTGGTTTCGCATGCGATCGAAAATCGGGTCGTTATCATTTTTCTTCTCCCCAAATAAATCCGTGCAATTCAGGAATCTGCTTTTCCCAATCCAATATCATCTTCCATGGTGAGGGTTGAGTGGTAAACATACCATCTGCCGGCACACGGTATTGCCGAATATCGCTCACAATTCCGACCCCGGTTATTCCGACGCGCATCAGATCGTCAGCCTTCATGTTCGTTTCGAACATGCCCGCCATATCTTCTAAAATTGCCAACTGGCCGATTGAATCCATCGCGGATACTTTGCCCATCAAGGAAGTGGCAATGGTTCTTTGTCTGCCGGTTCGGACAAAGTCGGAATCCAAATAGCGGATACGAGCCCAGCCGATTGCCTGAGGACCCGACAGCAACTGGTTTCCTTCGTGTGTCAGATAAGGAACGTTGGTTCCGAACAACTCGTTGTGTTCTTTAATGGTGATGTTTGCATACTTAACCTCACCACTTTTAACATTGATTTCAACGCCGCCGACTATATCGATTATCTTGGACGAGCTGTGAAAATCGAGCATCACAAACCTGCTGATATCAAGTCCGAAATTATCGTTTATCGTATTAATTAAAAGGCCTACACCCCCGTAAGCATAAGCGTGCCCGAGCTTATCCGGCTCGCTTCTTCCGTCAATATGGACCGAACAGTCTCTCATCAGGGAAGTAATTCTAATCGCTTTGCTCCTTTGATCCAAAGATACGACCATAATCGCATCTGCTCGACAAACAATATCATGCGATCCTCTGGAATCGATGCCGAAAACAAGAATGTTTTCAACATTCTTATCCTTTTGGCGAACCTTCTTGATCGGAAAATCGGGATCAACATATACACGTGTATGGCCGCCTTCGATCCATGCGGACTGAGTATTCCCCTCCAGATTGATTGCGTCCAGATTCTCGATGTCGACCGGCTCATATTTCTCCGGATTCACAAACGGAGTAATTACATACTGTACGCTTCCAACGATCTGATACATATAGATGACGACACCCGTACCGAAACCCAGTATTGCAGACAGCAGGAACACAAGAGACTTCAAAAGGAGTCTCCGTTTCTTTTTAACGGGTGATTTCCGACCATATCCGTCCGCATGTCGATTCAATCCGTTCCCGGAATTTGTGACCCGTCGGATAACAGTCGAATCCGCGGAGTATCTGGAGTTATTCAAGAGCATTACCTCATCAAATTTGAAGATTCGACGTTATGATAGCCGATTTTTCAAGAAATAACAATCAATACGATCACAAGGATTTGTGGTTTGTTTTGCCCGAACGTGTGATAGAATGACCAATATAATCACAAAAAACCCGCAAACGAGGTGAAATATGACTTCCATCAACCCTTCTTCCCGCCTGTCGAAAATTCGTTTCATAACAATGTTCATCGCGATGTGTATTGTGATTGGTCCGGTTTCCGCATGCTCCGGAAAATCCGCTGAAACAACTCCCTTTGTTCCCGCGACGACCGTACCGGTCACCACCGCTACACCGACCGAGACAGTTATTCCGGTTACCGAACCAATTGAAACCGAGCCTGCCGCAACCACTTCTTCATCAACCGGATTTCTATTAAATCCGTTTACCGGGATCGCGGATATGGATCCGGAGAACGCCGGTATGCGGTCCGTTGCTATTGTTGTTAATAATCACATTGCCTCCATTCCTCAACGTGGTCTTCACAAGGCTGATGTTATTTACGAGTACGAGACGGAAGGCGGGCAGACGCGTCTGTTGGCCTTATTCGCTGATGTGTCTTCTGTGCCGGAAATCGGTTCGATTCGAAGTGCCCGCGTTGTTTCTTCTCATCTGGCCGCGGGGACCAATTCCCTGTTTATTCATTTCGGATCGAACGCTCGCGTTCCCAGCGAACTCAAGCAGTACGGCATTCAAGATATTGACGGAAATGCAATGTGTGCAAGTTCCGGCCATTCCGTAAAGGGAGACATCACACTGCCTTCCAATCTTTTTTTCTACCGCGATGATAACTGGAAAAGCAAAAGAGCGATAGAGCATACTGCCGTTACCAACGGAAAACTTCTTTTGGGTGCCATTGAATACAAAGGATTTGATATGAATGGCGAAACGCCGGTTCTTTTCCATTTTGTCGAATCTCCATCTCCCTCACTGGCGAACGGCCAGACATGTACGGATCTGAATATTTTCTTTTCGCTGACCAATAAGGATTCGAATTTTATTTACGACAAAGAGATCGCAATGTACGGGAAATATCAATACAACGGGAAAGCTCAGATTGATGAGCTGACTCAGGAAATGATTTATGTCAAGAATGTCTTTGTTTTATTCGCCCGAATCGAGCCGCACGGTGATTCCACGATCGACGCGTATTTGAACGAAGGCGGAGCCGGGTTTTATGTATCCGAAGGCAAATTGATCGAAATCACCTGGAAAAAAGATACACCGAACAACCTGATCGAAGTTTTCGACAAAGAAGGAAATCCGGTCGAAGTCAATGTCGGGAAAAGCTATATCAATATCGTCCGAAGATCAAGGTCGACTCAAACTACATGGGAATAATCTTTGCAATCATCAAATACAGAATATAGACACTAAAGATCGGAGCACTCCGATCTTTTTTTGTTAATAAGCATCAACGCGACGATAATTCTCAAAAATACGAGGACAAACACTCCGCCGAGGATATCGATTAACACATCGGTTATACGTGCTTTTCTGCCCAAAACGAATATTTGATGGTACTCGTCGAGCACCGCGTATAAGACCGTAATCCAAATCGACAGCATCGCGTTGGTCTGAAACGATGATTTCATCTCCGATACGGGTATTTCAACCAACGGGTTGTTCTCAGACACACGTGAAGTTGCCGCGAACGCAAAAAAAGCAAGCGAGGTTAACAATGCGTACTCAAAAAAGTGAGCGGCTTTTCGAATAAATAAAACTGATACTTCCAATCCGAAATTCTGATCCAGAAAGCGGATCATTACATCACTTCTGCTGGAAGATGCAAAACCTGTTTCGGAAGACAGTGCAAAGATGACCCACATCCAAGCGAGAACCATCGCCCAGAGCACAATGGAAAGGAGCAGATAAAGCCAGCGAATTCCTTTTTTCTTCTGCTTTGTTTCTTCCAAGGTGAACTCCTTAATGAATAAAGATGTATATTGTCATTATATCATGATTTATTCTGTTGTTTGGTTTGAGCGCTTGATTGTACCCGCGATTTCTCTTTGGGCATCCTTCTGTGCGATGCTGTCGCGTTTGTCATATTTGGCTTTCCCCTTTGCCAATGCTATTTCCAGTTTCACCTTGCCGTTACGAAAATAACACCGGGTCGGAACAATCGTTAATCCGTCCTGCTTAACTTTGGAATAAAGCTTGATGATCTCCTGTTTATGCATCAACAGTTTACGTATGCGCATCGGGTCTCTGTTGAAACGATTACCGGCTTCATACGGACTGATATGTACACCAACGATAAACATTTCGTTATCCTTGACCTGAACATAACTGTCTTTCAGGTTGATTTTACCCGAACGGATCGATTTCACTTCGGTTCCGGATAAAGAAATGCCCGCTTCATACCGATCCAGTATGAAATAATCATGAAAAGCCTTTCGATTATCCGCTATATTCTTCTCAGACATCTGCCCTTTTTCTCCTGATTATTGCCGCAAAGACGGCTGTGCGTTCAATGATAAATCATCACGAACTCCCTTACAATAGTATAAATATCCGGCAGCCGCAACCATGGCTGCATTATCGGTGCACAGCTCAATCGGCGGATAATACAGTTTGATTTGATTCTGCTCACATGCCCTGATCATGGCCTTTCGAAGCACGGAATTTGCGGAGACCCCTCCTGCCAAGCACAAACGGCGGCAATTCAGGTTCAAGCATGCTTTAATCGAATTTTCGACAAGAACCTCGGAAATCGTTCTGAGATAACTTGCCGAAAAATCACTCACATTGATCTCCTTATTTGCCATAGTCGCCTGATTGATGATATTCAGTGCGGCGGTTTTTAATCCGCTGAAAGAAAAGTCAAACGATTCCGGAAAAAAAGTGCGCGGGAAGGAATAGGCGGAAGAGTCGCCGTCTTTCCCCGCGGCATCCATCTTGGGGCCGCCCGGATATCCGAGACCGATTACTCTGGCAATTTTGTCGATCGCCTCACCTGCGGCATCATCCCGGGTACGGCCGATCACTTCTTTATGACGATCGTCCTGTACGTATACAATTTCTGTGTGTCCTCCCGAAACAATCAAAGCGACATAGGGCTCCGTGAAATCATCATGCACCAGATAATTCGCGGCGACATGAGAATCTATATGTCCGACACCGATCAAAGGTTTCCCGGAAACCTCCGACAAGCCTTTAGCGGAGGATATTCCCACAAGAAGCGCTCCGACTAACCCCGGACCCTTTGTCACGCAAATCGCGTCGATATCGGAAAGGCTCTTACCTGAGACTTCCAACGCCTCGCGAACGCACGGGATAATGGTTTCGACATGCATTCTTGAAGCCAGTTCGGGGACCACGCCTCCGAATGTACTGTGAAAACCGGCTTGTGATGAAATGACAGACGAAAGAACATGGGTCCCGTCGGACACAACGGCGCACGCGGTCTCGTCACATGAGGATTCAATTCCCAGGGTGATGATTTTCATTTCTTCCTCCGGGCAAGATAACCTGCCCTAATCGTTATTGGTAATGAGTGGTTAAAAAATCCGTTATCACTTCTCGGTATCGTTCCGACGCGATGGAATATGCCTCAACGTATCCCGCACCGGTAAATTTCCCAATTGTCGTCGTGCTCGGATGGAGCCTTTCCCGCTCAGAAACTATTTGATCAATAAGCGATGTTTTGACAAAAACATCACGATCACCGTAAAGGATACATACAGGCACGGATGTCCTCGCGATTTCGGAAGCCAGGTTCAGATTGTCACCTTCGCCGGCTGATATTCGTATCGCATACGGTATCGAAAACTGAGTAATAAAGCCTAGAGCAAATTCGGTCTTGGCAATCGGACGGATATAATCGTCGGACATTTTAGCCGGGGAATCGAGAATTAATCCGGCTATATAGCTTCCGTCAAACGGTAAGTTCTTAATGGATTCACTGACATTTTGATACGGTTCATCGCTTTGTGGAAGCTTATTCATTGCGATCAACGCTGACGAACAACCGGAACCGATTCCGTAAAGAATCACGTTTGTCGTTACCGAAATTTTACGGACGTGATCAATCGCTCCGATTACGTCCTTCCATTCCATGTAACCATAACCGGTGGTTATCCCCTCCGATTCCCCGCTGTTTCTCTGGTCGAAAAGAAAAACATTGAATCCTTGCCCGAGAAAATCACGTACCAAATCGACGGTCTCCACTCTGAACGGCATGCGGTTTGAACCTGTGCCGTGAACAAGGATAACGGTACTTTTGGGGTCTTGTGCCTTAAAAAACCACCCGGAAAGATTAGTCTGTTTATCAAAGGATTTGAAACTCGTCGGAGAGTATGGCGGCAGAATATTCGACGGGATATTTGCGATTTCGGTCTTTTCTGCCTTCATCAGAGTATTCGCACTGGCTGCAGTAATCATTATGAACGCAATCAACGCAACAGCAATCACGCTCAAAACCTGAGCGAGCCTCACAACCAGCTTCTGAACCGGAATTCTTGCACCCGGCCGCTTCGTTAAACCCTGTGACATATTCGCCTTTCGAGGCTAAAGCATCCTCTTTTTTCTCAAGATATAAACGGCAATGAAAGCTCCCACACAGCCCAGCGCAAGCACAATAAAGAATGGTCCGGAATTAGTCGAAAAATCGTCCGACCAAGGCATCGGCACATTCTGCCCGAAAAAGCTGGAAATAACGGTCGGAACGGATAGAGCAATCGTCGCCGCTGCCAGTATTTTCATGATCAGGTTCATGTTGTTGTTAATGATCGAGGCGTAAGCATCCATCGTGCCGTTCACGATTGATGCGTAGATATCCGCCATCTCACGAGCCTGCTTATACTCGATGATAACATCCTCCAAAAGATCTTCATCATCTTCGTACTGCTTGACGACACGGCCCCGCATCAATTTTTCAAGAACCGCCTCGTTAGACTTCAGGGATGTAGAGAAATAGACCAATGATTTCCCGAGCTCCATCATCTTGTAGAGATCGGTGTTGCTGATCGATTTGGCCAATGCGCGCTCGGAAGACTCCAACGATTTGTCCATGTATCTTAAGAGCTTTAAATAATCCTTGGCAACCGCCAACAAAATCTGAATAGCAAAACGGGTCCTGTAGTTCACGATGAAATCACGAACTCGATTTTCAATGAAAGTATCCAAAATACTTGTTTGGCGCAGTGATACGGTCAGGAGGTGCCGCCGGGTAATAATAATGCCTAACGGTCCCGTCTCATATCTTACATTTGCTTCATCCTTGCGCGTACAGGGAATGTCGATAATGATCAGGACATCTCCGGTATCCTCATCAAGGTCGATTCTCGGTCTTTCTTCTTCATCCAATGGATACCGAAGAAATTCCGGGGGGATTTGAATGGTATCTTCCACCAGTTTTATTTCCTCTTCGGTGGGAGCAACCATATTGATCCAGCAATCATCTCGGATTTCATCAATGCGTTCAAGGTGATTCACCATCTTTTCTTTGCCGGATACGGTCTGCTTGGTATGAAAAAACTCGATCATTTTGCTCCCTCCTTTCGAAAATAATCAACACATGAATAATGCGCAAAAAATCGATGCAAGTAAATGAACATGCTTGCATCGTATATCTCTTCTATTCTACCACCGGCAACGCGAGGAATAAAGACCCGAAAGCGCAAAAAGGATCGCATTACTGTCCGGTAGAACCGAATCCGCCTTCTCTGTTCACACCGATCCCGTCCAGCGAATCGACCGGACAAAAGTTCACTCTTTCCGTCTTCGCGCATACCATCTGCGCGATTCGGTCACCTTTGCGAATCAAATAAGGTCCCTTCGGATTGCCCTTCGAAGAAGTATCATACAGGATATCTTCGTGGTATTCCTGTTCGGGACTGGCATTATGCACGATCACGCGTATCTCATCCCGAAAGCCCGAATCAATCGTACCGGGGCTATTGGGTATTCGTAGCATCGTGTGAAGGGAAAGCCCGCTTCTCGGACGAATTTGTAGTTCATAACCCTCAGGTATCGCTACGGATATCCCGGTAGGCACCGCAACCGTTAAGCCGGGTTTGATCACGACATCCTCGGATGCGTAGACATCCATCCCCGCATCGTTGTCGTGTGCATAGGCAGGCATCCGAGCCTCGTCACTCAGCAATTTAATGAAAATTTTCTGCGACATATTGTTCTCCAATCTCTTGGGTTTTCTTAATTTCGATAACGGGTAATTATTTCTGCGATCCGCTCCGTTGATTCATCCGAAACTCTTATTGTTTGAATCATATCAATTTTCATCGTTTTCAACAAATTTATAAATGAATCACTGCGTTCGTGTTTCCTCGGCCCGAAAAGTTCCGACACGCAAAACTCCGGGTGATATAGAAGAAACGTCCTCAGTGGATTGTCGCGAAAAGAGCCGACGATCGAAAATGGATAACGGGCGCATGTGTGACAGTCGGGTTTATTTTGGCCCAGCGGACAAAACATGGATTGCGTCCATTCGACCGGACCGTAGCGGCAGACAAATAATGGGATTCCGTTGATAAAGGAGCGTGACTTTGAAATGACGGAAACAGCTTTTTCATCCGATAATTCTTCGGAAAGGAAAAAACCCGCCGGCCGGTCTTTTACGATTTCCCGCAGAGATTCAGAGTTGAAAATATTCGCCTGGTGAGAAAGGACATACCGGAAATCGCCATTGTACCTTCCGGAACCGATCACCGCACGAAATGATCCTTGAAACCTTTGTCGAAACGCCGACACGACAGTGCCGATCCATGCGGACTGTGAATCACCGTATGCCCCGGGAATTCTTATGAAGATACCCGCATCCGGATTATTGCGGATCATCTCCCCGATTCTGTTGACAGCACTTTCTTCAGCGACATCGTAAACAGAGAAAATATACAATTCGGAAGCGTCATAAAGAGCCCCCCGACTCATTTTCAGACTGATGTATTCAATCGCGGTTAAACATCGCGCCATGCCGCCGGGGAATTCATGAAGATCCATACTCCCCGCTTGTCCCGTTGCAGCATCCGCAGAGGAAACGGCTGACCTGCGATTGCTAAGCAAATCCTCAACAACGGCTGATTCCAGGGAAGACAAAATATCTCTTCTCAGCCGGTTAATAAAAGAAACCGGTACGCGAAGCGACAAACCTTCGCCGATATAGACGTTTTCTAATCGAAAAGGAGTATTTGCGCTACGTGAAAACTGTTCCGAAATGCGGCCTTCAGAGATCGGAGGTCCCGAATAATCCGCCGGTAAGACATAATCTGTGTTCACCGAATACGATCGATCGAAAAGGTCCCTGATTTCGGCGGTCACACGTACTGTGTCGTCTTCATGACCGGGCTTTTGCTCCAGTCTGATGTCGACCGACGTTCTGCTTTCAATGTTATCTGTTCCCGGAAGATTGTCGAAAAAAGCCTTGCGAGCAAGAAAAACATCCATACCCGGCTTAAGACGAGTAAGCGAATCCGGATGAAGTCCTTTGAGGAAAATCGATTGATTCTCATAACGCAGTTTACCGATCGGGAAACTTGCCGCTTCTTGATTTGCTTGTCGAACGGAAACAACGTCTCCGGGCGCCAGGTCGATCGAATCATTTGTCGACAATTCCAGTGTACCTGTCATCGGTGCTAAATCGCGAACTTCTCCGATCCGGATTCCAAATTTACCGGCGTATTCGCCGGCCGCGAGATCCGACCGTCTGTCCGAGATATACCCGCAAGTGAACTTTCCGCCGCGGTTAAATGCCAAAAGCAAATCATCATTCAGGCGCTTCGATTCTTCCTGCGAAATCGTTTTTCCTGCGAACGAAGCATCTATAATAAACCGATATGCACGAACAACGGTTCTGACATAATCCGGATCCCGCATTCTTCCCTCAATCTTGAAACAGTGGACCCCGATACGGATCAATTCGTCCAGTAATGGCATTGCCGATTGATCACGGAGAGAGAATAATCGCCCTTTTCGCAGTGTGCCTCCCTCAGATGAAAAGATCTCATACTCTTCTCTGCACGGTTGCGCACATTGCCCGCGATTACCGCTGCGCTCTCCCGATCCGTTCATTGCGCTGAAAAGACAAAGACCGGAATGAGATACGCACAAGGCACCGTGAATAAAGACCTCGCTCTCAATGTTGTTTTGTTTTCCTTCATTGACACGTGTCTCGATCTGGTCAAGAGAAAGCTCCCGGGGAAGAATGATTCTCGATATTCCCAGTTCATTCGCACGATGATAATCATTTATGCGGAAAAGGTTCATTTGTGTGCTTGCATGCATCGGGAGATCCGGCAGGCTTTTCCGAATCCTTGAAATAAGACCGGGATCTTGTACGATGACCGCCTGAATTCCGATTTGATAAGCGGAAATAACCAACTCCGTCGCGAAGGATAACTCATCATCCGAAAGAAGCGTGTTCAGAGCCAAATAAACTCGAACTCCTCGCGGGTAACAATACCGGATCGCATCTTCTAACTCATGCAGGGTTAGATTCTGTGCCCTTGCCCTGGCATTCCATTCTCTGACTCCGACATATACGGCGTTCGCACCCGCTTCAACCGCGGCATACACTGATCGAAGTTCTCCCGCCGGTGCCAATAACTCAGGAGTCGTCATCCTGTTCCTCCGTTTCAAATACGAACAGGAGTTCTTCGAGAGGGAGCTTAGCCTCATCCACGGATACGTCGTTTGTTTGCTCCTCGTTATCTCGTGCTCTGGCCATATCTCTGAGCCTTAACACTTCCTTCTTCAGTTCCCAGTTGATTTCCCTTTGCTTAAGATAATCATCTTTGCAAACATCCATGCGTTCCGTAATTTCCTCTGCGTGAGCGCTGAGTTCCAAGCGATTCTTCTCTGATCGATTCAGTTGATCAACCGCATTCAGCAAAGCAAGTATCAGGACGTTTGTCATGGCCATACCGGGGTTGTTTTCGCGAATCGACTCGACAATGCGATCCGCTTTCTCTGCTACCGCGCGGATATAGGCTTCGCCATCATGGTCCGGAGCCGAGATCATGTGCTGCATACCACCGATGTGAACAATCACTTTGGTTTGCTTGGAAGGTTCGTTCGGAATGGAGCTCACTGGCTCCTCCGCTTTATATCTTTGTGTATACTCGACGATTTCAGCAGGGCTTTGGTCATCCTGCTTCTTGACGGCAGGCTTAACGATACCCGGCCAATTCGAGTACTTCTTAAATAGATTTTCCGAGTTGCTGTGATACTCCATAACATCACCCCATATCAACGGCTCAGTGATTTCATTGTATCAGATGTCGGTCCGAAGCAACTCGAAAAGCTCCGCAAAATCGGAAGCTGTGAGCGTCTCGGCCCTTACGGTAATGTGAAATCCGCGGTTTTCCAGAAAAGCTTTTGTTTTTTCCGAATTCATAACCCGATCCGGATTGGAATTCATAACGTTCAGCAAAGTTTTTCGCCTAAGGCTCATCGCCTCTCTTACGAAATTGACATATCCCGGTACGAGAGCCCTTTGTCCTTCATTTCCGGAAAATCGAACCACCGTTGAATTCGTATGCGGAGAAGGATAAAAGCAATTCGACGGTACGTTAAACAATTTCTCTTTTTTTCCGTATGCGGAAGTGATAACGGAAAGAGCTCCGTAGGATTTGGTTGACGGAGAGGCAAAAATGCGGTCACACGCGTCTTCTTCCACCATAAACACCATGGTGTCCGCATCCGGGTAATCTTCAATCAGTTTATATATGATTGGCGTCATCTGGTTGTACGGCAGGTTGGAAATCACCGTACCCGGCATACCGATGTTTTCGATAACGGTCGAGGGCTGAACATCCAGAAAGTCCCGGTTCAATATTCTACAGATTTCATTGTCCGAGAATCGGTCATTTAAATAGCCGGCAAGAACAGGATCAATTTCAATCGCAAGAGTCTGAGCCGCTGTTTGAACAAGCTTATCGGTCACTGCTCCGATACCCGGACCGATTTCAAGCACCGATGAACCCGGAGAAATTCGAGCTGCCTCCACAATTTGCTTAACAACCGATTCGTCGCACAAAAAGTTCTGTCCCCATCTTTTTCGGGCAGAAATACCTAAACCGGACAAAATATCCAGAGCTTCTTTGTGCGTCATCCGATAAAATACCTGACCCCGGACTCGAATAATCGTTGATCCTTATTACCGGGAATGTTTTTGCCGACATGTTTTCCGTACCGTTCGTTATGACTCATTTTCCCGTATATCCTTCCGTTCAAAGCCAGAATACCTTCTATAGAGCATGCTGAACCGTTCGGATTGAAGTCAGTTTCCATTGTCGGATTTCCAAGGTCGTCCACGTAGACCGTGGCTACGGAGCCTGATCTGAACAACTGCTCAAGCGTTGCTTCCGGCGCAACAAATCTTCCCTCCCCGTGAGAAACCGGTACGGAAAATATATCACCCTCCCGACACATCTCCAGCCATGGAGAACGAGTCGAAACGACACGCGTTGAGACATAAACGGATTGATGTCGTCCGATATGGTTGAATGTCAGGGTTGGGCTGTCCGGACCGGATTCCGTGATTTGGCCGTGAGGCAGAAGCCCTACCTTAACCAACGCCTGAAAGCCGTTACATATACCGAGCATAAGGCCGTCCCTCTGAGTCAGAAGCTTGCGAACGGCTTCGGAAACATTCGGATTAAAAAGTGCCGCAACAATAAACTTTGCGGAGCCTTCCGGTTCGTCACCTCCCGAAAAACCGCCGGGTAACATGACCATCTGGGCTTGATTGATTCGATCCTTCATCGCCGATAATGACTCGACAATATCTGATGCATTACGGTTTCTGATCACCATGACATCCGCATGAGCACCGGCAATTTCGAACGCTCTTGCCGCATCGTATTCGGTATTCGTGCCGGGGAAAACGGGAATGAACACGGTTGGCTTAACGGTTTTGAGAATACTTGGAGCTTTGTATTCCTCGTTCGCGGAAATGGAACCGTACGGACAAAGCGATTTCTCGACTTTTCGTGTCGGAAATATCGGCTCCAATTTACCCTCGTATGCTTCCTTTGCTTCATCCAAAGATACAATGACATCTCTCCATGCTATCATCCCGGATTCATTCGTTTTTCCGAGGTACCGCCCGCCGACGGACTCGATCTTCTCAACCGCATTACCGTCGCGAACCGATAGAATGACACATCCGAGTGTCTTGGAAAACAGCGATTCCACACTCCATGAGTCGTCAAAGGTGAATCCGACTTTGTTACCGAAACACATCTGAGCAACTCTTGTGGCGATACCCGAAGAACGTACAACTGCGGCGGTAATAATTTGACCTCTTTCCTGCATTTGCCCGATTGCCTTAAACACACGAATGACATGATCCTTCTTATATGTGGCTTTATCGGACCGGGCAAGTCGGATTACGTATAATTTCTCGCCGGGTACCGAAAGAACCGCAGATACGGCTTTACCGGCAGCCATTGTCGCGACCGCAAAAGATACCAGTGTCGGGGGAACATGGATATCACGAAAACTTCCCGACATACTGTCCTTCCCTCCGATCGAAGGAGTGCCGTAATCCAGTTGCGCCCTAAAAGCTCCGAGAAGAGCCGCAGTCGGTTTTCCCCAGGACTCTCGTGTCGTCAATCGCTCAAAATACTCTTGAAATGTTAGTCGGGCTGTGAAAGGATCCGCGCCGATGACCGCAAGTTTTAACAGGGAATCGACAACCGCGTGATATGACCCGTGGTATGGGCTCCATTCCGAAAAATACGGGTCAAAACCGTACGTCATAACGGAAGCAGTATTCGTTTCGCCGTCCGAAACGGGAATTTTACATATCATCCCCTCTTCGGGCGAAGATTGATATTTACCGCCATACGGCATGAAAACCGTAGCGGCGCCGATCGTCGAATCAAAACGCTGAACCAGTCCCTTTTGTGAACATGCGTTAACGGACGAAAGCGTGTTCACGAGTGAGGAATGGAAATCATCGTTATTTACCGATATTCCCGGCGAATCCGGGTACACCGAACTCATATCCGGGGGAACAACGGTAACCGATGAATAAGCGGGTGCCCCGTGTGTGTCGATAAACGATCGCGGAAGATCAACAATCACCTTATTTCGCCACCGCATCACCATATGCGGTTTCTCCGTGACAGAGGCAACCACTGTCGCTTCGAGGTTCTCCGCCGCGGCTTCCACAAAAAACCGTTCAAGATCAGACCTCTTAATGACAACAGCCATCCGCTCCTGCGACTCTGAAATCGCAAGTTCAGTACCGTCCAGCCCTTCGTATTTCTTGGGCACAAAGTCGAGGTTAATGTCGATTCCGTCTGCGAGCTCTCCGATCGCAACCGAGACTCCGCCGGCACCGAAATCGTTGCATCGGATAATCATTCGCGAAACCTCAGGTTTCCGGAACAGGCGCTGAATTTTTCTTTCCGTGGGGGGATTACCCTTTTGAACCTCGGCACCGCAACGAATAACCGAAGTCTCATCATGAGCTTTTGACGAACCGGTTGCGCCGCCGATTCCGTCACGTCCGGTTCTTCCTCCGATCAATACAACAATGTCGCCATCTTCCGGCTTTTCGCGCACGACATGGGACAACGGCGCCGCGCCGATCACCGCGCCGATCTCCATCCTCTTGGCAACATATCCGGGGTGGTATAACTCCTCGACCAAACCGGTCGCCAGGCCGATCTGATTACCGTATGAACTGTAGCCCGCCGCAGCGGTTCGAACAAGCTTCTTCTGAGACAGTTTGCCGGGCAGAGTATCGGAAACGGGAACTGTCGGATCGCCGGCCCCGGTCACTCTCATGGCTTGATAAACATAAGATCGCCCGGAAAGCGGATCACGAATCGCGCCGCCCAGACAAGTTGCGGCACCTCCGAACGGCTCGATTTCGGTCGGGTGGTTGTGTGTCTCGTTTTTAAACATCAGAAGATAGTCCTCGTTTAGTCCGTCAACGTCAACCTTGATTTTTATCGAGCAGGCATT
>LSQX01032827.1_pt1 | contig 71517 bp, 68 predicted proteins | sample 654561 | NCBI WGS metagenome assembly LSQX01 (sample SAMN04489861, study PRJNA283612) | anaerobic digester metagenome | isolation source: 4 biogas reactors fed with cattle manure at either 37C or 55C with and... | place: Denmark: Kongens Lyngby | collected 2014
GGCGGGTGTTGAAAAGCCCGACACTTCCGAGAGCCTGTTCGGCATTTCGGCGCAGGATATTTCGCCGGAAATCGCGCGCCGGCTGGGCATTGCGCAAAGCGGCGTCATCGTCACCGACGTTGAAGCAGGCAGCCCGGCAAGTGAGGTCGGCATTCAGCCGCAGGATGTCATCGTGCGGGTCAACCGGGTCACCATTTCATCCGTTAAGGATTTTGACCGGGAAATGACCAAAGCGGCGGAGAAAAAGAGTGTCAGCTTACTGATCAAGCGGGGAAAATCCAGTTTCTTTGTCACGCTCCGCAGCGAATAGCGCAACGAAAGTTTAACAAATTCCGAGGCAGGCTTTCGGGCCTGCCTTTTCTTGTCACTTTGCAGCTCCCCATTCGGAATCTGACCATGAAGCTCAATGACTACACAGGCGTGATCCACTTTCATTCATCACTGTCCTTTGACGGTCACGCTCCCATGAAAGACATCGTGCGGGCCGCCGAAGAAAACGGCATTGATTTTTTGATGCTGACGGATCATGACCACCTGCAGGCCAGAGATGAGGGATGGGAAGGGTGGCAGGGAAAGGTGCTGGTCATCGTCGGCGAAGAAATAGCGCCGCGCTTCAATCATTACCTTGCCTTCAATATTAAAGAGCCGGTTGTCTGTCATGATGACCACGCGGGAAGCAATCCGCAGAAATATATGGACGAGGTTCACCGCCAGGGAGGCATCGGCTTTATCGCTCACCCCGATCATGAGGGGACAAAAATGTTTCACGTGAAACAATACAGCTGGAACGACTGGAGCGTGAGCGGTTATACGGGAATCGGCATCTGGGACTTTATGACCGACTGGCAGAGCTCCCTGACAGGATATTTCCGCGCCTTTTTATCCTTTTTCTTTCCCGCCTATTTCCTTAAAGGCCCCCGTACAGTGACGCTGGAAAGATGGGACAGGCTCAATCAAACCGCCAAAGTCGTCGGTATCGGAGAGCTGGATAACCACGCCAGCACAAAAAAAATCGGCTGCTTTAATTTTGTCGCTTTTTCTTTTGACCGGGCTTTCCGCTTTGTCTGCACACACATTCTGACACAAGAACCCTTCTGCGGAAACAACGCCCAAGATATTCGTCTGGTCTATGACTCCCTGTCACACGGCCGCTGCTATTTTTCACTGGAATATTTTCATCAAGCGAGAGGCTTCCAGTTTTTCATCGAACATAACGGCAGGGATTTTTACATGGGAGATGCATTGAAACTTTCCGGCGGCGCCCGTCTACATGTGTCCTGCCCTGAAAAAGCGGATATCCGGATCATCCACAACGGGTCCGTCCGCCATCGGGCACGCGGCCGCAGCGTGAGCATAGCTGTTGACGAGTCGGGTGTTTACCGCACGGAAGTTTATCTCAAAACGGCCGGCAGGCTGCGCCCCTGGATTTTCTCCAATCCGATTTTTGTAAACTGACTTCCCTGCACAGCGCAGTTCCGGGTGCGCGCAGTTTTACAGACCGCCTCAGCTTTCCGGACTTTTCACTAATTTTTCGATTCTTCAATCCATTGTGCATACCGGTACATTTTGGCCAGTGCCCGGACTGCCCGTTCGGGACTGGCAAAGACAATACCCTTGTACTTGTGCCCCTCAATTTCAATTACCGTGCGCGTGGTTTCGTCCGTGAGCAGATATACGCCGATCACGGGTTTGTGGTACCTGCCCATGAGGTTTACCGTTTTTGCCACCAGCTCCCTTTCGTAGATTTTTAAAATCTCCAGAGAGTCTTCTTTGAATTTAAGGTCATAGGCCGCATCCACAGCGATGGTCGAGTCCAGTACACCTTCTATCATAACCTTCCGGCCGATGATGCCCATATGAATGATCGCGTCGCATTCCTCCCATTGCAGCAGTTCTTCGGCAATAGCCATATGAATGTCCGTGTTCATTTCCGCGACCAGGTCAACCGGATTGGCATGGCTCCAAAACGGCGGCAGCCAGTTATTGATTTTCTCGATAATTCTTTGCGACAAAGGCTGGACGATGAGCCCGTTTTCATTACACAGGTCGGAGGCGACCACGCCCCAGCCGCCGCCGAGGGTGAGAATTGCCACGCGGTTGCCCCGCGGCAGAGGCAAAGAGGCAAAAGCGGCCGACAGGTCGAGCAGGTCCATCGGCTGATCGGCGCGCACAATACCCGCCTGAGTGCAGGCAGCTTCAAATACTTTGATATTTGAAGCCATCGCGCCTGTGTGGCTCGCGGCGGCTGCTGCTCCCGCCTCCGTGCGGCCTCCTTTGAGGACAATGACCGGCTTTTTCATGCCGACACGTCTGGCCGCCTCGTAAAAGCGTCTGCCGTTTTTAACACTTTCAAGATACAGGACCACCGTTTTCGTCAGCTCGTCAACCTCGAAACCCTCCAAACAGTCTTCTATGGTAATCATCGCCTCATTTCCCGAGCCGGCAAAGGCCCGGATACCGATTCCCTCCTGTTCGGCAAACGCCAGCAACTGCGTCCCCAGGTTTCCCGACTGAGCAACAAGAGAAGTACCGCCGGGCTTCGGGCGCACATGCGTGCCGGTGCAGTAAAGAGAAGCATAGGGGTTGCAGATCCCCATCGTGTTGGGACCGAGTATCAGGATGCCGGCCTCGCGCGCCTTATCGACCAGGTCATTTTCCAGCTTTTTCCCCTCCGGCCCTGTTTCACTGAAACCGGAGGATATCAAAAGGACATTTTTAACACGCTTTTGGCTCAACTCATCAATAAGGGGAATAACCCTTTCCGCAGGAATGGTGATTACGGCCAGATCAACCGGCTCATCAATTTCGGTTATACGACGGTAAACTTTCCGTCCGGCAATCTCTCCGCCCCGGGGATTGACCAGATAGACTTTTCCTGTATATTTTCCGGCAATTACGTTGCTGAACATGAGTTGCCCCCATTTGCTGAGCTCCGCGGAGGCGCCGATAAAAGCAATTGATCGCGGGTAAATCAAATCACCTATATCGCTGGGATTTACCGGATGCAGAGCTTCCTGCTGCATTTTTCTGTCCCCTAAAATTATTAGCGCGTCCACCGCCGTGACCGTGCCGTCGGGCGATACCAGCAGGGGATTGATATCGATTTCCCTGACCTGCGGGATACTCATTGCTATTTCGGAAAGCCCTGTCAGCACTTTTACCAGCGCGTCGATATCCGGTGAGCTTTCACCGCGGAAAGCATCGAGCAGCTTCGTCCCCTGAATCTCATATATCATTGATATTGCTTGGCTTTTATCAACAGGGGCCAGGCGGAAAACGACATCGCGCAGAGCTTCGGTGAATATCCCGCCCAGGCCGAACATGACCACCGGCCCGAACTGCACGTCAAAAAACAAACCGGCCACAAACTCTCTTTTTCCCTTGAGCATCGGCTGGAGCAAAAAACCCTCCAGGTCATTTCCCGCCCGCTCTTTAATCATCAGCGCCGTCTCAATAAGCTCTTCTTCGTTTTTGATGTCGAGGGCCACCAGCCCCCGCTCTGTTTTGTGCATCAGCCTGCTGCCGAGGCCTTTTAAAACCGCCGGGTATGTGCAAGCGGCCTTCACGTCTTTTAACTCATCGATACTCTGAAAGACCTGCTCCTCGACTACCGGAATGCCGAAGTCTTTGAGCACCTGCTTGGCCTGTGCCTCCGTGAGGGCCGTGCGCCCTTCCATGACGGTCTTTTCAATAATTTCCGTGTATTTCATTTCCCTCTCCTGTTGATCATCTTCAGCCTGTCTTTATATTTAAGCGGTCGTCTGTCCCCGGCCGCAGCTGCAAGGCATTTTGCCTTCACATGAAAATCGTCGGGTCTATTTCTGGCAATCAGGGCAGCAATAAGTACCGCGGCCGGCTTGCTTCACGCGTACAATAACACCTGCGCAGCGCAAACACTTTTTCCCCGCCCGACCATATACCTTGAGTTCGTTCTGGTTTTCACCCGGCCTGCCGTATAAATCACGCCAGTCGGAAATAGACGTCCCTCTGTTTTGTATTCCTTTTTTCAAAATACGGCGCGCGTGGCGCAAAACCGTCTTCCACTGTTCGGGAGTAAGGCTGTCCGCCCTTTTTTCCGGAGCGATGCCGGCTGCGTGCAGAATCTCGCATGCGTAAATGTTTCCAATTCCCGCAAAAGCACGTGCATCCATGAGTAATGTCTTGACACTCACTTTCCGCCTGGCATGACGCTCCATGAATTGCCTGAGACTGAAACTCTCCATCAGGTCATTGTCAGAGGTGATAACGGTCTCGGGCAAAACCTTTACCGTCGCAAAACGGCGCGGGTCAATCAGGTCAATATTCCTGCCGTCTAATCTTATACGCAGCCGGCTGTGCGGTGGCTTTGTGTTTTGTGAATGCAAAAAAAGCCGCCCGGTCATGCGCAGATGAATGGTGAGGCTTTTCCCGTTATCCATGCTTATGGAAATTGTTTTACCCAAACGCCTGACCCGGCGAATGGCTCTTCCGGCAAGAGGCTCAATACCGCCGAGTTTCTTATCATAAACAGATACGGACTTTATTGCGGCGCCGGCGACACTTTCGTGTAACTGCCGGCACAGAGTTTCCACCTCGGGCAGCTCCGGCATTTCGTTTATCCTTTCTTTTATGACAATTCCTGACCGCTGCCTCTGGTTGTGTGCGGCCTTGGATCAGACTATCCGATAGGCGGTGCAGATGCAATATTTTTAGTCTGCTTTCTAAAAGAACGCAAACGGGCGATTGCACCTTGTGTCCTCCTGAATCAAACGACTTTATTTGAAAATTTTTTTGAAAAAATTAAATACTTGTTGACAAATTTTTTTGCGGGCGTACATTCGGAAAAAATACGGCGCGTTTGCTGCCGTGGTGAAAATAATATTTAAAAGGAGCGCAGATGGAAAACGAATCACTGTTCGGCGACGATGCCGAACCTCCCGGCCCCTCGGCTGAGATTGTTATGGCACAAAACGAGGCAGCGACTTTTCGCTTGTCTTCTCCGGCCGACGCCCTGCCTGTTTTGGCAAAAGCGAAACCGGAACGTCTGTATTTTCCTTTTAAAGATTCCCCGCGCGCGAAAGCATTCCGCAAAAAACATTACCCGGACATCAGCCGCATCGAGTGGTTCGACTGGCGCTGGCAGTTTCAAAACGCCATCCGCGACGTTGAAACTCTCGGTTCGATCATTCGTCTGTCCGATAACGAACGTCAGGCAATGATGCACCCGTCGGGTGATCTGCCCGTGGCCATTACGCCTTACTACGCAAGCCTTCTTTCCGTGGATAACCCCTCTTCGCCGCTTCGCCGTTCGGTCGTGCCTGTCGTCGATGAATGCCTGCACACAAAAGGCGAAGAGGAGGACCCCCTTTGCGAAGACGCTGACTCGCCCGTACCGGGCATTGTCCACCGTTATCCCGACCGTGTCTTGTTTTTAGTCACGGATATCTGCTCGACCTATTGCCGCTACTGTACACGTTCTCGAATTTTCGGCCGGAGGCATCAATGCTTTATAGACCTGGAGAAATGGGAAAAGGCGCTCGCCTATATCGCCTCCAATCCCAATATCCGCGACGTCCTGCTTTCCGGCGGCGACCCTCTGACTCTTTCCGACGACCGGCTGGAATGGCTGCTTTCGCGCCTGAAGAAAATTCAGCATGTCGAACTTATCCGCATCGGCACGAAGGTTCCGGCCGTGCTGCCGCAGCGCATCACTCCCGCGCTGGTGTCGATGTTGAAAAAACACCATCCTCTCTGGATGAGCATCCACGTGACCCACCCCGACGAACTCACCCCTGAAATGAGCGCAGCCTGCATTCGTCTTGCCGACGCCGGGATACCGCTGGGCAGTCAGAGCGTTCTTCTGTCCGGCATCAACGATTCCGTCGCGACGATGACCCGTCTGATGCACGGCCTCTTACAGATCCGCGTCCGCCCCTACTATTTGTATCAGTGCGACCCGATCCCCGGCTCCTCTCACTTCCGCACGCCCGTCGGCAAAGGACTGGAAATCATTCAGGGACTGCGCGGCCATACCAGCGGCTACGCCGTGCCTGCCTATGTAGTGGACGCACCGGGCGGTGGTGGAAAGATACCTCTGCTTCCCGAGTATGCCGTCGGCCGGGATGAGGACGGCCTGATATTGCGCAACTATGAAGGCCATATCTTCCGCTATCCGGACAACCACGCCGACGCGAAAGATATTCATTAACATCATGCCCACCGCAACACACCACGCGATGAAGCGCGCCGGCAAAGAAACCGTCATCGGCCTGACTTATGACTTGCGCGACGATTATCTGCGCGAGGGCTTCACACCGGAAGAAACCGCCGAGTTCGACAGTCCCGACACTGTCAAAGCGATTGAAAATGTGATCCTTGAGCTCGGTTTCGGCATCGACCGCATCGGTAATATTAAAGCCCTCACACGCCGCCTGGCCGCGGGCGATCGCTGGGACCTCGTCTTCAACATTGCCGAGGGGCTTTGGGGCTTCGGCCGTGAGGCTCAGGTTCCCGCCCTTTTGGATGCCTTTGCGATCCCCTATACCTTTTCCGACGCACTGGGACACAGTATCTGTCTGCACAAGGCAATGGCCAAACATATCATCCGCGACCTGGGCATCCCGACTCCTGATTTCGCCGTGGTTGCCGACCCGGCGGACATAGACCGGGTCAGACTGCCTTACCCGCTTTTTGCCAAGCCCGTCGCGGAAGGTACAGGAAAGGGAATAACCTCCGTATCAAAAATCGACAATGCCGAAAGCCTGCGCAGAGTCTGCCTGCATCTTCTTGCGGCCTTTTCGCAGCCGGTGCTGGTCGAAACTTATCTGCCGGGACGGGAATTCACCGTGGGCATTGTCGGTTCCGGACATCATGCACGCGCACTCGGAGTTATGGAGGTCATCCTCAACCCGGAAGCGGAGGCACACGCCTACTCGTACGGCAACAAGGAGCATTATGAAAAACTCGTAAACTATGCCCTTGCCCGGGGCGAAGAGGCGCGCCAGGCGAAGGAAGTCGCCCTTGCTGCGTGGCGGGGCCTCGATTTAAAGGATGCGGGCAGGGTGGATCTGCGCTCCGACCTTTACGGTCGCGTAAATTTCATGGAAGTCAATTCCCTGGCCGGCCTCAACCCGACACGCTCCGACCTTCCCATTCTTTGCGGACTCGCGGGCATACCTTACAGCCGGCTCATCACGGAGATTTTAAAGTCGGCTCTGTCGCGCGCCTGTATTATCACGGACGCACAGGCGCTGATTTGACTGACAAGCAGGGCTCATTGATGAAAAAAATCGTTGTTTTACATTCTGACGTGGCGCCGGACGCTCCCGCAGATGAGCTCGACTGCCTCCGGCAGGCCCAAGCCGTTTCCGATGCGCTGACGGCCCTGGGGCATGAGCCTGTTTTAATGCCTTTTGTCCTTGACCTGGCGGAAAACATGGACAAACTGCGTCAAATCAGCCCGTATGCAGTTTTCAATCTGGTGGAAACTGTCGCCGGAAAGGGAAGCCTCGTCTACCTGGCCCCCGCCTTGCTCGACCTTCTTAATCTCCCGTACACCGGCTGCCGCACAGACGCCATGTATCTTACATCCAACAAGCCGCTTGCCAAGAAAATGCTGCGTGACGCGGGCATCGCCACGCCCGCCTGGCTTTGTGAAAACGGCCACCTTTGCGGGGAGGCGCCTGCGGATACCTTCATTGTCAAAGCATGCTGGGAGGAGGCGTCCGCCGGGCTGGATGAAACTTGCGTGGTTAAATCACCCCGCCCCGGCGATCTTGCGCGCATCATACAAACAAAAAAAAACGAAACGGGCGTGCCATGGTTTGCCGAGGAATATATTGAAGGAAGGGAATTCAATATCGGCCTGCTGGCGGGACAAGACGGGGTTATTGCTTTACCCGCGGCGGAGATCATTTTTCTCGATTACCCGGAAAAGAAACTGAAAATCCTGGATTACCGTTCAAAATGGATCGAAGATTCCTTTGAGTACGAACATACCAGCCGCACATTTGATTTTGACCGTCACGACGCGCCCCTGATCGACAGGCTGCGCGAAATTGCCCTCGCCTGCCGGCGGCTTTTCGACTTGCGCGGCGCGGCGAGGGTGGATTTTCGCATAAATGAAAACGGCGAGCCTCTGGTTCTGGAAGTCAACGCCAATCCCTGCCTGTCGCCGGACGCGGGTTTTGCCGCCGCCCTAAAGCGGGCGAAAATACCCTATCACAGGGCAATAGATGCAATGATTCATGATGCCTTAAAATAATTAAATGAGATGAATGCTATAAGCTATCGTCAGGAAATTCGCCCGTCAGACCCGGAAGCGGTTTCGCAAATCGTCCGCTCCAGCGGTTTTTTCTCCGAGTCGGAAATCGAGATCGCCAATGAGCTTGTCCGTGATGGACTTGCCCATGGCGGGAACAGTCCCTACCGGTTTTTGTTTGCCGAGCTTCACGGCGGAATTGCCGGCTACAGCTGCTACGGTCTGATACCGGCCACCGCCGGAAGCTATGATCTGTACTGGATTGCCGTAACCGAAAAGATGCGCGGGAAGGGGCTGGGTAAAAATCTTCTTTTCAAAACAGAGGAGCTCATCCGGAATCTTTGCGGAAGACGCATTTACGCCGAAACATCATCTCGTGATCAGTATCTCCCGACCAGACTCTTTTATGAAAAGTGCGGCTATCTTGCCGAGGCGTTTCTCGACGATTTTTACGCACCGGGCGACAGTAAAATCATCTATTCCAAGCATTTAAAATGACAAATAAATATATCTGCTTACCCATTTTTTTAATTTTAAAACCTTGCAATTTGGCTGATAATTGGCTACAGCACTGCAGGCTTGAGTCAATGTGGTCGACACATTTACAGGAACAAAGGAGGTTACATCCATGCGCCTGTTTCCGAAAGAAGAAAATTTTTTTGCATTGTTTGAAGAACTGGCTGATAAAATTGAAGAAGGAGGCCGGTTTTTCCTGGAAATGGCCCAAAATCGAGATTTTTCCGCGCCCAAAGTTACCCGCCTCAAAGAGCTTGAACATGAAGCTGATGTCATCACACACAAAACATATGAAAAAATGCACAAGACATTTCTGACGCCCATTGACCGCGAGGACATATACGCTCTGGTCAATAAAATGGACAGCGTCATGGATGTCATCGAGGCCACGGCGGCACGCATCCACATGTACAAGGTCAAGAAGCCGGAAGATGAACTCATCAAACAGGCGGAAATCCTCTATCAGGCGATTCAGAAAATCAAGGATGTCGTGCACGGACTGCGCAACATGAAAAACTCAAAAATGATTCTTGACGGGTGCGTCGAGATCAACACGCTGGAAAACGCAGGGGACATCCTTTTGAGAAGCATCATCACCGAGCTTTTTGAAAAAGAAACAGACGCCATCGAACTCATCAAATGGAAGGAAATTTTTGAGCGGCTGGAAGAAGCCCTTGATGTTTGTGAAGATGTTTCCAACATCGTGGAAGGGATTGTCCTGAAACATGCTTGAATCAGTGTTCTTTGTTTTTTTTCTCATCTTTATCGCACTGGTCTTCGATTTTTTGAACGGCTTTCACGACGCTGCTAATTCTATTTCCACCGTTGTTTCCACACGCGTACTTTCCCCTAGAATTGCCGTTCTCTGGGCCGCTTTTTTCAATTTTTCCGCGGTTTTTTTTGTAGGTACAGCGGTTGCCCATACCGTAGGAAAAGGCATCATTCAAATTGATGTTGTAGACAATCTTATTATTTTTTCATCCCTGGGCGGAGCAATCACCTGGAACCTCATCACCTGGTATTTAGGACTGCCCAGCAGCTCGTCACACGCCCTCATCGGTGGTCTTATCGGCTCGGCTATTTCCAAAGCCGGTATGGGAACGCTGGTTTGGTCCGGCATTATAAAAACAACTCTCTTTATTGTTGTTTCTCCAGCCATCGGCATGATTTTAGGGTTTGCTTTTATGGTCATCTCCATGAATCTGTCCCGTAACTCGAATATCGCCAAGGCCGATAAAATTTATCGCAAATTACAGCTTTTTTCCGCCGCCGTTTATTCTCTGGGGCATGGCATGAACGATGCACAGAAAACCATGGGAATTATTGCCATGATGCTCTACAGTAAAGGTTTTCTTGGTGATACTTTCCATATTCCCATATGGGTTATCATCGCCAGTTATTCGGTTATCTCACTAGGCACGATGTTCGGCGGTTGGCGTATTGTTAAAACCATGGGCACCAAAATCACCAAGTTGCAGCCGATCGGCGGATTCAGCGCGGAAACAGCCGCGGCCTGTTCCATTATAGGCGCCACCGTGGGCGGCATCCCGGTTAGCACAACACAGACCATTGCTGGAGCTATTGTCGGCGTCGGTGCAAGTAAAAGGCTCTCCGCGGTGCGCTGGGGTGTGGCAGGCAACATCATCTGGGCCTGGGTTTTGACGATACCTGTTTCCGCCATCATTTCCTCTTTGTTTTTTCACGCCCTGAAACATTTTCTTTATTGATAATTTTTTTCTTTTGCCGTAAATCTCTCGCCGGTGTTCCTAATCCGGTTAAGCGCAGGAGGCTTGTCCATGGCGGAAAAAAAATTGCCCTTCTCCAAAAAACAGCTCGATGCCATTATTGATCAATATCCGACGCCCTTCCATATTTACGACGAAAAGGCCATACGTAAAAACGCGCGCGAGTTTAAAAAAGCATTTGCCTGGAGCAGGGGCTTCAAGGAATTTTTTGCCGTCAAGGCCTGTCCCAATCCCTATATCATGAAAATCCTGCAGGCAGAGGGGTTCGGCGCGGACTGCAGCTCTCTTTCAGAGCTGGTGCTGGCGCAGAAAACCGGTATTGTCGGAGAGGAAATCATGTTCTCCTCCAACGACACGCCCGCAAAGGAATTCATTAAAGCCAGAAAGCTCAAAGCCATCATCAATCTGGATGACATCACCCACATCGACTATCTTGAAAAGCACGCGGGCCTGCCGGATTTAATCTGTTTTCGCTACAACCCGGGCCCGCTGAAAAAAGGCAACTTCATCATCGGCCATCCGGAAGAGGCAAAGTACGGCTTCACCCGCGAACAGCTCTTCGAAGGCTACCGCATCTGCCGTGACAGAGGCGTAAAGCGTTTCGGCATCCACACGATGGTGGCATCAAACGAACTCGACCCGAATTACTTTGTCGAAACAGCAGAGATTCTTTTCAATCTGATCGTCGAAATCTCGCACGCGCTGGGTATCCGCTTTGAGTTCGCCAATTTAAGCGGCGGCATGGGCATCCCCTACCGCCCCGGGCAGGAGCGCATCGACCTGGACGCCATGAGCCGGGGTATCAAAAAAAAATATGAACAGATCATTGCCGCCAACGGCCTTGCCCCTTTGAAAATATATACCGAATGCGGCCGTTACATCACCGGCCCCTACGGCTACCTCGTCTCGAAAGTCCTGCACATCAAGGACACCTATAAAAAATTCGCCGGCCTCGATGCGTGCATGGCGGACCTGATGCGTCCCGCCCTTTATGGCGCCTATCATCATATTACAGTTGCAGGGAAAGAAAAACTCTCGCATGACACAATGTATGATGTGACCGGCTCGCTTTGTGAAAACAACGACAAATTCGCCATTGACCGGATGCTGCCGAAACTGACGCACGGCGACACGCTCGTCATTCATGATACGGGGGCGCACGGCTATGCCATGGGTTTTAACTACAACGGCAAACTGCGCAGTGCCGAGCTGCTTGTCCGGGAGGACGGCTCCGTAGTCCAAATCCGGCGTGCGGAAACAGTGGCCGACTACCTGCGGACGCTGGATTTCAAGGGATTGAGCGAGTTCTAGAATGTTAGACCACAGCTGACCGGTCGGCAGCCTTTTTCCTCCCCTTGCCTTTTGCCTCTTGCGCCATTATATTGGCTTCATGTCGAAGGCGAAGATACCCTCAACCCCCGCTGTACTGGCGCTCAAGGCTGCCGGAGCGGCTTTCAGTGTGCATACATACACGTATGAAGAAAAAGGCGGCACGCGGGTTTCTTCTCAAAAGCTTGGCGTTGACGAGCATATCGTCATCAAAACTCTGGTCATGGAGGATGAAAAGTCCAGGCCGCTTCTTGTCCTGATGCACGGTGACCGAGAGGTTTCCACTAAAGAGCTGGCCCGTGTTCTCGGGGCAAAATCCATCACTACCTGCAAGCCGGACACGGCCCGGCGCCACACAGGTTACATGGTCGGCGGGACATCTCCCTTCGGCACGAAAAAGGAGCTGGTCGTTTATATGGAAAAAACCATTGCCGACCTGCCGGAAATATTGATCAATGCCGGATCCCGCGGCCTGCTGGCGAAAATGAGCCCGTCGGAACTGACGAGGATTTTACGTCCCCGCGAGGTCAGCGTGGCCATTTGACTCCAGCCCGACAGATAAGGATCTTATATGACTGACAATACCATTATCCGTTGCCTCAATTGCGGTAAAAAAAACCGCATCCCGGACCGCAGGTTCAAGGGGCGTCCCACCTGCGGTCATTGCCATGCGCCGCTGGATGATCTGATCATCCGCTGCCTGAAATGCGGCACGAAAAACCGGATGCCGGAGGAAAAATTAAACGCACAGCCGCTTTGCGGCAAGTGCAAAGAACCTCTGATCATCCCGCGTCAGGACGTCAAACCGATCGACATTACCGATAATTCATTTGCCCGTGAGGTGCTGGCTGCGGACACGTCCGTTCTGGTGGACTGCTGGGCTCCCTGGTGCGGGCCTTGCCGGTCTTTGTCGCCTGTCATCGAAGAGCTTGCCTCCGATTACGCCAGCGGTGTAAAGGTAGCCAAACTCAATGTGGATGAAAACCCGCTGACCGCCTCTCAGTACGGGATCCGCAGCATCCCGACAATGCTGTTTTTTCGCGAGGGCCGGCTGGTGGAGCGGCTCGTTGGAGCTCATCCTAAACAGGAAATCGAAAAGCATCTGCTGGCCATCATCAAAACCAACTAGACATGGAAAAAAGCAAAAAAGAAGTTTATACCTGCCGCATCTTCACCGTATGGGAGGAGGAGTTTGCCCTGCCCGACGGTAAAACCACGAAACAAAGCTGGGTGGACCACAAGCCTACGGTGGCGGTAGTGGCGGTCAATGACCAAAATGAAATTCTGCTCATCCGCCAGTTTCGCAACCCGGCCAAACAGGTGCTGTGGGAAATTCCGGCAGGCACAATGGACAAAGCCACCGAGTCTCCCGCACAGTGTGCGCTGCGCGAACTGGCGGAAGAGACGGGCTACAGCGCCCGCAGCATCACCCCCCTTTTTGCAGGCTATCTGCTGCCCGGCTACTGCAATGAATATATGCATTTTTTTCTGGCGTCAGGCCTTGTTTACAAACCTCTGCCGCCGGATGAAAGCGAGTTCATTGAGGTGACGCCGACCGGTTTTGAGCAGACAGACAGGCTCATCAGACAAGGTGAGATCATTGACGCCAAAACGGTTCTGGGCGTGATGCTTGCCCGTCAATACCTCACGACTTACCCTACCTGAACAGCAGGACGAATTGTTCGAAAACTTCTTTGTGGAGGTGATCGAGCATCTCTTCTTTCATCAGCTTCAGCGCGTCAAACGGCTTGAGCTGCGGTTTGTAGGGCCGTTTGGAGACCAGCGCGTCGAAGACATCCGCTACGGAGCAAATCCGGCCGTAAATATGAATATCCTCACCGCGCAATTTGCGCGGATAGCCTATGCCGTTGTCGCGCTCATGGTGCTGCAGGACGATCAGGCGGCTTTCTATGCTGATCTGCCTTGTCTCATTGAGGAGCTTGAAGCCCATGGCCGGATGCCTGCGCATAATGCCCATTTCTTGTTCATTGAGTTTTTCCGGCTTGTTGATGATTGCCTCATCGATATAAACTTTTCCGATATCATGAAGAAAAAAACCCGCTCCCAGCGCGTGCATGTCGTGCTGGTCGTGCTTTTTTAAAATTTCTCTGGCCAGGGAAATGGCCAGCACTCCTACATTAACAGAGTGGATGTAAGTGTCGTAATCATAGGATGTTATTTTCAGCAGTTGGTTGCTGATGGCGTTGTCGGAAAACACCAGATCAACGACTCCGCAGACGGTTTTTTTGAACTCCGAGATTTTTTCCCCGGTAGGGTTTTCCCACAGGCCCTTCATCATGTTGACCGAATGATTATGTATGGCCTGGGCACGTTGCGGCGGGGGCATTTTTTTGTCGGCAATCACTTCTTTCAGATTTTCCGAGGCAACCGTCTGCAGGTCGCGTGTAAAATCTTTTTCCGGCTCCTTTGTCTTCCTGATCGGCCCGTCATGCTGCGTCCCTTGTGACACGTCAATGATCACGTGATGAATGCCGTGGTCGATGAGCTTCCTGATTTGTTTTTCAGATGTGATTGTAAAACTGTTACGCAAAAAAGGGTGGGCGCGCCAGGCGCTGGGCAGATTCACATACATGCCCAGTTTGAGTTCACCTATGGGGATCTTTTTTTTCATAGATAAATGTCGGAACTCTACCGCAGACCTACCTTCTCCCGCTTCAGCGCAGCCCGGACCGGGAAACCGATGTAAAAATCCTTGTGATTTTTATGTGTTTCCGTCGGTTAAATGAGAGATCACTAAATATATTTTCCTGAATATTGACGCAGATGAGCGTTCGTGATTCATCGATCATCGAATTTTTCTTAAATACCAGGAAGTTATCGGTCCCGTCTGTTCTCCCTTTTTTCCAGTTCAATTTCGAGATTCTTCAACCGCTCTATATTATTCCTTAACTGCTCATTTTCCTGCTGCAGCCGGCGGTTTTCCACCGCACACTGTTCGGCCATGTTTTTTTGCCCCTGCATTTCCCTTTCAGCTTCCCTCCGGATTATTGCTGATTTTTGCTTTTCGTGCTCCAGCTGAGCCTGGAGTTCAGAGTTTCTGTCGAGCGTTTCGAGAAGGTCACGAAAATCGCCGACCCAATCGCTTTGAGGCGAGTCGGCAAGGATGCTTTCCAGCCTGAACCTTGCCTCAATATTACTCGGCTCGTTTGCGTAATTTCTTAAATGACTGATCGCCCGGGCCATCAGTTGAACCTCCGGCGGCTGAATATTTGAAACAGCGGCTGCTTTACCTGTCGATCCCTCCCCCGTATTCATTGTTTTGGCTTTTTTTGCACTACAGGCCGCCAGCATCAGCGCAATGATTATAAGACAAATAATTGCTCTATTTTCTTTGTGCATTGTCCGCCTCCGCAAGTGCCTGTAAATCCTCCAATTGCAACACCTCCTCATCCGGCAGGTCTCTTTCGTGCACATAGTTGCTGCCCGGAAGACTTTTAGCGTACTCCTTGAGCTGTGCGACTTTCCTGGCCATCTCCAACGGGCTTCGGAACCTCGAGCCGTCATCCGTGACAATGGCTGCCGTAACGGTAATCAGCGGCAGTTTCTGCACGATCCCCTGCCGGTTGCGGCCGATGAAATACCCATTTTGCGCATCATGCTCCTCATAAAAACTGTGTATCCGGGGTTCGAAATCAGCCACCAGCCTTTGACAAATCGACTCGACCTGATCCGGCCGGCCGATCACGACAAAATCGTCTCCCCCGATATGTCCCAGGAATGTCTCCTGTGGCTTGACGCCGCTTATGTAACCGGCAAGAAGAACGGCCACCTCCTTAATCACCTCGCTGCCCCAAGCATAACCATATTTATCGGCAAAAGGCTTGAAATTGTCGAGGTCCACCTGGCACAGGGAAAAGATCTCGCCCTTGCTCAGCAGCCCGGCAATACGGCTTTCAATGGCCAGGTTTCCGGGCAGGCCTGTGAGCGGGCTGGCGTCCAGATTCAGCTCTTCGAGCACTTTGAGTCTTTGCGTCATGTGGTCGAAGGACTTTGCCAAAGCCCCGATCTCGTCGTCTCGTCTGGCTTCTATCTTTTGATCCAGATTCCCTTCGGCAATCATCCCCGCGGCTTTCTGCAGCTGCTGCAGCGGCCTGGATATGTTGCGGGTGATGATCAGGGCCAGCGTTATGCCCAGCACCAGGCTCAACAAGCCTATCCCCAAAGTAAGATGCACAGCCGTCAATCCCTGAGAGGCGATCAGATTCATTTCATTATTGATGGTTTCGTCCGCGTTTTTCTGCACATTGAGCAGGTAAGAGCTCATTTCCTGAATCAGTGTCCTGCCTCTAGTTTCGGATATGGCTCCCGCTTCGTCAAAACGTCCGCTGTGTATCAGTTGCACCTCTTCGGCAAAGGATTTTTTGAGGCTGTTTTGCAAGGCGGCCACTGCCGTGACAGAGGCTTTTGTGCGCTCGTCAAGCACCAGACGCCGCATCAGCTCCATCTCTTCGAGAAACTCGTCGCTTCTATGCCAGAAGATCTGCTCGATCTCCGGGTCTTTCAAAATAAGGTACTTCTTTTCCGCTCTTTCCTGGGCCATCAGAATGTCCAGCATCTTTTTGGACCTTTCCATTACGGAAATGTGGTTGTTGGTAATATTGTAAGCGACGCTGCTGAGGCGCTGCAGGCTGGCAAGAGCATAGGCGCTGGCCACAACAGTCAGAAGCGCCATCAAAAGATAGCCCAAAAGCAACTTGCGACTGATGGTAAGCTTCATGGCTTCATCACAAAAGAATTCCCGGCACGTCTGCAAAGAAAAAACGGTGGTCTGCGCATTATTTTTTTGAGTAACACAAGCCCCTGTCCGCGTAAAGGGCAATTTGTTTTAAGCCCGGTTTTTGTGCCTTTCTCCTCCATGCTCCGCTGTAAAGCTTCTTGCCACGGGCAGAAAGTTTTGTTAAAGTTACTTTAAGCGGCAAGCCGCACTGGCCACCGCCTCACACCCACCCGGGACGGGTGTTCGCCTGAATATATGCCTTTGGCGAGGAAGGAAAAACCGATGATCTATAATGAAGAATTCGAAACCCTGCCGCGTGAAGCCCTGAAGGCTCTGCAGCTCAAAAGACTCCAGCAGACTCTGCAGCGTGTTTACCATACAGTCGGCTATTACAAAAAATCTCTGAGCGCCGCCGGCATTTCACCCCAGGGTATAGGGTCTTTACAGGACTTGAATAAAATCCCCTTCACCACCCGTGATGATTTGCGCGGCAATTACCCCTTCGGCCTGTTTTCCGTTCCCATGAGTAATATCGTCCGGCTGCACGCCTCCACCGGCACTTCCGGACGCTCATCTGTTTTCAGCTACACTCGCAGAGACATCGAGACCTGGACGGAACTGACCGCCCGCTGCCTGGTCGCCGCGGGTGTAACCAAAAACGACATCGTGCACAATGCCTTCGCCTACGGCCTTCTTCCCGGAGGGCTCGGACTGCATTATGGAACAGAAAAAATCGGCGCCAGCGTGATTCCCATGTCCGACGGCAACACCAAGCGGCAGATTCTTCTGCTGCAGGATTTCGGACCGACTGTTTTGTGCTCCACTCCCTCATACGCGCTTCATCTGGCCCTCGAGGGCCAAGCTCAGGGTGTGGACATGAAAACCCTGCAGCTGCGGGTGGGCATCTTTGGGGCCGAACTCTGGAGTGATGTCACCCGTGACGCCATAGAAGAGGCTTTCGGCATAAGGGCACTCAATATTTTCGGCATTTCAGAAATGATGGGGCCGGGCATCGCCTGCGAATGTCTCGAGGGGCGCCACGGCATGCATATTTTTGAGGACCATTTTCTGGTGGAGACCATCAACCCGAAAACCGGTGAGCCTCTGCCGGAAGGGGATGAAGGCGAACTGGTTTTCACCAGCCTGACCAAAGAGGCCTTCCCGCTTGTCCGCTACCGCTCCGGCGATATCTCACGCCTGATCACCGAGCCTTGCCGCTGCGGCCGCACACATGTCCGGATGGAGCGGGTACTCAAAAGATGCGACGATATGCTAACCATCCGCGGGATTAACATCTTCCCTGGTCAGGTGGAGGCGATTCTGCAGGAAATTGAAGGGGTGGAAGCTGACTATCAACTTATTGTCGATAAGGCCGGCGCGCTCGACACGGTCGAGCTGCATGTGGAAGTCGGTGAAAAGTTTTTTGCCGAGGCAGGCGGCGTGAAAGAACTGCAGGCTATTGAAAAACGCATCGTCAAAGATATGAAGGACTATCTGAGCATCTCCCCGCGCGTCAGACTTGTCGCGCCCCAGACGCTCAGACAAAAGGAATCAAAGGTGATCGACAAACGCACCATTTGATCTATCATACTTGTCGGGAACGGAGGCACTCGCCTGCCGTAAACCGTTTTCGGCCATCATTGTGGAGGGGCAGACTATGAAGGTTGAACAAATTTCCGTATTTTTGGAAAACAAGCCGGGATCGCTCGAACACGCCACGCGTGTACTGAAGGAAAACGGCATCAATATCCGCACTCTGTCACTTGCGGAAACAGTCGATTTCGGCATTTTACGGCTCATCGTCGATGATGTGGAAAAAACGAACAATGTTCTGAAAGACGCGGGTTTCAGGGTGAGCAAAACAGTAGTTGTCGCGGTGGAAGTGCCGGATCAGCCCGGCGGCCTGCACAGCATCATGGATGTTTTAAACAAAGAGAATATTAATGTGGAATACCTCTACGCCTTTGTGGAAAAAAGCGGACAGAACGCAGTGATCATTTTCCGGTTCGACAACCCGGAAAAAGCAATCGAAATACTACTGGCGCACAAATTCACGGTTGTGCCGGGTAAAAAACTTTATGAATTTTAAACGACCTTCAGATTCGCAGTCACCCGCGANNTGTGCGCCCTGCCGGGCGCACGATCAAAAAAAAGCGGTGTTCCCACCGCTTTTTGCCTTTTTGCCGCACACATCATTTCATAGAGGCTTTCCGCATTCCCTGCATCTGCCGTCGGAACCGATGACACCGATACATGCTTCATCGCTGCACAGCACCCTTTTCTCCCATTCGTCGTCAGAGTCCATAATTTCTTCTTCAGCCGGCAGCGCCCTTTCCGTCTGTGGATCTTGCCCCTGCGTCGCACGGCGCTCTTCGGGCAAGGCTCCTTCATAAACCCTGCCGCACTCCTTGCATCTGCCGTCCGTGCCGACGACACCGATACATGCTTCGTCACCACATAAAATCCGGTTCTCCCAGTCTTCATTTTCATCAAAAATGATCTCGTCGCTCATCTTGCTCCCCTGCGTAATGTTATCCGCCTCCTTATGACGTAAAATCCTAAAAGTCAAAGAGGATATTTTTATCACCCCTTGATACAGGCCAGCGGTGTGAGCCTGGCCACTTTTTTTGCAAGACCCGCGTCATGCACCACCTGAACAACATCATCGACGTTTTTATACGCTTCCGGCATTTCCTCGGCAAGGGTGGCTTTGCCGGCGGACATGACGAGAACCCCCTGCCCGGCCAGTTCTCGGCTTATCGATCGCCCTTTAGCTGCTCTGATCGCGGCCGAGCGACTCAACACGCGACCCGCTCCGTGGCAGGCACTGCCGAAAGTTTCAGACATCGATTTTTCTGCACCCGCAAGCACATAAGAACCCGCTCCCATATCGCCCGGGATCAGCACCGGCTGTCCAACTTGTCGATAGGCCGCCGGAATCAGAGCATGACCCGCCGGATAAGCGCGTGTGGCGCCTTTACGGTGGACACAAAGTTTTTTTTCGGCGCCATCGATTATAAAGGATTCAACTTTGGCAATGTTATGGCAGACATCATACACCAGTCGCATCTGCAATTCACGTGGCGCAATTCGCAGAGTCTTTTCAAAAACCTCTTGCGTCAAATGCATCAGTATCTGACGGTTCGCCCATGCGTAGTTCGCCCCGCAGGCCATGGCCGCCAGATAATTTTTACCCTGCGGGGAACTCAGATAATCACACGCGAGCTGCCGGTCCGGCAGTGCAATACCTGTTTTGTGCTGGTTTTTGACCATCAGTGCCAGATAGTCATCGCAAATCTGATAACCTAGTCCGCGCGACCCTGTGTGGATCATTACCGCAATGGAACCTTTGTTCAGGCCGAAGGCGCGCGCCGCTTTTTCGTCGTATATCTCTTTGACTAGCTCTATTTCCAGAAAATGATTGCCGGAACCCAGTGTCCCGAGCTGGTCTTTGCCCCGCTCGAGCGCCCGCGCGGAAACCAGTTGTGGATCCGCTCCCGCCATGCAACCCCCGTCTTCGGTTGCTTCGAGATCCTCGGGAGAGCCGAAGCCTGCCTTAACCGCCCATGCCGCCCCCTCCTCGAGCACTTTTTTCCGGTCACGCACGGAGAGTTTCACATGGCCTGAAGAGCCGACGCCTGACGGTATGTTGCGATACAAGGCGGTGGTCAACTCCCTTAAGCTCTCCTGAATATCGTCAAGCGTCAGAGACGTAGCCATCAGGCGGCAGCCGCAATTTATATCATAGCCGACACCTCCCGGCGAGATGATCCCCTCCTCCATATCGAAGGCGGCGACCCCGCCGATAGGGAAGCCGTAGCCCCAGTGCACATCCGGCATGGCCAGAGAATAATTGACGATGCCCGGCAGGCAGGCCACATTGGCCACCTGTCTGGCGCTTTCGTCTTTTTCCAGCAGGCCCGACATTTTCTCGCTGGTGTAAATAATGCCCGGCACACGCATGGCGCCTGTTTTCGGCACCAGCCAGCGACACTCGTCAATCTTTTTCAGTTTTATTTCCTTCGTCATTTCAAAAGTCAGTGAGGGAAAAAGAATAAAATATGATCCGGTAAATAACTATCCGGCGGCACAAACAAAGGCGGGAGGCTTTTTAATCTTTGAGCTGCCGTGCCAGAACGGTCCAGTTCAACTGCCCTGTTTTTTTAACATGCAGCGTACGATATTTGCCGAAGGGAACGAGGGGAATGATGAAACACAGCCATAGTCTCTGGATTACAGACCCGCACCGGGGGCAGGTATTTTTATCGTGTGTGACAAATGAAGGGCCGAAAGAGAAACTTTCTTTTTTGGTAGTAGCCATATCCCAGAAAAACTTGCCCGGTCCGCTTTCATCGACATCTTTAGTTCTCGACAGACACGTCCTGCAAAAAAGCGCTTTCTTGGCGCAATTTATCGAACAGTAAACGCTCTCTCCGACCATATATCCATCAAAATCAGAGAACTGTTTACAATAATCACATGTCTTCATGTTATCTCCCCTTTTTTCAGGTAAGTGAAAAACACGAAAATCCGGCCCATATTATGTCTGCCTTTTGTCCGCCCTGCAGCCATTTTATATCATACATGCGTCATCATAAACAATTATTCCATAAATTTCATTATAAAAATATACGACCGGCGTTTTTGACATTAAAGCTCAGAAGCATGCGCGAAGAATTCAAACGTCAAAGATGACCCGCGCCACCCATCCCGACTTTTGTCTGAGGACTCTCAAACCGTGATATGTGACTGCCTTTATCTCAAGTTTCGTCTCTATTTTTCCTCCGGCGGGCGGCTCTAGATACAAGGCGGCGTCAAGCCGTTTGTATCCGCCTTTTTCTATCCGGCAATCGCGCAGCGCCAGACCTTTAGCGTTGAACAGATAAAGGATTTCGCGCAAAAAATTGACCAGCAAGTCTTCCGTATCCACCCCCTCCACAATAATCCTCCTGGCCTGTAGCCTTGAGGTACGTCCGGCAGGCACACCCGCCAGAAGTTCAGCCAGCGCAAGTGCCGCGCGGGCAAAAAGTTCTTTTTTCGTTCGGGCGTAAATTTCTATTCCGATATCCGCTGTGTGGTCGATCAGTGTGTATTTTGTCATGCCTCAAATATATCCGACAAACTCAGCGCCGGCAAGTACTTGCTGTAACACCGGCTCGTATGGCGGAAAAAATCGTTTTTTGTTGCATATGAAACGATTCGGCTGTATTGTTGGAGAAATTGGCGCTTTGGGCTATGGAATGACCCTGCCGAAGTGCCTTTACTGCAGCGCCCCTCCTCCGGACGGGCGCGCAGGGCGAATTTAAACCCTAAATAACAGGAGGGAAACATGACACAGGGAAACGAAGCAAGACCGCCTTTTCCGCCTTTCAACGCGGATACGGCCGCACAAAAAGTACGGATGGCGGAAGATGCATGGAATACACGCGATCCGGAACGTGTGGCTTTAGCCTATACAACGGACAGTGTGTGGCGCAACCGTTCGGAAATTATACACGGCCGCGACGAGATCAGATTGTTTCTCAAGAGAAAATGGGCCAGGGAGCTTGATTACCGTCTCATTAAGGAAGTGTGGGCTTTCCATGAAAACCGTATTGCCGTGCGTTTTGCCTATGAGTGGCATGACGATTCCGGAAACTGGTTTCGTTCGTACGGAAACGAAAACTGGGAATTTACGGACACCGGTCTGATGCAGCGGCGCATTGCCAGTATTAACGATCTTCCCCTCAGTGAGGCCGAACGTAAGTATCATTGGCCGCTGGGCAGACGACCCGACGATCATCCGGGCCTGTCTGAACTTGGTCTGTAAGGCTTCACGGGACGCCGGCACTGTTGCACGAATTTATTCTTCCTGTGTTTCCTGTTGTTCAGTGTCCGGCGTATCCGGATCATCATCTCCGTTGCTCTCGTCGTCGCTTTCCGATGTTGTACGGGCAAGACCGACCAGGTTTTCATCACCTCCCAGCTCGATGAGCTTGACTCCCTGGGCGATCCTTTGATTGACCGGAATCTCGTTTACCCGCAGGCGGATGACTTTGCCGGTAGAGCTGATCAGCATGACCTGTTCATCGCCGATGACCTGAAGAACACCGGATACATTGCCGACTTTGGCAACTGTCTTGAGGTTGATGATGCCTTTGCCCCCGCGTGACTGAACACGGTATCTCTCTATAGATGTGCATTTACCATAGCCGTTTTCCGAAACGGTCAGCATGAAGGTATTGTTTGCCGGAATTTCCATGCCGATGACATCGTCTCCTTTGCCGAGATTGATGCCGCGCACGCCACGGGCCGTGCGGCCCATATCCCGCACGTCATCCTCTTTAAAACGGATGGCCATGCCCAGGCGCGTAGCCAGGAATATATCCTGGCTGCCGTCGGTGAGCTGCACATCTACCAGCTCGTCGTCTTCATCGATGGAAACTGCAATGATGCCTCCCTGGCGCGGGTTGGAATAAGCGGCCAGATCCGTCTTTTTGATGATTCCTCGTTTGGTCACCATCACGACGAACTTATCCGGCAGGAACTCCCTGACCGGCAAAGTCGCGCTCACCTTCTCGCCGGCAGAGAGATTGACGAGATTGACAATAGCCTTCCCCCGGGCGGCGCGTCCCGCTTGCGGAATCTGATAAACCTTGAGCCAGTAGACCCTGCCTTTATTGGTAAAGACCAACAGATAATTGTGGGTGGAGGCAATGAAGATTTTTTCGACAAAATCTTCCTCTTTGGTACCCATACCGACCTTGCCGCGTCCGCCACGCCGCTGGCTCCTGTAGAGGCTGACAGGATTGCGCTTGATATAACCGGTGTGTGAAACCGTGACGACCATATCCTCTTCCACAATCAGGTCCTCAATATTGATGTCCTCCGTGGAGGCGACAATTTCCGTGCGTCGCTCATCCGCGTATTTTTCCTTTATTTCCTTGAGCTCATCGACAATTACCTGCAGCACTTTGAGGGGATCGGCTAAAATCCCCTCGAGCCTGATGATCAGTCTGGAAATCTCCGCGTACTCTTCATCGATCTTTTCGCGCTCGAGCCCGGTCAGTCGCTGCAGGCGCATCTCCAGTATGGCTTTTGCCTGAATTTCCGTAAGATTGAACCGGGCGCACAAGGCGGCCGATGCATCCGCCGGGCTTTTGGACATCTTGATGACATGGATGACGTCATCGATATTGTTGAGCGCGATGATGTACCCTTCGAGGATGTGCGCTCTCTCTCTGGCGCGCGCCAGTTCGAATCTTGTCCTGCGGGTGACGACTTCCTGACGGAAAGAAACGAAACGCTCCAGCGTTTCCTTGAGATTCAAGACCAGCGGACGGCCGTCGGCAATCGCCAGCATGATAATGCCGAAGGACACTTCCATCTGTGTGAATTTGTAGAGCTGATTAAGTATAACGGCTGAATTTTCATCGCGCTTTATGTCGATGACCACACGGATACCTTCACGGTCGGACTCGTCGCGCAGATCGGCAATGCCGGAAATTTTCTTGTCCCGCACCAGATTGGCGATTTTCTCAATGAGGGAGGCTTTGTTTACCTGATAGGGCAACTCTGTAATAACGATGGTTTCGCGATCGTTGCGGGCATTTTTCTCAATGAGTGCGCGGGCGCGGATGCGCACGATGCCGCGTCCGGTGCGGTATGCGGATAAAATTCCTTCGCGTCCGTTGATGAAACCGGCCGTGGGAAAATCCGGACCGGGGATGTATCTGATCAACTCATCAATGGATATTTTAGGGTTTTTAATCAGAGCGATCGTGCCGTCGATAACTTCGCCTAAATTGTGCGGCGGAATATTGGTCGCCATGCCCACGGCGATACCGGACGAACCGTTGAGTAAAAGCAGCGGAATGCGCGTGGCCAGCACCGACGGCTCGGTGAGAGACTCGTCATAGTTCGGCACGAAATCGACGGTGTCTTTTTCGAGATCCGCCAGCACGTCTTCCGCGACCCGCTCCAGGCGCACCTCCGTATAACGCATGGCCGCAGGCGGGTCGTCATCGATGGACCCGAAGTTTCCCTGTCCGTCCACCAGTGTATAGCGCATGGAAAAATCCTGCGCCATGCGCACCAGTGTGTCGTAAATTGCCGCGTCCCCGTGCGGGTGATAGCGACCCATGATATCACCGACGATGCGCGCGGATTTACGGTAGGGCCTGTTGTAGCGGTTTCCCCCTTCGTACATGGCGTACAAAATGCGTCTGTGCACCGGCTTGAGGCCGTCGCGCACATCGGGAATTGCCCGTCCGACAATCACGCTCATGGCATAAGCCATGTATGATTTTCTCATTTCATCTTCTATGTTCACAGGTGTCTGCCTGTAATGCATGTCACGTTCCATTGTTTCCAATCCCTCTTATCTTGCTTTAAATAAACGGTATCGCACCGGCCGTGATTTCTGTTTTATTTCATACGTCCCAAGCTGCAGGTATTATATTTTTTAAACATCCAGATTTGATACATACAAGGCGTTTTGGTAGATAAAGTCCCTGCGCGGCTCCACCTGGTCACCCATCAGTGTTGTGAATATTTCATCCGCCTGTACCGCGTCGTCAACGGTCACCTGCAGAAGTGTGCGCTTGTCAGGGTTCATGGTGGTTTCCCAAAGCTGCTCGGGGTTCATTTCACCCAAGCCTTTGTAGCGCTGGATGGTCAGGCCTTTTTTCCCCATGGCAACAATATGGTCCACGAGATCTTTTGTGGACTCAAGTATCACCGGCACGGCAGAATCTTCCCCCTGATCATGGTAAGGAGGCTCCCCCAGGACGGCCACCTGGCCCAACTGGGTGTGAATCTCCCCGAATTGCGGCGTCAGAAAGGTCTCGCGGTCGATACAGCTGGTTGATGTTTTACCGTTTTTACGAATGACAAAAATCATCTTGTAGCCGCCGTGATCCGGATCTTCGTCGATACGGTAATCAGCTATTATGTCATTGCCTACGGCCACGACTGTCCGGGCGGCTATTTTTAAAAGTTCATGTTCATTCTGAAAGGTTCTCTCCATCAACACCGGATCGCCAGCCAGTACGCGTATCAATCTGCGGTCCCGGCCCTCCCTTTCAAAGCGGTCAAGCATATCTTCAATGCGCATCACTTTTTTGACAAGTGAAAGAAGCTTCGCCCCGGAAACGGGAAAAGGGCTGCCGTCGCCCATCTGGAGACGGACTTTTTCGACGCCGTTTTCCAGTACATAGTTTTTCATCTGATCTTCGTTCTGGATATAGAGCTCCTTTTTCTTTTCCACAACCTTGTACAAAGGAGGCTGAGCGATATATAAATGACCCCTTTCGATCAATTCCCTCATCTGCCGGAAAAAGAAAGTCAAAAGCAGTGTCCTGATATGAGCGCCGTCCACATCCGCATCTGTCATGATAATCACTTTGTGGTAGCGCAGCTTGCTGATATCGTAGTCATCCGCGCCGATGCCCGCACCGAATGCCGTGACCATTACCTTGATCTCCTCATTTTGCAGCATCTTGTCGAAGCGGGCTTTTTCTACATTGAGAACCTTTCCCCTCAGGGGCAGTATCGCCTGATATTTACGGTCGCGCCCCTGCTTGGCGGAGCCGCCGGCGGAATCTCCCTCCACCAGATAGATCTCACTCAAGGCGGGGTCTTTTTCCTGGCAATCGGCCAGTTTTCCGGGCAAGGAGCCGACCTCCAGCGCTCCTTTTCGTCTGGTAAGTTCGCGAGCCCTGCGGGCCGCCTCACGGGCTCTGGCCGCATCCATGCATTTATTTAAAATCTGCCTGGCGACAGACGGGTTTTCCTCCAGATAGGTGCCTATTTTTTCATAGACAATTCCTTCTACCAATCCCTTTACATCCGAGTTGCCCAGTTTTGTTTTCGTCTGTCCCTCAAACTGTGGATTACGTACTTTGACGCTGATGACGCATGCCAGTCCCTCTCGCAAATCCTCACCGCGCAGCGACTCCTTGCCGTCTTTGATAATTTTATTGGCCGTGGCGTAATTATTGAAAACACGCGTCAGAGCGGAGCGAAATCCAACCATGTGCGTTCCGCCTTCCACGGTATTGATACTATTGGCGAAAGAAAAAATATTTTCCAGATAGCTCTCATTGTACTGCAGTGCGACTTCGACGGTGCAATCCTCGCGCGACCCGTTAATATAAATCGGATTTTTATGAAGGGTCTTTTTGTTGCGGTTGATATACTCGACAAAAGAAACTATCCCTCCCTTGTAGAAAAATTCCGTTGATCTATCATCGCGTTCATCAGTCAGTGTTATTTTGATACCGGAATTCAAAAAAGCCAGCTCTCTCAATCGGTTGGCAATAACGTCAAAGCTGAATTCCGTCTCCTCAAAAATCTTGTCATCAGGCAGAAAAGTTACAGTTGTACCTCTTCCCTTTGTTTTTCCGACCTTGGTCAAAGGACCGTCCGGCACGCCCCTTTTATAAGTTTGACGATAAACATTCCCGTCTCGGCGTACTTCGAGTTCACACATTTTGGACAGAGCATTGACCACGGAAACTCCGACACCGTGCAGGCCGCCCGATACTTTATATGAATCACTGGTGAACTTTCCGCCCGCGTGCAGTTTCGTCAAAGCTACTTCCGCCGCCGATACTCCTTCCGTTTTATGGATTTCCACCGGAATACCGCGGCCGTTGTCATCAACCACGATGCTGTTATCCACCCGTATCTTGACGGTAATATTGTCGCAAAATCCGGCCGCCGCCTCGTCGATACTGTTGTCCACCACTTCATACACCAGATGGTGCAGCCCGTCCTTGCCGGTTGAACCTATATACATGGCCGGGCGCTTGCGCACCGCCTCCAGCCCCTCTAAAACTTTAATGCTGTCCGCATCGTACATCTGTGTCATAAAACCTTACCAGCTTCCTAAATTTTTAACGGCATGACGATACATAAATAATCATCCCCTTCAGATGGTTTGATGAGTGTCGGTTTCAGCCCGCTGCCGATTTCCAGAATAACGCTTTGCGTCGGTACGGCGGAAACAGCGTCAATCACATAATTTACATTGAACCCGACATCCATATCTTCTCCTGAATATTCGATAAATATTTCTTCCGTTGCCTCTCCAACATCAAGATTTGTTGAATTGAGTGTCATTTTACCGTCTGTGAAAGATATGATGACTCCGCTGTATCTTTCCGAAGATACAACATTCATCCTTCTTAGCGCGTGCAGAAATGAATCCCTTTCCAGCGTCACCTCGACCCCCCTTTCCGCCGGGATAACTCTTTTGTAATCAGGATAGTCTTCATCCACCAGATTGACTTTTAAAATTGTGCTGTCCGTCTTCAGCACAAGCATGTTTTTGTGAATGCCAACACTGATGTTTTCATGCACATCAGTTATTTTTCTAACTTCCATCAAACCTTTGCGTGGAATAATGATTCCCTTGCCCATTTCCAGCCCCGGCTCGGGTGTGTTTACTTTGGCCACCGCCAGCCTGTGTCCGTCTGTGGCCACCATCCTCCAGATATGATTGGTGCCGTCTGTCGATGTCTCCAGAAATACTCCATTGAGATTTTTCCGGCTTTCGTCAAAAGCCATCGCAAAAGAAGTTTTGTTAATTAAATCTTTAACGGCAGGGCCTGCGATATTCACAAAATTATCCGCCTGACTTTCCACAACACTCGGAAAGTCATCCGCAGGCAGACCAGGTATTTTGTAGACGGCTCTTTCTGACGTGATTTTGACTATATTATTGGCGCTTTTGGAAAAGTGCACCTCTTCTCCCTGTATTTCTCTGACCATCTCATAGAGTTTTTTAGCGGAAAGAGTTATTTCCCCGTTTTCGGCGATTTGTGCGTCGTAATCGGATAGAAGGCTTATCTCCCTGTCCGTGGCGATGATTTTGAGTTTATTTTGCTGTGTTTTTAAAAGAACGTTATTCAAAATAGGCGTCGTCGTTTTTTTCTCTACAATACCCAGCGTTTTTTGGATCCCTTCAAAAAAGGTATTTCTATTGATTTTAAATTCCATTTCCGCCTCCCAGGTAATTACTCTTTATTTTTTAATTAAATAATAAAACTAGTATTAGTAATAAGGTTTGTGGATATGTTGACCGTTTTATTTTCAATTGTAATTTCATATATCTTTACACTTACTGCCTGTTAATGACTTGTTTGCACTTCTATGAAGACCTGTTGATGATATTTTCTTCTATGTCAGTTACTGTTTTTTTTATGTCCGCGTTTGTTTCTATGAGTTGTAAAATTTTTTTATTTGCATAGATGACCGTGGAATGATCCCGGCCGCCTATTTTCCGGCCGATATCCGGAAAGGAAAGATTTGTAAGTTTCCTGGCCAGATACATGGACACTTGTCTTGCTAAAACAAAATTTTTATTTTTATTGTGTGCCTTGATGTCCGCTATCTTGACGTTTAATTTAGAGCCTACAATCTTGATTATTTCTTCCACACTGACATCTTCTTTATCGTTGTGCGAGACGAGTTTTTTAAGAACCTCCCGTACCAGCTCGAGTGTAATTTCTCTGTTCGTCAGGGAGGAATAGGCTGAAATTCTTATTAGAAAGCCTTCCAGTTCCCGTATGTTGGATTCGACATGAGAGGCTATATATTGCGCTACAGCAGGGGATAGTTCTATTTTATTTTCCTGCATTTTCTTTTCAATGATTGCTATTTTCGTTTCCGTCTCCGGCGGCTGGATATCGGCAATCAGGCCCCATTCAAAACGGGAGCGCAGCCTTCCTTCCAGATTGGGAATATCTTTTGGAAATTTATCCGAAGTAACGACTATCTGCTTACCCGAGTCGCGAAGGGTATTAAATGTGTGGAAGAACTCCTCCTGCGTTCTGTCCTTTCCAGCCAGAAACTGGATATCGTCAATAAGCAAGGACCCGACATTTCTGTATTTTTCACGAAATTTTGCCATCCGGTCATAGCGTATGGAGTTGATCATCTCATTCATGAATGCTTCCGCCGACACATACATGACACTTAAATCCGGGTGAGAGGCCACCGTCATCAGTCCGATTGCATTTAATAAATGGGTTTTTCCCAGACCCGAGCCGCCATAAATAAACAAAGGATTATAGTATTTTGCCGGCTGTTTGGCCACCGCGATGGATGCGGCATGGGCAAACTGATTAGAAGGGCCGACAACAAAACGATCAAAAGTGTAATTACTGTTCAGATGAGAGATATTTCTTTTAGGCGCGTCTGGGGTGACATTTTTCCCCTGCTCAAAAGGCAAAGCGGCCATTTCGGGAGATTTTTCCTTATCTTTACTCAGCTTGAAATCTATGTCCACACTGATGCCGGTCACGCTTTGCAGGGAATTTTTAATCATGGATACATAGTTATCCATCAGCCAGTCTCTGAAAAACCTATTGGGAACGGCCAGCTGGACGCGCTTGTCTTCCATCGAGACAATCCTGACCGGCTTTATCCAGGTGTCAAAGTTCTGCTTGGACACTTTTTCCTGAATAATTTTAGTGGCTTTATCCCAAACTGCTTCCATAAAAACCCTTTTGTAAACACATTTATCAACAAGTGTTGATAATAAAGCGCCTCAGAGCTCATCCAACAGATAACGGGCCAGACGGTTTAATTCGTCCATCGATTTATAGGAAATTTCTATAACCCCTTTGCGGGCCGAACCTTTTATCTGCACTTTCGCCATACATTTCGCGGTCAGTGATTTTTCCAGATCCGCCATATGCCGGTCTTTTACCGGCGCTTTCTTTTCCACCTGTTTATTTTTTATTTTGTTAATTATCTTTTCCGTTTCGCGTACGTTTAGCCCCCGTTTCATAATAATGTCCAGCGTTGTCAGCTGCTCATCGGTCGATGCCAGAGCAAGAAGGCAGCGGGCATGTCCGGAGGATATCTTTTTTTTGATTATCGCGGTTTTTATCGCGGCCGGCAGTTTTAAAAGACGAATTGTGTTGGCCACGGTCGAGCGGTCTTTTCCTACCTGCGCGGCAATGGACTCCTGGGAAAGATTGAATTTTTCCATAAGAGTCACAAAAGCGTCAGCCTCCTCCAGGGGATTCAACTCCTCGCGCAGCAGGTTTTCAATCAGTGACAACTGCGCCGCTTCTTGATCGGAGGCATGACGGATGACAATCGGCACGTCTTTGAGACCAGCTGCCTGGGCGGCGCGCCAGCGCCTTTCACCGGCGATAATTTCGTAGCCTGACGAGGACTTGCGCACCACTATCGGCTGAATAATGCCGCTTTGCCTGACAGATGCGGTCAGTTTTTTTTGCTCTTCATCATTGAAGTTTTTCCTGGGCTGATACCGGTTGGGCTTCAGCTCTTCAATACCGCAGCTGCTGAGACCTTCCTTTTTGCCGGCGTCATTGTCCAGTAAATCCGAAAATATAGCTCCCAGGCCTTTTCCCAAGGCGTCTTTTTTTTGCGCCATCTACAACATCTCCCCCCGCAATATTTCCCTGGCCAGTTCCATATACGCTTGTGCCCCTCGTGATTTTGAGTCATACATGATAACGGGCAGACCATGACTGGGGCTTTCCGACAACCGGACATTGCGCGGAATGACGGTTTTGAAAACCTTGTCCCCCAGATGCTGGCGGACGTCTTCGGTGACCCGATGAGCCAGTGTGTTACGCTGGTCGAACATCGTCAGTAAAATGCCGCCCAGCGCCAAGTTAGGATTGAGGTTCGCTTTTACCAGCTTTACCGTGTTAAGTAAATAGCCTAATCCTTCCATGGCATAATATTCGCACTGTAGTGGAACAATTAATGAATCAGCGGCCACCAGTGCGTTGACGGTCATAAAACCCAGCGAAGGGGGACAGTCGATGATGATAAAATCGTAGATTCCGTTGAGCGGTTTGAGAATCTCGCGCAGGCGGATTTCCCTGTCTTCGAGTTGCACGAATTCCACCTCCAGGCCAATTAGGTCCTGATTGGAGGGCGCCACTTCCAGATTGCGCAACGCGGTTTTCGCAATTACGGCATCGAGAGGAACCTGACCGATCATCGCGTGGTAAAAATTGGCTTTTTCAGCAATGTCCCTGTCTATCCCCAGGCCGCTGGTCGAGTTACCCTGAGAGTCGGCATCGATAAGCAGAATTTTCTTGTTCGCCACGGCCAGCGAGGCGGACAGATTGATGGCCGTCGTCGTTTTGCCGACGCCGCCCTTCTGATTGGCGATACATATGATTTTATTCATTATTTACACGCAACTCTTCAGGGGTTTTTTATCTGAATAAACTGTCTGTTAGCTAGCACAAAAAAGGGTTTTTTAGAAGGGTTTTTTGCTTTATTCCACCTTTTGAAACACGATTATTTTGCGCGGCGGACCCGAAAAAGGAATGTCGATATCATATTGATTTATATGATATTTTACAGAAACGTCCGGTATGTTCATTGTCGCGGCCAGCTCCGCCGCAACGTCACCTGCCTTGAGGGTTATCAACAGGCCCGCAGGTCCCAGAAAATAATCTGCCAGCGGCAGCAGATCCGGCAGTTTAAAGGCGGCCCTGGAGGTGACTATGTCAAATTTTCCCCGCCAGGTTTCCTCGCGCACAATATTTTCCATCCTGTCGTGAAGGGTCCAGGTTTTGTCGAGCCCCAGAAGGCGAATTACGTGTTTTAAGAAGGAAATTTTTTTGCGGTTGGCCTCCAGGAGATACACTCTAATGTGAGGCAGGGCAATTTTGAGCGGGATGCCGGGAAATCCGGCGCCGCTGCCCGCATCCACTATGCATTTCTCACCGTCAGGGATAAATTTTGCCGCGGCCAGAGAGTCCAGAAAATGACGACAGATGATTTCCCCGGCGCTTTTTTCCGAAATCAGGTTTGTTGTGGCATTCCATTTGAGCAGTTCCTTCCGATACATATCGAACAGAGCAAGCCGGCGGTCATCAAGGCTTACGCCCAGATGTCCGGCCCCCTCTTTCAGAAGCTGCATTTCCTCAGACATGACCAAGCCATAACAAAAAAAACCTGCACCGGCAATCCCAAACAGATTCACGTCACATAAAAGGTGTTGTCACGAACGGCCTCGGCTGAAAGGATTAAAGTTTTTTCAAGGAAACGACGATCTGTGCTTTAAGGAGCTTTTTCGTCATGAACGACATCACATCAATCGCCGGCGTCCTTATGAGCATGCAGCAGTCACAAATGCAGGATGCAATCAGCATGGCCATTGTGAAGATGAACGCCGAAGCTGAAGCGGCCATGGCCGATATGCTGTTGCACAATGCCCGCCAGATCGAAGCCCTCACCCATGCCGCCCAGGGCGGTGTCATCGACCTTTTTGCCTGAAGAGCACAAATATTTCGTGCAATTTCCTGAAACCGGCTTTATAAGTTCCCTACTTTTTTTACAGGAAGCCCAAATCATGCCCGTAAAAGCCGGCACTGCAAACATCAGTATAATCTTATTCAGGCCCAAACACGCGGGAAACGTAGGGGCTATCGCCCGGGCCGCGAAAAACATGGGCATCAGTCAGATTATTGTTGTCGGGGCCCAAGGGCTCGACCGTGAAGAGATGGAACAGCGCTCGACTCATTTGGCCAGGGACGTTGTCGACAACATAAAATATGCGGACTCTGCTCCGGAAGCGTTGTGTGATTTTCAGTATATCATCGGGACGACGGCCAGAACCGGCAGGGCACGCGGGCCGTTTGTGACGCCGCGCGCGGCGGCCCGGAAAGCCGCTGAGCTTGCCCCGGCAAACAGGGTTGCCCTTCTGTTCGGTCCGGAAGATACAGGGCTGGCCAACGAACAGTTGCACCTGTGCCACTGTGTCGTGACAATTCCGACCTCGCGGGAATTCACCTCCGTCAATCTTTCCCATGCCGTAATGATTTTGTGTTATGAAATTTTCCTGGCAACGCAAGCGTCAGACCGTAAGGTTGCCGAGCCGGGGCTGGCCCTGTCTTCGGAGCTCGAAGGTATGTACGGACAGATAAACTCTTTTCTTGCACAGGTCGGTTTTGTCAACAGGCAAAATCCTGAATACTGGATGCTGGATCTGCGGCGCTTCTTTACCCGCGCCGGTCTTTCGTCACGCGAAGTGAAAATTTTCCGTGGGATTTGCAGCCAGATTGAGTGGTATGCAAACAAAAACAACAAATAGCAACCCCACGCCATTTTCTATTTTCCCGCTCTCCGACCATCAAACACTGTTTTCCTGACCCGCTCATTTTTTCTTCAAAGACGCGGCAATCTGCCTTGCCCGGTTGAATTCCGTCGTGTTGATAACCGCGTTTCTTTCCGGGCTTTCCGCTGCCAGCTCTTTCATTTGTTTGACCCGTTCATTACTGGGCGGATGCGTGCTGAAGGCGTCCGACAGGCTTTTCATCAGCGGATTGCCGTCTTTGTTGCCGCTTTTTTCCGTTTCCAGCAGTTTTTCATAAAATTTTCCGACATGGTCTTTATGATAACCGGCGGCCACCGAGTATCGGAAGCCGAGGCGGTCCGCTTCCATTTCATCTTCCCGCGAGTTTACAAGAAAAGTATATTTCTGCGCCACAAGCCCTCCTCCCGCTCCGACAACCCCGCCGATTGCCGCCGCCTTGGCCAGACAGGCCGTGTCGCCCTTGTCGCAAAGCAAAGCCCCCAGGCCCAGCCCGGCGGCCGCCCCGACGAGAGCACCCCCGCCTGCATACAGCCATGTTTTGTTCTGGGCTTTTTCCATCTGATACATTCTTTCCGCGGAATGGCGTGCTACGACATGGCCGATTTCGTGTGAGACCACGCCTGCGAGCTCCGCTTCACTCGAGGTGTGTGCAATAAGCGGGGCCGTGACAAATATGGTTCCCGCCGGCATGGCAAAAGCGTTAATGTCGGCCACGTCCACGACGGTAAAATTGTAGCGGTAGGGATTCCCCTCCAGGTTGTTGGCCCGGACGATCTTCATTCCCAGGCTGGAAACATATTTTTGCAATTCCTGATTTTGTGCCGGCGGGTAATCCTTCAGCATTTTAGGCAGAGCTTCTTTGGTCAGCCTCTCCTCGTCTTGTGGCGTCATTTTGGTTTCCTGGCCGACGTTGGAACCTTCACGATAGCGCGACGAGTGGGTCGGCGCGCAGGAAATGGTGACCAGCATAAAAGCGGCCATCAAAAAGCTGATTTTTCTTTTCATGATTATTTTTCTCCAAAAATTTTCCACTGCCTGTGCAGCTCATTGATTATATCTTCATGCCCTTTGAAACAGGCAAATGCAATACCTTTTTGCCCACAGACAAAACGGGAGCGTCAAGGCCGCTTGCTGATGGCGCCTGTCTTACGAGGCGCTTGACATGAACATCCCACTGCTGTAATTGCGCGGATGTTAAATTTCAGCCGTGTTTGCTCTTTAAGGCCGTTTATGATAAGTAATTGATAACAATGAACCATTTTTCGAAAGAGGGTCCGCGTATTGCGCAAAACCGGAATCGTAAAAGATAAGCGCTACTTAAAGCATACGGCCGGATTTTCTCACCCGGAGAGTCCCGAGAGACTGGCATCCGTCTATGAAATGCTCGACAACCCTGCGTGTGTCCGGCAATATGTCTGCATCGAGCCGCGCCCGGCCAGCCATGATGAAATTGCCTACGTACACACGCCTCACTATATCGACTTCGTCGCATCCACTGCGGGCAAAAGCCATGTCATTCTGGATCCGGACACGATGACCGGCGCCGAGACATACAAGATTGCGAAGCTTGCCGCAGGCGGCCTGCTCAACGCCATAGACGCGGTTATCGCAGGCGAGGTGGACAATGCCTTTGCTCTTGTCCGCCCCCCCGGCCATCATGCCGGTGCGGGTAATTCGGCAGGCTTCTGTGTTTTCAACAACATTGCCATAGGAGCCATGCATGCGCACTGCCGGCACGGTATCAAAAAAACACTCGTCGTTGACTGGGACCTGCATCACGGCAACGGCACTCAGAAAATGTTCTATGCCGACCGTCGGGTGCTTTACTTTTCGACCCATCAGTATCCCCATTATCCCGGCACGGGCAGCTGGCAGGAGGTCGGTGAGGGTATGGGGCTGGGCTTTACCGTGAATGTTCCCCTGAACCGCGGGGCGGTAAACGGCACATACGTGGCGGCAATGCAAAAAATTCTCGCGCCGATTGCCCTTGCATATCGGCCGCAGCTCATTTTAGTATCCGCCGGCTACGATATCTACTACAAAGACCCGCTCGGCTCCATGCGCGTTACACCGGAGGGATTTGCCGCGATGACACGGGTGCTTCTCGATATCGCCGATCAATGCTGCGACGGCAAGATTGTTGCCGTTCTGGAGGGGGGCTATCACGCAGGCGGTCTGGCGCTCTCGGTGAGGTCCACACTGATGGAGATGAGCGATGAAACGCACATGACCTGTGGGCAGCTTTCCGACATGGAAGAGGCTGCGGATGAAGCCAACATGCGGGTGCTCAAAAAAGTCATTTCCCTGCAGCGTCCGTACTGGGATGTGTTTTAAGGAGGCTGTTTTGAAACTGAGCGCAATGGATGTGGAGTACGCCGCCGGGCTGGCGCGCCTGGAAATTACGGATCAGGAAAAAGAAATATTTGCCCGCCAGCTCAACGAAGTTCTGCTTTATATCGGCAGCCTCAATGAACTGGACACTCAGGGAGTGGTTCCCGCGGCGCATCCGGGAGGCCTGACCAACGTTTTTCGTGAAGACGAGGTGCGTGAGTCACTCAATACGCAAGAGGCGTTGACCAACGCGCCGGACACGCGCGGCGATTTTTTCCGTGTGCCGAAAATCATTGATTGACAAGCAGGCACATGGTCACACAGCTTTTGCCTTTGGGCAAAGCCGTCGGAAAACTCCTGCAAACAGGAATAAAATGAGAGGTTTTCACTGATAAGAGGATTTTATGGAGTTGCACTCGCTAACCATTCATGAACTACAGGACATGATCCGCGCCGGCGGGACGACGGCGACACGGATTACCGAAGCCGTTTTTCAGCGTATCGGCGCGGTCGAACCAAAAGTTCACGCCTACATACGCCTGATGAAGGAAGAAGCCCTGGCACAGGCGGCCCTGGCCGATGAAGACATAAAAAGAGGAGACATCAAGCCCCTGACCGGCATTGGCGTGGCACTCAAGGATCTGCTTTGCACGCGCGGTGTGCCGACAACGTGCGGCTCGCGCATGCTGCAAAACTATATTTCGCCCTACGACGCGACGGTGGTGGAAAAACTTGCCGCGGCGGGGGCGATATTCATCGGCAAGACCAACACGGACGAATTCGCCATGGGCTCCTCCACAGAGACATCATGTTTCGGGCCGACGCGCAACCCTTGGGACACCGACCGGATTCCCGGCGGTTCCAGCGGCGGCTCGGCGGCGGCCGTGGCGGCGGATGAATGCATCGCGGCGGTAGGCTCCGACACGGGCGGCTCGATCCGCCAGCCCGCTTCCCTTTGCGGCGTGATCGGCTTTAAGCCCACCTATGGTCTTGTGTCGCGCTTCGGCCTTGTCGCGTTTGCCTCGTCTCTCGATCAGATCGGGCCTCTGACCAAGGACGTGGAGGATGCGGCCATCATGATGAATGTGCTGGCAGGTTATGACCCCCGTGATGCCACTTGCGTGGCGACACAAATTCCGGACTACCGCAAGTTTTTAGGACGCGATATTTCCGGCTGGCTAGTGGGCATTCCGAAGGAGTATTTTGCTGAAGGTACCGACCGCGAAGTTTTGGACGCTGTAGAAAAGGCGGTGCAGAGTGTCGAAAAATGCGGCGCGCGGATCACGGAAATTTCCCTTCCGCACACAAAATACTGTGTGGCGGTCTACTGTATTATCGCGCCGGCGGAAGCGTCGTCGAATCTGGCGCGCATGGACGGCATCAGATACGGCCTGCGGGCAAAAGAGGCACGGGATCTGGCCGAAGTATATACCAAAAGCCGAACGGACGGCTTCGGCGCGGAAGTAAAGCGCCGCATCATCATCGGTGCTTATTCGCTTTCCGCCGGTTACCGCGACGCATATTACGGTAAGGCCTCGCAGGTGCGTACGCTCATCAGCCGCGACTTTGACGAAGCATTCCGTGAATGCGACATAATTCTCACCCCGACCACGCCTACTCCCGCGTTTAAAATAGGTGAGAAGGTGGAAAACCCGCTGCAGATGTATCTGTCCGATATGTTCACCATCTCGGCGAATCTCTCCGGCATTCCCGCCATTTCCATTCCCTGCGGCTATACGCACGCCGGTCTCCCGGTGGGTGTGCAGTTTCTGGCTGGCCGCTTTGAAGAGGCCAGGCTTTTGCAGTTCGCCGCGGCGTTTGAAAAAAGCGCCGCTGTTGAAAAGAGGAGGCCCGTTGTGTAATGGATTTTGAAACTGTCATCGGGCTGGAAGTCCATGCCCAGCTTTTGACCTGTACAAAAATTTTCTGCGGCTGTTCCACCGCATTCGGCCGGCCGCCCAACAGCCTTACCTGCCCTGTATGTCTGGCTCTGCCCGGCGCCCTGCCGGTGCTCAACAGGAAGGCAGTCGAATTCGCGATGAAAATGGCTCTGGCGACCGGCTGCAGGATAAATGAGCAAAATGTTTTCGCGCGTAAAAATTATTTTTACCCCGACTTGCCCAAAGGCTATCAGATATCGCAAGATACCCTGCCATTGGCCGAGGGCGGGCATATTCTGATCGAAGTTCAAGACGGAAACACGAAAATAGGCATTGAGCGCATCCATATGGAAGAAGACGCAGGCAAACTGATTCATGACGAGGCAAACCGGGCAAGCTACGTGGACCTGAACCGCGCCGGCGTGCCTCTGATCGAAATCGTCAGCAAGCCGGATCTCCGCTCGCCGGCGGCAGCCGTCCATTATCTGAAGAGTCTGCACGAGATTCTCGTCTATCTGGAAATATGCGACGGCAATATGGAAGAAGGCTCTTTCCGTTGCGACGCCAATGTTTCCTTACGCCCCCGCGGGCAGTCTACGTTAGGCAGGCGCACGGAGCTGAAAAACCTCAACTCCTTCCGCCATGTCCAGCGTGCGCTCGAATATGAGGTAACGCGCCAGCGGCGTCTGCTGGAAAAAGGCCTGGAGGTTGAGCAGGAAACAAGACTGTGGGATGAGGCGCAGGGGATGACGATGTCCATGCGCAGCAAAGGGGAGGCCAGAGACTATCGCTATTTTCCGGAGCCGGATCTCGTGCCGGTGGTGATTGACGAGGCATGGGTTGCAAAAGTCCGCGCCGATCTGCCGGAGCTGCCGCAGGCCAGGCGCGAGCGTTTTGTTTCCGCATACGGCATTCCCGCCTATGACGCGGGCGTGCTGACCTCCGACAGGAGGCTGGCCGACTATTACGAAGATGTCGTCAGGCTTTGTGACAGGCCTAAAATTGCCGCCAACTGGGTGATGGGTGATGTCATGAGGCTTCTCAATGAGGACAGGCGTGGCGCTCATGACTGTCCCGTTATGCCTGAGTCACTGGCGGAGATGATACTTTTGATTGAAGAGGGCGTCGTGAGCGGCAAAATGGCCAAGGAAATTATCGAGCAGATGTACCGGACCGGCCGCCCGCCCGCTCAGATCATCGCCGAAAAAGGGATGGTCCAGATAACTGATGAAGGAGAGCTTGACGCAACGATTGCCGCCGTTTTAGAGGCCAACCCGCGGCAATTGGCCGAATACAGAGGCGGCAGGGACAAGCTCTTTGGATATTTTGTCGGCCAGGTGATGAAGCTCACAGGCGGCAAGGCCAATCCGAAGCTGGTAAACGATCTGCTCAAAAAGGCTCTGCATCATGATTAGACCGGTTTTATGGAGAGACAACGCAGTTGTGCTGATCGATCAAAACGCCCTGCCGCAACAATACAGGCGCGTCGTATGCACCTGCTACCATGAAGTGATCGCTGCAATCAGGGATTTGACCGTGCGCGGCGCGCCGGCCATCGGCGTGGCAGCCGCCCTTGCTGCGGCCCAGGGCGCGCAGGGGCTCAGTGGTTTGCCGCCGGAAGAATTCGCCGGGAAGTTCAACGGCATCTGCGCGGAAATTGCCGCCTCCCGTCCGACGGCCCGTAATCTTTTCTGGGCACTGGAGCGCATGAAAGAAACACTGGCCGCACTCCAGGCAGCCGGGTCGAAAAATCCCGCGCGGGGTCTGCTGGCCGAAGCCAGGCGCATCTGTGCCGAGGATATTGAAATCAACAGACGCATCGGACGGGAAGGATGCGCCCTGATCGACGACGGGGACTCGCTGCTGACGCACTGCAACGCGGGGGCGCTGGCCACCGCCGGTTACGGCACGGCGCTGGGCGTGATTTATGCCGCCCGGGAGGCGGGGAAAAAAATTTCGGTTTTTGTGGATGAAACCAGACCGGTGCTGCAAGGCGCCAGGCTGACCGCGTGGGAGCTGAAAAAAGAAAAAATCCCTGCCACACTGATTACAGACAGCATGGCCGGTTTTCTGATGCAGCAGGGGCGGATAGACAAGATTATCGTCGGCGCGGATCGTATCGCCGCCAACGGGGATACGGCCAACAAAATCGGCACTTATTCGCTGGCAGTGCTCGCGGCGGCGCACGGTGTTCCCTTTTATGTGGCCGCGCCTGTTTCCACATTTGATTTTTCCATGAAAACCGGGGCGGAAATTCCCATTGAGGAGCGGGCGGCCGCCGAGGTTACAGGCTTTCGCGACACGGTCGTGGCGCCGAAGGGCATGCAGGTATACAACCCCGCCTTTGATGTTACGCCTGCTTCACTTATTGCAGCCATTATTACGGAAAAAGGCGTGATTGCCAAACCGGACGCGCGCAGGATCGGCCGCCTGAGCAAGGGAGATAAAAACAAATGAAGCTGTTTCTTTTTGATTTTGACGGTGTGATCGTTGATTCGCTCGACGTTTATGAAAAAACAGTCACCGACTGTCTCAATGTGATCGGTCAGCCCCTGTCACGCGGACGGGAGGAGTTTCTGGAGCTCTTTGACGGCAATTTTTACGAATCCCTCGTGGAAAAAGGCGTTGACCTGGACAGATTCATGAGCGCCTCCATCGACATTCTGGCCGGAATCAACTATGCGGACATGCGTCCTTTTGCCCCGGTCGGGCCGGTGCTCAGGGAGCTTAAAAAAAATCACCCCATGGTCGTCATCTCCTCCAATGACACGCCGACGATCAAAGAAGCGCTGAACCTGTACGGGCTCGACGGTATTTTCGACGAGGTGCTCGGCTCCGATTTCATGCTGAGCAAGAAGGACAAAATCCTGTACATCATCGATAAATACTGTGCAGACCTGAAAGACATCTACTACATCGGCGACACGGCCGGCGACATCAGTGAGGGCCGCGCCGCAGGCATAAAAACCGTAGGGATCACCTGGGGCTGGCACAGCAGGGAAAAAATGCTTGCCGCACGCCCTGACTATCTGTTTGATAATCCTGAGGATTTACTAGAACTGGCCTGAGACTCAAGTTTTTCTTCGGTTATTCCGATGGATAACTGTGAACACGGGGAGGCAATTATGTCCACAGCATTCAATACCGCTTTGTCCGCTCTGCGGGCGCTGGGCGTCAAGATGGATGTCCACGCCCATAACATCGCCAATGTCAACACGGACGGGTTCAAAAAAAGTCGCGTCCACATGCAACAGGAGCCTCAAGGCGGCATCCGCGTGAAAATTGAGCAGATAAACACACCGGGCGCGGTGTATGGAGTCAATGAGAAAACCGGCGCAGAGCTGGAAGGCTCCAACGTGGGGCTGGCCCATGAGTTCGTCGACCAGATCGTCATCCGCTATGCTTTCGAGGCGAACATCCTTTCTATAAAAACAGCTGATAAAATGCAGCAGACGCTGCTTGACCTCATCGGGTGATCTTTGCCGCCATTTGTTTGTTGACAGGCACTCCGGTTTCAAGTTAAAGGCTAGCTGTTTGCTTCCCTAAGGAAGTGCCAAGGTCACTGGTGGGCCTCCCGGACTTCAAATCCGGTGTGGGGCGCTAAAACCGTCCCAGGTGGGTTCGATTCCCATGCACTTCCGCCAATTTACTAATAATATCAATATATCATAGTCTGCCATCGGGCCGCCGCCGTAGCGGCCTGATGGCAATTTTTTCAGCTCTTCTTATAACGGCCCCCTGTATGAAAATCCGCCTGTCCGGCTCGTCCGGATGAGCGGCAATACTGAAAATAAGTTTTGCGTTCAGCGACTGATTCTGATAGTGCGTGGCCGTCCAACATGTTTGATTCAGATGTGATTTTGCCGATTTCCACAAAGGAGCCGCCTTGTGAAAAAGATTATTTTATTTGCCCTTTTGGCGCTTTTGGCCGCCTGTTCGTCCATGCAGAAAACAACGCCGGAAGAGCAGTTCAAAAAGAGCTTTCCCAGGCATCAGTTTGAGTCTTTTGACGAGACATCCACAAAAGGCGTGTATGAAGTATACGATGGGCGTCGCGTGTATTATTATCTGCCGGAAGGGGATGTGATTCTGTTGGGAAGTATGATTTCCAAAGACAACCGGAATCTGACCCAGGAAAGCATGGCCGACAAAATGGCGGCCGGCATGAAAAATCTACCCCTGGACAAAGCGGTGATAATCGGCAGCGGCAAAACGCAGGTCGTGGAATTTATCGATCCGAACTGCTACTACTGCCGCATGGCTTTTAATTTTTTCCGGCACAGAAAAAATGATGTCACAAAATACGTTTTTTTCCATCCTCTGTCCGAGAATTCGGCAAAAAAAATACGCCATATCATCTGTTCGAAAGATCGCGCGCAAGCCTATGAGGATGTGATGAGCGGGAAGCTCGACACAAACGCGGAATTTAACTTATGTGCCGACAAGGCGGCCGACGATCTTGAACAGGCTCATCAGCAGGCAAGTTCCCGGGCCCGTGTGCAGGCGACGCCGCTGTTTTACATTAAAGGAAAAGTCGTGCCGGGCTTCGACCAGCCGGCGCTCGAAAAGCTCCTGGCTGAATAAAGCCAATGTAGCGGGCCGTCCGCTTATTTGAGTCTAGCGGACTTTGGCTCCCGCCGCAGGCTCGCGGTCAAATCCGATAAGCGTAAGGCCGGCGGCAGTATCTGTCGCCAGCAGCATCCCGTGAGATTCCACCCCCATCAGTTTAGCCGGCTGGAGGTTCGCCACGACTACAATGGATTTCCCGATGAGCTCTTCCGGCCGGTAGTCCTGGCCGATGCCGGCCACGATGGTACGTTTGTCGCCCATATCAATGCCGAGCTTGATCAGCTTATTGGATTTGGGCACACGTTCAGCCGAGACAATCTTTGCCACGCGCAGGTCCACTTTCGAGAATTCCTCGTAGCTGATTTGGGGTTTGATGTCCGTCAAAGGATCTGCCTGGGCCGGCACAGCTTCTTTTTTCACCGCAACGCGCGGGAAAAGAGCCTCGGTGCGCTGCAAAGGCGAGCCCGCGGGAAGGGGGTCATTGCAGCGGATGGTTTCCAGGTCATACCTGCTGTTTGGATCCAGACCGATCGTCTGCAGAATTTTCACCGCCGCCTGCGGCATGAACGGTGAAACCAGAATCGCCACACAGCGCAGCGCTTCCAGCAGACGGTACATGATGGCGACGAGCCTGTCATGACTGGCCGGGTCTTTGGCCAGTGCCCAGGGTTCGGTCTCCACAATATATTTGTTGGCATAGCCGATCAGCTCCCAGACGGACGCCAGCGCCCTGTGCAGCGACATTTCGGCGAAGCAGGTTTCCACTTCCGTAACTGTTTTTTGCGCCAGCTCCGGCAGCCTGTTTTCCATATCTGGCGCCGGCGGAGCGGGAGTTTTCCCGTCGCAATATTTTATGGCCATGGTCACGGTGCGGCTCACCAGATTGCCCAGATCGTTGGCCAGGTCCGAGTTTAGCCTTGCCACAAACGCATCTTCGGAAAACGTGGAGTCCAGGCCGAAAACCATATCGCGCAGCAGAAAGTAGCGGAAGGCGTCCAGGCCGTACTTATCTTTCAAATCGAGCGGGCGTACGACATTGCCGAGGCTTTTGGACATTTTCCCCTGCTCCATGTTCCAGTAACCGTGGACGTTGAGGTGCTGATAGGGCTCGATTCCCGCCGCCTTGAGCATGGTCGGCCAGTAGATACCGTGCGGTTTGAGAATGTCCTTGGCGATCAGATGCTGGGCCTGCGGCCAGAATTTTTCGAAATTCGCCCCGTCGGGATAACCGACGGCCGTCACGTAATTGATCAGGGCGTCGAACCATACATAGGTTACATATTTTTCATCAAACGGCAGTGTGATGCCCCATTCCAGCCTCGTCTTGGGCCGCGAGATGCACAAATCCTCCAGCGGCTCGCGCAGAAAGCCCAGCACCTCGTTGCGGTAGCGCTCGGGACGGATAAATTCCGGGTTTTGCCTGATGTGACCGACAAGCCAGTCCTGATATTTGCTCATCCGGAAAAAATAGTTGCTTTCCTTGCGGTACTCCGGGACCGTCTGATGATCGGGACACTTGCCCTCCACCAGCTCCTTTTCAGTGTAGAAGCGCTCACAGCCGACACAGTAAAAGCCCTCATACGAGCCGAAATAGATGTCGCCCGTGTCATAAACTTTCTGCAGTATCCGGCGCACCGTGTCGATATGATGCGCATCGGTGGTGCGGATAAAGTAATCGTTGGTGATCGCCAGCTCCGGCCAAAGCTGGCGAAACTGCGAGCTGATCCGGTCCGCGTAGGCCTTGGGCGTGATTTGCGCCTGTCTGGCTGCCTCGGCGATTTTGTCGCCGTGTTCGTCAGTCCCGGTGACAAAAAACGTTTCCCGTCCCGTCATGCGCGCCCAACGCGCCAAAACATCCGCCACAATGGTGGTGTAGGCATGCCCGATGTGGGGTGATGCGTTAACGTAATAAATGGGGGTTGTAATGTAAAATGGTTCACTCATGATTATTTACTGCTCCTCATGCGTCGGGACGTTTTTTGCCTGCCTGTTGCGACTGGCCGGTTTTGTGCTCTGCCGGTCCGGGCATGCCCTCACGGGGCTGTGCGGATCTTGCCTCCCGGCCGGTTTTTTTAGCTTCGGCATAAACTGCATGCTCGAAGGAAAGGCAGCACATCAACCTTCCGCAAAGGCCGGATATTTTTTCCGGATTGAGCGACATGCTCTGATCCTTGGCCATTTTTACCGTAACCCTGTCCAGGTTTTGCAAGACACCGGCACAGCAGACGGGCCTGCCGCAGACAGCCAGCCCCTTGACAATTCTCGTTTCCTGGCGTGCGCCGATTTGTTTGAGTTCGATTCTGGTTTTGAATCTGGCGACCAGGTCTTTGACCAGTTCACGAAAGTCCACCCGGGCGTCTGCGGTAAAGTAAAAAATCATTTTGCTCCGGTCGAAAAACAACTCCACCGTGATGAGCTTCATGGACAGGCTTTTTTCCCGAATTTTTTCAATGCAATATTGTTTTGCGTCCTTTTCCAGTATTTCCAGCTCTTCACGGACGCGCAGGTCATCGACAGTCACTTTGCGCAGCACTTTTTTCAGATTGGCGGGAAGCCGTTCCGGCGTGCATCGCGAAACGTCCGTGACGACCACACCCAGGGCGACGCCGTTGTCCGTGCTGACGAGCACCTCGTCGTTTTTATGCAGGATATGGTCGCAGGCATCAAAGCTGTATATCCTGCCTTCCTTTTTAAATTTTACACCGATAATATTGGTCAGCACTTTTGCAGGTCCGTTTCAATTTTCATATTGAGAGCTTAAATGCCATTGTCTCCAATGTCAACGATTTGTTCACGTTCATGTCGATCATCTGTGTCGAGCGTTCGACCAGGGCGATATTGGCAAGAATCTGCTCGCCGGTCAGGCGCTGTGCCAGCGAAGCCACGCACGGCAGGTCGTGGGCGTTGATGATCATGGAGGGGTTGGCTGTTTCTTTATAGACCAGAGCATCACGAAAATATGTATTGACGATTTTCAATCCCTGCCGGATTTCCTTTTTATCCTGGCCCAGGAAAGCCGAAAGGGTAAGCAGGCTCATCGGCTCGCGGGCGCTCGCGCCGGATAAAAGCCGGCCGAGATCGGCGCGAAAGGCGGTCATTTCCTCGGCGTCGAGCTCCAGGGCCTGGCTGATCGAGCCGCCGGAAAGAGAGGCCAGCAGGTGCGCTCTGGCCGGGTCGGTTTTTCCCTGCTCAACCAGCCAGCGCGCAACGGTTTCGGCCGGCAGGGGATGGAAGCGCACCTGACGGCAGCGCGAAAGGATGGTCAGCGGCATCCAGTTGGGGCGCGAGCTCACCAGGATGATGATGTTGCCGGCCGACGGTTCCTCCAGAGTTTTTAACAGAGCGTTGGCTGCCTGTTCATTCATCTTGTCCGCGTCGTCGATGATAAAGACGCGCTTTTTTCCCTCCAGCGGCCTGAAGGTCATCTGCTGCTGAATATGGCGGATAGCGTCAATCCTTATAAATTGCGTGTCTGACGCCAGAAGGTGTATGTCCGGATGGCTGCCGCGGCTTATTTTGAGGCATGAAGCGCACTTGCCGCAGGCGTCGCCTGCGGCATCCGGCTCATCGCAGTTCAAGGCGCAGGCGAAGGCGAGCGCGACTACTTTTTTTCCGATGCCGTTGATGCCGCTGAAGATGTAGGAATGCCCGACCCGCCGCGAAGCGATCGCCTTTTGCAGCATTCCGATCTGCCGGAAATGACCGTAAATATTTTTAAAAGACATAAGAAAATGAAATTACCGGCCGGAGCGTTTTCCGTTTTTGATAAAATCCATGACCAGCCGGCGGACATCTGCGGCGACAAGCTCCACCGTCCGCGAGGCGTCGATGACACGGAAGCGCTCCGGTTCTGCCTGTCTCAGGCGCTCGTAGCCGTCGCGTACGCGGTGATGGAAGTCAATCTTTTCCCTTTCAAACCGATCGGCTGCGGCAGGGTCCGCAAGCTTTGCGTCGCGGCCGGCCGCCCTTTGCAGCCCGGTTTCCACCTGCAAATCGAACAGGAGGGTCAAATCCGGTTTGAGCCCCGGCGCGCAGTAATCGTTCATCGTTTTGATGAAAGCCGCATCGAGGCCCCGGCCACAGGCCTGGTAGGCAAAAGTCGCGTCGGAGAACCTGTCGCACACAACATATTTGTCTGCCTCGAGCGCCGGCAAAATGATTTCCCGCACATGCTGGGCGCGGGCGGCGCAAAACAAAAGGAGCTCCGTTTCGGCAAACATGCCCTGATGACTGCGGTTAAAAAGGATGTCTCCGATTTTGCGGCCAATTGCTGTTCCCGAAGGCTCCTGCGTGATCACCGCGGGTATCTTTGCGTCCTTCAGGTGCAAGGCCAGCAGTCCCATGTGCGTGGATTTGCCGGAGCCCTCAATCCCTTCAAAAGTGATAAACCCGCCCATGAGTTATATTCCCTCGGTAATACAGGATTGAAGATTCTGATAAAAAAATTTCATCTGTACCGGTTTTTTCTAAGTAATAAAAAAGCAGGGGAAAAATCCGCCGTGTCAAACGGACTTTTCCCCGGCAAAAAGTTTTTTCAAATTTCTTTTTACTTTTCTTCCCCGGGAACGATCGCCTCGACCGGGCATTGATCGCAGCACGCGCCGCAGTCCGTGCATAGTTTAGGATCAATTACATACTTGTCCTCGCCTTCAGATATCGCTTCCACCGGGCATTCATCTTCGCAGGAACCGCAAGCGATGCACTCATCTGTAATCACATACGCCATGTTGTTATAAATCTCCTTTAATCAAAATGTTAACGTCTTTCCGGTCTGACGCCGGTCCTATACGGACACTACTTCTTTCACGGAGGGAACCTGCTGCTTGACAATTTTTTCGATGCCCATCTTCAGAGTCATCTGAGACATCGGGCAGCCGTGGCAGGCGCCGGTAAGTTTTACCTTGACTACTCCGTCATCGGTTACGTCAACCAGTTCCACATCGCCTCCGTCGGCCTGCAGTCCCGGCCGGACTTTTTCTATCGCTTTTTGAACTTCTTCTTTCATGATTATCTCCATTTCTTTAATTCATACAATAGTTATCGCTGTCGCTCCGGTCAGCGGGGCATTTCCCGGACCATGGTTTTTACAACCGCCCGGGCAATGCCGGCAAGCTCCGGCCTGAAAAAAGTATAGGTCTCTTCTTTGTCATGCCCGGCTTTCCACATGGTTTTGCCGGTCGGCGCGTCAATCAGCCGCAAACCGAGGCTCACCTTGCCCAAATTGTTGTCTTTTTTAATATAATAACTCCAGTAGTCAACCGCAACAAGTAAAAAAGCATCCGCTTCAATCAGCTCACCTATTTTTTTGCTCAAGGCCGGGTCGGAATAGTTGAGTGTCTGCAGCTTGGATAAGTAATCAGACACGGCTTTGCCGAGTTCTTCATTTGTGCTGATCTGTCTGTTCAGAGCGGCCGCATCGATAACATTTTTGAACCATTTTTTTTCGACCAGCACATCGGCAACAACCTGCTCTATGGCGGGGCTCGCTTCTTTATGAGGCCCGACGTCCGCCGGGAAAACGGCGATTCGCCCGGGATGATACTCTCCGGCCGCCGGATCCAGCTGTGAATAGCGTAACCCGCCGCACGCGATGATGCTCAGCACGGCAATAAGCAGTACGGACCGGGCGAAGATAACCCTCATTTTCGATCACCTGCTCCTGTAAATTATCTTTGCGCCGTCAGATCAGGAAATACCAGCAGAAAACCACTAAACCGGCAATAATATAGCTTGTTTCCAGAATTCCTTCCAGAAAGGCCCCTGAAAACCCCGCCCTTCTATCACAAAGCCTTAAACAAATCCATATATATAATGGGCAGAAAACGAGAAAATAACTAAGCGCGGGCGTCCACCCGGCGGGATGGGAAATTAACAAAACAATCAATAATATCACAATGATGACTCGTAGGATGATCTGTGTTTTCTCCTTGCCGATGATCACGGGAATCGTTTCCCGGCCCAGCAGTTTATCGCTTTGCATATCCATGATGTCCGACATGGCCGAACGGATAAAAACAAGGCCGAAAGTGAAGGCAAAAGCCACCGCTGTTGACGCGCCCGCAGCGGTCTGACTGTGCAGGAGCGGCAAAACAGCCGCCGCGATGCCCCATGCCGCCGCGGTGGAAATATTTTTTGACCCGGGAAGGTCGCTCAATCTTCTGAAGCGGTATCTGTCCGGCAGTATTTTCATATTGTATAAAACGCCGGCCGCCGCCAGAAATGACAAAAAGACAAAAGAAAACAATCCATTGATAAGGCTCAACGCCAGTGCCGCAGCAAGTGAGCCGACCGCTGTCGCGAAATAGCAGCGGGCGTATTTGCGGTAGGAGACTTCGCGGAATGAACCGATGAGGCCGGATTCACCGCTTCTGTTCAAGCGGTTGAGTACATGCATGGCGTAAATAAAAAAGGAGGCGATGGCAATCGATGATGTGCTTAAAGGTATTTTTTGCAGCGCCATGGAGGCTATTGTCAGACAGGCGGCGCCCAGTGCGGGATAAAGATCCACTCTCACCGACCACAGCCAGAGTTTAAGCAGCAGTCCGGCTTTTTTACGGGGGACCATGCAGGCTTCCTCGATCGTGTCGATGACCTGGCCGATAATCCAGTTGGGTGTGGAGGCGCCGGCGGAAATGCCGATCTTTGCGTATGGAGTCAGGTCGCGGTTTTTTATTTCCCGGGCCGTCTCGATGTGGAAGGTCGGTTTGTTTTCTTTCTGGGCCAGGTCAGCAAGGCGGCAGGTGTTGGCGCTGTTTCTGCCGCCGACGACAAAGATGGCGTCCATTTCCCGGGCGAGCCTGATAATTTCCTCCTGCCTCCTTTGTGTGGAAGAGCAGATCGTGTGGAAAACAACCGCCTGCGGACTTTTTTCCTGAATCTTTTTAACTATACGGTCGTAATATTTGGTGTTCTGCGTGGTCTGGGCGACAATGCAGACGCGCTCCATCGGAGGCAGTTTTTCCGCGTCCTCCACGGTGGCGATGATAATTCCCCTGCCGTTGGTGTAACCCCACAGCCCGTCCACTTCAGGATGCCTGCGGTCTCCGGCGATAATGACGGTGTAATTCAGAGCTGTGTGCTTTTTGATGATTGCCTGGACATAACCGACCTTCGGGCAGGTGGCGTCGATGATTTTCACGCCGCTTTCCCTGATTTTTTTCCTTTCATCAGGCGCGATGCCGTGCGCCCGGACGACCAGAAAAGCGTTTTTGGGGTCTGTGATTTCATCGACACTTTCCACCGCTGTTATCCCGCGGCTTTTCAGAAGGTCGATGGTTTGCGGGTTGTGGATAAGGGGGCCGTAAGTATAGATGCGCCTGCCTTTTGCGCGCTGGGCGATGTCCAGCACCGTGTCCACCGCACGACGCACTCCCATGCAGAATCCCGCTGTCTCGGCCAGTTTGATTTCCATCTAAAGCTTCTTTTCAGCCAGAATAAAAAATTCTCTGTTGCCGGCCGGTCCGGTCAGACACGAAACACATGTGCCGGTCACCTCCATGTTTTGTGATTCGCAAAACAGGCGGATTTCTTCCACGACGCGCTTATGCACCGCCTCGTCTGCAACCACACCGTTTTTCCCGATTTCTTCTCTGCGCGCTTCGAATTGCGGCTTGATCAGCGCCAGGATCCGCGCGTGATCGGCAAGAAGGGAAAGCACAGCCGGAATGACGGTTTTTAACGAAATAAAGGATACGTCGATGACGGCCAGCTCCGGTTTTACATCCAGATGCCTTCCGTCATAGTGACGGATGTTGGTACGTTCTATAACGACGACACGCGGGTCTTCACGAAGCTTCCACGCGAGCTGGCCGTAGCCGACGTCGGCCGCGAATACTTTACGTGCCCCCGCCTGCAAAAGGCAGTCGGTAAAGCCGCCGGTTGAGGCGCCCGCATCCAGAACGGCCATTCCCTGCACATCCAGGCCGAAATGATCCAGTGCTCCTTTGAGTTTCAGACCGCCGCGGCTGACATAGGGGTGCGCCTCTTCTTTCACGGAAAGCTCAGCGTCCGCCGCAACCGACTCGCCCGCTTTATCCATGATACGTGTACCTGTTCTGACGGATCCGGCAAGAATCAGGGCGCGCGCCTTTTCGAGGTCGGCAGCGAGGCCGCGCTCCACCAAGAGCCTGTCCAGGCGGTTTTTTTTAGCCTGTCTGCTCATTTCTTTCTGTCCGCGCGCTTCCGGCAAGCATTTCCTTTGCCGCGCCGATGATGCCCTCTGCATCGATTCCGTGCGCGCGGCGCAGCCCGGCCTGTGTCCCCTGCTCCACAAACTCGTCTTGTATGCCCAGGCGCCTCACGGTCACGCCAGCGATGCCTTTTTGTGCCAGAAGCTCCAAAACGGCGCTGCCGAAACCACCGTCGAGAACATTTTCCTCGACTGTCAGAATTTTACCGGTGTCTGCCGCTGCTGCACAAATCATTTCGGCGTCAAGAGGCTTGATGAAGCGCGCATTGATGACCCTGGCCGTGAAGCCTGCCGCCCTGAGTTTTTCGGCAACGGTCAGTGAGGGGCCGACGGTGGAGCCGACGGCAATTATTGCCAGATCCGAACCTTCGCAAAGCAGCTCGCCACGGCCGACGGGCAGGGCGGTAATTTCCTCATCGAGCGCCACGCCCAGGCCTTTACCGCGCGGGTAGCGTACGGCAACAGGGCGGCCGCAGCCGACGGCGGTTTTGAGCATATGCTGAAGTTCGTTTTCGTCTTTCGGCGCCATCACGATCATGCCCGGGATATTGCGCAGATATGCAAGGTCGAAAAGACCCTGATGGGTAGCCCCGTCCTCTCCGACGATGCCGGCGCGGTCCACGGCAAAGACGACAGGCAGTTTCTGCAGACATACATCGTGCAGAATCTGATCGTAGGCTCTTTGTAAAAAAGTGGAGTAAACCGCGACTACGGGCAGAAATCCCTCCACCGCCATGCCGGCGGCGAAAGTGACCGCCAGCTGCTCGGCGATGCCGACATCGTATAAGCGGGCGGGGAAAGCCTGCCGGAATTTTTCCAGTCCAGTCCCTTCGCACATGGCGGCGGTTATGGCAACGATGCGCTCATCGGCGGCGGCCAGCCCAACGAGGGTCCTGCCGAAAACCTCTGTGTAGGAAGGGGCGGCCCCCGGCGAAGCAATCGTCATTCCGGTTTCGACGTCAAAAGGCGCGATACCGTGATAGGTGGGCGAGTTTTCTTCGGCAAATTTATACCCGCGGCCTTTTTGCGTGATCACGTGGACCAGCACAGGGCCTTCCAGGTTTTTGACGTTTTCAAAATTTTTGATCAGATGGTCGAGGCGATGGCCTTCGAGGGGACCGACATAGGTGAAGCCCAGTTCCTCAAAAAGGGCCCCGGGAACGACGAATGTCTTCACGGATTCCTCGACCTGACGCGAAAACCTGATTACCTGCTCACCGATATTCGGGATTTTTTTCAGAAAATTTTTGAGCTCGCCCCTGAGCCTGGTGACACGTTCGCCGGTCATGATTCTATTTAAATAAGAAGAAAGGGCCCCGACGTTGGGTGAGATGGACATCTCATTGTCGTTTAGAACGATGATGACGCGCTTTTTACGGTCGCCGGCCCAGTTGAGAGCCTCAAAGGCCATGCCGGTGGTCATGGACCCGTCGCCGATAACCGCTATCGTCCGGAATTTGTCGCCTCTGAGGCAGTGGGCTTCGGCAAAAGCCGCCGCCGCCGCAATCGATGTGCCGCTGTGGCCGACATTGAAGGTGTCATAGACACTCTCTTCTCTTTTGGGAAATCCGCTTAAGCCACCCTGTTTACGTAAAGTGGAAAACTTGTCCTTACGTCCCGTGACAATCTTGTGCGTGTAACACTGATGGCCGACATCCCAGATGAGCTTATCCTCCGGAGCGTTGAAGACATAATGCAGCGCCAGCGTCAGCTCGACCGCGCCCAGTGAGGATGCCAAGTGGCCGCCCGTGGCGGCGACCGTATTGACGATGAGATTTCTTATCTCGCCGGCCAGCGTGTTGAGCTCGGCCAGATTCAGAGCGCGCAGGTCTCGAGGGAGGTCTATATTCTGCAATACGGTGTAATCGACGTTTTCGGGATGCTTCATTTACTTTACGCCGCCCTTCATGATTTTCGTTCCATAATGAAACGGGCGATCACCCTCAGGGGCAAAGCGCGCGAATCGAACGCCGCGATGGCTTCAATGGCCGCCTCCACCGCTTCTGCCAGCCTGGCTTTCGCCTGTTCGAGCCCCAAAAGCGCGGGATAGGTGACTTTGCCCCGGGTGGCATCGCTGCCCGTGTTTTTGCCCATGAGAGCGCTGTCGCCTTCCACATTGAGGATGTCGTCGGCGATTTGAAACGCAAGTCCGACGTGGGTTCCATATCTGCAGACGGCCTGGATTTTTTCTTCACCTGCGCCGGCGAGAATCGCACCGGTTTTGACGGCCGCCTCGATGAGCGCACCTGTCTTACGCCGGTGGATCTGTTCCAGGCCTGTAAAGTCCGGTTCAACCGTTTCGGCCAGCATATCCAGAGCCTGGCCTCCGACCATGCCCGCCATGCCTGCGGCGTGCGCGATTTCCTGAATCACCGCCAGACGCCGCTCTGCCGGGAAACGGACTTTTTGGGCCTGCGACAAAAGGACGAAGGCTTCCGTCAAAAGAGCGTCGCCGGCGAGAATCGCTATCGCTTCTCCGAAGACTTTGTGGCAGGTGGGTTTACCCCGGCGGAAGTCGTCATTGTCCATTGCAGGCAGATCGTCGTGAATCAATGAATACGTGTGAATCAACTCCAAAGCGCAGGCTGTCGGCATGCCGGTCGCGATGTCACCTCCGCAGGCCTCGAGCGCCGCGAGGCAGAGAATCGGCCTGATTCTTTTGCCGCCGGAAAAAACACTGTAATGGACGGCGGTGTGCAGCTCCTGCGGCATGCTGTCTTCATCAGGCAGGTAGCGCTGGAGAGCATCTTCCACAATGTCGCACCGGTCCTTTAGATACGCTTCAAGAAAATCATCATTGTTCATCTGTATCTTCATCCTGGAATGCTTTTGTCTGCAGAGAATTTTCTTTTTCCAGAAGTATCTCCACACGGCGCCCGGCTGCGTCGAGCTTGCCCGAGCAGAAACGGATCAGACGGATGCCCTCTTCGAACGCTTTCAACGCCGCGTCGAGAGGCATTTCACCCGCTTCCATTTCCCTTACAATCTTTTCAAGCTTTTCCAGAGCTTCCTCAAAATTTTCTTTTGCCATGGCTGATTATTCCTCGAGTATTTTATCCACGCTTGCCCGGACGCTTCCCTGCGCCAGTTGAATACGGACTCTTTCTCCCAAAGTCAAGCAACAAGCGTCGCGGACGATTTCACCGCCGGACACTCGGCGGGTGATGCTGTAACCTCTTTGCAGAACCGCCAGGGGGTTTAAAGAGGCAAGCAGTGCGGCCTGGCTCGTGAGCTTCTGCGTGCGGCTTTTGTGGTAGTGTTTCCAGCCGTCTTTAAGATCCTTTTGCGCCGCGTCGAGAAAAAATCTTTTTTCCCTTATTTGCCGCCCCGGGTTGAGGTTTTCGAGCTCCAGCTCCAGCTGGCGCAGCTTATGACCGAGTGTCTGTGCCTGAAGCGCGAAAGCATTGCGGATTCTTTCGCGCAGGTCGTCGAGCGCGATTGCGTAATCAGACAGAAAGCGGCGGGGGTCCTTAAAGCGGGACTCCAGCGTATCGAGTGCGCCCTTGCGGTCATCGAGCATACGCTGCTGGCCCGCGATAAGACGCTGTCGCAGGCTGTGGAGCGCTTCGAGCAGATCGCTTCTGCGGGGGACGACGAGCTCCGCGGCCGCGGAAGGCGTCGGCGCACGCAGATCAGCGACAAAATCGCAGATGGTGAAATCTGTTTCATGGCCGACGGCAGAGACAACAGGGACGGTGGAACGGACTATTTCTCTGGCCAGATCTTCATCATTAAAGGGGGCGAGATCCTCCAAGGAACCGCCGCCGCGAGCAATGATGATAATATCCGTCAGGCCGTGCCGTTGAAGATTTCGCAAAGCCGCAATGATTTCCCGTGCCGCTGATTCACCCTGTACACGAGCCGGCGCGACCAGAATATCCACAGATGGGAACCGCCGCCGGGTGATGTTTAAAATATCCCTGATGACCGCTCCGGTGGGCGATGTAACGACGCCGATACGACCCGGAAGAAAGGGCAGTGTTTTTTTACGGGCGGGGTCGAACAGCCCTTCGGCGGCAAGCCTTGCCTTGAGCTGCTCAAACGCTTTTTGCAGAGCCCCGACCCCCTGCGGCTCTACCGATTCCACAATGAGCTGATACTCACCGCGAGGCGTGTAAGCGCTCAGGCGGGCCCGGCACAGGAGCTTCATCCCGTCTTCCACTTCAAACCTTGCCGTCCGGATGCCGAAGGGGCGAAAAAAGACGGCCCGGATCTGGCTTTTGTCATCTTTTAGAGTGAAATAAGTGTGCCCCGATTGAGGACGACGTAAATTGGAAACTTCGCCTTCCACATAAAGTCGGCCGAAGGCTTCCTCCAGGAAGGTTTTAATATTATCATTGAGTTGTGAAACGGTAAGAATTTCTTTCATCCCGGGCGAAACTATCAGATATCGGTATCTAAGACAAGATTCAATTGGCCCGCAATAAGGCTAAGATGTTCAAGACGCCGTCGCGGCCCGTTTATCCGGCTGCTGTACGGGGCGTTTCCCGGTGATGTGCTTTGTTTTTTGCTTTCCATGTAAATCGAGGGTGTTCTTGACAAGAGGATGTGTATCGTGCAAGTCAGGTAAAAAATTAAAAACCGCACAGGGGGAGTTTCTGTATGTCTGACCGATATGATCTGGTTGTCGTCGGCGGCGGGCCGGCGGGTCTGGCCGCGGCACAAACAGCGGCCGGAGCCGGAAAAAAAGTTTTGATCATGGAAAAAGACGGCTGGGGCGGCACATGTACGCACCGGGGGTGCATTCCGACTAAAGCCCTGCTTGCGTGCAGCCATTTTTACGCGGGACTCAAAAAACTACGGCGTGTCGGGATAGACACGGACAGTGCAACGGTGGATTTTGCCGCAATGAAGAAACATCAGGATCAGATGGTGAAAGTTGCGGCTCTGGGCGCGCGCAGGTTGCTTGCAAATGCCGGTGTCGAAATCAGGGAGGGCGCCGGGGAAATTATTTCGCCCTGTGAAGTCCGCTTGACGGACGCGACGGGACGAAGCCGGCGCCTGAAGGCGGACCACATTCTCATTGCCTGGGGCTCTGAGCCGCTCATACCGGATGGTATTTGTCTTTCCAAACGGATTTTGTCCTCGGACGGCATTCTCAATATGAACTGTCTGCCTTCGAGTATAATCATTGTCGGTGCGAGCTTTATCGGCGTGGAATACGCTGTTTTCTTCGCCGAACTCGGTGTCAAAGTCACGCTGGTCGAGCTGATGGAGAGAATTTTGCCGCAGGAGGATGAAGAGGCGGCGGCTTTTCTCCACCAGGAGCTTTCCCGTCTGGGCGTTGCGCTGCATGTCTCGACGACGCTGGTTTCACTTGATGAGGCTCCGGAAGGAATCGTCATGCAAATCCGGAAAGACGCTGAAACTGCGCAACTGCGAGCAGACTGCGCCCTTCTTTGTACGGGCCGCAGGCCTCTTTTGCACCAAAAGGAACTTGAGGCAGCCGGGATCGATTATGATCTCAAAGGAATAAAAACAGACGCGCGCATGATGACCAGCGCCAATGATATCTATGCCGCAGGAGATGTCACCGGAGGCATGATGCTGGCTCATCGCGCCGCCGTGCAGGCGAAAGTCGCCGCACAAAGCATGTTTGGCGGTAGTGATTATAAATATGATGAAAACGTTATTCCCTCCGTTGTTTATAGCCATCCCCAGATTGCGCGTGTTGGCTACACTCAGAGGCGTGCCGCCGACGAAGGCCTGAGCGTGGAAGTTATGAAATCAAGTTACAGCGCCAATATCATAGCGCGTACGGAATTGATGGGGCAGGGGTTTGTGAAGGCTTTGTTTCATCACAATGAAATAATCGGAGCGGTGATCGCAGGCGACAATGCCGCCGATCTGATCGCTCCTCTCGGTCTGGCGGTGAGCTGCCGACTTACGAGAAAACAATTGAAGTCGTGGGTGATTGCCCATCCGACGCTCAGCGAAATTTTTGTTGATCTTCAGTGGTGAGAAAAAAGCGGCTAAACCAAAAAGGCGCCCCGTGCGGGGCGCCTTTTTTACTGGTGTGGCTATTTCTTGTAGCTGTAGAAGCCTTCGCCCGTTTTCTGGCCGAACTTGCCTTCAGTATATTTTTTCACAATGGTCGGCACGGGCAGGTCTGCGGGGTCGCCCGACTCATAGAAGTGGCTCATGCCGATGTCATAGGCCAGATCGATGCCGGTGAGATCCAGCAGGCGGAAGGGCCCCATCGGGTGGCCGGCGCCGTAAACGCACGCCTTGTCGATGTCCTCGTAGGAGGCCACGCCCATTTCCAGCATCCAGAAAGCCTCTTTGTGGATCGCGCTGAAAATACGGTTTAAGACAAAACCATCCACTTCTTTTTTTACATGAATAGGGATTTTGTCGATTTTAAGGCAGAAATCCATCATGCACTGAGCGGTTTCATCCGACACATGGGAGCCCTGAACCACTTCTACCAGCTTCATGACCAGTGCCGGGTTGAAAAAGTGCAGGTTGCAGACACGATCCGGGCGTGTTGTCGCGTCGGCGATGCGTGAGCTGACGATAAAGGAGCTGTTGGTTGCCAGTATGGCGCCGGGGGGCGCTATCTTGTCCAGATCGGCGAAAATTTTGCGCTTGAGGTCAACTCTTTCCAGTACAGCCTCGATGACCACGTCCGCGTCTTTGGCTGCCTCCTTCAGGTCGCCGGTGAAGGAAATTCTGGAGCGCGCGGCTTTGGCCTCATCCTCCGTCATCTTTCCCTTCTGGACGCGGCCCGGCAGATAATTGTCCACAAATTTTTCCGCTTTTTCCAAAACGGCCGGGACAACGTCCGTGCTGACCGTTTTATAACCGGAAAGAGCACACTGGAGCGCGATCTGATGGCCCATATTGCCGGCACCTACTACGCACACGTTTTTCACATCATCAATTTTCATGTTTTCTCCTCACTTTCTTTGGTTTTTTTGAAAAGATTAGCAAACAATGATAAGTCCTGCTATAAAAGGACACCATACAACGATCGTTGGATGAATTATTTTGGCTGCGATGTTTTGTCAAGCCATTTTTTCAATACGGTTGAAAGACAAAATCGGTCCCATACGGAACCATAGCATGTTTGGAGAAAAATGCCATGCAGACTCAAGGAGAAAAGAAGGCCGCCGGCAGCGGCGGCCGCGGGCGCAGAGACAACACCCTTTATCAGAAAAGGCAGCTGCACATACTTAAAAAAGCGACGAAACTTTTTATCAAAAAAGGCTACGCTCAGACTTCGATGAGGGAAATCTCGAAGGCGACCGGAATAGATATACGAAATCTCTATTATTTTATTAAAAGCAAGGAGGAGATTCTTTTCCTGGTTTTTGAAATGCTCCACAATCCTGTTTACGGGAATTTTAAAAAAGATGAAATCATGAATATTGATGACCCTGTTTTGCAGCTCAGAACCGCTATCCGTGAAATGATCAACAGCGGCTACGACTATGGCGATGAAATCCTGCTGATGTACCGGGAGTCCAAGTCTCTGCCGAAGAAACTGTTGAAAGTAATTCTGGAAAGAGAACAGCAGGTTTTCGAGCGGATAGAGGAAATCCTGAAAAAAGGGGTCGAAAGAAACGTTTTCTTGATTGAGGATACTTCTTTTACCGCCAACATGATTCTTTATCAGTTGTCCGTCTATCCGCTGCGTCACTGGAACATGAAAAAGTATACAAAGCAGGAATTGATCGATTTAATTGAAAAAAATGTCATGAAAACGGTAATGCCCTGATCCGGACGGCGTGACCGAATAAAAAAGCCGGCTCCGCCGGCTTTTTTATTCGGTTTTGCAGGAGTTTTATCCCAGATATTTTTTAGCCATGCCGCCGATGATTTCTTCTGCTTCAGAGGCAATCGATTTCACCAGGTCCTCCACCTTAGGCATGTCGCTGATTCGTTGAGCGCACTCTCCGGCAGCCATCATCGCCTTTTCTTTATCGCCTTCGAAAACGGCCTTGATTGATTCGTTTTCATATTCGATCAAAGACATATCTTCCATGTCCATGTAGCTGTCAGGCGTTCCCAGAAACACGCCCGGCGATTTTTTCAGTGTGTTGACCGCGTGCTCTTCACTGCGAGGGGTTCTCAGCCAGCGGGCCGGTCCCACATATCCGCGGGCCACCAGTGTGCCGCGGTCCTGAGCTTCTACAACGGACTGTTTCCACAAAGGCGGGAAATCACTTTCCTGTGTGGCCAGAAAGCGGGTTCCCATGAGCACGCCGTCCAAACCCATCGCCAGCGAAGCGGCCAGAGTTTTGCCGTCGGATACGCCTCCTCCGCCTACTACGAGGGTATTTTCATCGGAGACCGCCTCCACTACGGCGGGGAATAAAACCATCGAGTGCAGCGGTTCCCAATGTGTATGGAAGCCGCCTTCGTGGCCGGAAGCGACAATTATATCCACGCCGGCTTTTTTGCAGCGCATGGCGGCGCGGACAGATGGGATAATGTGAATCCAGGTAAACCCCGCGCCTTTAATTTTGTCACCCCAGCCCATCGGGTCACCGGCGGAGGTGTATATCACCTTCAGTGTCTTTTTCATTTCCGGATTTTCTTCCCGCACTTTGATGGCCGTTTCGATCATGATATTTGCCTTTTCTTTGAGCTCGGCGGAGACCATCACGTTGGGGCCGAAAACGCCGCCCTTGTCTTTGACCAGGCGGTGGGTGCGTTTCAGAACCGTTTCCAGCACAGTGGCCATGTCGTCATCACGGTTGGCTTCACCCGTGTCGCAAAAGGCATTGTATACCCAGGGCTGGTCATGTTTGTTGAAAAGACCGCTGGTGGACAGCAGGCCCAGCACGCCCGCGTTGGCCGCGGCCACGCAAAGGTTGTTGTTGGAGAACGGACCCATGCCCGCCTGAATAATGGGATATTTAATCCCGAGTTTTTCGGTCAGTCTTGTCTTGATCATAGAACATCTCCTTTATAATATTTTTTGGTTTAGCCTATACTCTACCGTAAGGTCTTAATAATCAGCGGTTATTTCCCTGATACTGGTCATTGATTCGCGGGGGTGGACCTGCTGCAGTGTGTTGAGGCGGGTAGTGCGTGAGTGCTTCTCCTTAAAAGCTTATTTGATTTTCTCCTGTCGGTTCCTCTTTACAACGGACGTCAGTTCAAATCCATTAATGGAGAAAGGCGCGTTTTGTCAAGATGTTTTTCAAATAACCCTCTAATTGTTTGATTTTTCGGGAACTATGTATAATTATGCGCAAGGGACCGGCTGGGATGCTGAAGGTGGGATGAGGCCGGGAAGAGAACGGGTAAGAAACAAGCCGGCGGCGGCGGACGCTAAATAAACCTTGACAGGGACACTCCTTCAATTTATTACAACCAACGATCGTTGTATATATTTTACCGGCACTTATCCTTAAGGAGGAATGATATGAACATGAAAACAGAAAAAGTCAAAGTAGCGAGAGGAACATTCAACGTTCGGGACCGGGGCAACAAAGACGGCTTCCCGGTGGTGATGATCCACGGGTGGCCGGAAAGTTCGTACTGCTGGGAGGGGGTGACGAAATTCCTTGACCCGCAATGGCGGGTGATCGCACCTGATTTACGCGGATTGGGTGATTCCGAGCGCACCCTTGATGTGAAAGCCTACCAGAAAGTTGAACTGGCCAAAGATATCATAGAGGTTCTCGATGCCATGGGCATCAAAGATTTCTTTCTGGTCGGTCACGACTGGGGTGGCATTGTGGCACAGGAACTGGCTTTTTTGCAGCCGGAGCGGGTGAAAAAATTTGTCATCATGAACATTCCCGTTCTGACAAATCTCAAAGGGGCGGAGGAAGTAACCAAAGCGATGATCGCTATTCGATACTTCCCTTACTGGTACCAGTATTTCCAGATGCAGCCGATTCTCCCCGAGGTGATGATCAAAGGGAATGAAAAAACATGGGTCAGCTTTTTCTTCGGACAGAAGGGCCAGGACGGAATTATTCCCCGGGATGCGATAGCCGAATACATCCGCTGCTACAGCATTGAAAACACGCCGGCGACCGCTGCTTCTTTGTACCGGGCGATGCCGCTCGACGCGCAGCATTGGGCGAGTCTTGCCGGAAAGCGTTTTACCATGCCTTCACTCTACATTTACGGCAATGAAGATACAGTCATCATACCGGCGAACATCATGCATCTGGAAGATTGCTTTGATTCGATAGAAGTGGTCCAAATTAAAGCTGCACATTTCCTGCAGGAAGAAAAGCCGCAGGAAGTTGCAGAGGCGATGAACAGTTTTTTCAAATAAATACTCTTGGTCTCCGGCCGGCAGGATGGCCGGGGACCGGCCTTTTCAGTAAAGAATTATCAGGGAGGGTGAGCCGTGTCCGGTATGGAAAGCAATGAAGACCAGTTTCGCGCACTGGCGGACAATCCCAGTGATGGGCCTTTTGTTATGCTCAACCTGTTGAAGTTCAAAAAAGCCGGGGGACGGGAATCTTATTTTCGTTATATTAAGGAGTCCGGGCCCTTTGTCGATGCGGCAGGCGCGAAAGTAATATATTTCGGCAAGCCCAAAGAGCTGCTGCAGGGAAAGGAGGACTGGGATCTGTTGATGCTTGTCCAATATCCGTCGAGAAAGGCCTTCCTTAAAATGACCTCCGATCCGGGGTATCTCAAGGTGCATGAATCCCGCGCGGAAGGAGTGGAGCGGGTTGTTCTTTATGCCACGGACCCTGTGACTTTTAAAGCGATACTTTCTCCATAACCGGGCGCTGGCACTGATCATCCGAGGAATCGGAAAAACCCTTTGCGGCGCACCGGTTTTTTTCACTACAAGCCGATAGCGCCGCTTGTTTTGCCCCCATTGCTGTATAAAAAAAAATGAAAGCCCCCTTGCTTCACGTGAAGCAAGGGGGCTTTTTTCCGTAACCGGCCTGAAACTGTGCCCAGTCGATTAGTTGAGGGGCACCCACTGAATCATGTCAGGCTCTGTGCTCTTGCTCATCTTCTTGTATTTATCAAATTCAGCCTTGGTCTTGGGAAAGGTGAACAGATAATTTACTTTCGTAAACTTGCCGTTTTTCACTTGTTGCGTGATCAGGCCGCAGTACATGAAGCCCTGGTCGTTCATGCCGAACAGTTCATTGGGGACGACATCGCCGAGAGTCGGCAGCGCCTTCGGAATATTGCGGCGGATAACGACCGGGTCCAGCGACTGGCACTGCTGGATAGTTTTGGCGATAACTTTCATCGGATTGTAATGCAGCACGCATTCTGCAGTCATTTCTCTTTTATACGCGGCTCTGAATCTCTCGCTGAAGCCGGGCACTGCGGGCAGAGGAAGTCTTACCAGGTCACCGGTGCTGATCATTCCTTCGAGGGTCTTCATGTCTTTGATGACTTTGGTAATATAGTCCGGCTTGGCCTGGTCGATGACAACGAAGCCGCCTTTAAAGCCGAGGGCTCTGGCCTGCTCGATGACCAGCACGGTCGGGGCCGAGGGGCCGCCAATGAGCAGAAAGTCGGGTTTTTTAGCCAGCGCCGCGGTGAGTTGAGCGGAGTAGTCGGTCTCAGCATAGTAGTTAGCGGGGAAGTCGCCGACATTGCGTCCGCCTTTGTTGGCCCAAAAACTATGAAACGCTTTGCGCCAGGCATCGCCATAGCCGCCGGTGGTCACGATACTGGCGTAGGAGCGCCAGCCGTTTTCCCAAGCTGTGTTGACGAAAACCTGCGCATAAGTCATGAAGCTCGGCACAGCCGTGATGATCATCGGGTGTCCCTTATCCAGAAGAACGTGAATGCTGGTGTAGGCCGCAAGGATGAAATTGGCCGGTTGAATGCCCATGATGGCCGCCGCAGAAGTGAAGTTGGGGCTGAAAACAACGATTGCCTTGTTCTGGTTTACCAGACGCAGGGCATTGTTTTTGGCCTGAGTCGGGTCCATGCGGTCGTCGAGCCTTTCCATTTTGAACGTGTATTTTTTCCCTCCGACGGTGACGCCGCCGGCCGCGTTGAGTTCTTTGATAGCCATATCGACGCCATACATGCAATCCTGGCCGTACTCGGCGGCAGGCCCGCTCAAAGGTGCCGAAAAACCAATGACAATTTCATCCGCGAAAGCTGCCGCGGCCCACGTCAGTAATACAGCCGTTAACACAGTACAAAGTAACGCTTTCCAACTCTTCATTGCTATATCCCCCTTCTCTGGATAAAAATTCCGGTCATGAACAGATTTTCATGACGCGGTGTTTAGAACTACTTTTTACAGCCTGCCGTCTTTTACTTAACCTATCAAGCATTAACGCCTGTATGATATTTTGCATAAACTCCACCCGCGATTGATTCGACGGAACACGGATTTTAATGATGCACTGTAGCCTGCAGGACTCTCGCGTGCATCTAATGACAAGCGGTGGTTTATATTTCTACACCAACCTTTCAGCAGACAAAGCTGCCGCAAAAAACCTGTTCGTAAAAATCTGTATAACGAATGTCGTTTCTCATATTAAGATGGCTTTGTTTTGTCAAGCATTAATTTTTCGCTTTCCCGCGCCGGTTGCGGGTATGACGCAATGATGAAAAGTCGATCCTGCTTGTTAAAATGAGGCTGAAGAGTCGAAAATTGCTTTTTCCACATATCCCCAGGTTGTCATATGAAAATCGTGTCCAATTGGTCGAGAAGACCACCTCATCGGTGGTGTGATTTTTGTGTAATGTCGTTTCGGTTTCTTTGCCCGGATATTTTGGCTGTTGCCGTGCGCTGCCGGATGCGCAAAAAAATAATTTTTGGCAAAGCATGCCGGCGGTCACGTACAGTAACGGTGGTCAGAGGTTTTAAGTTCACAAAATTAATGGCGCGGAATTTTTTGTCATTGACAAAAAACCAGATCTGCTTTAAACTCAACGCCGTCTGCTTCGTTTTTTCATTTTGAAGCGACGTGGTATGTGAGCAGTTGCCAAGCTGGTGAAGGATTCAAGGTTTTTAGGAGATGCTGTTTGGATTTCATAACCAAACGGAAGACCCTGTAAATAGGACCGATTCTACATCTGGAAGCTTTGGAGGCCCTGTGTTCGCAGCATCTTCTGTGTTCAAAGATGTTCAGCATATAATGCATACCCATCTTAAGACCGTTCCGCGCAATGCCCGTACGGGAATTGCGCCGGCCAATAACACTATTCAAGTTTTCAAATCGTTGTCAGTACTTCATAACCCCCGACAAACAAGTTCCGATGCTTTCAAAAACCTATGTTGTTGCCGCACGCTGAACCGACGGCTGTTTGTGTCTTTACCCGGTGGTCCGGATTTTGCGCTATCCGGTATCAGCTGAATCTCAGGAAGTGTTCCTTTTCATCAGGGAACTTTGTATTGTGCAGTAAAGAATCAGTTCAAAAATATTGAGGGTGAAAAAGTATGCTAGTTTATGTTGAGAATGTGTTGGTGTACACTTTTCTTATGGGCTCGATTTATCTTCTCATTGCCCTCGGCTTTTCTCTGATCTGCGGGGTTTTGCGGATTTTTCATCTCGGGTATGCCTACATCTTCCCTCTGACGGCTTATGGCACCTGGATGCTGATGACGACGCTGGACTGGCCGCTGATACCTTCAATTTTAGGAATGGTTGTAATCCAGTTTATTATTGCGGCCCTGATTTATAAGGGGATAATCAAAAGATACTTGAACGCAGAGGATGTCCTTTTGACGGCACTGCTGCTTATCGCCTTGATCGTCGAACAGGCGGCAAACTATTTTTATCCGATACAGGCGGGCGTTTATCTGGATACCACGCTCATGTCGGGCATATTTCAGATTGGCGGCGTGGTCGTTCCCAAGCAACAGGTTGTCGGTTCGGTAATCGCTTTGCTGATGACCGGCGCCTTTGTTCTGTTTTTTGTCAAAACAAAAACCGGGATGGCCATCCGCGCCCTGTCACAGGACATTTATTCGTCGAAAATTGTCGGCATCAATGTGGAGACGCTTTATATGTTCACGATGATGATTGTCCTTGTGCCGGTGATTATCGGAACGCTGATTGTAGTGCCGGTCTGGGCGCTCGAGCCGCAGATGGGCTGGACGTACATGATTACCGCCATTCTGGTCGCGGTCCTGGGAGGCCTGGGCAACATCAAAGGAACCATCCTGGCCAGTTACATCATCGGGCTTGCACATGCCGTGTCCTGTTTTGTGATCAGCGAGCCGCGTTTCATGAATCTGTCGGCACTTATTGTCGTGATGGTTGTTCTGATTGTTCGCCCTCAGGGCTTAGCAAGGAGTGAATCTTTATGGTAGAAATGGAATTAAAGCGGGACCGTATCGTCATCCGGCTGGGAACCAAAAAATGGGAATGGGTGCTTGAGCCGCGCTACTGGCGCAACACACTGATCTGGGCCGTTGTTCTGTTTATTTTTCCGACGGTATCTTATTTTGTCAGCCCCGGGCTGATCAATACGATGATTTCGGCCAACATTTACGCCGCCATCGCGATGCCGCTGGCGCTTTTGACCATCGGGACGGGACGGATGAATTTCGGTCCGCAGTTTTATATCGGTGTGGGAGGCTATACGGCGGCCCTTTTGAGCATCGCCTACGGATGGGGGCCATTGATCACTTTACCTTTTTCCATTTTGACATGTATGGTCGCCGCTCTTTTATTCAGTCCGCTTGTCCTGATGGCGCGGGGGTTGTACTATGTTTTGCTCACACTTCTGCTGCCGCTGGTTTTTCTTGAAGTGACTTTCATTTACCCGGACATTTTCAAGGGGGACACAGGACTTTTCGGCATCGTGCCTCTGCTGGATACGGGCAACGCCAAAAACAATTTTCTTTTTATCGGCTATATTTCCACGGTGATCATGTTCACATATCTGTGGATCATCAATAAAGTGCTCAAATCCCGCTATGGTCTTTTGATGGCGGCGATCAATGACGACGAGGATGTCGCCCATTCCATCGGGATCAACATCAGCAAGATAAAAATTATCGCGTTTGTTTCCGCCTGCACCATGATCGGCATTATCGGCTGGTTTTACGCCCATTACTTCAGCTCATTTGCCGGCATCACCTACCTTCCCCTTACCTTCATGCTGAAAATTCTCCTGGTACTGATGATCGGCGGACGTGCCCAGGTTTTCGGCTGCGTGGTCGGCGGCTATTTTATCGCTTTTCTGGAGATGCTGATGATCCGTTTCATGGGGCCGATTCAGCCGGTGCTTTTTCCGATTATCCTTCTGGTCCTGCTGTTTGTCCTGCCGGAAGGACTGTTCGGCCTGTACCGGAAACGCCGTTATCGCGAGTATTTGCCAACCATTCATGTGCGGAGGTAAGCATTCATGGCGCCATTACTTAAAGTCAGCAATCTGGTGAAACGTTTCGGAGGAATCGTAGCGGTAAACGATGTGTCCTTTGAAATTTATAAAGGGGAAACGCTGGGGTTTATCGGGCCCAACGGAGCGGGTAAATCCACTGTGGTCAACTGCCTGACCGGCTACTTTCCCGCGACGGCCGGTAAAGTCGAAATGAACGGTCTGGATATTTCTCACATGAAACCACACGAGCGGGCGCACATGGGCCTGGCCCGCACCTACCAGATACCGCGTCCCTTCCCCGAACTGACGGCTCTCACCAGCGTTTTGGCCAGTTCCATTTCAGGCAAAAAAAGAATCCATCAGAGTTTTCAGGACGCGATGTACGACGCGACTCATTATTTGGAATTTGTCGGTCTTTTCAGCAAGCGCAATATCCTTGCGCGGGATCTGACTTTTTATGAACTCAGAATGCTGGAGCTGGCGCGTGCGCTGGCCACCACGCCGCAGCTCATTTTTATTGATGAAGTGATGGCCGGTCTTAATCCGGGCGAGGCCAAAAATGCTATCCAGATGATTCGCAGGGCGAAAGAGGAATTCGGCATCACTGTTTTCTGGATCGAGCACGTTATGGCGGTTCTGATGGAGGCCGCCGACCGGATTGTCGCTATCAACTACGGCGCCAAGCTGGCGGAAGGCACGCCGGACGAAGTGGTCAACAACGACGATGTTATCGAGGCGTATCTGGGCAGAGGGTGGAGGGAATATGCTTGAAGTGAGCGGTTTGAGCGCGTCTTACGGGGTCATACCCGCGCTGCATAATGTCAGTTTCAACGTACGGGCATCAGAGATTGTCACTATTCTCGGCTCGAACGGTACGGGGAAAAGCACCATTTTGAATGTGGTTCAGGGAATGATGGCCGGAAGCGGCGGGAGAATAATTTTCCGTGACGAGGCGATTCAGGGCCTGCCTTCTCATAAAGTAGTGGCCAGAGGCATTGTGCAGGTACCGGAAGGGATGAAAAGCTTCCCGTTTATGACCGTCAGGGAAAATCTGTTGCTGGGTGCGTACCGCAGGGCGTCCTGGTCGAAACGCAGGCAGACCCTGGAATATGTATACAGTCTTTTCCCCATTTTGAAGGAGCGCTCCAATATGGCGGCGCGCCTGCTTTCCGGTGGCGAGCAGCAGATGCTGAAAATCGGCCGGGGGCTGATGGCCGGTCCGCAGCTTCTTATGGTGGATGAGCCCTCCATCGGCCTGGCGCCTCTTATTGTGGACAGCGTTTATGAAACGCTGGGCAAGCTCAGGCAGAGCGGTCTTACCATTTTACTCACTGAGCAAAATGCCCTGCGCGCGCTGCAGCTGGCCGACCGCGGCTATATCATTCAAGAGGGGAGAGTTGTTCTGGAAGGCAGGTCGCCAGAGCTGATGAAAAACGATCTGGTGAGAAAGGCATACTTGGGGAGATGAAAATGGAAGATTATTTTTCGTACACGGCAAAGCTTTTCAATCTTGATGACGCAAGTCAAAAGCCCGAAGCGCTCAAGGGTATCCGGGTGATGGATTTTTCCCATGTCATTTTCGGTCCCGTCGCTGCGCGGCTGCTGGCCGACTACGGCGCGGAAGTGATCAAGCTCGAACTTCCCTTTTACGGCGATCTGTGGCGTCCCGCCACTTACTGGGGTAAATACTGGAAGCACTCCAACCCGATCTGGCACAATATCACCAAAAATAAATATTTTCTTTCCGTCAATCTGGCTTTGCGGCAGTCCAAGGAGCTGATCTACAAAATGGCGGAAACCTCGGATGTAGTCATTGAAAACTTCGCCCCCGGCACGGCTGATGCCTGGCAGATCGGCTATGAAAAAATTTCTAAAATCAATCCGAACATCATCTTTTTGTCCTGCTCGACTTATGGCCAGTTCGGGCCGATGCGCTATTTTCCAGGCTGGGATCTGCTGGCCCAGGGTGCCAGCGGCGTGCTGACCTTAAATGGCTATCCGGATACGGATGTTTTCTATAAACTGCCGGACTATGTCGGCGATTTCGTGCCCGGCAATTTTGCCGCGCTGGCCGTTTTGATGGCCCTTTACTACAGGAAGAAAACCGGCAAGGGGCAGTACATTGATATGGCGCAGACCGAAGGCCTCATGCGCACACTGTTTCATTACACTTACTACTCGATCACCGGGGAGGCGATCGGCCGTACCGGCAACACAGACCCGACGATGATGCCCGCCTCGATCTTCAAGGCAGCCGACGGCAAGTACCTGGCGCTGGCCTGCGCGACCGCCGGGCAGTTCAAAAAATTCGCGTCTGCGATAGGCAGGCAGGAGCTCGCCTCCGACCCGCGTTTTGCCGATACGATCGAGCGTCTGAAGCCGGAAAATGCAAAGACGCTTACCGAGATAGTGACTGAATGGGTCAAGTCCAAACCGGGCGTAGAAATTGTCCGGCTGGCTGATGAGGCGGGATTCCCTGCAGCAGAGGTAGCGGATGATTTCACCATTGCCAACGACGAATGGCGCCGCAAGCGCGGCAGCGTCGTTTTGTTCAAAGACGATGTTTACGGCAACCTGGTGATTGCCGGACCGTCCGCGCAGCTTTCGGGCACGCCTTCGCGCACAAAGTGGCTCGCCCGGCCTCTGGGTTACCACAACCGTGTGGTACTCAAGAAATTTCTGGGATTGTCGGAGAATGAAATCAAAGACCTGGAGAAGAAAAAAGTCATCGGGACATTCGATGACCGGCCGGGCCTGAAGCCGCCCGTATATTACAATCTGGATGAGGATCCCATCTACAACTACGGAAAAGAGGTAAGCTCATGAGCAGCAGGGAAGAGGTCTACACCCGGCACGGGGGCAAAGGCGGCGACCGGGGGAAAATACTTACCGAAATGATGAATGCGGAGGGGAAGGCGGAAGTTCTTGACGACATCCTCGTGCTTGACGTGAGTTGCGCAAACTTTGCAGGCATTATCTGCGCGAGCTTCCTTGCCGAATTCGGCGCGGAAGTGATCAAAATCGAGCCGCCCGAGGGAGATGCCGCGCGCCAGATCACGCCTTTCGGCGTGACGGTTCAGGGTGTCGGCATTCCGTTCATGTTTGAGGGGCGCAACAAGCGCTATATGACGCTCGACATTAAAAATAGTGACGAAGACAGAAAGACATTTGCCGCTTTAGCGAAAAAGGCCGCGGTGGTGATTGAAAGTTTCGCGCCGGGAGAAATGGACGGCTGGGGAATCGGTTACCGGCAGTTGAGCCAGGTCAATCCCGGCCTGATTTATATTGCCCTTTCCGCCTATGGTCAATATACGGACAAGGCCCGCGAAGCAGCCCGGGCGCCGGATACGGATATCACCTCGCAGGCGGGCTCCGGGCTTCCCGCGCAGATGGGCGCGCCAGCGGAAGACCGGGAACCTTTCAGCTGGCCGCTGCGCGGCGGGATGTGGGTGGGGTGGTATATTTCCGGGCTCTCCGCCGCTTTGGGCGGAACAGTCGCTTTGCTCCACCGTCAGAACACGGGTGAGGGACAGATGGTCGATGTCGCCGGGATGGACGCTTACTCTTCCATGGTCGGGATGCCGGCCACAATCGGTTTTACCTGGGAAAAGGCTCGCCCGCGGATCGGGGTTTTGGATTTTATTTTATATCCCTACGGACACTGGAAATGCAAAGACGGCTTTGTGGCGATTGCCGCACCGCGCGACCATGATTTCCGCGCTCTGCTGAAAATCCTGGGTCTGTGGGAGCAGGAGGACGATTGGCGCTACTCATCGGACCGTATCCCGGACATACTGGAGCAAGCGCTTCACCTGCACAGAATTATCGAAGAAAAGACGCTTCAGTTCACCGCCGACGAGCTGGTGAGGATGGCGCTCAACTACAGCAGAAAATCGGCCCGGTCGAAATGGCGCGGCGGCGGCGTGCCGATTGTCATGAAGCTCATGACACCGGAAGAGGCGATGACCAACAAGCAGTGGCATATCCGTAAGGCCTTTCAGGAAGTGGAAGATGAAAAGCTCGGTAAATACACGATCAGCGCCAATTTCGTGAAAATGTCCGAATCGCCGCCGCGTGTCAAGTGGGTGGCGAGCGAAATCGGCAAAGATAATGACTACATTCGCAAAAAGTACCTAAGCGATTAGAAGGGTCAAACACTCGTTGGAGAGTTGATGATCGAAACATTAACAAATTTTTAAAGGAGGAGGGGGTAATCATGAAGCGAACAAACGGTGCAATCATTGTTGTTTCGGCGATATTGCTGCTGGCTGTAATGGCCGTCGGCCTGCCGTCCGTTTCCATGGCGCAGCCGAAAGGAGAGCCGATTGTGGTCGGCTACATAGGTATGGTGGCCTCACCCGGCACACGTCCGTGCATGGATATCCAGAAAATGGCCGTCGAAGAAATCAACGCGGCAGGTGGTGTTCTGGGCCGTCCGATTAAGTATGTGGTGATGGACAATAAAGGAGATACGTCTCTTTCCGTAGAAGCACTGCGCAAGCTGGTCATTGAAGACAAGGCCAAATTCGTTTCCGTGGAAGGCCGTTCGGAAATCTCTCTGGCGGTACAGGAGGCGTCCGGCATGCTGGCCAAAGAATATCCTCATATACTGGTTTTCAACGGGCCGATGGGCTCCGAACTGACCGCCCGTGTCATCGATGAGGCGCCGAAATATGATCACTGCTTCCGCGACTGGGATGCGGAGCCTGCCCATTACGCGCAGCAGAAATACTTCTTCTGCAAAACTGTTCCCGAGTATCAGAAAGCCAAAAAGCTGGCGTTTCTGTGGGAAGATCTGGCCTGGACAACCGAATGGCGCAGAGGTATCAGCTATATAAACCTGCCCACCTGGGAAGAGCTCGCCAAAGAGTGCGGCCTGGAAGTCGTCTACAGTAAGGCCGTGAAACCTCGCGGCACCATGTATCTGCCGATCCTGCAGGAAATCGCCCAGAGTAAGGCGGACGTCATTTACTACTTCAGTTCCTGGTTTACCGATACTGAGTCCTTCGCGAAACAATGGGCGGATTCAGCGGCGCGCGACATTCAGGTTAACCTATACGGCGGTGTGGCCCAGACCAAAGATTTCTGGCGCATGACCGGCGGCAAAGCTCTGGGTATCGTGTCGTCTTATACAGACCTGGATGATCTGGATCTGGTTCCGGGGAAAACCGTCAGTCTCGTGAAAAAAGCGCATGCGCGCAAAATCCCCATGCAGATTCACGTGCACATCGCCTATGCCGATATTTATTTTTTCAAGGCGGTGGTTGAGCAGGCGAAAGGCACAAATGATATCAAGGCGCTGATCAAGGCGATGGAAGAGGTGGAAACTGAATATTCTCTGGGCAAAACGAAATATGAAACCCAGAAAGTAAAACCTTTCTTCCATTCGCGCAAGAGAGTTGATCCGAGAGATCCCTACAAGACTTACCCGGGTTATTTTTATCAGCCTATTATCCAGTTCCAGCAGGGAGGCAAGGTTGCGTACTTACATGAGTCCTGCCCGGAAAACGAGGCTTTTGCCGCCAAATGGTCAGACCCGAAACGCTATAAAACACCGGCGGAGCTCAGAAAATAGACTGATACCGCAACGGCTGGTCTGCTGAAAAAAGGGCGGCTTAAAAAGCCGCCCTTTTTTACTGTGCGCCCGGCAGGGCGCACAGAC
>LSQX01049716.1_pt1 | contig 71296 bp, 55 predicted proteins | sample 654561 | NCBI WGS metagenome assembly LSQX01 (sample SAMN04489861, study PRJNA283612) | anaerobic digester metagenome | isolation source: 4 biogas reactors fed with cattle manure at either 37C or 55C with and... | place: Denmark: Kongens Lyngby | collected 2014
GTGGCAGCAGCAAGGCCGCCCAGTATTTGCGACACAATATAGGGAAGTATTGCTTTTGCGCTCACCCTGCCTCCGGCCCATAAGACTATTGTTACTGCAGGATTTAAATGCGCCCTATCCCAAGGCGGGGATCATCGACAGTCAGGATTATACCAGGCCTGCCGATGCCGCGGTCGACCGGAGCCCATGGCCCCTGCTCGCTGCAGGGAGGGCTCCCGCCGACAGTGATGGTATGCCCGACGCCTTGGAAATTGCCAACGGTCTCGATCTGAAAACGTCCGATGTCGGCGGCCACCATCTCAGCACCGGCTACGATAACATTGAGGTGTGGCTGAACAGTCTGGTAAAGGAGATCACGGAGGGACAGTACAGGTAAACAGCTGGTCTGCCATCCTCCATGCCGGTATGCAGAAGCATGCCGGTGGACCGGGAGCAGAAAGACACCCTGTTTATCCGGGTGATGAGAGCATCGCTATCATCTCTTTCAGCTCCTTTATCTCATCCCCATATGCTTTTCGCTGTAACCACCCGATCCAGAGAATCACTACCGGCACCGCCGTCACCATCAGTAGGGCGGTGACGATCAGTACGGGCCTGTCAGGCCTGATCTCCGCGAAAGAGCCGTAGCGCAGCAGCTGAGCGTAGAGGATTGCCAGCAGCAGTGAGAGCGGGATGGTGAAGAGGCTCCATACCTTCTCAAAAAGAAGGCTTCTCTTCACCGCTTTCAGGTAACGCTCCAGCATCCCGACGCTGCTCTCTTGCGCGAGCGCACCCCTTCTCACCTTCAGGTAGTGGCTGCCGCTGCATAACAGGTTGACGAGCAGGATCAGGAAGTACCCCCCCAGCAGCCAGAGCATGTCAGGCGACTGACGGTGGTAGATCCCCACCACTATCGGCAGCAGCATGATAGCGATATTCCACATGAGTCCCAGCTTCATATTCCTGTTCAGCCTTGCCAGCAAAAGCTCTGACCTGTCGCGGTTGAATCCTTCCGTTACACTTTTTTCTTTCTCCTGCAACTCATCGCCGAGAGCCTTCCATCTGTTTGCAATCTCATCCATTATTTTTCCTCCCTCAATTGATTTTTTAACGTTTGTCTGATCCTGTGAATTTTTACCGAGATGTTCCCTTTGCTTGTGCCGGTGATGACAGCGATCTCACTGTTGCTGTAGCCGTCGAGGTGGAGGGTGATGATCATCCGCTCGGTTTTCGGGAGTCTTCTGATGGCCAGCAGCAATGCATCTCTCTGTGGGTTCTCTTCGCGCTTCTCTGCCGGCAGATCGGTAAGCTGACCAGGTTCCATCACGATCTCACTCTGCTGCCCGGCTGTTCTTCGGCGGTAGACCAGGGCGGTGTTGAGGCTCACCCTGTAAACCCAGGTGGATGGCTTCGACTTACCCTTGAACGAGGGGAAGGATCGCCAGCACTGGTAGATGATCTCCTGCAGCAGGTCGGCCCTCTCCTCCTCATCACCGGTATAGAGCAGCGTCACCTTGTGCAGGATGCCGCTGCAGTTATCCATCAGCTTTAAGAACTGCTCCTCCCTCTTTCTTGCCGACATAACATCTCGTTTTAACTGTTCTATTCCATTGGTATCAAAATTGAAGGAAAAATTACAGAGAAGCAAAAAAATGGATGATTAAAGTGTTGCGGTCTTCAACCGGCGGAACTTCGTTTTGCCGCATCGATCAGCAGGATGCTGATGACCAGAAGCGCACCAAGGAATAACGGGAATATGGAGAAGCCAAATGTGACCTACACACTTTGTGAGATGCTACTTTATTAAGGGATTTTCTACATGCTCAACGTTATCCCCATCCGGGGCAATCCTAAGGGTATGGCCGGAAGGCTTTCTGCCTCGTTTTCCTTTACCAGGTTTATGATAATATTGATGCTTGCTGACACCTGCTATAGACAAAGCTTGGTCGCGTCTTAGGCCTTGTGAGATATAGCGGGTTACAATTTCTTTTTTTTCTCCAAGGCCCATTTCTTTTTTAGCAGGTCTCCCTTCAACTTGTTGTCGAGTTCTTTTTCTGCCAAAAGCTGTTTTAGTGCCTGGTTCTCTTTCTCTAATTCGCGGATTCGTTTCAAATGCTTTGGGGCCATGCCATGATGAAAGCCTTCTTCTCCCATCTCTTCCAACTTCCTCTTCCACGAATAATACGAGGCCGGGTAAATGCCATGCTTTTCAAGAGTAGCCTTAACGCCTTGCTCTGATGCTTCCTTGATAATCTGAAGCTTTTCTTCTTTGGTGAATTTTCTTTTCATCGTCATAAAGTCACAGTTTTTAATCTATAACTTAGTCCGGCGATTTAGGGGGCCATTACACTGTCTCTCCTAACCATTCAGCCTTTTAACCATCACCACCGAATGCTCATCCCCTGCTACTTCCTCAAAACCAAATTTTGGATACCAATCGCTGGCATAATTCAATTTATCAACGCTCAGTGAAACCTGCCTGTAGCCCATGCTCTGCAGCTTGCTGAGCATGGCTTCCATCAATTTTCCGCCTATCCCCTGCTGCCTGTATTCCCGAAGCACAGACATGCTTAATTCAGGGGTTTCCTGATCCACATACCCAAAGCCCTTTTCTGTTTCCGAAAAGATCCTCGTCCAGACAGCGCCCACCGGCATCCCCTGGCGCTCAGCCACCAGGCAGTGGTCGGAAGCTTTCCCAAAGTCATTGAAATAACAGGATAATTCAGGAAACTGAAGGATATCCCGCTGGGGTTTTTCTTCTCCAGGGGGAATGAAGATGGCCTCAAACAAAAATTCACCCAGAAGGGGGAATTCCATTTTTTCCATTTCCCTGATGGTGATCTTCATTTTGGTGATCAAAAAAATTAGTCCAACATCACCCAGTGATCCAACAGAAAAAACCGGGGGAAGCGAACAGACAAATATTTCAGATTCAATTAAAGTAAATGGGCAAAAGGGAAAGCATGGGCGGGCCGGGAATGACCTGCCTTTCCATTACCCTGCTTCCCCTGCTGCCACAAAAAAACCTGAAAATGAGGCTTATTCAGTCCGCATATATTTATAAACAATGCCGGCCACTATGGCGCCTGCAATCGGAACCACAATGAAGAGCCAAAGCTGTGCCAATGCCCAGTCGCCCACAAAAACGGCCTGGCTGATACTCCTGGCAGGGTTAACCGAGGTATTGGTCACGGGGATGCTGATCAGGTGAATCAGTGTCAGGGCAAGGCCGATGGCAATGCCTGCGAAGCCTTTGGGGGCTTTGGTATCGGTGGCACCCAGGATGATCAGCAGGAACATAAAGGTCATCACAAACTCCGAAAGGATGGCTGCCAGTATGCTGTAGCCCCCCGGCGAGTGTTCCCCATAGCCATTGGCTGCAAAGTTCCCAATCTCACTGCCATTTCCTGTGGCAATGAAATACAACACCGTGGCAGCAGCAAGGCCGCCCAGTATTTGCGACACAATATAGGGAAGTATTGCTTTTGCGCTCACCCTGCCTCCGGCCCATAAGCCTATTGTAACTGCAGGATTTAAATGCGCGCCCGATATGGGCCCCAGCGAATAAACAATGGTCAGGACCGTTAAACCAAAGGCCAGGGAAACGCCCAGCAACCCAATCCCAACTTCAGGAAAGCCTGCTGCCAGTACGGCACTCCCACAGCCTCCCAATACGAGCCAAAAGGTTCCAAAAAATTCAGCTAAATTTTTTTTCACTGCTCTCTTATTTAGTTTTCTTACTCATCTGGCTTTTCAGAATCCGCCCCGTTTTTTTCAGTGGTTCCTGGTCTCCACCCCTTCTTCAAAACAAATTTCGTCTTGCATAGGGTTGTCAGCCCTTTTGTGACCATCTTGCCAGTTTATACTTGCCCCAGGGGATTGCAGCAGTCACGTGTTTTTAACATTACTGAACTTTGAAAAACATGCTGAAACTGTTCCGAATTTCAAGGAAACATTTCGGCCCGGGAAAAGCAGGATTCACGGTTGCCCCCCGACCATTCAAATTATCCTTTAATTTTCAACCGTCAAGTTACAAAATTTTTCGGATTAATATCATTCTGAAATGTTTCTTAACCATTCCTTGCCCCTTAACGCCATTTGGGGGGCTTCCCTCTTCTCCAAGTACCTCCCCTGAGAGGTTCTGCCGTTTCCTGATCAATCTCATAATTGCGAGATATCCTTGTGTGCCTGATTGGTAAAAGGGACTGGGCCGGATTCTTAATCTTTTCCTGATTTCAAAATAAGAGAAATGCAAATCCAAAAGAAAAGTCTTCACCCCTCCCAATTTTTAAGAAATGGAAAAAATGAATGGAAAAACTCAGGAGGTAAAATTGCAGGGTGGCTTCAATAATCCCATCATTTGACTCCATCAAATATTGCGTCAAAGTACATCAATAATAAAAAAGCTACGATATTTTCAAACACACTCAGCTTTTATCTCATTTTTATTATTTTTCATTTTTATTTTTCTATTTTTCATTCAGGCACGCTCGTACCATCCTCTTGTATGCCTCGTGCCAGGTTCGTATGTGGCCCTGCCGTACAAGACCATGGCAGGTCGCTGAAGCAGGTTTGGGGTGGATTCAGCCCCCCTTCGGGCTTTATTAGGGGTCTTACTTCAGTCGTATCATAAACGGGTCTTAGCCGTTCTAAAAAGTTTATGACCCGTTTATGATACGGTTAAAATAAAAAAGCGAAAGATCCCGTGAAGGGATCAATGAAGGGTTGACTCCCCTGAAAAGAATATTCAGGAAGGTGGCGATCCCGTAGGGATAAGGATCAAAAAAGAAATGCAGGAAGGGGCGGCTTATTCTTCCGAAAACTCGAGCAGCATTCCGCGATAGACATTGAAAACGTTGGAGCGCGACACATAGCCTTTGTATTTTCCATCCTGCAGCACCGCCATATTCCACAGGCCGCTGTCGCGGAATTTCTGCATCACGGTTTCCATGGTGTCGGTGAGGTTGACCGTAGCTCGGGGATAGAACATGAGGTTGCGCACCTTCAGTTCGTCGTACTGGCTTCGGTCGAACATAATCTCGCGCACGTCGTCAAGCCAGACAATGCCCAGGAAGTTGTTGTCGGGGTCGAGTACGGGGTAGATGTTGCGCTTAGACCTGGCGATGACCTTAACCAGCTCGCCCAGGTTCATTTCAGGGTTCACGGTGTCAAGGCTGGTTTCAATGACAGATTCCACGTTGAGCAGGGTCAAGACGTTCTGGTCGAGGTCGTGGGTAAGGAGTTCGCCCCGGGCCGCCAGGTTCTTGGTATAAATGGAATGGGACTGGAAATAGTGGGCTGTCAGATAGGAGATGGAAGAGGTGATGATGAGGGGGATGAAAAGCTCATAGCCTCCCGTGATTTCGGCGATGAGGAATATAGCAGTGAGGGGTGCGTGCATCACCCCTGCCAGCAGCCCAGCCATGCCCACCAGGGTGAAGTTATATTCAGAGACCCTGAAGCCACTGAAGGTGTTGATCAGGCGGGCGAAAATAAATCCAGCGATATTGCCCACAAAGAGGCTTGGGGCGAACACCCCGCCGATTCCGCCTGCCCCGGTGGTGAGCGACATGGCCACTACCTTAAGGAAGAGCACGGCCACCAGGAAGCCGATGAACAGCAGGCCTGAATGGTCGACCAGGTGCCCGAAAGGGCTTTCCAGAAGCAGCTGCTCAGGTTGTCCCGAGAGCATGCTGCGCATCGTAAAATAACCTTCGCCAAAAAGGGGCGGGAACAGGAAGATGAGCACCCCCAGCACCAGGCCCCCGATCAAGAGTCTTTTCCAGGTTCGGCCGATCTTTTTCATACGCCCCTCCACCTTGCCGTTCATCCACGAGAAGTAAAGAGAGATCATCCCTGTAAAGGCCCCCAGGATGATATAAAAGGGGATGGACGAATAGTTGAAGGCATCCTTAAGGGTGAAATAAAACTCGACGCCTTCGCCCAGGAAAAAGGCGGAGAAAATGGCGCCTGTCACTGCCGCGGTGAGCAGGGGGATGATGGAGGCCATGGTGAGGTCGAGCATCAGCACCTCGAGGGCAAAGATGAGCCCTGCTATGGGAGCTTTGAAAATGGCTGCCACGGCGGCTGCCGAGCCGCAACCTATAAGCAGAATTGTACGCTTGTGGCCCAGCCTGGCAGCCTGTGCCAGGTTTGAGCCAATGGCCGCCCCTGTGCTGACGATGGGGGCCTCCATCCCCACCGAGCCCCCAAAGCCGCTGGTGAAAGTACAGGCCACCACTGATGTCCAGGTGTTGTGAAGCTTCATCACCCCCTTGTTTCTCGAGATGGCGTACAGGATGCGCGAGACCCCGTGGCTGATGTCATCGCGGACGAAATAACGAATGAACAGCACAGTGACCAGGATGCCGATGAGCGGGAACACCAGGAAGAAGTAATTTTCCATATGCAGCCCGGGAATGCGCCTTACCCAGGCCTCAAAATAATGGACCCCCGTTTTCAGCGCCACAGCTGCTACGGCGGCCAGCATTCCTATGATCATCGACAGGAGGATCAAAAAATTGCGGTCGCTGAGGTGCTTCTGCCGCCAGACCAAAAACTTGTCAACCCAAGGTTGGAGTTCCATTGCCCGTTTCTTAAATAAAAAGCGAATTTCCTAAAAAATACCTTTTAAACCAAACCTTTACAAATTTTCAAGGATTTCATTGATCTCCATGAAAATCATATCGATTTCTGTATCATAATCATCGGTATCCTCCACCAGCCCCTTTCTGATCAGTTCCAGTGATTTAATGCGCAAATGTGCATATTCCTGAAGTTGTTCGGCTTGGGTTTTCAGCTCGGGGTAAAGGCCCTCAATTCCTGCAATATCCCTGGTAATTTCCAGGTTGCGTTGCCAGAGGGGAATAGCCCTTTCGGGGATAAAACGAACCACTTGGCTTATCTGCCCGCTTTCAAGCAAAATGAAAACCTCCATCGATTGTTCCTCGTTGTGCACGAACTCACTGATTCCCTGGTCGTAGGCCACGCTATCGAAATCATCAGGGCTTAAATACGCATAGGTAAATATTACTGCCAGTAATCCAGAAAGATAAATTGCGCCAATGCCTGCAGCCCGCCATTTAGAGAAGAAAGGGAGGTTGTTTTCATTGTGCTCCTTTATTTTAGTTCCCTGCAGGCGCTCCACGATGAGGAAAATAATACCGGTATAGATGGCAGGGATCAGGGGTTCAGGAATTTTTTCAAGAATGGCCTCAGGCATCATAAAAATCCCCAGGAAAATCATTACGGTGACGATAAATCCAATGAAAAAGGCATGCTTCCCCCATTGTTCCTGGCCAAGATTGATAAAGTTCCGGCGCATCAGTGCACCTGCTGCCACGGGGCCGCCAAGATAGGTGGCAATGGCAATTGCGGCTTGTGAATAGAGCCTGTTGTCCTGTTCCCCGAATCGTTCTGTAGTCATTAAAAAAACAAGAAGACTTAATAAGGGCTTATCTGAATAGGATACCTGGCCTCAAAACCAGAGGCAAAAGCAAAAAAAGGCTATTTATTTCAGTTAACCAAATCAATCTTTAAAAAAATCCTTCAGTATCCTGGTTTTGGCTTTTCCGACGACTTTTTTCAGTTCTTCTTCGCTGGCGCGTTTGATGCCTGCCACCGATTTAAAGGTGTTCAGCAGGATTTGTTCGGTTTGGGGGCCGATGCCCTTTATTTCTGAAAGCTGCGATTTGAGGCTCCCCTTCTCGCGGCGTTTGCGATGGTGGGTGATTCCAAAGCGGTGGGCTTCGTCGCGCAGGTGCTGAATGACCTTGAGCGTTTCCGATTTCTTGTCAATATAAATGGGGATGGTGTCGCCGGGGAAATAAATCTCTTCGAGGCGTTTTGCGATGCCAATAATGGGTACTTTCCCACGCAGGCCCAGGCTCTGCAGAGCCTCAACGGCGGCGCTGAGCTGACCCTTGCCCCCATCAACCACCACCAGGTCGGGCAGGAGCTGGCCATCGGCCTGCAAACGCTTATAGCGACGGGTGACGACCTCTTCCATGCTGGCGAAGTCGTCGGGGCCTTCCACGGTTTTGATGTTAAAATGACGGTAATCCTTCTTGCTGGGGCGGGCATCGCGAAACACCACCATGGCCGCCACGGGATAGGTGCCCTGGGTGTTGCTGTTGTCGAAACACTCAATGTAGGCGGGCGGAGCCGGCAGGTGCAGGTCATCCTGCATTTTTTTCAGGATGCGGCGGGTATGACGCTCGGGGTCGACCAATTCCTTTTGCTTGAGTTTCTCGAGGCGATAATATTTGGCGTTGCGCTCTGAGAGCTCGAGCAGTTTTTTCTTGTCGCCCCTTTGCGGGATGGTAATGCGTACCCCCGGCACAGGGATAGAGGGCTTGAAAGGCACCACTGATTCGACGGCCTCACTCTGGAAGCGCTGCCGCAACTCTACCATAGCCATCTCAAGGAGCTCGGCATCGGTTTCATCAAGCTTTTTGCGCACCTCAAGGGTATGCGACTGGACCACTGCTCCGTTGATCACCTTCATAAAGTTCACATAACCATAATCCTCGTCGCTGATGACCGAGAAGACATCCACATTGGTTACCGACATATTGACTACAGTAGATTTGCCCTGATAATGCTCGAGCAGTTCGATCCTTTGCTTGACGGCCTGGGCTTTCTCAAATTCATAGGCTTCGGCATAGGTTTTCATCCTTGCTTTGAGCTTTGCCTTGACCTCCACCAGGTTGCCCTTGATGATCTCCTCGATCTGGTCCATGGTCTCCTGATAGTCCTCGGGCGACTGCAGTCCCTCGCAGGGCCCCAGGCAGTTGCCCAGGTGATATTCGAGGCAGACCTTGAACTTGCCTGCACTGATGTTTTCGGGGCTGAGGTTGAGGCGACAGGTGCGGTACTGGAAAAGGTGGCGGATGAGGTCGAGCAGGGCGTGCATCATCTTGCCCGAGGCATAGGGGCCGAAGTATTTGCTGCCGTCGCGCACCAGGTTACGGGTGGTTAGGATGCGGGGGAAGGGCTCATTCTTGATGCAGATCCAGGGGTAGGTCTTGTCGTCCTTGAGCATGATGTTGTAGCGCGGCTGATACTTCTTGATGAGGTTGTTTTCGAGCAGCAAAGCATCGAGTTCGCTGTCGACAATGATGTGGCGGATGTCGGCCACACGCTTCACCATCACCATTACCTTGCCGCTGTCGTAATGCTCCCGGTTAAAATAGGACGACACCCTTTTCTTCAGGTTTTTGGCCTTACCGATGTAAATGATGCGCCCCTGCTCGTCATAGAACTGGTAGACGCCGGGCTTACCCGGGAGGGTTTTCAGGGCAAGTTGGATGCGTTCTTTATGAGGGGTGCCGGGGCGCTTCATTGGCTTTGGGATCTGCACCACAAATTTGGTCATTTTTTTCCAAACCTGCAGCGCATTCCCATTGCCGGAGGCAAGCAATTTTACTTGCCTGCCTTGTTCTTTTCGGGGAGGTATTTCCAGTAACGCCGGGGCATCAGATTGGTCATCTGTCGATGGTTTTGGCGCTCGAGGATGTTGACGGCATCGTAGTATTCCTGCCAGAGGCGGCAGTAAAAGTCCTCATCTAGGGCTTTGACTTCGCCGGCCACATTGCCTGCATTGAAGTTGATGCGGTGGTTTTGAAGCACCACCTCCTGCACAGTATGGAGATCGTAATAAATGCCGTAGTTACGCTTGGTGTCGTAAATAATCCATTGCTGACCTGAGAAGCGGGTCCTAAAATGGCGGGCCAGCAGGCGGATGATGTTATGGTCGGGGTCGATAGGCGCGAAGAACATTCCATCGGCGGTTTCCTGAAAACGCACAAAGCCATTGAAACGGTGGACTTCCTTTTTGACTTTGCGGGCAATCTGAACCACCTCAAACACCTCCTCGTCGAGCATATTTTGCCAGTAGCGGCCCCCGGCATCGGCAAACAACTTGACCAGATAGCGCAACAACAGCAACTCCACCCCCGGCAGTTCCGAAAGGAAAGCCACGTGCAGCAGGCTGGCATTGCGAGGCGATGACTTGCGGATTATCCCTTTGCGCACCCGTTCGGCAAGGTTGGGATGGGTTTCAAGCATCTGTTGATCGCCAAGCAAAAGCTGTAAGGGCCTGCTGGCAGGCAACAGGGCTTGTGGAAGGATACGGCGTTCAAAGGCTTCGAATACCGCACAGAGGAAGCCATCGTAGCTGCCGTCATACACCAGGCTGAGAGAGGAGGCTTTCATTTCATGCATGTTCGAAGAGGCTTAGCTGGACGGCTTTGGGTTGAATAGAGGGCGACAGTTTGCGGCGTATGTAAACAGGGTCCACTTCTTTGAGCTGCAAGGGTAGTTCGCGGCACAGGATGAAATAGCGTGCACGTTTGAGGGCTACGCCCATGCGCTTGAGGTGGGTGAAGGTGATGCTTCCAAAACGACGGTTGGTAACGATGAGTTTGGCAGAGCGCACCCCAATACCGGGCACCCTGAGTATCATCTCATAGGAAGCGGTGTTCAGGTCGATGGGGAAGAATGCGGGGTTACGCAAAGCCCAGGTCAGCTTGGGATCAAAATTGGGGTCGAGGAAACTGTGGTTGTCGTCAAGAATCTCGTCAAAGCTGAACTGATAGAAGCGCATCAGCCAATCGGCCTGGTACAGGCGGTTTTCCCGAACCAGGGGAGGCTTAAGTAAGGCAGGCAAGCGGCTGTCGTTGAGGTTAACGGGCACGAAACCAGAATAGTAAACGCGTTTAAGTTGCTGTTGCTTGTAAAAGCCTGAGGCCAGACGCAGGATATCGAAGTCGCTTTCGGGGCTGGCCCCCACGATGAGCTGGGTGCTTTGCCCTGCAGGGACAAAGCGGGGGGCCTTGCGAAATTTCCTGCGTTCTTCCTTGTTAACCACAATGCCCTGGTGGATTTGGTTCATGGGGCTGAGGACGCTGCCGAAGTTCTTTTCGGGAGCCAACAGCCGCAGGTTATTCTCGGAAGGGATCTCAATGTTGACACTGAGGCGGTCGGCCCAGAGGCCTGCTTCAGCCACCAGCTCAGCGCTGGCGCCGGGGATGGCCTTCATATGGATGTAACCATTGAAATGATGCTCGTTACGGAGCTTGCGGGCCACGGCAATGAGGCGCTCCATGGTGTGATCGGGGCTGACCACCACCCCTGAGCTGAGAAACAGGCCCTCGATGTAGTTTCGCCGATAAAAATTCAGCGTCAGGTCCACCAGCTCATCCACCGAGAAGGCGGCTCTGGGCAAGTCATTGCTGCGGCGGTTGATGCAATAGGCACAGTCGTAGATGCAATAATTGGTATAGAGGATTTTGAGCAGGGAAATGCAACGGCCATCCTCGGTGAACGAATGACAGACGCCGGCCCTGGCGGCATTGCCCAGGGCTCCATCCTTGGCGGGGCGCGTACTTCCACTGGAAGAACAGGACACGTCGTACTTGGCTGCATCGGCAAGTACCTGTAATTTTTTCAGGACCTGTTCCTTCACGGGTTTATATCTTTTAATGATTAAAAATTAATCAAAACGAAACCCTAAAATGTATGCATAATCAGCAAGAAAAGGAAATTTTTTTCTCAAAAAAGACCCCTAAAGGGCACTATTTTTGATCAAATTTTCATCAACGGCTCAAAAGAAAACCGCCAAGACCGGAGGGCCATGGCGGTTTACCGGAAAGGATCATGGATCCTTTACCTGTCGATGGCATAGCGCAGGCCGAGATAAAACATGCGTCCCAGGATGGGCCCCCAGATCATGGAGCCATCGAAGTACTCGCCGAAGGGTTCAGCGGATGCAATAATGGGATTCATCTGCCTGAAATTGGTCAGGTTCTCTCCGCCCAGGTAGAGGTCGAAAGCCCTGAGACTATAGGTCACCTGTCCGTGAAGGATGGTATGGGCAGGGGAAGATTCGGGCATACGGAGGGCTTCGGGCAGCATGTCAGTTGAAGGAATGCGGCTGGGCCCGTTGAACTGAGCCGTAAGGTCGAACTGCCAGCGGTTGTTGCGCGAGGCATACGAGCCTGAGAGCAGCCCTTTGTAGCGGTTCACGAAGGGCTTTGTATCAAGCACCCCGTTGATGGTGGTCTTCACATCGGTGAAGCGGTAGGCCGCGGTCATCTCCAACCTGCGAATGGGCTCGAAGCCCATCTCGACCTGGACATTGTTGGCATAGGAACGCCCTTCGAGGTTGTAGAAACGGGCCTCGGTAAGCTTGGCATCCACATCCACAATAAGCTGGTTCTGGAAATCGGTCCGGTAATACTCGGCTGTAATGGAAGCATCCTTGCCCATCAGGGTGAGGCTGCGGGTGATGCTGCCCCCATAATTCCAGGCCCTTTCAGGTTCAATGTCCTCAAGCACGCGTATACTGCGATTACTCACCAGCAGCCCCGTATTTTCGGCGATGAGGTTGGGCACGCGGAAACCACTCCCTGCAGAGGCTCGGAAGGTGGTGTACTCACCCGCCTTGTAGCGCAGGTGGAAGCGGGGCGTAAGGAATGGACCATAAATGTTATGGAAGTCACCACGCAAACCTGCAATTAAAGTGAAATGCCCACCACGGGTCATTGTATATTGTCCGAAAATGCCAGGCACTGCTTCGCGGCGATCGAACAGGCTATCGGCCAGAATCTCACGATAGTCATCCATCAAGAAACTCACACCGGTGGTAAACCTGTGGTCAGGATTTTGGGCGATTGTATTCTCAAAGAGGATGTTGGCGTAAAAGGTATTCTGGGTACCCTCGTAGGTCGTAGGACCATAGTTCGAGTCGTGGCTGTGGTGTGAAAAATCGAACTGCGTACCCAGGCTGGCATTGGGCATTTTGCTGAAGAAAAAACCTGTCTTGGCAAAGGCCTCGTAACGGCGGGTATTGACGCCAAAGCCATAGGCGTTCAGTGAACCCCATTCTTCCTTATCCTGGAAAAAAGACTGCTGCCCTCCTTCACGGTCTTCCTGCATCAGCCTCACCCCAAACTGCGACTCCATGATGCCTGGGCGGTCATAACGATAGCGGTTGACCACATTGAATTTCCTGACCAGGGGATGGTCCAGGAAGGAGTCGTGGTTGTGGTCAATAGTGTTGTTCAGAAATTCGCCATGGGCCATCACCATCGTACTCCATAGCGAGCTAAGATTCACTGCAGCGTTTAAGGTGCTTTCGAGCCTGCCGAAGTCGTTGGCGTAGAAGTTATAGAACAGCTTTTCGGCATTCTGAGGTTTTTTAAGCTCCACATTAATCTGTCCTGTAATGGACTCATAGCCGTTAATGACGCTGGCCGCTCCCTTCGACACCTGAATCGATTCCATCCAGGGTCCGGGGGTATAGCTCAGGCCAAAGGGCTGGCCCAGTCCCCGCAAGGTAGGCATGTTCTCGGTGAGGATTTGGCTGTAGATGCCCGCCAAGCCCAGCAACTGGATCTGCTGGGCTCCAGAGACGGCATCGCTGTATGATACATCGATGCTGGCGTTGGTCTCAAAAGCCTCAGAGAGGTTACAGCAGGCGGCCCGCTGCAACTCACTTTGAGTAATGACTTCCGTCAGCATGGGTTCGAGGCTGGAGTAATGTGAGCCGGGCCTGCGTCCAGCAACTACCACCTCATCCAATTGGCGGGCGGTTTCCAGTACTACAGAAATCTCGGCATCGGCAGCGGTGATGGTCAAGGTATCGCTTTGGTAGCCAATATAACTGACCACCAACTGCTGAGGCAGCCCGGCAGGCTTATCCAATACGAAACGCCCCTCGGCATCGGTAGCCGCCCCATTGGTGGTGCCAAGCCATACCACATTGGCCCCCGCCAGAGGGGAAAGATGGGCGTGCCCATCGTGGTCAACAGATTCCTGCACCACTCCCCTAAGCTTGTTGTCCTGGGCCCGTATAACGGCTGAAGTCACAACAAGTATTATTACAAACAAGATTTTTATCCGGTTTTTCATGGTTTTATTCCTTTGGGAACAAACGGTATTCGCCAAGCTCTTCCAGAATGGAGTTCAGGTGTGCAGTGTCAAGGGTTTGCCGGGTAAAGATCTCCACGGTTGCAGAGGGAAGATCCACCTTCACCTGATCCACCCCGGGCTCGTTGGCCAGGGCTTTCTGAACACGGTTCACACAGGCATTGCAGTGTAACCCGGTCACTGAATAGGTTTTAATCATCATGGGTCCGTTTATTCCTGATTATACAATTTGTTGTTTCTGAGCATCTCAGGATCCCTTGGGTACTTGCAGCAACTATGCAGGTTGGAATAGGTTTCCTCATCGGTGATGAAGTGCTCGGTATCGTGACCAGCTTTTGCGATGCTGCGTTCGATCTCTTCCTGGCTGGTGCGGTCGGCACGGAAATTTACTGTGAGCAATTGTTGTTTCTGGTCCCAACTGGCGGAGCGAACCCCGCGCACACTGAAGGCTGCACGTTCGATGCGATCCTTACACATCCCGCAAATGCCCAGGACCTTGATCTCCGTATCTACCCTGCCCTGGCCGACAGGTTCCTGAGCAATGGCAGGGGATGGAATGCCTGAAATGAGTACAACAAAAAGACTTATTATTAAAGATGAAATGGTTTTCATAACAATATTTTTTGGTATTAATTAAGGATTGGATACAAAAAGGCCATGCCTTTCCTTACCAGGGGCAAGAAAGGGACCCTTTAAACTGCAGGGGATGCATTCTTAATTAACAGAAGGTGATCTTAAGTTGTTGGAGAAAAACCAGGTAATCCGTTCCTGTGAAGGCAGGTGGCGGGGGGTGAAGAAAGGCTTCCTTTAAGACAGGGCTGTCATCTCCAACAGGAACCGGAAGGATTTCATCCGGCAAGGGAATGGTAGCTATTTGGGCCTCCACTTTCAGGGTTTGCGGGGATATTACTTCATCCACCACATAATACTGTGACTCGTATTCACAGCAAGTAATGCCTTCAAAGACAGCGTTACAATTTGAGGGATCCTCCGGAACGGTACAGCAGGAAACAGGACCGGCATCAGGCACAGGGGTAGTCCCTCCACAGCAGTCTTCCGGTTGATGGAAGGAGTATTCAACGATATTGCATGACGGACAGGTGTGCCTGATCAGCCTGAATCCTGAGGCGGAAACCAGGAAAGCACCCAGCACAAACAGTACTGCAATATTCTTTAAGACTTCTTTCATCAATACTAAGTTATTTAAAATTATTCTAAATAACAAGTGATTGTCTGAAAAGTTTTTTTAATTAGCGAGGGATTTGGGGGCCTGAGGGCCAAGCATCAGGGAAAGCAGGTGCCATTTCCCTTCGAGGAGGGCAAAACCGAGCATGCCTTCAATTTCGTGTTCGCCTTCGCTGAACGTGTTGGCGTTGAACAATTTGTCGATTTCTTCGCGTTCTTCTTCGGTTTTGGCCTCAGCCAGATCCTTCTGGTAGCGCCCGGGCCATTCTTCGTTCACTTCAAAAGTTGTAGCTGTAAAGCGCTTGGAAACAACAAATCCTTTTTTTACCCGAATGCGGGCGCTAATTCGGACATCATAGTACTGTCCCCCCATATACTCGGCTTCCCCATCTTCCAGCACTTTAACGTCAAGCACCTCAACATAGCCCTTATAGATTGGCCTGTTAAAATGGTCTTCAAGCACCAGCCGCAGGTCTTTTTTGCCTGGATGGTTGTCAGACTTGCAGGCAGTCAACCCCGAAAACAAAAAGGTTGAAAAAACAAGGGTCAGGATAAGGAAAGGACGTCTTTTCATCTGTTCATGATTTTGAGCCCCAAATTTAATGGAAAATTGCATTCAGGCAAGAAAAGCCTCGTAAGAATAAAAAACAAAGGGCTGCCCAAAAGCGGACAGCCCCTGTGGTTTAGATTCCAAAAAAAACTAGAACGTATACCTCAAACCAACCTGAGCACTCCAGGTGGATGAAACATCCCTGTAGTCAACATAAGACTGGGTGGGAAAAGAAGAACCAACTCTGTTAAAGGTGTATGTGGGAACGCCACCTTCATTAACACCCTCGAAACGCAGAAGGGTCATATCATAGCGTCCAATAACCTGCTGTTGGCGGATACCCCAGGCAGAGTTCAGTAAGTTTCCAATATTCAGCACGTCGAGGCTGATTTGCAGGTTATGTTTCCTTCCATTGTTGGTATGAACAAATACATCCTGAAGGATGCGGAAGTCCCAGCGGTTGAGCCAGGGCATCAAACCGGCATAACGTTCGGCATAGCCACCCTTGTTCTTGCTGAGGAATTTGTCCTGGTCAACGAATGCCCAGAAAGCAGCACGCTGTTCAGCGGCAGTAAAGGTCACCTCCCCACCTGAAACAACGTCAACAAAAATTATCTCGCTGTCATCCTTGGGGATGTACATCAGGTCGGCGGTGTTGCCATCGCCGTTCATGTCGTTGGAATAGATGTAAGACATCCTTCCCTGGTGGCTACCTGAGTAGAACAGGGAGAAGGTGGTTCCGGCATGGCCAAAGTATTCCTTGTTATAGGAAATGGCACCAACGACGCGATGAGGAACGGAGAATTGTGAGTAACCAAGACCGGGAAGGTTCTGGTTGTTGTAGGAGGGGTTGCTTTGCCAAGCTGAGTTGGCAGCAGAACCCGGGTTAGCGGTCAGGTCCTTGGTAATGGTGTAAGTGTAGGCCAAGGTTCCAAAGAACCCCTGGGTGAAGGGTTTTGTCAACTGGAAGGTAGCCGAATAGGAGTAACCTTCTTTGGCATTGTCCAGTACCATTGCGGTTGAGATGTTGTCGTTAATACGACGGCCATTGTTTCCACCAACAAAATAGGAACGGTTATCGGGACCTGCAAAGGTCTCGGTGGGGGTATCCTGGTTTGCGTTACGCTGAACAATGGCATTGATGTCCTTAGAGATCAAGCCTTCGAAAGTAAAGACCAAATCCCCCCAGGGAAGTTTGGTATCAGCAGCCAGGTTTGTCCTCCATATCTGGGGCATTTTGAAGTCCTTGTCAACTACGGCAATATTTCCGGGAGGGGTGCTTCCGGGAGTCAGGGAGAACTGATTCAGATGTGCGTGAGGATCAGTGTTGAATAGGTAGTTACCCAGAACTTCGGGGTTGTTCACTTCTACCGTGTTCTGCAGGGTACCGCTGTTTGTTGGCTGGTTGGTAAACCAAACGAAAGGCAAGCGTCCGGTGAACAGACCGCTACCCCCGCGAAGTTGGAGGCTGCGGTCGCCTCTGACGTCATAGTTGAAACCCACACGGGGTGACACAAGGATCTGGGGATCGGGCCATGAGCCTACGTCGAGGGTCTCGGGGAAACCATCATTGTCACGGAAGGTAAGATCAGAAATGGCATCATTGTCGATGGGATCATCAAAGTAGAAAGGCAGTTCGAAACGAACCCCTGCGGTTACCTTCAGGTTATCGAACACCTGTATCTCATCCTGGGCATAAACGCTACCCCAGCCAAAGTTCAACTCAGCATAGCCATCTCCGGCACCTTCATAAGGATAGGTAAGACCAAAGGCAGTGGGCGCTGCATTGTTAAAGAAGTCATCCATGGAGGCAAAACGATAATAGCTGGTACCATAACGCTTGTAGCTGTTGCCAAAATAGAGATGCTCAAAAGCAGCACCGGCGGTCAGGGTGTGTTTACCAAGGAAATAGGAAAGGTTGTTGGTAAGGGTTAATACGTTGTTTATTACGTCGTTATCGAAGGTGAACAACTCATAACCGAAACTCATATAAGGATCGCCATCCTTGTAGATGTCAACAAAGGGAAACATCTCGCTGGGGCTGCTGCGGGTGTCGCGGATTTTGGTGTAAGTAGCCAGGAATTTGTTGGCAACTTTGTTTCCGAACACACTGTTCAATTCACCGGTGATTGAGCTAACCGTATTCAGGAAGCCATAATTGGCTTTCTCGAAAGCCATAGACTGAGAACCAATTCGTCCTTGAGTAGAACGCGGCAGGGGAGCACTGGTGGCATTCACCTGCTGGTCGTTGTTCGACTCCACATAGTTATAGCGAAGGGTCAGCTTATGGTTACGATTGATGTTATAGTCAACCCTGCCAAGGAGCTTGTAGTTCTCGCTGGCAAAGTTGCCAAATCCCTGATAACTGCCCGGATCGTAGTTGTAGGTGTTGATCAGGTAATTACGCATGGTCTCCAGGTCGGAAACGGTGGTGCGGCTGATGAAATCATCTGCGCTGGGGTTGATTCCATTGGCTGGATCACTGGGTTTCCATGGAATACCGGGGAATGAAGAGCTTTCCATTTCGGCATTGGCAAAGAAGAACAGTTTGTCTTTAATGATAGGACCACCCACCCTGGCACCCAGGGTATAAGTAGAGGTTTTTTCAAGATCAAGTTCAGAGTCACCTACTTTTGTACCATTAAAAGATTTGTCGCGGTAAAAAGTATAGGCTGATCCCTTGAAGGTGTTGTCACCACTGCGGGTTACTGCGTTGATGTTGGCACCCGTGAAGTTTGACTGACGAATATCAAAGGGGGCTATGTTAACGGTTACCTCTTCGATAGCGTCTAGGCTGATGGGCTGAGCGTCACCACCGGGAAGGTTCGTCGAGCTCAAACCAAAGTTGTTGTTAAAGTTTGCACCGTCGATGGTGATGTTGTTGTAACGTCCGTCACGTCCAGCAAAACTATTACCCACACCGGTCTGAGGGGTAAGGCGGGTATAGTCGTTGATACTGCGGCTGATTGTGGGAAGCGCAGAAATCTGCTCGTCGTTGAAGTTAGTACCTGCACCCATGCGGTTACCGTCAAAGATGTCGTACCTTGAACTTACTACTTCAACGCCTTCCAGATATTCTGCCGATTCGGCCAGGACAACGTTTAATCCAAGAGTCTGACCCAGGCTGAGGTAAATGTCGCTTTGAACAAAGGTCGTGTAACCTACAAAAGATACTGTGATCTCATAAGGTCCACCAATACGCATGTTCAGAATTCGGAAGAAACCATTGGCATCAGTGATAGCCCCGTAACGGGTACCAGAAGGCACATGGGTTGCCAGAACCGTGGCACCGGGGAGGGTAAGATTCTCAGTATCCGCTACCCTGCCGTTCATGCCGGAGGTTGTAACCTGAGAATACGCAGTGTTTGCTCCCAACACAAGGAACAATGCTGCAATAACACACATCAAAAAAGTCTGCTTTCTCATTGCTTTTTGTTTTGTGATTGAATGGTTAGAATTAATGAAACTATTGGTTAATGGTTTACAGATTTATGAATGAATTTCCGTCGCCGGAAAGAATTTACAAATTTAAAGGCTTGCTGCGAAACAAGAAACACTTCATTTCAGCCGGATTTAAACTTTTTGTTTAAACATTGTACATTCCTTTTTTCAGGGTTGTTAAAGATGGGCAAAAGTATCTTTTTTTCAAACAGCTTCCCAAAAAAGTTATTAACGAGAAATTAACCATTTCTGAGCCTAATAAATAACTTTCATGAAAACTGAAATTCATAACATGAATACATTACGCCTGTGACCTGAAGGCCCCTTGGCCTTGCTGAGGGTAAAGGCAAAGGTGGTACCTACCCCCAGGGTGCTCCTCACATTGATGGTTTGATTGTGGGCCTCAATGATGTGCTTTACGATGGCAAGGCCCAAACCCGTTCCCCCTTCGCCCTCACGAAACGATCTGCTCTTGTCGCCCCTGAAAAAACGTTCGAAAACCCGGGGAAGCTCTTCCCGCGGAATCCCTATCCCACTGTCGGTCACCTCAACCAATATGTTCTCATCCATGTCGAAGAAACTAATCTTGGTGCGACCGTTTTCGGCAGTGTATTTGATGGCATTTACCAGGAGGTTGGTCAGAACCTGCTGTATGCCCTGGCGGTCGGCATGCACATAAATGGGGGTGTCATAATTCCGCCCGAAAAACAATTGGATGTTGCGGGCAGAAGCCTTAATCTCAATGAACTCCATGACTTCACCGGCCAGGGCTACGATATCGAAGGACGAAAGGTTGAGCTTCAATTCACCCGATTCCAACCTGGCAATGGACTCAAGGTCTTCAACAATACTGATCATACGGTCGATGCTTTGCTCAGTACGCAAAAGGTATTTGCGGTTGATCTCAGGATCGTCCATGCCCCCATCGAGCAGGGTGAGCACATAACCCTGGATGTTGAAAATGGGGGTCTTGAGCTCATGGGAGACATTGCCCAGAAACTCCCGCCTGTAAGTCTCCAATTTCTTCAGTTCTTCCACCTCCTTTTTCTTGTCGGAAGCCCAGGCCAGCACCTCCTGATTGGTCTCCTGAATGATGTCCGAATTGTCGGAGAATCTTTTCTTCTTCTGGCTCTTGGGGGCTTTCATTTCGTGAATGGTCTTGTATATCAACCTTATGCGATCGTAAATAAACCGCTCGAGGATATACCGGAACAGAAAAAAGGTAATGCCAAACAAGGCAATGTTGCCCACCAGAAGGGTCTTCCACAATACTTCATCGTACACCAGCTTGGAGGTGATGCCATATGCCAGCGAGAAGCCCAGGGAAACCAACAGTGAAGTGATAAGGGCCAGTTTACGGGGGGTAGCATTCCTGATCATGGCTTAAACCTCAAATTTGTAGCCAACGCCCTTGACCGTTTTGATATTTTCTATGCCAATTTTTTCGCGCAATTTCCTTACATGCACATCAATGGTGCGGTCACCCACCACCACATCGCTGCCCCAAACACTGGCGAAGATTTCTTCGCGCGAAAACACCTTATTGGGTCTGGAGGCCAGCAGGGTAAGCAATTCAAATTCCTTTTTGGGAAGGGTGATCTCCTGTTCATCCTTGATGACCAGGTAGCGTTCACGGTCAATGCGCACCCGGCCTGCCTGGATGCTCCCGGTTTCCGTCACCGGCTGACCTGAGCGCCTCAGCAAGGCCTTAACACGACCAATGAGCAGACTTGGCTTGATGGGCTTGGCAATATAGTCATCGGCTCCTGCATCGAATCCTGCAAGTTGTGAATAATCTTCACCACGTGCCGTAAGAAATGCAATCACACTATGCGAAAGCTCGGGCAGTTTACGCAGTTCACGGCAGGTTTCCATGCCATCCATCTCCGGCATCATCACATCTAGAATGATCAGGTGAGGCTGTACCTCCCTTGCCTTCCTGATGGCTTCAAGGCCATTCAAAGCCTTGGAAACGGCATAGCCCTCACGGGTAAGGTTGTAACCGATAAACTCCAGAATATCGGGCTCGTCGTCGACAAGCAAAATGCGGAAGTTCTCCTCGCTCATTTCCTTGGATTAAGAGACAAAGCAAAATTACGATATTTTTTGGGGAGACGGGCCATGATCCCAAACCAACAAGCTCATTTATTGTTTCCTTAAAGAAAACTTAAACTTTTCTTAACAGTGAGGTTGTGGATCAGGGCTGTCAAAGCAACTCCCAGACAAGACCAAAGGTCCATACCGTATTGTACTGCCCGCGGTTATACCACATGGCAGTACCGCCTTCATGGGGCCTCAGAGGCGTAATGCCTTGTGAAAAACGTAAATGAAAATGCACCTGGCCCGTAATGGGGTAATACAAGCCCATCAGCAGGTTAAGCTCTTGGTTATGGTAGGGTTTTTCACCTGACAGGTCGAGGACACGGTCGTTCTCCACTTCATTTGATCCAACAAGGAATGCAGCCGAAAGGCCCCCTTCAAGCGAGATACGGTCGGCAAAACCACCTGCATCACCCCAGGGGAAATCCACCACCAGCAAGAAGGGAATTTCCGCATATTGAAGGGTAAAACGATAATCGTAAAAGTTGTTTTTCTCATTGGGGGTGGAACGGCTCCCTTTCTGAATGTACATCAGCTCAAGCTGAACCCTGCTGAAATCCCCCACCCGGATATTGGTGAACACCGCCCCAAACCATCCCAGTTTATTCGGGCTGCTTAGGTTATCACCTGAAACCTCGCTGGCAGCCAAGCCTCCTTTCAGCCCCCCAACAAACCTTTGCCCCATAACATGCTTCCCGGGGCAGAATAACAAAGATATCAGGACGAGAAAAAAGAACATACCATGATTCTTCATAATCCCCTGTTTAAAAAAGAATTAGGGTGTACAATCTTTGCTTTTCAAACCATTTCAAACAAAAATAACTCTTTTATTTAATTTTTTTTACGACAAATGATCAAAAATAGAAGAAAATACAATAATTTTGAAATAGATAATTAAACGACGAATACTTATCGCTGGTTAGTTTTTTCTATGTGATCAGAAGGAAAACTACGGTTTAAATGCGGAAGGAAGGAAAGAATGATCGCAACCGAATTCTTTAACAAAGCCCTTGAGGGGATGAAAAACGAAGAAGTTCTGGACCTTTACTGGTATGCCCTTGATGAGAGTTGTCCACTGGCCATGATAAACCTGAATAGCAGGATCACCTATTTCAACGAAAGGCTTACTGAGCTTACGGGTCACAGCAGTGAAGATGCCCACTGTGCCCTTTCCAAACTGCTTCACCTCAGCTCCCATGGCAAAGAGTTTGTTGGCAAACTTACTGAACAAATCCGTTCGGGAAAGGCCTGGAAGAAGAAGGTCTGTTTAAGACATAAGGATGGGCACCCTGTGTGTTTTAAGGCCTCCTTCTTTCCAAGCCCCGGGGATGACCCCTCACGCCAGCATCTGCTCATCTTCCTTCCCGAACAGAATATTCCTACTGAGAAGAAGGCACTTCCTGAGCCCGTTGTGGAACGGTTCTCTTCCATGGCCCACGATCTGCGTAATCCCCTTTACAATATCTCCGGCCTGTGCGGACTTTTGCTCGAGACCCCCCTCAACGACAACCAACTGGAATATGTTACCAAAATAAAGGACTCTTCCGCTTTGTTGTCGGGCATGCTTGACGAATTCTTGCAATCCTTTATCAAAGGCAGGGAGGAGCATATTGCTTATTCCGGGTCCTTTAACCTAAGGAAAACGATTGAAAACTTCCCTGCTTTGTTTTTTCAAAAGGCTTCTGCCCTCGGTATTGCTACCTGGCTTGAGGCCGATGAGGACCTTCCCGAAAAGGTATTCGGTGATGAAAGCCAGCTCAAAAAGCTGATTCAACACATAACCGATTTTCTTTTCTCCAGGTCTGGCCTGCGTTCGGTCAGGTTATCGGCTTTAAGGGAAGACACTGAAAATAAAATCTGCGATGTGTCTTTTTTCTTCCTCGGGCAGTATTCAACCCCTGCAGAGATCGAGGTATCCCGGAAAGATGCATCAGTAGATGATCCAGACCAGTGGCTAAAGGATACCCGGGAAAAGATAGCAGCACTCAACGGAAAGGTCATGCTGGAAGAAAATTCCAACAAAGCATTTTATCTGCATTTTATCCTCCCCTTCCGTTTCTCACCCCTGCCCGAGCCCCGGGTTCTGACTCCGGCCGAGGAAGAGCCTGCCCCTGAGTTGCCTGCCGATGCAAGAATCCTGGTGGCAGAAGACGTTGAATTAAACCAACTGGTAATGAAGCACCAGTTGCAGAAAATAGGACTGGAAGCCGATTTCGTCAGGACAGGCTTCAATGTGCTCGAACAGCTCAGGGCCTATACCTACGACCTGATCCTTATGGATGTCCAAATGCCGGGCATGAACGGCCTTCAAACCATTGAAGTCATCCGCTCCGACGCCTCCAAACCCTGGCACCAGATTCCAATCATTGGCATTACCGCAAGCATCGGAGAAAATGCAAGGCAAAAATGCATCCGGGCAGGGGCCGACGACTTCGTTCCCAAACCCTACAACCTGGACGACTTAAAGCAAAAATTAAAGAAACTCATTGCGGAATATCGACAAAAATTGAATTCTACTAAAGAAAAACCTCCCAAAGAAACAGTTATGACAACAACAGAGAAGTACTTCGACTTGAGTTACCTCGAAGAGATCAGTGAGGGTGACCGGGATTTTTCTGCTACCATGATTTCCTACTTTATTGACAATACGCCTCCTGTGATGGAAAACCTTGAAAAAAAGGTTCAGGAACAGGACTGGGATGAAGTTCGCCAAATTGCCCATAAACTTAAACCCCAAGTGGTTTATATGGGCATACACCAGGTTGCCGATGATGTAGAAAAGGTGGAACACTTTGCACAACATCGCGAAAACCTTCATGAAATACCGGGCCTGGTGGAAAAAACTGCAATAATCATTTCCAAATCCATCGCTCAACTGGAGGAAGAACTTAAACATTTTATTTAAGTATTCCCTTTCCCTTGTTGGAATTTGAAATTTATCCTGCCTTTAACAATCAGGATACTATTGGTTTGCCTTTACTTAAAAAGCTTGCCTGAAAAAATTTAATTACAGTGAATTCTTTGTCCGTTGAGCAGTTTTTTTTAATTTGAATTCTTTGTTAAAACATGGATTCGGTAGTTATACGGATTGATTTCAGGCGCAAAACACCCGAAAATTCAGTAAATTCCCTGATTATTTTGGGCCAATTTTTGTTCAATCTTTGTAATGACGAAATGGGCAATCCCTTCGGCAAACGAAAAAAAAGCAAAAAATGCTTTACCTTCAGCAAACCAAATCATTGAATCAAACAGCAAATAAGAACCAAAAGGCAACTATCGAACAAGAACTTTACACTTTTAAACCCTTTAGAGATGAAAATACTCGTTTGCGAAGATGACTATATGGTCATCAAAGCTATTGAGCACAAATTAACCCGTGAAGGATACGAGGTTGACATTGCCAACGACGGGCGAATGGCTACCGAAAAGCTTAAAACCCTTACTTACGACCTGGTCATTACCGACCTGCTGATGCCCTTCAGTGGGGGTCTGGAGTTGATCAACCTGATGAAGAACGAGATGAAAAAGGAAACGCCCATCATCGTCCTTTCAAAAGTTGGCAATGAGGAAACAATCATTGAGGCCTTTAAACTGGGGGCCGATGATTACCTCACCAAGCCGTTCAGTCCCAACGAACTATCCATCAGGGTAAAACGCTTCCTGATCAAGCGATAACAAAAATTTCATCCATTGAAAAACAAGACCCGGATGCCCGTATCCTATTGAATCGGGAAAATTCAGGGACTTTCAATGAAGATTTTTTATGAAAAAAAATTCCAACCAAATATTGAACCCTTACCTCAGCGGCCTGAGACTCCTGGCAATGTTTATGATGCTTGTCATGGTAATGCCTGTTGATTCAAGGGCTCAGGGGCTCCCTGTCCCCCAGCTTAATCTTGATGACCTGTTCTTCCAGGCACAGGACCTGGCCTTCGATCAGGAAGGGGAAGCCGCAAGGGAGCTGTGTAAGCAAATCCTCGACATCAATCCCGATTACCACGATGCCAGCATCCTGATGGCGCGTACCCTTGGCTGGGAGCAACGCTACGATGAGGCCAAGGAGATCCTGCTGGGCGTCCTTGAAAAGGAACCCGCCAACAAGTCAGCACTGCTGGCCATCACCGACGTACTGGCCTGGGCTGGTCAGTATCAGGAAGCCATCGAGTATTTCGATAAGGTCATTATCACCGACCCCAACAACCTGGACCTTTTGTTCAGAAAAGCACAGATGCTCAACGAGTTGGGTGAGTACCAGCCCTCGGTTATCCTGCTGAACCAGATCCTTGACATTGATCCAAGCTATCGCGAAGCCAAGATGCTCTTATCCACCATTGAAGTAGGGCGACTCAAGAACTTTGTGGGCCTGGGATACCGCGGCGATTATTTCCAAATGGCCAACTCATGGCACCTGTTCTATGCCGAATATGGCCGCCGCACCCAAACCCTCGGAACCCTTATCGCCCGCCTGAACGTCGCAAACCGTTATGATAAGACTGGAGCTCAGTTTGAAGTGGATGCATATCCTTCCCTGGGCCCGGGCACTTACCTTTATCTCAATGCAGGGTATTCACCCCACAGTGAGCTTTTTCCCATTTTCAGGGGAGGGCTGGAACTGTTTCAAAAACTGCCAAGGGCCTGGGAAGCTTCAGCAGGATTCAGGCTCCTTAGCTTTGAAGAGAATGACCTGTTTATCCTTACGGGCTCACTGAGCAAATACTACAAACAGTATTACTTCAGTTTCAGGCCATTCTTCACCTTTGCCAGCAACACCCCCAATTCGCAATCCTACTTCTTTACCATCCGCAGGTATTTCTCCTCGCCTGACCACCACCTGTCCATTACCGCCGGGACTGGCTTCTCTGCAGACGACGATGCCCTGATCGGAGCGGAAGTTTATAACCTGGAAAGCAATAAAGTGATGCTATGGTATCAGCAGAAAGCCACCCCTCAGCTCATCATCAGGGCCGGCGCAGGTTATCAGCATTACAAAGACGGGGTCTATGGCAACAAATACTCGGTCGAGGCCGGCATTGCTTACCTTTTTTAAAACTGGCCAGGCAAAATGAAAAAACCTAACACAATGACTGCAGGAATTAAAACCATTAGGGTTGTTTTCACCATACTGGGATTTTTGCTGGTTTCAATGCTGAGTTTTGAGGCTTCAGGAGCCAATGCTCCGGAGGCCATTGTCAATGCTTCCCCTTCCTCCGTTGAAATCAGCGAAAGCCCCACCCCCCCCTATGGTTCATCAAACCCCTCCCTTAAGCCCACCGAACTGTCGGCCAATGGAACCTGGGAATGGTTTGTGAACCGTTACCGCCAGGCAAGCCTTAAGGTCAAGATCCTCCTGGTGATCGTCATCTACCTGATCATCAGCCTCACCCTTTTGTTTCTCTTTATCATCATTAACCGCACCATTAAATCCCGCGAGCGAAGACAAGCCAAGGAAATCAAAGAAATCTACCAGGATGAACTTACCGGCTTCCTCTTCGGAGAGGATAATCAAACCTTTGAATTCACGGGAATTAATCACAATGTCAACCGCGAAATCTTCATCGATGAGTTGATCTCACTGCATAACAACCTCTATGGAGAAGCGGCCAACCGCTTGCGCGACCTTTATTTCAACCTTGAGTTGTATAAAGACTCCTTGCAAAAGGTCAGCTCAGGCAAATGGAACGTCAAAGCCAAAGGCTTCAGAGAGCTTGCCCAGATGGACGTGAAAGACGCCAACCGCCACATCGCCAAATTCATCAACTCGAAGAATAAGATCCTGCGCATGGAATCGCAGGTGGCCCTGGTAAAACTCAATGAAGAAGACCCCCTTGGTTACCTCGATGAACTGAAATATAAACTTACCGAATGGGAACAGATCAACATCCTCAATTCCCTGAGTTATCACCAGATTAATATCGAATCCTTTGACCGCTGGATGGACAGCAGCAACGACAGTGTGGTGATATTTGTCACAAAACTGGCAGGCTTGTACAAGCAGTTGCAATCCTGGCCCAGGGTACTTGAATTGCTCAACCACAAAAACCCTGAGGTGAGACGGGCAGCAGTAAAAACCCTCGATATGTTTGAAGTATCCGAAAATGCAAGCCTGCTCAAAGAGGTTTATTTTAAAGACCAGCCTGTGGAAGAAAAAGAAGATGATGTCTTCTACAACCTCCATTTAGACCGCAACCGCCTGGCAGTCATCGAAGCCATGGGAACCATCGCTACCCCCGATGACCTCCCCTTCTTCGAGCAGGTCTTAAGAATCGAGAAGAACTTCGACATTCTCAAGAAAACCACAGCCATTGTCCACGACCTTGACCCGGGTGGCCCTGAGTTGCTCAACAGGGTAATGACAGGATCTACCGATGACCTGAAAAAGATTATTGAAAACGCAAAACAAATCGCAGTACAATGATAGAATTTTTCAAAGTCTTGCAATTTATCGTTGAGAATGGCATCATTATTCTGACCATTTTCATCTTCGGGTCGTATACCGCCCTGGCCATATTCTCGGCCATTGCCATGCTGCGTTACATGAGGAAAAACAGCTTTGTTGACTATAATGTCCTGTTATCATCTCCCCTGGCCCCTTCCATTTCGGTAATCGCCCCGGCCTACAATGAGGGCAAAACCATTGTGGACAACATCAGGAGCCTCCTCTCGCTGCATTACAACGACTTTGAGGTCATCATCATCAATGATGGCAGTACCGACGACTCCCTTGAAAAGGTCGTCAAGGCCTACGACCTGGAACCCGTAAAGCTCATGTTTGAGCAAAAGCTAAACACCCAGCCTGTTAAGGCTATTTATAAATCGCGCAACAAGGCTTTCTCAAAACTTGTTGTCGTAGACAAGGAAAACGGCGGAAAAGCCGATGCCCTGAACGCAGGCATCAACCTTGCCCAAAAAGATTTTATCTCAGCCATCGACGTCGACTCTATCCTTGTGGAAGACGCCTTGCTGATCATGGCCAAGCCCTTCCTCGAAGAAGACGGCCACAAGATCATTGCCTCGGGCGGGGTAATCCGTATTGCTAACTCCTGCAAGATCGAAGACGGGAGGATCACCGAAATCAAACTGCCCAAGCGTTTCCTGCCCCGCATGCAGGTGCTTGAATATACCCGCGCCTTCCTGATGGGCCGCATGGCCTGGAGCAAGCTCAACGGCCTGCTGCTGATATCGGGAGCCTTCGGAATGTTCAACCGCGATGTGGTCATCAAATGCGGGGGCTACAACACCGACCTGGTGGGCGAGGACATGGAGCTTATCGTCAGGATGCGGCGCTATATGGCCGAGCATAATGAGAAATACCGCGTGATTTATATCCCCGACCCGCTGTGCTGGACCGAGGCACCTTCCACCCTGAGGGTCCTCACCCGTCAGCGCGACCGCTGGACCCGCGGCACCATGGAAAGCCTCTTCAAGCACTTCAAATTGTTCTTCAACCCCAGGTACAAAGCCCTGGGCTTGCTGGGTCACCCCTATTGGTTCTTCCTCGAGTGGCTCGCACCCATCATCGAATTCATCGGGATCGTTTATTTCATCATCATTGCCATCCTGGGTTATCCCAACTGGCCCTTCTTCTTCCTGCTGCTGGCCACGGTGTTCCTGTTTGCCATCACCCTCAGCTTCTGGGCCGTGCTCTTCGAAGAGCTCTCATTCCACCGATACAACAAGCGGCGTGAAGTGGTGAAAATGCTGATCACCTCGGTGCTCGAGCCCATTTTTTATCACCCCGTCATCCTGTTCTCGACCATTCGCGGTAACTTTAAGTTCTTCATCGGCGAGAAAACCTGGGGTAAGATGGAACGCCAGGGCTTTGCCGAAAACGATGATCAAGAAAAAGACGTCCGGGAGGTGGAAGGCGTATCGCCCAAAACCCTCGAATCATAGACCTTTCCTGTTTTTTCCCAACCCCCGGGGGCTGTCTCTGACATTTAACAAGTGGCTTTCAGGCAGCCCCCCTCCTTTTTTTGCCCTCCGCAAGCTTTCTTCTGAAACGGGATGAAAATCGATAATTACGTAAAACGTATTTCGACCGTATTTCGACCGTATCTCAACCGTATCTCGACCGTATCATGACCGTATCATGACCGTATTTTTACGGTCATGATACGGTTGAGATTTGGTTAAATTTATCAGTTGATTTTCTCCTGTTATGAACTTTAAGAATTATGCCTTTGCGGGATAAGAAATGATCAGGCCGAAAAGAGAAAACTGCTGTTTGCGTTTTCAAGGCCAGGGAAATGGTTTTCATGCACAAATGGCCATTTATGTTAATTTTGTAAAAAAAACAATATGATCAAATCGATGACGGGCTTTGGCAAGTCGGCTTGCCAGCTTGAGGGAAAGAACATCACGGTGGAAGTCCGTTCACTCAACAGCAAGTCGCTGGATGTTTCGCTGAAGGTTCCGGGGAATTTCAGGGACAAGGAGCAGTTGATCCGCAACCTGGCCGGTCAGATCCTGGTACGGGGCAAGGTGGAGGTGCAAATGGCCTTTGAAAACCACTCGGGCACGACCGATATCAGCATCAACCGCCCATTGCTCGAGAAATATTACAGGGAATTGGTCGATATAGCCAAAGGGCTGGACGCTCCGCTGCCCCATGACCTGATCACCACCATTACCCGTTTTCCCGAAGTATTAAAGCAGGAAACGCAGGAGGAAGACGCGGGGCAGTGGTCGCGCATAGAGGCCGGCATCCGTGAGGCCATGGAGCAAGCCGATTCTTTCAGGCAATCGGAAGGCGCTCACCTGGCGGCTGATCTGCACGCCCGCATTGAGGGGATCAGGAATCTGCTCGGGCGGATTGTCCCCCTGGAAGGCCAGCGGATCGAGAACCTGAAGGGCAGGCTGCTCAAGGGCCTCAGCGACCTTAAGGAAGCAGGTGCCCCCGACCCCAACCGCTTTGAGCAGGAACTCATCTTTTACCTCGAGAAGCTGGACATCACAGAAGAGAAAGTCAGGCTGGCAAAACACCTGGACTATTTTGAAGACACCATGCGCGGCGAGGAAATTGCAGGCAAGAAACTGGGATTTATCTCGCAGGAGATCGGCCGCGAGATCAACACCATAGGCAGCAAGGCCAACGATGCCGACATCCAGAAGATCGTGGTGCAAATGAAGGATGAGCTGGAAAAGATCAAGGAGCAACTGCTGAACATATTATAGGCATGGAAGGAAAACTATTCATTTTCTCGGCCCCTTCGGGCGCTGGCAAGACCAGCATTGTCAAGGCCCTTTTGAGCAAGATGCCCCAGCTGGAATTTTCGGTATCGGCTGCCAGCAGGCCCATGAGGCCGGGCGAGGTGGATGGGGTGGATTATTATTTCCTCAGCCCGGAAGCCTTCCGCGAAAAGATTGAACAGGGCGAATTCCTTGAATGGGAGGAAGTGTATAAGGGCAGTTATTACGGAACCTTGTTTTCGGAGGTCAGCCGTATCTGGGAAAAAGGCCACCACGTTGTTTTTGATGTGGATGTGGCAGGCGGGGTCAACATCAAGAAGCAATTCGGCGATAAGGCCCTGGCCATTTTTGTGATGCCCCCATCGCTGGAAGAACTCGAAAAGCGCCTGGTTAACCGTAAGACCGAAACCCCTGAAAGCCTTAAGAAAAGGCTCAGCAAGGCAGAATATGAATTAAGTTTTTCAGCTGAGTTTGACCGTATCGTAATCAATGACGTGCTGGAAACGGCTATTGATGAGGCAGAAAAGCTGGTCCTTGAATTTCTCCAAAACCCATGAATGATGAAAGGGCAGGGACAGAAGATTCGTACGGGATTGTTTTCAGGCTCGTTTAACCCGGTTCACATCGGGCACCTGATCATTGCCCACCACCTGCTTCAGTATACCGATCTTGAAGAGATCTGGTTTGTGATCACCCCCCACAATCCCCTGAAGGAGCAAAGCGGATTGCTGCCCGACGCGGTAAGGCTTGAACTGCTGCACCTGGCCCTGGATGAGCAGCCGGGATTCAGCGTGTGTGCCAGGGAAATGAGCCTGCCAAAGCCTTCCTATACCTACAAAACCCTTGAAGTACTAAAGGAGGAATTCCCCGAAAGGGATTTTGTGCTGATCATCGGCAGTGATAACCTGGAGGTGTTCGACCAATGGAAGGCCTACGAAAGGATCCTGGCTGAAAACGACCTCTATGTATATCCCCGAAAAGGCTATCAGGGATCGAAGTTCAGCACTTATGAAAGGGTAAGGATGGCAGATGCGCCGCTGATAGAGATCTCATCCACCTTTATAAGAGAAGCATTCCGCAAGGGCAAGGACCCCCGTTTCCTGCTTCCCGAAAAAGTATATAAAAGGCTAAAAGAGAAGGAATACCTGGCTTAGAGGCCAAATTCGTTTTTCAGGATATCCACATAGTCTTCTTTTTCCCAGGCGAAGAATTCAACTTCCTTGAATTTCTTCTTCACGGTTCTGCCGTCCATTTTAAGGGTAACCTCTTCCACTCCGGGGCCATCGTAGAACACCTCGACTTTTTCGGAATAATGGCTTCGGCCAAAGTGTCCATAGGTGGTAGTTCTTTTGAAGATTGGGTTTTTCAGGCCAAACCTGTGGATGATGGCAAAGGGTCTGAGGTCGAATAGCTCGCGGATTTTGCGGGCAATTTGGCCATCGGACATGTTGACGCGGGCCGTGCCATAGGTGTTGACGTAAACCCCTACAGGATCAGCAACGCCAATGGCATAGGCAAGCTGTACGAGGACTTCGTCGGCAATGCCAGCTGCCACCATGTTGCGGGCAATATGACGTGCGGCATAGGCTGCCGAACGGTCGACCTTGCTGGCATCTTTTCCCGAGAATGCGCCACCGCCGTGGGCACCCTTGCCCCCATAGGTGTCGACGATGATCTTGCGGCCTGTAAGCCCGGTATCGCCGTGAGGGCCCCCAATAACAAACTTGCCCGTGGGGTTGACCAGCAGCCGGTATCCGTTTTTAAACAATGGCCTGATGCGTTCGGGGAGCTCTTCAATGGCTGCAGGGATCAGGTATTTAAGGATGTCTTCGGTAATCTTATCCTGCATGTTCTTCTCGGCCACTTCCCTGGCTTCATCCGAATCATCGGCTGGAAGCTCAAACTCGTCGTGTTGGGTGGAGATCACGATGGTTTCAATGCGCACAGGCTGATGGCCTTCGTCGTATTCGATGGTGACCTGCGACTTGCTGTCGGGGCGCAGATAGGTCATCACCTTGCCCTCCTTGCGGATGCGCGCCAGTTGCTGCAACAGGATATGCGAAAGGTCGAGGGAAAGGGGCATATATTCGTCGGTTTCACGGGAGGCATAGCCAAACATCATCCCCTGGTCGCCGGCACCCTGGTCTTGTTCATTCCTTCTTTCCACGCCCTGGCGAATGTCGGGCGACTGTTCATGGAGGGCTGAGATCACCCCGCAGGACTCGGCTTCAAATTTCAGGGCTGAATCGGTATATCCGATCTCTTTCAGGACATCCCTGACAACACTTTGAATATCAACATAAGCATCGGTTTTCACTTCACCCCCGCAGACGACCAAACCGGTGGTCACCATGGTTTCGCAGGCCACCTTTGAATTGGGGTCCTGACGAAGGAATTCATCAAGCAATGCATCAGAAATTTGATCGGCAACTTTATCCGGATGCCCTTCTGAAACGGATTCAGAGGTAAATAAATATCCCATCTTTGAAAATTCTTGATTATTGGAAAAAATGACCTGCAAAGTTAACGATAATTATTAAATTATGTTGCTGAAGCTGTAAGTTGGCGGAACACCTGCTCGAGCGACTGTTCCTCGTGATCCATGGCCAGGATGACGAGGCCATTGTTCACGGCAAAATGAAAGACCTCGTGGCGCAGGTCGCGTTGGCCCTGGGTAAAGATCCTGCAGGCGGTTTCGCTGCCGGGGATCACGTCGACCACTCCGTCCATTTTCCGTAAGGATTGTATTGGGAATGGCTTATCGAAGTTTACGCGTATGATGCGGGAGGACTGATTGAGGAGCTGGACCTGGTGGGTGGGTGCATCGGCCACCACCTGCCCGCGGTTGATGATGATCACGCGGTCGCACATGGCCTCCACTTCCTGCATGATATGGGTGGAAAGCAAAACTGTCTTTTCCCTGCCAATGTTGCGAATCAGCCCACGGATCTCTTCCAGTTGGTTGGGGTCAAGCCCTGAGGTGGGCTCATCGAGGATCAGGACGCTCGGGTTGTGGATCAGGGCTTGCGCTAATCCAACCCGTTGCCGGTAGCCCTTCGACAGGGCGCCGATTTTCTTTCCTGCTTCCAGGCTCAGGCCTGTCATGCCGATCATCTCAGCGACCCGCTTGCGGGTATCCCTGCCCAGTTTATGGATGCCTGCCACAAACTCAAGGTATTCCCTCACGTACATCTCCAGGTAAAGGGGGTTGTGCTCGGGCAGGTAGCCTACCCTGCGCCTGACCTCCAGGGGCTGGATAACCACATCGAACCCACACACCGACACCTGTCCCTGGGTTTGCGGGAGGTAACAAGTCAGGATCTTCATCATGGTGGATTTCCCTGCGCCATTGGGGCCAAGCAGGGCGGCCACTTCGCCTTGGCTGATGGAAAAGGATACTTGGTCCAGGGCTTTCTGGGTTCCGTACAATCGGCTTACTTCTTTTGCTTCAATAGACATACCTGATGTTGGGTTTGCGCTAAATTACTAATTTTATAAAAAATTCAGCCGTATTTAATTTCACATAAGACCTGGCTTGAAAGGAATCATAACAAAATCAACGGGAAGCTGGTACACCATAATGGATGAAACCGGCAAGCGCCACGAGTGCCGTCTGCGCGGGAAGTTCAAAATGTCGGGCATACAATCGACCAATCCGCTTGCCGTGGGCGATCATGTCGGATTCACCCTGGATGCGCAGGAAGGCACAGGCATCATCACCTCCATTGAGGATCGCAAGAATTACATCATCCGCAAGGCCACCAACCTGAGCCGCCGCACCCATATCATTGCCGCCAATCTTGACCAGGCCCTGATCATTGCCACCCTGGCAGAGCCCAGAACCTCAACGGGCTTTATCGACCGTTTCCTGGTGACCTGCGAGGCATACAGCATCCCTGCTGTAATTGTTTTCAACAAGGCAGACCTCTATGATGCGGTAAGCCTGGATTACGTGAAACAACTGCTGGAGATGTACAATCAGGCAGGGTATCCCGGCCTGGTGGTCTCGGCCTCGGAGAAGGATAACCTGGAGGCCTTCAGCGATATTCTTAAGGGAAAGACCACCCTGTTGAGCGGGCATTCGGGGGTGGGAAAATCAACCCTGATCAATGCCATTGAACCGGGGCTTAACCTGAAGGTGCAGACCATTTCGCAGGTCCATCTGAAAGGCAGGCATACCACCACCTTTGCGGAGATGTTCCAGCTTAGCAATGGGGGCTTCATCATCGACACCCCGGGCATCAAGGAGTTCGGGTTGGTGGACTTCGAGCCCTGGGAGCTCTCACATTACTTCCCCGAGATGCGCGAGCTTTTTAACAAGTGCCGCTTTGACAACTGCACCCATCATAACGAGCCCGGATGCAGGGTAAAAGAAGAAGTAGAGCATGGCAATATCAGCATCTTACGTTATCAGAATTATTTGAATATGCTCCTGGGTGAGGATACCAGGGCTTAAAAACAAGATATTTCATGAGGGTAGTGATCCAAAGGGTGGAACAGGCAAGTGTAGCGATTGATCAAAGGGAGCATGCCGCCATAGGTCGGGGGATGCTCATCCTGCTCGGCATTGAAGACAGCGACAGCCAGGAAGATATTGATTGGCTGGCAGGAAAAATTGCACGGCTGCGCATCTTTGATGACCCAGAGGGGGTTATGAACCTGCCCATCACCGACATTAGCGGGGAAATCCTGGTGGTGAGCCAGTTCACCCTGCACGCAAGTACAAAGAAGGGCAACCGCCCCTCCTATTATCGTGCCTCGGGCCCCAAACATGCGGTCCCCCTTTATGAGGCTTTCCTCAGGCAGTTGCAGAAAGAATCAGCCCTTACTGTAAAATCAGGCGTCTTTGGGGCTATGATGCAGGTGTCCCTGATTAATGACGGGCCCGTAACCATTATTATTGACACGAAAGCAAAGGAATAAACAGTAATCTGCAAAATCTATGACCCTGAAAGAAGCGCAGGAAAAAGTAGACCAGTGGATCAACACCACAGGGGTCCGTTATTTCAGTGAACTGACCAATATGGCCATGCTTACTGAAGAAGTCGGAGAAGTGGCCCGGATCATGGCGCGCAGCTATGGTGACCAGTCCTTCAAAGAGAGTGACCGCCAAAAGGTACTGGCAGACGAACTGGCCGATGTGCTGTTTGTGCTGATATGCATTGCCAATCAAACAGGGGTTGACCTCACCACGGCCCTAGAAAAAAACCTGGAGAAAAAAACCCTGCGCGACGGGCAAAGGCATCAGCAGAACCCAAAACTTAGGAAAGATCCTTAAACCCGTTCATGAAGAAGAAAATGGGAAAAAAGCGAAAGGAGTCTCTTTTAAGAGGGATTAACAAAAGAAGCGCTTGAACAGAATTGGAAAATTAACTCGGGTTGTATGCCCACTTCAGCCAGATGGCTCCCCAGGTAAAGCCTCCGCCAAAAGCTGTTAAAATAATATTGTCGCCTTTGTTCATTTTGTGCTCCCATTCCCACAGGCACAGGGGGATGGTGGCATTGGTGGTGTTGCCGTATTTCTGAATGTTGACCATTACGCGGTCCATCGGGATACCCGAGCGGCGTGCTGTGGCTTCAATAATGCGCATATTGGCCTGATGGGGCACAAGCCAGGCGATATCTTCCCCCTTAAGGTTGTTTTTTCTGATTACCGAGGCGGATACCTCTGCCATATTGGTGACCGCAAACTTAAACACGGGCTGGCCCTCCTGGTATACAAAATGCTCGCGTGCATCTATGGTCTCATAGCTGGGTGGCTTCACTGACCCCCCCGCCTTCATGTGCAGATGGATACGGCCCGAGCCATCGGTGTGAAACTCGTGATCGCGTAAACCCAGGTCTTCTTCTGAGGGCTCCAGCAAGACGGCCCCTGCCCCGTCGCCAAAAATTACACAGGTTTGTCTGTCGGAATAATCGACAATGGATGACATTTTATCGGCGCCAACCACCACTACTTTTTTGTAAAGACCCGAGCGGACATACATCGAGCCTGTAATCAGGCCATAGATAAAGCCCGAACAGGCTGCATTCAGATCGAAGCTGAAAGCATTCAGGATTCCTACCTGATCGCTGATGATGTTGGCAGTGGCAGGGAACTTCATATCGGGGGTTACCGTGCAGCAAATCAGCATATCGACCTCAGAGGGCTCCATGCCGCGTTTTTTCAGCAACCCCTTTACGGCTTCAGCGCCCATTTCGGAGGTGCCACGGCCTTCCCCCTTCAGGATCCGGCGCTCCTTAATCCCTGTGCGGGTGGTGATCCATTCATCTGTGGTATCCACCATGGCTTCCAGTTCCTGATTGGTCAGTACGTAATCAGGCACATAACCATGAACTGCAGTAATAACAGAATTGATTTTTGTCATATGGAGGTAACGAAATCCTATTCTATACCGGCATTAAAAATCTTTCCCTGGGTGTATTGATCAATAGCAAGGCGGATTTTATCAGCCAGGCCAGCATAAAAAACTTCCCTTGAATGAATCAGCATGTTTTTAATGGCCTTGCCATTGGAGATACCATGCCCGATGACCACGGTAGCATTGATGCCCAGGATGGGGGTGCCCCCATAATTTTCATAGTTAAAACGGGCAAAAAAAGGATCATCACCATAACCCCGCTTAACAATCTGGCGAAACATGGCTTCCATATTCTTCAGGAGAATATTCCCTGTAAACCCGTCACAGACCACTACATCGACCTTATCCTTAAAGAGGTCACGGCTTTCCACATTGCCGATGAAGTTGAAATCGGTCGAGTCTTTCATCAGGCGGAAGGCCGATTGGGTCATCAGGCTGCCCTTGTCTTCCTCGTGACCAATGTTCAGAAGGCCCACCTTGGGGTTGTTTATGCCATAAACGTGCTGGGCATAAAGCGAGCCGAGCAAACCAAACTGATAAATCACATCAGGCTTGCTGTCGGGGTTGGTGCCCACGTCAATAAGGACGCCGAGCTTTCCGTTCTCTTTGGGGATGATGGAAGTGGTGGCGGGGCGGATCACGCCTTGCAGGGCATTCACGCTGTAAATGGAGCCCACCAGCATGGCCCCTGTGTTTCCTGCGCTGGCAAAGGAATCGATACGGTTTTTCTTCAGCCAGCGAAAGCCCTTGGAAATGCTTGAATCAGGTTTCTGGGCAAAAGCGCGGGTGGGCTGTTCCCCCATCGCGATCACTTCTGCTGAATGTACAATATCGAAAGCTTTGACATCAGCTCCTAACAAGCCCAGATGTTCCTTTATTAAATTTTCATCACCAAACAGAACAATTCTGTCCTCGGCAGGGATTTCCTTCTGAGCCAGGACAGCTCCTTCAATGGTTGCTTGGGGGGCAAAATCACCTCCCATGACGTCTAATCCAATCCTCATCGAAGTTCTTTTGGTGAATAAGCCGGGCAAACCGGCGATTCATTAAGCTTTCGCTGATTTCTCAATCGCAAGCTGGCCGCGATAGTGACCACATTCGGGGCAAACACGGTGCATCAACCTGGCGGCACCACAGTTAGGGCAAGTCGTCAAGGCAGGTTCTGTCGCCTTGTAATGCGTCCTGCGCTTATCCCGGCGGGTTTTTGAAATTTTACTCTTTGGATGTGCCATAGCAATGTTACAATTATAATTGGGTTTTCTTAATCATTAAATTTCAAGCCCTTGAGTGCATCCCAGGGAGAATTTTCCCTTTCCCCGCTTGCGGGCTTTTTGCCCCCAAGGTACTGATTCAATTTATCTGTTATCGCAGGATCGCAGCCCTTACCGACTATTCCATCCTCCGAATGAATGCGCTGCATGGGCAGCGCCAGGGTTATATACTCATACACAAACTGCGAAACATCGAAGTGACTCTCCCCTACAGGGATAACGACAATCTCATCGGTTTGTTCCGAAAAAGCATCACCAAATTTCACATACAGCCTCCGCTCATCCTCAATGTCCTGCTGATAAGGCTCCAGGCAATGGTCGCATATCAGTTCAACATTTCCCTTGATCAGAAAGTCGAAAACCAGCATGTTGTTCTGCTTCTCCAGCAGCAGCTCCAGGCTAAGGTTTCCCTTGCTGACCTCCGAATAATCAAAACAGGAAAAAAAGCTTTCGTCTATCCTGAACGAGAACTCGTGTTTCCCCAGCGAAAGACCAACGAAACCAATATTATACTGTTTCAGCGGATTCAAAGTGCTTTCTTTTCTAAAAGGTTGCAAAGATAAAACTAATCCTTGAAATAAAAAACAATTTCCCCAAGTTATTCAGAAACACCTTGACGAGGCATGAATACATCAGGAAGCCAGGGGCTTAGGGATTCCTGGCGGCCTTATTTGAAGGCATTTTCCAGGAGTGCATCTCCATCCAGTTTCAGGCGGTTGAAGTACGCAGGAACCTCTTTACCCGTAAGCTCATTCACAAAAAGCCTGGCAAGGTATTGGCCAAGCATAAACCCCTGGCCGCGCAAGCCAAGGAACAGGCCCTTCTCCACGTCAATAATCATTCGGGGCTCAATGTAATATCCTGCCCAGAGGGCCTGGAAGCCTACCGATGAAATTTCAGGGATCCAGTCGATGAAGATTTCCGAGACAATTTCAGCAAAGTCCTTGCTGTTGACTTTAAGATTCTTGTCGGTTTCCAGCGGCTCCACGGCGGGCGAGGCACAGCCGATGATCTGCCCTGTTTCGCCAAGCTGTTGTCCATAAACGGCCACAAAACCCTTGTAGTTACGGCGATCGATCAGCATGTCAAGCGGCCTTCCTCCTACCCCGAGCATTGGCAGCCGGCGGGTTATAAAGGCCTGGTGTTTCACGGGGTAGAGTCCCGTTTCTATATCCAGCATACGAGCGAAGTGGTTCCCCTCACTGCCCAGGGCATTGACAAATACCGGGGTGTGGTATTCAACATACTCGCCCTTATGATCACGCACAATGACCTGGAACCTGTCGCCTTGCTTTTCAACATGGATCAGCTTGCAGTCTTCCATCAGGGTTCCGCCATGGCTCACCCCAATCTTGCGCAGCAAATCAATGACCTTGCCGGGGGTTGCCTGCCAGCATTCGCTGGTCTTCATGGCAGCAATATATTTTTTGTTCCTGTCATTGAAGAAAGGCGAAATCTCATCCCGGAACTGACCGGGCTGAAGCATGACCGCCTTTTGCCAGGCCATGGATTCCTCCAAGGCCATGTACATGGCTTCGTCGTGGGCGAAGGTCACGTAGTTGATCTGCCTGAAGTCAATGTTTCCGAACTTCTGCAGCTCAGCAAAGAGCTCCTGGTTATGGCGGGCAATGTCAGAGAGCTCAGGTATTGAGAATGCAGGCCGCCCCCCTGCAATATTGCGCCATGATGACCCGAAACCTGAATTGACGAGGACAGGCTTAAAACCTTCTTCTGCCAGGAAGCGGAACAGGGCGCTGCCGCCTATACCACCGCCTGCCACCAGCGATTTGACCTCAACGATGCGCCGGCCCTTCCCCTTGTTGCTGGTAATGATCCTGGGCGCAGCATCAGCAGGGAACAACTCCCCTACGGAGATCTGGTTTGACATGGGTGCCCTGGGCGTAGACCCGCCAATCAGCTCCACCCCCAGCGGCCTCAGGTTCTGCTTCAGGCGCTGCAAGCATCGCTTGCCACGGCACGGACCCATACCCAGGTGGGTGGTGTGCTTTACTTCCTCTATGGAAACAAACTTGCGGTCACCGATCACTTCCAGCACCTCATTCAGAGGGACATCATCGCAGTGGCACATGAAAATATCGGTAGGCGTATCATCTTCATAAGGCTTGAATTCCAGCTTCGCAGGGTAATCGCGCTTGATGATAAAGCCGCGCACCTTGAGCTGCTCTTCCCTGGGCATATCCTGTGCCTTTACCCTTGCAACATGCGTAAGGTTCTTCTTGCGCAGGATCTTGTCGATATGCCCCTCACCCAGGATATGGGCATTGTTGTCCACCAGGAAGACGTCCTCCCCTTCCTTCATGTCAAATTCAATGGGCAGGAAGAAGGTGTTCTTGCCGGGATTGAAACCAAAAATAGCCAGCCCGGGGCACTGATACACACAATCCATGCATCCGATGCATTTGTCGAAGTCGATTTGGGGTACGGTGCTTGTCGAAGACTTAGTGATGGCCCCGTATTTACAGGCAAAGGCGCAAGGGTTGCACGCAAAGCCATAAAGGCAGTCAATCTGCACAAAGGGTTTATCCATGCGCGCCTCCTCGGGCATCATGGGTTTCTCAATCACCCGAATGGGATGTTGCTGCGAATCAATGTATTCCTTGGATACCTGCAGAAATTCATCATAGTTGAAACGGCGTCCCATCGATTCAAGGATCTCATAGGCAACCTGCTTGCCCCTGAGCACTGCGCTGGTCCCCTCGCCAATACGGATGGCATCCCCTGCCCCGTAACACCTGCGGCCAAACATCTCCTGCCCCTTCTCAAGCAAGGCGTTATCAGGCATCAGGCCCGTGCAAATATTGATGGCATCAATGCCATCCAGGATCATTTCGGTTCCGGGCATGGGGTTAAAGTTTTCGGCTTTGGCTATCACGGCTCCTTTTATCCCGTCGCCCTGCTCATTGGGGATGGCTTCAAGAATCATATGCGACAGCAGGATGGGAATGCCCAGCCTCCTGACCCTGTTGGCCTGCACCGGGAACCCCCCTTCGTGCGGCTGGGCCTCAATGATGGCTTGTACCTTAGCCCCTGCCTGGGTAAGCTGGTAAGAAGTGAGGTAGCCGATATTCCCCGCCCCCACGGTCAGGATATTCTTACCCAAGAGGGTCAACTCGGTGTTCATCATTTTCTGAATCACCGCAGCGGTATATACTCCCGGCAGGTCGTCATTATAAAAGGTGGGCAGGAAAGGCACGGCCCCTGTGGCCACCACCAGGTGCTGGCAATCCACATAAAAGATCTCCCGGGTCCTGAAATTCTTCACGGCCACGCGCTTGCCCTCGAAAATATCCCAAACGGTGCAGTTCAGCAGAATGCCCTCATGGTTTTCACCCGCCAGGGTCTTCGCAATTTCAAACCCACGCAGGCCGCCATATTTCTTTATCTTCTCGAAAAAGAAAAACTGGTGCGTCTGCATGTTAAACTGCCCACCGATCTTTTCATTGCTGTCGATCACAATATTGCTGACCCCGTTCTCCAGAAGAATTTCGCGGGCAGCCAGTCCTGCAGGTCCTGCCCCGACAATCACCACATCGGTCTTATAAATGCGTATCCCTTCTTCCTTGACAAAAACAGAAGGCCTGGCCACATAATCGCGGGGAATCTCATTCACTTCTTTGACCCCGTCGACGGGGGTGATGCAAATACGGCGGATCTCTCCGTCCACAAGCATCTCGCAGGCACCACATTTGCCAATGCCACACTCCAGACTGCGGTTGCGGTTGGTAAGGCTGTGGCTGTGTACGGGAAAACCCGCCTGGTGAAGAGCCGCTGCAATGGTGAAACCCTTCTCGCCGGTAACTTGTTTTCCGTTATATAAAAAACTGATCTTTTCTGTATCCTCTATGGGGATAATCGGATGTTTGCTGATTTTATGCATTTCTTAACCCTGTTGAACGTCAGAAAAAAACTAAAAGATAAGATTCAAGGCTGCATCCTGCAGGCAAGGCTTGCCATATAATTATGGACGCAGCAAAGGTAATTTTTTTAAAATTTTTTTTACGCCAAATCCCGTATTTAAACCCATTCTAAACAAGGGCTTTGGGAGGAAGTTTGGCGTTTTGGCCTTACCTTTGCAATCCACTATGCCCTAATCAAAAATGAAGAAATATATCCCCATAGCAGCAACATTTGGTTTCGCCCTGCTGGCTGCCTTTTTCTTTAAGATCGTCTTCAAAGGGGTTACCCCTGAACGGGAAAAGGCAGTGCAAACCACCGAAGCCAATATGGCGTCCAGCTTTCACGATCAAATCCCCGGAGCCATGATTGCCTTACCCCAACCCATTATCGATGGCACCATGAGCCTGGAGAAGGCCCTGAGCCTTCGCCGCTCCACCCGAAGCTATGCCGATGAACCATTGAGCCTGGCCGAAATATCGCAATTGCTGTGGGCTGCCCAGGGCATTAACCACGAAAAGGGCCTCCGTACTGCCCCTTCGGCAGGGGCTACCTATCCCCTCGAGCTTTTTGTGATGGTCAACCAGGCAGAAGGCCTCAGCAAAGGCATTTACCATTACTGGCATGAAGGTCACAAGCTCGAATTGACCGATAAACGCGAAATTGAAAAGGAACTGGCTAGGGCTGCCCTGAGTCAGAGCATGATCAGCGAGGCGGGTATCGTAATCATTTTCGCAGCCATTTTTGAACGCACAACCAAAAGCTACGGCGAACGCGGAATCCGTTATATCCACAACGAAGTGGGCCATGTGGCCCAGAACATATACCTGCAAGCCGCTGCCCTTAACCTGGGCACAGTGGCCATTGGCGCCTATCGCGACGAAGCGCTGGAAACCCTGCTTAACCTGGGCGAAGACTACCACGTCCTTTATTTGATGCCTGTCGGAAAAATCTGATTCATACAAATGCTATGAAAACAATCAAGGAGTTATTCAAAATAGGGAATGGCCCCTCCAGCAGCCATACAATGGGTCCGCGCAGGGCGGCCGAGCGCTTTGTGTTACGCCATCCCGAAGCCCCGCAATTCAGGGTGACTCTATTCGGCAGCCTGGCTGCAACAGGCGTGGGACACCTGACCGATACCATCCTCGAGAATTCTTTCAAACCCAAACCCCTCGAGATCATATGGAAGCCCGGGGCGGAGCTCCCCCTGCATCCCAACGGCCTGGAGTTTGAGGCACTCGATAATGGCAAGGTCCTCGAGAAATGGCGGGTGTACAGCATCGGGGGCGGCGCCTTGATGGAGGAAGGCGAAGCCAACTCCATGGACGAGAACGTTTATAACCTGCATACAATGGAAGACATCCTCCATTGGTGTGAAGCCCGTGAAAAGAATATGTGGGAGTTTGTCCAGGCTTGCGATCAGCCCGACACCTTCGATTACCTCGAAAAGGTTTGGGCGGTGATGAAGGCATCCATTGAAAGGGGCTTGGAGAACGAAGGCACCCTGCCCGGCGGCCTCAACCTTGTCAGGCGGGCCCCTGTGTATTACACCCGCAGCAAGACCTTTTCGGACATCCTCAAACGCACGGGCCTGACCTTTTCCTTTGCCCTTGCTGTCGCAGAAGAAAACGCCTCGGGTGGCCGCATCGTTACGGCGCCCACCTGCGGCTCGGCCGGCGTATTGCCTGCAGTGCTTTTCTCCCTGCAAAAAACCTATAAACTCTCCGATATCCGCATCATCCGTGCCCTGGCCACTGCAGGCCTCATCGGCAACCTGATACGCACCAACGCCTCCATCTCAGGAGCCGAAGTTGGCTGCCAGGGCGAGATCGGCTCAGCCTGCTCCATGGCAGCAGGAGCTGCAGTACAATTACTCGGGGGCTCTCCCCTGCAGGTAGAATATGCCGCCGAGATGGGAATGGAGCACCACCTCGGACTCACCTGCGACCCCGTGAAGGGCCTGGTACAGATCCCCTGCATCGAACGCAATGCCATGGCCGCCGTCAGGGCCCTGGAATGCGCCACCTATGCCCTGCTCTCCGATGGAAAACACCGAATCTCCTTCGACGACGTCATACAAACCATGAAGGAAACAGGCCTCGACATGAAGTCAAACTATCGTGAAACAAGCCAGGGAGGCCTGGCCATCAACTGGACGGGCTACAGGGAAAAAAATCAGAAACTGTAGGTGATCCCTGTAAACAGGGAATACTGGAAGGGCAAGGCGCGGCCTATCATCAGCCGGTCGCGTACCATGGGCATGAGATACATCTGCACCGTGGGCTCAAACTGCAGCTGGAAATGCTCACCTATGGGGATGTTCACAGCAAAACCGCTATGGGCCGAGAAGTTAAACTTGCGCAGTCCATAGGTCTCTCCAATGGGCCTCAGCATGGTCTTGCGACCCAGGAAAACTTCGTTCCCCAGGATATAATTCAAGGACCCCCCTGCCTTTATCGAAAACTCAGCATTCTGGAAGGTCGCAACCTTCACCCTGGCAAGCACCGGGATCTCAAGATAAGTGAAATGCTGGCTGATGCCAAAATCGCGGAGCTTCAATGACTCCGGACCGCCATCAAAATCAAACTGCTTGTTGGTGATCACCCGGTACGACTCTGAATCGGCAAAGAACAGCCTTGGCTCGCTCAGGCGGATGTTACCCTGTGAAGTGACAATGGTTTGGGGATGACTGAATTTCGAATTTTTATCCAGTTCAAAAATGGGCAGGTTATCGGGATGCGAAAAAGCAATGATGTTGCTCACAAACTGGCCGATGGTCCCGTAGTTGAACCCGGTCTGCAGGCTCAGCCACGGCCGTACTCTGGCCTGAAGCGAAAAGCCCAGATTGAACGAAAAGATGGGGTCTTCAAGATACTCGAAGGGGATGCCCGCATTATTTATTTCCGTGGAGTTGATGATGTGGCGATAACTGTATTGGGGCGCATAATGAATGCCAATCGACAGGAAGGAAAAGTCCCTGCTTTCATCAACAAGGGCCAGGCTTTCGCCCATATCAGAGAAGAGATTGTTTTGATCGCCGGCTGATGCGACAGGCATCTTCAAGCCCGGGCTCCCATGCGAAAGGGAAGCCGGCAGAGATTGCAGAGCAAGGATATGATTGAATGCTGGAACTCCGGGACGATTATCCGCAGCGTGACCCGCCTGCAGCCCGGGAACACCTCTTGGGAGGCTAAGGGCAGCCAGCCCATTGTTTTCGGCCAGGATTTCAACGGCCCGCAAAGAGACAGGCCCGGCCTCTTCTTCAGCAAGCTGTGCAAAGATCTCATCAGGAGCATTGCCGTAAGGCTGGAATGTCAGAAACCAAAAGGAAACAGAAGTCACCATCAATACAGCCACTGCCGCAGCAATCCTGAGCAACAAGGGAGTCAGGCGCTTCCTGGCGGGCTCAGTCATCCCTGCCACCACCCCGTACCAGACGTGGGCAGGCGGCCTGGGCTCGAAGTCGTCGAAGGCTTCCCTGATCTTCTCGTCAAAATTTTTATAATCAATTACCATAACACGCTTCAAATGGCTCTTTCAACTACTTTATCCTGCCTGGCAATCATTTCCTGCAGCAGCATCCTTGCTCTCGACAAATTGGAACGCGAAGTGGATTCAGTGATCCCGAGCACCTCGCCAATCTCCTTATGACTCATCCCCTCAAGCACCGAAAGGTTAAATACCAGGCGGTACTGGTCGGGCAACAAATGAATCAGGTTAAGCAATTCTTCGAACCTGAGTTTTTCAGGCCCTGCGTTTTCTTCAAAAGCATGCCCCTTATGTCCCAGGTCATCCACCGACAAATGATAGATCCGTTCGCGGTATTTCTCAATTGCAGTGTGAATCATAATGCGCTTGATCCAGCCCTCAAAACTACCCTGCCCGCGGAAGGTGTCAAGTTTTTCGAAAACCTTGATAAACCCTTCCTGCAGGATATCCTGGGCTTCATCATAGCTGCCCGCATAACGGAGGCACACCCCATACATCTTTTTCGAAAAAAGCGTGTACAGGCGGTACTGATCGGCCTGGTTGTTCTTCAGGCAGCCTTTTATGATTTTTTTCAGGGTGTCCACCAACTGAATGCTTAAGCCACAAACAAAGTTAAGAATTCCTGCAAATTAGCAAACTCCCGAAAAAAAAGCATTTCAAAAACCTCAAAGAGCGTTCCTATGGCGGCCCAAGCCGTCACCCCTCACGGGCGGATGCCACAAAACCGGCATCCGCCTGGTACAATCCCGCAACAGACCAGGGGAAAAACCTGGCCTTAGCGGAAAAGCACATATGAACTTTAGGAAAACAAGCCGAAAGAAAAAGGTTCCAGGGAAATGGCCGCGGGTTAGTTGGTTTGGTTAATGTTGTTTGCAGCTTCTTTACCCGAAGTAACCTCCGGGGAAAGTTTGTGCGGCCATAACCGTGTATCCCTGAAACACATACAAAACCTGAAAAAACGGAAAATATAAAAAAGGAGAAATTTCCGCTCCTAAGAAACAGGTCTAATGGTCAAATTACAATTCATGATAACAAAGAACTCTTGTCAGCAAATACAATTGCGATCTTGCTTACATTACTCTAGACGCGAAATCTCGCCCAAACGCTGCGTGAGGACCGGAAAAAATCAATAACCGACCTTGCCTTAAGCATCCAGATTTATTTTTAGCTACGACAAAACGCCCTCCGTATATATATTTTATTAATTCACCAGAAATAAAAATCTTAAAAAATTTTTAAAAAAATTCCATCTTACCCAAAAAAGAAACCGGGCATACATTGACCAGGCAGGAAAAAAAGCGATATAAGCTTCAAAGTTAATACGGAGTTAATACGGAGTTTATACGGTTTAAAGCGTATAAACTCCGTATTAAATAGGTAAATACTATGAAGGAATAACCCTTATGGTCTTAATAAAATAGAAATGAACATAAAAATCAATGATCTGCTGAGACCAGTGAGTTTCTTTTCTGTAAAGGTATTACAGGAGGATTGACCGGGGAGCTTATTCGCCCAGCTTCACGGCATCGAGCATCAGGTCCATTTCGAAGGGGCTGATGCCAAAAGTTTCAAGGTGCTTGCGATCTTCGTTGAAGGCTTTCGTGAAAGATTCGAAATTTTTCATGCGTGCCAGGCTCTGTTGATACGACTTCAGGGCTTCGGAAGGTTTGCCCTGGCACCACAATACGTGGCCCAGGTTTTCGAGGTCATAGGGGTTCTCGGGGTCGGCAGCCAGGAGGCGTTCGAGGTAATCGCGGGCGGTGTCGAGCTTGCCGGTCAGAAACGAGCACCAGGCCAGGGGGCGACGGATACGGTGATTCTCGGGAGCCAGCACCTCTATCTTGAAGTAATAGTCGAGGGCTTCTTCATAACGCTCGAGGTGCACCAGGCACTGGCCGATGTTGGCCTGCACCTTCAGGTCTTCGGGCTCGGCCTTTTCCACCATGCGGTAATAACGCAGAGCCTCTTCCCAGCGGTTGAGGTATTTGCTGGTGAGGGCCAGCTTACGCATGATCCAGGGGCGGTCAGAGTCGATCAGGTCGGCCTTCAGGTAATAATCATAGGCTTTGTTGAACTGCCCCGTTTTTTCATAACAGAAAGCAATTTTCTCGAACAATTCAATGTTGTCCTTTTGATTTTCGAGGATATCGAGAAAGACTTCAAGGGCCTCAGGATAAAATTTCTTGTCAAAGAAAAGCTCAGCAATGTTGCGGATGGTCTTATGATCCGACACCAGGTGCTTGACGAAGGCGGTCTCGTAAAGGTCTACATCCAGCTCAAAGACGTCGTCAAACTCCTGCCGCCAGGGATGGATCCTGAAAAAGCGGTACAGGTCCTGGAAATACTGGGTGTAAATGCTTTTGGTGGCGGCAAAGCTGTTCAGCAGGTTCTCGTCCTGTTCTACCTCAGCCAAGTTGCTCATCTCATTGTTCAGCATATTCATCATCATGGCCTTCTGCTGTTCGGGGGCCATCCCCAGGTTGAGGCAGAATGAATACTTATCGCTGTTGCACATAAAATAGCTGTTCTCGAGTTTGCCCGCCAGGGGGCTAAGGTCGGTTTGCCCGCCACCGCTGCCCAGCGCCTGTGCAATGGCTTCATTCTCCAGATAAAAGGGCACAAACCAGTTGCTGATTTCGCGGAAGAAGGGAAAGCCCTTGAGTTGTGAGAAGGCGCTCATAAAAACATCCATGCCTTCGAGCTGCATCTCGGTGAACTCCTGCAGCTTGTCGAGCAGGCCGGGGGAGTCTTCAAAGACGGTTTCCCAGTCGGGGTTCTTTTCCTCGCCGTAATCCTCTGAGAAGATCTGGTCGAGTTCAAGTTTTTCTTCAATGCGGGGCCGCATCTTCATCATGGCGGGCAGGATCTCTTCTTCCCATTTACGGCGCACCTTTTCTGTTTCCTTCGACTTGGTGAACTGTATTACCAGGGCTTCGATGTTTTGCTCTATGGAGGGAAACTCGCGGAACGCCAGGGTTTTCTCTTCTAACACAGGATAGAGGTAATAGCGGTCGTTGTATTTCAGGGAAGCCAAAAACAAGCCAACCATGGCCCGTTCCCACACCCGTTCTTCTCTTTTTTCGGCGAAGCGAAACAGGAGGAGAAATTTGCTGACATCGAAGTAACGCAAGAGGCTCAGGGTGAGGGCGCTAACAATGAGGGCCTTGTCGTGCCAGGGCAGGCGGGCGGAGTCGCAGCTGGCATTGAGCAGTTCCATTTCGGCTTCGGTATATTTGTCGGTCAGCCAGATGATGTCAAAGATGCGGATGAGGGCTTCCTCGCGGCCGGGCAGTTTGTTGCTCTCTTCTATTTTTACGTCTTTAAGCAGCCCTGCCAATTGGTCATCATAGGTCACCCGTTCGAGGTAAGCCAGGGCTTCCTGCCGCTCGAGGCGATGCTCGCGCTGCAGCCGCGACTTCATCTGGTGGGTATTGGTGGAGCCTGCCTCGGTAAGCAAAAGTTCCTTGAGCTCATCCGACAGCTCAAGCAGGCTGCGTATCAGGTAATTATAAACCTTTTCGCGTTCAGGATCGTGGGCAGCGGCAAAGGAATGCTTCAGGAGGTTGCGGTAAGTCTCAAGCAGGCTGTCGATCCGCTCGTTGATGAATTCCTTCTGAGACTCCCTGACAAGCAGCCTCAGCCGCCCGATGGCATCATATACCCGGCGGCTGTGTAGCATGGATACAATGTTCTGATATTCGCTGATAACCTTCTGATGAAGCATTCGCTTAAAATTTTTATACATGGGAAACGATATCAGGTCATGCCGTTCAAAATGCATGCCTAATATCAATACAACAAAAAAACCCGCAAATTGTCAGGCGTGAAGGGAGAAAAAATCACGCCGTTTTGTCAGCGAACGATTGTAACAACCCCTTCGGTCATACGGCGTTCCTCGCCGCGGGTATAGGTAAGGATGTAGAAATAGGTCCCCTCGGGGGCGCCTTGACCATCCCACCAGTTGTTGAAGTAATCCGAATGTTCGAAAACCTTTTTGCCCCAGCGGTTGAAGATTACCATCTCCGCCTGGTAATACTCCAGGTTGAGGATCTCAAAAAAGTCATTGACCCCGTCGCCATTGGGGGTGAAGACGTTGGGGATTGTCAGGTCGCAGTTTTGCTGGGTCACGTCGAGGGTAAAGAAGTCAAAGCAGCCTGTTTCGCCGTCGGTAACCTGTATTGAATAAGTGCCCGGGGTTTTTGCCATCAGGGTATCGTATATGGCCCCCGGGATCTCCACGGTGTTGAACGACCATTGGTAAGACCAGGCAGGGCTGAGGTTGTTGATGGGCGAAACGGTAAGCAGGGTGGAATCGCCCTCGCAAACAGGCAGTTCAAACTCGGAAAGGATTTCCGCTTCGGGCAGGGGACGGATATACACCGTGAGGGTGGTATCGTAAAGACAGCCAAAAGAATCGGTGGCTTCAAAACGGAAGGTGTGGTTGCCCGGCTCTTCAACAGAAACGGCCACAGGGTTGCCCTGCAAGGGGGTATCGTTCTGATACCAGCGGCGCTGGGTGATCTCGGGGAAGAAAATGAGTGAATCGGGATAGAAGTCTTCCCTGAAATAAAGGCTCCAGCGGAACATAAAGCCATCGTCGCCGGGCACTTGGTCTTTCACCCTCATGGTCCAGGTCCCGTTGAGGGGGCATCCCGTAAGGGCATTGAAGTTATCGTCGGGCGTATAGGAGCCTGCGGGCAGGTAGGCGGCATTGAAGTAATAGTTGCCGGCCTGATCGGTATATTCGTGAAACTGTGGAGCGGTTTGAGCCATGGTGCCATAAGCAGCATCGTTTGAGAAACAGTACTGGTATCCCTGGCCGGGAGTCACCTGGTCCCAGATCACGGGCTCACCCAGGTTGGAGGTGCCCGAGCCGTAGTCCTTCAGGACGATCCTGTTGCCGCTTGGGCACTCCAGCTCAAACTGCAACTGCCCATTGACGGCATGCTCAATGTTCAGGCAAACCCTGTCAATGTCCATTGCCGAAAGGATCACATCCTCGTCTTCAAAAATATCGAAAACCAGCGATGACTCATAAATTTCGCCTGTACCATCGGGGATGGGGACGGTCTCGACCACTTCTGTGGGGAAGCCTGTCCAGATTGTGGGTGTAGCGATACCCAGCAAGGAGAAGGTCTCGCCCGAACAGGCCGTGTCGACTGTGGCCATAGTACCTTCAAAGCTGGGGTAGGTGCCCAGTTTAATCACTTCGGTCAGGGAGGCTTCACAGCCTAAGACGGGATCGTTAACCTGGAGGGCAACGGAATAGGCGCCAGGATCGAAAAAGGAGTGTGTCACCTGGCTGCCGCTGTAGGAAGTGCCGTCAATCAACCACTGATAGCTAAACTGGGCGGGGTTGACGTTGAGGTTTTCGGGCAGATAATATGCTGATCCCTGGAGGGTGATGTCGCCCGTTTCGGGGCAAAACTCAAAAGTGTCACCCTGGGGGGTAATGCCAAGCTGAAACGTTTCACACACACTAAGGCACTGCATGGAGGCTACCCATCCATTATCCTGATCAGTAGGGGAAGAGACAAAACGGAAATGCAGGCAGCCCGAAGAAGCATAGACGTGTTTGCCCTGCAAGTCGGTGGCTGTGGCTTCCCAGAGCAGGGGCGCAGAATCATCAGCCCCGTCATACACGAACAGGACATCGCCCTGGGCAAGCTTGAAATACTCAAAAAAGACATCCAGCACCGGGCGCTGGTCATCGCTGCTGCAGAAGGTCACACTGTAATCTTCGTTGGGACCGTAGGGCATCTGGAAACTGCCGCCGCTGTCGGAAAAAATACCGGTGCAGGTTTCGATAGTCTGACCGTCATAATCATTGATGGGATAGGTCACTTGAGAAAATGCGCCCAGGCTGATCAGGACAAAAACGCTTAGCAGGATGAATCGGAATGGTGTCATGAAGAACATTTTGTTTGCAGCAATATTTCTTAATGCTGCTATTACTAGATAAATACGGTTAAGACAGGCCTTTTATTTTATGCAAAGTGCAATCTTCAAAATTAAAAAAAATATGGTTTTTTAATTGTAATTTTGCAGGCTATGAAAAACATCAGGAACTTTTGTATCATTGCCCACATCGACCACGGGAAAAGCACCCTGGCTGACAGGCTGCTTCAGACCACCAACACGATCAGCGACAGGGAGTTTAAGGACCAGTTGCTGGACAGCATGGATCTTGAGCGCGAGCGAGGCATTACCATCAAAAGCCACGCAATCCAGATGGATTATGTGCTGGATGGGCAGGAATACAAACTTAACCTGATCGACACCCCCGGGCACGTAGACTTCAGCTATGAGGTTTCACGATCAATTGCTGCCTGCGAGGGCGCCCTGCTCATCGTGGATGCCTCGCAAGGTATTGAAGCGCAGACAATTTCCAACCTCTACCTTGCCCTTGAGCACGACCTGGTGATCATCCCTGTGCTGAACAAAATGGACCTCCCGGGCGCCATGCCTGAAGAGGTGGCCGATCAAATCGTCGACCTTACGGGCTGCGACCACGATGACATCATCCCCGCCAGCGGCAAGACCGGCTTAGGGGTAGACAGCATCCTGGAGGCCATCGTTAATCGTATCCCGGCTCCTACGGGGGACGTTGAAGCACCCCTCAGGGCACTGATCTTCGACTCGGTGTATAATCCTTTCCGTGGCGTCATTGCCTATTTTCGCGTGTTCAACGGCCAGATCAGGTCCGGTGACCATGTGAAGTTTATGAATACCCGCCGCGAATACCACGCCGATGAGGTAGGCGTGCTGAAGCTGGTGCAACTCCCCAAGCCCATCATTTCGGCCGGCGATGTGGGTTATATCATCTCGGGCATCAAGGACGCCCGCGAAGTGAAGGTGGGCGACACCATCACCCACATCAAGCGGCCCACTCCCGAGGCAGTCAAAGGCTTTGAAAACGTAAAGCCCATGGTGTTTGCAGGCATTTATCCTGTTGATACCGACGACTTTGAAGAGCTGCGCACGGCTATGGAAAAACTGCAATTGAACGATGCCTCGCTGACCTTTGAACCCGAGTCATCAGCAGCCCTGGGCTTTGGTTTCCGATGCGGCTTCCTGGGCATGCTCCACATGGAGATCGTCCAGGAACGCCTGGAACGGGAATTTGATATGACTGTGATCAACACGGTGCCCAACGTCTCCTACCACGCTTACACTACCAAGGGCAACATGGTAATCGTCAATAACCCCTCTGACCTGCCCAACAGCAATATCCTCGATTATATAGAGGAGCCCTATATCATAGCCCAGATTATTACCAAATCTGAATTCATCGGGCCGGTGATGTCGTTGTGCCTCGACAAGCGGGGGGTAGTGAAAAACCAGGTCTATCTGACCACCGACCGCGTGGAGATGACCTTTGAGATGCCCCTGGCCGAGATCGTCTTCGACTTTTACGACCGCCTGAAGACCATTTCCAGAGGGTATGCCTCTTTCGATTATCACCCGAGCGGCTACAAGCCTTCCGACCTGGTCAAGCTCGATATCCTGCTGAACGGCGACCAGGTAGATGCCCTGTCTGCCCTTATCCACCGCGAGAACTCCTACGATTTCGGGAAGCGCATCTGCGAAAAACTGCGGCAACTGATCCCCAGGCAACAATTCGACATTGCTATCCAGGCAGGCATCGGCTCCAAGATCATCGCCAGGGAAACCGTCAAGGCCCTGCGCAAGGACGTTACCGCCAAGTGTTATGGAGGAGACATTTCGCGAAAACGAAAACTGCTTGAAAAACAGAAAAAAGGGAAAAAGCGCATGCGCCAGATAGGCAACGTGGAAGTACCCCAACAGGCCTTTATGGCCGTCCTCAAGCTCGACGACTAATCCTCCGTTTCCTTATCGAAGCTCATTTTGAGATCGGCGCCCGCCACCACGATGCAGATCTCTCCTTTCACCGTGCCTTTTTCAAAGTGTTCGGCAAGCTCCTGCAAGGTGCCCCGGGCGTTTTCCTCGTGCATCTTGCTCAACTCGCGCGAAACACTGGCTTGGCGCTCCGGGCCAAACACCCCGGCAAAAGACTTCAGGGTTTTTACAAGGCGATGGGGTGATTCGTAAAACACCATTGTACGGGACTCGCCGGCCAGGGCGGCCAGCCGGGTGGTGCGTCCCCTTTTCTGCGGCAGGAAGCCCTCAAAGCAAAAGCGGTCGCTGGGAATACCCGAATTGACAAGCGCAGGCACAAAGGCAGTGGCCCCAGGCAGGCATTCCACTTCAACCCCCTCGCGGATGCATTCCCTGACCAACAGAAATCCCGGATCGGAAATGGCAGGCGTGCCTGCATCGGTGATCAGACCCAGGGTCATCCCCGACTTCAGCTTTGCTATCAGCGAGGCCAGGGTCTTATGCTCGTTAAACTGGTGATGAGCCATCATGGGCACCTTCAGCTGGTAGTGCTGCAAAAGCTTGCTGCTGGTGCGGGTATCCTCGGCAAGCAATAAGTCAACTTCCCCCATTATCCTCAGGGCACGCAGGGTGATGTCCTCGAGGTTACCAATAGGGGTAGGTATGACATAGAGCTTCGACATGCGGGGCTTGTGCTGCAGGCTTAGCGCTCCATATACCTGCGCTGTACAAAATTGGCTAATTTCTCAATGGTCTGTGCAGAGCGCTGCTCATCCCAGCCTAGCAGTTCGTTTAATTCATTCAGGTAACTGAAGGCCTCGGACATATCCTTAAAGGAATTGAGGCGTGCGATGGTCTCATTATAGACCTGAATGTTGCCGCCAAAGAGTTCGTTGATGAACAGGAACTTTTCGTTGACACCTATGGCTTCCTTCAGGCTGGAGATGGGCGTCATCTGAAGGCGGGCGCCTATGCTGCGGTCTTCTTTCTGGGCAATGATTCGATTATGCAAGGTGTTGTCTTCCTTTGCCAGGCTATCCCCAACACTGGGTGAAGGGCTCTGGTCGGCAAACAAATCAAGCACCGAACGGGGGCCATTGCCTTTTGAGCCTTGAGCTTTAAGAGCACTCTCGCGGACCGGGCGGGCGGGGGGCTCGGGAGGTGTTTCCTTCACAGGCTGGGGCTCGGGGGCTTTTTTCGGTTCAGGCTCAGGCTGAATCTCCTCAGCAGGCACGGGCAGTTTATCTTCTCCTACGGAAGGCTCTTCTTCCTGAACGGGCTGGCAGAGTTCTGCTTCATCTTTGAGCCCTGCTCCTTGTCCCCCGTAAGGACCCCGTTCTCTCTCTTCCGAGGGCTCAGGGTCAACGGCCTCCGATGCTTCCTCCAGGGCCTTGTTTGCAAATCCCTGTTCAGGGCTTGTGGCCAGGGGCTGCGATAAGGGAACCTCAAGCTTTTCCCCGGCAACCTCAGGCTGCCTGCGCAATAGGTCAAACTGCCGGTACAATGAACGCAAATCCTCCATCACCAAATCTATCTCCAGGCCTTCCTGGCCGTGGTCTTGCTGGTTAATGGAATGGGCACGTCCGACAATTTCTTCCAGTAAATGAATGATGCGGTCTTTAATTTCTTGATGCATGGGAAAAAACAGAAAAGGTGGTACAAAAAACTTAGGTAAAAATCAATTCGGGATGATCTAAAGTTTATGTTTATTTTTGTGGCTGCCGGGCTGAAAATTTCGCATAAAGGTAACAAAGAAAAAAGAAAAAAGCCGCATGTTTCTTGAAAATGAAATAGATCGTACGCGAAGGAGGGGCTGGATAGAAGTGATCTGTGGGAGCATGTTCTCGGGCAAGACCGAGGAGCTTATCCGCCGTCTGAAAAGGGCAAAATTTGCCCGCCTGAAGGTTGAGATTTTCAAACCCGCCATCGATATTCGTTATGACGAGGAAAAAGTCGTCTCGCACGATGCGCGTGAAATACGCTCCACCCCTGTGCCTTCATCGTCCAATATTATCCTTCTTGCCAATGATGTGGATGTAGTAGGCATTGATGAAGCGCAGTTTTTTGATGCAGAGCTTCCAAACGTCTGCAGTCAGCTGGCCAACGCGGGCATTCGGGTTATCGTTGCAGGCCTCGATATGGATTTTAAGGGTAAGCCCTTCGGCCCCATGCCTGCACTGCTTGCCATGGCTGAATACATCACCAAGGTGCATGCCATTTGCGTGGAATGCGGGGCCCTGGCACAGTTCTCAAACCGAACCATCGTCAGCGAGAAACTCGTGGTGCTGGGAGAGACCGAAGCTTATGAGCCCCTGTGCAGGGCGTGCTTCCTGAAGAAAAACAAAAAATAAGATGCAGGAAGCAAGCAGTAAGCAGAAAGGTTACCGCATCAGAAAGAAGACCATCCGGCTACAACGACAGGGCGCTGGTTAGCCCACACAGCCCTGGCAACTACCACAACACTTCCTACATCCTTTTCCTGATGGCTTCCGTTTCCTTTTCGAATCCGGGCTTTTCAAGCAGGGCGAACATGTTCTTTTTGTAGGCCTCTACCCCTGGCTGGTCAAAGGGGTTCACTTCCAGAATATAACCGCTGATGGCGCAGGCCATCTCGAAGAAATATATCAGCCCGCCCAGGTTCAAGGCGTCCAGTTGTGGGATGGTGATCTCGATGTTGGGCACGCCCCCATCCACGTGGGCCATCATAGTGCCCAGGCTGGCCATGCGGTTTACCTCACCCAGGCGCTTGCCCGAAAGAAAATTGAGCCCATCCAGATCCTGCGGGTCAACGGGGATTTCAAGGGCCTTTGATGGGTTTTCAATCGTCAGCACCGTTTCAAACAGATTGCGTAAGCCATCCTGAATATACTGCCCCATCGAATGCAGGTCGGTGGTAAAGCTCACCCCTGCAGGGAAAATGCCTTTCTGCCCCTTGCCTTCACTCTCGCCAAAAAGCTGCTTCCACCACTCAACAAGGTAATGAAGCGAAGGGGTATATCCTGCCAGTATCTCGGTGGTTTTGCCCTTGCGGTAAAGGATATTGCGGGCCACCGCATAAAGTGCCGCAGGGTTTGCTGTGATCTTGTCTTCCTGCTTTAATTCCGCCTGCATTTCACGGGCCCCTTCCACCAATTGACCGATGTCGATGCCTGCCACTGCGATGGGCAGCAACCCAACGGGAGTAAGGACTGAGAAGCGGCCTCCCACGTCATCAGGGATTACATAAGTGGCATAGCCTTTTTTGGCAGCCAGTTTTTTAAGGGCACCTTTTGCCCCATCGGTAACGGCAAATATCCTTTCAGCAGCTTGGGCTTCACCGTATTTTTGCTCCAGGTGGGCCTTCAGCAGCCGGAAAGCAAGGGCGGGCTCAGTGGTGGTGCCCGATTTGCTGATCACAATGACGGAATAATCCTTGCCGTCGAGCAGCTCAAGTAAGTGAACCATGTAATCCTCATCGAGCTGATGACCTGCATAAAGCACAAGAGGGGCCTTGCGTGATTTCTTTTCCTGAAGGGCCAGAAAAGGATTGCTCAGGGCGTCGATCACTGCGCGCGCCCCCAGGTAGGAGCCCCCGATGCCACACACCACCACGACTTCCGATTGCTCCTGCATTTTAAGGGCATCCCCCTTTATCCGCTCCAGCTGGGCCTCATCAATCCCCGCTGGCAGGTCCACCCAGCCCAGAAAATCGCTTCCCATGCCGGTTTTCTTATAGATATTCGATCGGTGAAGGGCCACTTCCGATTCGAACAGCGCTATCTCATTATCACGGATGTATTCCCGGGCGTTGGCCAGGCTTATCTTGATCTTGCTCATCGTTAATTTTTTGTTGAATTTAAATATAATTTCCCGAAAAGGCATAAAAAAACGCGGTAGCCCTGTAACAAACCGGCAACCGCGTTTTTTAGCAAACTGTTTATTATTCCAGTTTTCTTGCCACTTCTATGGTTTCGAAGGCCTCGATAATGTCGCCGACTTTCAGGTCGTTGAAGCGATCAATGTTCAGACCGCACTCATATCCCGAGGACACTTCTTTCACGTCGTCCTTAAACCGCTTGAGGGAGCCCAGGGTACCTGTGTAAACCACAATGCCATCGCGAATCAGGCGGATGTTCGAGTTGCGGTGGATCTTCCCGTCAAGCACCATACAGCCCGCAACGGTACCCACCTTGGTGATCTTAAACACATCCCTGACCTCCAGGTTGGCAGTGATCTTTTCTTCAATCTCGGGTGAGAGCATCCCCTCAATGGCCGACTTGATCTCATTGATGGCATTGTAGATGACGCTGTAAAGCCGGATGTCGATCTCTTCCTGTTCGGCCAGCTTACGGGCTGCAGCCGAGGGGCGTACCTGGAATCCGATGATAACCGCATTGGAGGCGGAGGCCAGCAGCACGTCGCCTTCGGTAATACCACCGACGGCCTTGTGGATGATGTTGACCTGCACTTCTTCGGTGGTGAGCTTAAGCAGTGAGTCGGCAAGGGCCTCCACCGAGCCATCCACGTCACCTTTCACGATGATATTCAGTTCCTTGAAGTCGCCAATGGCGATGCGTCGTCCGATTTCATCCAGGGTAATATGTTTCTGAGTGCGCAAGCCCTGTTCGCGAAATATCTGCTGGCGTTTATTGGTTACCGCGCGGGCTTCGCTTTCCGATTCCATCACGTTGAAGGTATCCCCTGCCTGGGGCGCGCCATCGAGACCCAGGATAAGCACAGGGGAAGCGGGGCCCGCTTCCTTAATGCGCTGCCCGCGTTCATTGAACATGGCCTTCACCTTACCGTGATGCACCCCTGCTACAACGATGTCGCCAACCTTCATCGAGCCATTCTGGATCAGGAGGGTGGCAATGTATCCGCGGCCTTTGTCAAGCGATGATTCAATCACAGTACCCAAAGCCCTGCGGGCAGGATTTGCTTTCAGCTCCAGCATTTCAGCTTCCAGCAGTACTTTCTCAAGCAGCAGGTCAATATTGGTGCCTGCTTTGGCCGAGATCTCCTGGCTCTGATATTTTCCACCCCAGTCTTCCACCAGAACGTTGATCTTTGCCAGCTCTTCCTTCACCTTTTCAGGGTTGGCGGCAGGCTTGTCGATCTTATTGACAGCAATGACAATGGGCACGTTGGCAGCCTGGGCGTGGTTGATGGCTTCAACGGTCTGGGGCATCACGTTATCGTCAGCCGCCACCACAATAATGGCCACGTCGGTGATCCTTGCCCCGCGGGCTCGCATCGCCGTAAAGGCTTCGTGACCGGGCGTGTCCAGGAAAGTAATGGTCTTTCCTGAATCCAGCACTACCGAATAGGCACCGATGTGCTGGGTAATACCCCCTGCCTCTCCGCCAATCACGTTGGTATGCCTGATGCGGTCAAGCAATGAAGTCTTTCCATGGTCAACGTGGCCCATCACCGTAACGATAGGTGCTCGTGATACAAGATCCTCTTCACGATCCTCCTCTTCTTCAAATTCCTTTTGTTCGTCGAGGCTAACAAATTCCACATCAAAGCCAAATTCACTGGCTACAATGGTAATGGTCTCAGCATCAAGGCGCTGGTTGATCGAAACAAAGAGTCCGAGGTTCATACACGTGGCTATGACCTCGTTCACATTGACATTCATCAGGTTGGCCAGCTCGCTTGCGGGAATGAATTCCGTCACTTTCAGTACGGATTCTTCTGAAGTTTCCCGTTCCATTTCCTTCTCACGCTTCTTCTCAAGGATGTCGCGCTTGGTGCGGCGGTGCTTGGAGGCTTTCGACTTCCCCCCCGTGCCGCTCAGGGCTGCCAGGGTTTCCCGCACCTGACGCTGGATTTCCTCCTCCGATACTTCAGGTTTTATATGATCGCGGCGGGGCGCTTTGCGCGGCTTACCCGCATCAGTGCGTACACCCTTATCGCCATGGGTGGCTGTGACATCCACCTCACCGCTCTTTTCTTTCTTGCTGATGCGCTTACGCTTGCGGCGCTTCGATTTGTTGGCATCCGATGATGAGGCCACCAATTTCTTGCCGCCCTCCTTCTCCTCGGGCAACTGCATCGTACCCAGAATGGTGGGGCCTGCAAGCTTGGCGCGTTCTATCTTAAAGATCTCCTTCTTTTCTTCTTTGGGTTTCTCCTCTGCTGCCTTGGGTTCTTCCTTGGCTACGGGTTCTTCCTCTTTGGGCTTTTCGGGCTCTGCCCCTTTTGGCTCTTCTGCAGCCTTTGATGCCGCCGGCTCTTCTTTCTTTACTTCCTTTTTCTTCCGCCCCTTGCGTTCTTCAAGGTCAATCTTTCCGAGCACCTTCAAGCCGCCATTCTCTTTCTTCTCCTCTTCTGCAGGGGTTTCTGCAACTACTTCAGCATCGGGTGCCTTGGGTTCCACGGGAGCAACCTCCTTAGGTGCCTTGGGCTCCTCTTTTACCGCCTCAGCCTCCTTGGGTGCTTCTTCCTTTTCTTTTTTCTCTTCAACCTTGCCGACTACCTTGGGCCCAGGGAGTTGCACCTCTTCCCTGGCTGCAGGAGACGTTGCCGTGGGCTTGCTGTCCTTGATCAACAGTTCCTTCTCCTGGGCTCCTCCTTCCTTACCTGGTCCTTCTTTCTCAGCTTCATGGGTACCTTTGGGCTGCTCCAGCGAGATGGTCTTGCGCTCTACATGCTCCAATCCCTTGCCAAGGGTGGCTTCCTTTAGCTTCTTCTCTTGCTGGAACTCCTTAAACAACAACTGATAGGCATCCTCCGAGATCTTGGTATTGGGATTGTTCTCGACGGAAATGCCTTTCTTGCCAAGGAATTCAACAATGGTAGTAGTGGCAATGTTAAATTCCCTTGCAACTTTACTTAAACGTTTTAATGCAGTACCTTCTGTCATATTCAGGTTTAGGTTTTCAAAATATTCGGAGGCGGCGAAAAATCTTGCAAAATTAAGGGTTTTATTCGAATTCTGCCTTGAGTATCCGCATCACCTCCTGGATCGTTTCCTCTTCCAGGTCAGTACGTTTCACCAGGTCTTCCACGCTCAGATTGAGCACACTCTTAGCGGTATCGCAGCCAATATTCTTAAATTCGTCAATGACCCACTGTTCGATCTCGTCGTTGAACTCCATCAGGTCAACGTCCTCGGTTTCCACGTCGGTATCGCGGTAAACATCAATCTCATAGCCTGTAAGCAAGCCTGCCAGCTTGATGTTGAAACCGCCTTTCCCGATAGCCAGCGACACCTGGTCGGGCTTCAGGAAGACCTCAGCACGCTTGTTCTTGTCGTCAAGGGTGATCGAGTTGATCTTGGCAGGGCTCAGGGCACGGGTGATGAACAGGTTGGGGTTGGTGGTGAAGTTGATCACATCGATGTTCTCGTTGCGCAACTCGCGTACTATCCCATGGATCCTCGATCCCTTCATGCCTACGCAAGCCCCTACGGGGTCTATACGGTCGTCGTACGACTCTACGGCAACCTTGGCACGCTCACCGGGCACACGCACGATCTTCTTGATGGTAATCAGCCCATCAAACACTTCGGGCACTTCCTGCTCAAACAAACGTTCGAGGAAGACGGGAGAGGTACGCGAAAGAATGATCAGCGGGTTGTTGTTCTTAATCTCCACGCGGGCCACAACAGCACGCACCGTATCGCCCTTGCGGAAGAAATCCGAAGGAATCTGCTCGGTCTTGGGAAGGATCAGTTCAATGCCTTCATCGTCAAGGGCCAGAATCTCCTTTTTCCATACCTGGTATACCTCGGCAGTGACAAGGTCACCCACCTGCTCCTGGTATTTCTTGTATATGCTGTCTTTCTCCAGTTCAAGAATCTTAGAGGCAAGGTTCTGACGGATGGCCAGGATCTCGCGGCGCCCAAAGTCAGCCATCTTTACCGGCTCCGATACCTCTTCCCCGATTTCAAAGTCAGGCTCGATCTTGATGGCTTCCGAATAGGCAATCTCGGCGCTGGGGTCTTCCACCTCACCGTCTTCAACGATCACCCTGTTGTGCCATACCTCAAGGTCTCCCTTATCGATATTGACAATGATATCAAAATTATCTGCCGACCCGTATTTCTTCATAAGCATGCTTTTGAACACATCCTCAAGGATCAACATCATGGTAGAGCGGTCAATATTTTTAAACTCCTTAAACTCGGAAAACGACTCAACCAAATTTATACTTTCCATACGCTTGCGGTCAATTACTTGTTAAACCTCTTGTTTTTCCTTCTTATTCCTTGCTGAACGAAACCTGGATACGGGCTTCCTTAATATCATTGAAAGCAAAAAAGACTACGGGGTCTTCAGGGATTTCCCCTTTTTTGGGTTTCTTCCCGGTTTTTTCCTTTTCAATGCGGATGCCTTCTTCCAGCACTTCAGCCAGTTTGCCCCGGGTCTTCTTCAGGTCTTGTCCCAACACCATAATGTTGCGGCCCACATTGAGGCGATACTGACGCTTGAGCTTCAGGGGTGAACCCACCCCTACCGAAGACACCTCCAGGTCAAAATCCTCCCTGTCGCGATCAAAAAATGACTCAATATGCTTGCTCAGCAAAGCGCAGTCACCAACCTGAATACCCCCCTCACCATCCAGCAGCACCTGCACCCTGTTGCCCTGGTGTACATGCACGCTCACAAGGAACTTTTCGGTACCCTCTAGGTATTCATTTACGATGCTTTCAATCTGTCTGGCGTCTATCATATCAACGGCTTCCAATGAAAGAGGGGACTAAATTGCCCCCTCAACAAATTGGCGATTTGCAATATTCTGCGCAAAAGTAATACTTTTTTTCCAATTAATAAAAAAACATCCCTGTTTTTTAGCACATTAGGGCGTGCTTAAACAGGGATGTCAGTTTATTTACCGGGCAGCATTAAAAGCCCTGAATGAATAGCTGGTAATAGGTGTCAAACTGCTCCCGCGCCTTGGCGCTGAGCTCTTCCTGCCCATATTCGCTCGCCAGAAACTGGACGCGCTGCATCAGCGCAAGAGCTTCCTGCTTGTTACGCTCGAGGAAAGTGGCCCGCTGGCCTGTAAAACTAAAGTAATGCTTCAAATCCTGTGCGTACAGCTCCAGCATGCGTCCTGCTATGGCTGCCCCTTTTTCCACCTCCCCTGCTCGGTAATATGCTTCTCCAATCAGCAGGTTGAAATAGTTGTAGGGCACCTGCGTTTCGGGCATCAATTCCATGGCCTTATCAAGCACCACCACAGCCGAATCCGCCTTGCCCTCATCAATCAGCGTATGGGCCAGCCGCTGCATGATATTACGGAAGTTTACCGTAAGCCTGCGGTGGTCTTCGTTGAGGTAAACCCTGGGGTCGTTGATGTTGCCCCACTCAAACTTGTTCATGACGTTGTCATACAGGATGCGGGTATTGATCCGTCCGGGCTGCCCTTCCAGATCGGGCGTGCGGATGGGCACCAGCCTATAAGCCATACCATCCAGTTGGAAATACTCTTCCAGGCCCATATACGAATCTCCTCCCGTAGTGATGGCGAAATACACAGGACGCTCCCAGTTGTTGGCGGCCAGAAAATCAAGCACCATCATATGACTTTTCTGCAACCCCGTACCTTCCATAGTCCATTCCACATAAGGCACGATCAGGTGTGCATCCTCGGGAGCCACCGTGCCATTGGCCACTACTTTGGCCGAGTCAACAGGCAGGCGGAATTTTTTTGTCGGAAAATAATCTTCAAAGCCACGTGAGGTCCTGATGCGCGTACGCTGGTTATCGCTGCCCACAAAGTTAATCACGCTGCGCAGGTCCTGATGCCCCTGAAGCGTCTCGCTCTCAACCATATACACATAATCCCGCGTCCCGTCGCGATACTGATGGGGCTCCATGCTCAGGGGCAGGGGCTCGGCATCATACATCTTGCGACGCATCATATTGTTGATATACCAGTCGGTGTTGAACAGGCTCAGGTTCACAACCTTCACGTCCGGGCGCACGCCCTCCACCTCCTGGGCATACCACAGCGGGAACGTATCATTGTCGCCGTTGGTAAAAATGATGGCATTAGGGGCACACGACTCCAGGTAGTTCTTGGCCACATCCCTCACCAGGTAACGGTGCGAGCGGTCGTGGTCGTCCCAGTTCTCTTTGGCAAACAGGGCCGGTGCCATCAAAAGCCCCAACACGATGGCCAGCACCCCGGCAATCTTACCGTTGAGCTTCTTCGCAATGAAGTTGTACAGGCTCATCACCCCCAACCCCACCCAGATGGAGAATGCATAAAACGAGCCAATGTACGAATAGTCGCGCTCACGGGGCTGGTAAGGCGTCTGGTTGAGGTAGATCACAATGGCCAATCCTGTCATGAAAAACAACAGGGCAACCACCAGGGTGTCGCCGGGGCGGCGCCGCAGCTGGAAGAGCATGCCAAAGATGCCCAGCAGCAAAGGAAGCATGTAATAACGATTGTATCCACGGTTGGATGCCATGCTCTCGGGCAGCTTATCCTGCGGCCCCAGCCGCGCCTCGTCGAGGAAACGTATGCCGCTCAGCCAGTTGCCCTCCACGGGGCTCCCATGTCCCTGGATGTCGTTTTGCCTGCCGGCGAAATTCCACATAAAATATCGCCAGTACATATGACCCATCTGGTAAGCAAAGAAGAAACGAAGGTTCTCGCCAAAGGTAGGCTTTGTGATGGTACGCTGCTGCCCGTCGGGGCCTGTAAACCGTATGGGCCGCCCATTTACGTTGCCCCAGCTCTCATAGCCACTTGCGTGAATAGCCTGCTGGTTGCTGTGCATCCTGGGAAACAGGGTGATAAATTCAGGATGGTAAACTGGTTCAAGGCCGGTGCGGGGATTGATGACCTCATAACGCCCGCTCTCCTTGTTCTTGCCATAGACAGGCTTGCCGTCCACAGCATCCATCATGGGCGAATTGTAATAGGGCCCCTTCAGCAATGGCCACGAGCCGTATTGCTCACGCCCCAGGTAAGCCTTCATCGCCAGGGCATCCTTGGGCGCATTCTCGTTGATGGGAACCTGGGCATTGGAACGCACAACCAGCATGAAAAACGACGAATACCCAATGACGATAAAGGTCACGGCAAGGATGACCGTATTCAGCACCACCTTCCTGTGCTTTTGGGTGTAATACAAGCCATAGGCTATGGCGGCGATGAGGGCTGCAAAGTAAAAGATCGTACCGCTATGGAAGGGCAGGCCCAGCACATTGACAAAGAACTTCTCAAACCTCCAGTCAAGAATCAGGATGCCCGGAATCAGCACACTCATGATAAATCCCAGCAAAAGCACCGAGATGATCCCCGTGATGATAATCCCCTTGGGCGTCGGGTTGAACTTCTTGAAATAATAAACAAATACGATTGCAGGGATGGCAAGCAGGTTGAGCATGTGCACCCCGATGGAAAGCCCTATGATAAAGGCGATCATCACAAGCCAGCGCAGCGAGTCCTTTTCATGCTCGCTGGCCTCCCATTTCAGGATCGACCAGAACACAAAAGCAGTAAGAAACAGGGAGGTGACATATACCTCGGCTTCCACGGCGGTAAACCAGAACGAGTCGCTAAAAGTAAGGGCCAGGGCTCCGACAAATCCACTGCCAAAGATGGCGATGGCACGCTCCCGGGTCACTTCCACCTTGTCGGCAATGAGTTTTCGCCCAAGGATGGTGATGGTGCGAAACAGGAAACTGACCGTCAGGGCACCTGCCGTGGCCGACATGGCGTTGATCCAGAATGCCACTTTGCTCGTGTCGCCAAACGACAGCAACGAGAACATTCGCGCCATCATCTGGTAAAGCGGCGCTCCGGGGGGGTGACCGATCTGAAGCTTATACGAAACCGAGAGGCGCTCGCCTGCATCCCAAAAACTGGCCGTGGGCTCCAGGCTCGAAAAAAATACCGTGGCCCCTATGGCAAATACAGCCCAGGCCAGGATGTTATTCCACTTCTTGTACATCTTTTCGTCCATCGGTGAAAAGGGTTTTATGTTATTAGGGTTCAGCTTGCCTGCAGGAATAATACCCCGCAAAAACCGCCTGCGAAGTTATGAAAAAACAAAGGAAAAATTCCCCTTTTTAACATTCTTTACAAGCGCCTGTCACACAAGCCTTCATCCCCTCTTTCCCTTCTAACGGATCGCTTGACTGCATGTTATGATTTTTATCAAAATTCTTAAAAAATAATTGCCGGAAAAAAAAATAGTTTTATCTTTGCAACCCGAATCAAAAAGGTACTGACCGATGGTGTAACGGTAGCACTGCAGATTTTGGTTCTGCCTGTTCAGGTTCGAATCCTGATCGGTCAACACAGCCCAAAGGCCGGCCCCCGCAAAGGAGCCGGCCTTTTTCTTTTTTCCCATGCCCTTTTTTGTGTGTTGCCCGTAGAATAAGGCCAACCCTGCCTGAACTTTCATCGAAACCCACTTCACATCGGCTTGGGCTAAAGCCCGGTGAAACTTTTCCGCGGCCTCTTCCGGGTTCGATCAGTCTCAAAGATCAGACGTAGATCAAACGTATCTCACACGTACTTTAAACGTATTTTATACGTATTAGGTACGTCTTAGGTACGTCTTAAGTACGTCTTAAGTACGTCTAATCTCCAAAGGAAAACCCTCCCTGCCAGGCTGCATTGACAAGCGGGGAAAGTCATCCTACATGGCGAAGGCTCCTATGCTCATGGAAAGTAGGCCACCATTGCTGCCATGCCAAACCCCAGTTTCGCGTTCCAATAACTGGTCGGGCCACACCAGTTATCTTAACCTCCCGAATGAATCCACCGCAGTGACCACAATGCCTGCCTCACCCATAACCCTCACCGGACATTTTCTTGATGCAACCGGGATCAGCGAGGCAGGTGGGCAGGGCTGCTGATCAGCATCTCCGACAATGGCGTGGGCAGAAAACAAGCCGCTGAAAATAAAACGGTCTCCACCGGAAAAGGGCTTGCAATTATGAAAGAATTTATAACCTTTACAAAAAATATTATAAAAAGGATTTCTCTGCCGATATTCAGGACTTGTTTGGCGAGGAAGGAAGACCACTGGGCACGAAAGTAACCATCAGAATCAGCCGCAATGAAGAGAGCCTTTGAGATGTACGAGCCGGCCGTCACAGCCGCCATTGTTGACGATGAGTTCCATTTCATCGAGGAGATGAAGAAATTGCTGGCCTATGAGCCGGGCATAGAGGTGGTAGCCACCGAACACGACCCCGGGCAAGCCGTGGAACAAATCCTGCAGACCAAACCCGACCTGGTCTTTCTCGACATCCAAATGCCCGTCATCAACGGCTTCGAGGTGATACGCGACCTGAAGGAAGCCAGCTTCGAGCCTTCTGTGATCTTTGTCACCGCCTACGATACCTTCGCCATACAGGCCATTAAGTCGGCTGCCTTCGATTACCTGCTCAAACCCATTGAAAAACGAGAGCTGCAAAAAAGCATCCAGCGCTTTTTCGACTACCACGCCAGGGAAGAACGCTCGGCCAAATACCTGAACCTGCTCGATACCGTCGACTATCAGCGTAAGATCAAGCTGGCCTGTGCCGGGGGCTTCCTGATGATGAACCTGGCCGACATCATTTACATCCAGGCCGACTGGAACTATGCCAAGGTATATACGGGCCCCGACACCTACGAGACCGTCACGATGAACCTGGGCGCGCTCGAAAACCTCCTGCCCGACAAAGGCTTTATGCGCATCAACCGCTCGAACATCATCAATCTCAGCTACCTCACCCGCGTCAGACGCCTCGCACGTAAATGCTTCCTGATGAAAGACGGGCACGAATATGAGTTCTGCATCCCCATCACCAGGATCAGGGAGCTGGAGAAAAGATTATAGAAAAGGCGCGATCCCTCGCGCCTTTTGCTTTTTTTCACGCTTGCAGGATTTATTAACTTCCAATATCTTCCTGCTTTTTACTTTTTACTTTCTACTTCTTTCTTCCTTCTTACCTCACATACCTGAAGGTAAAGCGGAAGCGCCTGGTCTGTTCTTTGGCGAAGGCTTCCAGCAGGGCGTCTTCAATCTCGCTCACGCGGCCTTCCACGTAGGTGCGCAGGCGGGGCTCATCGCTGACGGTCACCAGGCTGGGGCCGTTCTCGCCTTCCAGCAAGTAGAGGTCCACGGTGCCATTCAATTGGTTCTTGAGGGCAAAGTCTGGATAGGCGATCTCTTTCTTCACAAGCTCGGAAAGGCTGGCAGTGGTTTTTCCTTTTGAAGCGGCCAGCGAAGCAGTGCCGGCACTTAACAACAATAAACTAAGGAGTACTAAAACTTTTGTTTTCATGGCTGTTGGTTTTTAAAGTGGGTATTCAGGGTTGCTGTTATATCCATATCGAATGATGTGCCAAAACGCATATTCTATTCATTATCATTTATTTATATCGTGAATCTTTTAAATTCCCGGACCATATCCTGATTTTCCGGCAAGCTCTTTTTTGATTTCGAACACCAACTGTACGATTTCGAACAGTCAAACACATCAAAACGGGGCAAAAATATCAACTTAATTATTTAATATTCAATTTATTAAAATATTCCTTTCGCCTCTTACTGATACGAAAGCAGAACCTTTTGGAAACAAAACCAATAAAAAAATCGCCCGGAAACCATCCGGGCGATTTTTATTCAGGAACCGCATATAAAATCAATAGGTTCGGGTATCTGTGGTCTGATTGCCCTGGCCATCGGTAACGATGATCTTCACCGCCGTGGGCTGGGTACGCGATTTCAATTCAGTGGATCCTGAGGCGCTGCCGCCACTGACACTTAGGTCAACACCCTGCAAAACTGTTGTGCCGTTTAAGAGCTCCAGCCTGACCAGGGAAAGGTCGCTGTCGGGATCTGAAACCGCCCAGCTAACATTGGCTTTACGCCAGGGACCTGCATTTGATTTGGTTACATTAAAGGTATCAATAAGGGGAGGGTTCTCGCCCCCGGGAGGTGGAGGTTCGGTAGCGCTAACCGTGACATTTTGTGTTTTGATTCCGGTGGCACCATCATCATCCGTGACCGTAAGCTTAACGGCATAAGTCCCTGCAGATGAATAGGTATGAGCGATGTTGACTCCACTCCCCGGCGCGCCATCCCCGAAGTCCCAGGCATAGCTGACAATGCTGCCATCCGAATCACTTGAGCTACCGGCATTGAAAGAAGCAGTGAGCTCATTGGTTGTGACAGTAAAGCTTGCTGTTGGAGCAATATTTTCTGCCGGGGGTGGCTCTTCACCACCACCGCCAAAGTCCAGCGTATAAAGCAGGTGGTTGTTGGTCGTTTTTGAGCTGGTGACGATTCCCTTGGTACTGGCGTTTGTCAGCGCATCATACACTTGCTGGGGCGTGGCGGTGGGGTTGGTTTGCAAATACAGGGCTGCAGCGCCGGCCACGTGCGGGGTAGCCATGCTGGTGCCGCTGATGGTGTTGGTGGCCGTGTTACTGGTATACCAGGCCGAAGTGATGCTTGAGCCCGGGGCAAACAGGTCCACACAATTGCCGTAGTTTGAGTAGGAAGCCTTGGCATCCGTGCTTACGGTGGCTCCAATGGTATAGGCCTTGGGGGCACGTGCAGGCGAATATTTACAGGCATCATCTTCGCGGCCGATCCAGTTCCCGTTTCCGGCAGCCACGATCACCGGCACCCCGGCATCGTACATACGGCCTACGGCATCATCCGTGGCCTGGCTTGCACCGCCGCCTAAACTCATATTGGCAACCGCGGGTTTAATGCGATGGGCAGCAACCCAGTCCATCCCTGCAATAACCCCGGTGGTGGTACCTGAGCCACTATTGTCGAGCACCCTGACGGCAACCAGTTGCACGTTCTTGGCAATACCATAAATGGCACCCCCTACCGTTCCGGCCACGTGCGTACCGTGGCCATTGCCATCCTGGCCATTCCCGCCAAAGGCATCAAAACCAAAGACAGCACGCCCGCCAAATTCAACGTGTCCGTAATTTATTCCCGTATCAATTATATAAGCTCGGACCCCCGTGCCGGTACTCTCATAGGTATAGGTCTGATTTAATGGCAGTGCCCGCTGATCCACCCGGTCTATGCCCCAGGTGGCATTGCTCTGGCTGCCAAAGGCCTTTACCTTATACACAGGCTCAATATACTTCACCCGAGGATCATTGCGCAGGGCGATAAAGGCATCATCGTCCAGTTCGGCCGAAAATCCTTCCAGGGCAAAGCTGTACACATAACCCAGGTTCTTCTCAGGCACCTTATATTCCCTCAGCAGATCCAGCGTGGCCGTCCTCATCTGCGAAATGCCTTCCTCGTAGGTTATGACACCTTCTGACTTTAATTGAACGCCATCATGGTACACCACAATGTACTGACCCCTGACAATATCACTTTCAGTTGCTCCGGGGTCTGTCGCCAGATCCTTCTGGCAGCCATTAAAGGCCACTGCAAGTCCACCCAGGAAAAGAAATCCTGCAAATAGCTTAAGGTAATTTCTCATTTCTGTAAGTTTTGGTTCATGATTAAAAATGGGTATACCAAAAATAAAAATTTATTGAAATAAAACAATCATTTCTATTCTATTATTCGGGTGAATCTATGCATTTTCTTTATGAAACAATAAATCAAGATGATAAAATAAACCAAATATATGTATACGATAGCTGAATTGTGGGATTTAAGAATTGATTTTTAATACATTATCCCGAATTGTATTTAAGCCTGAAATTTGTAAAACTGCAAAAAATCAAAAAACAAATCTTTTTCCGCTTTAAATGAAAGCCGGGACCTGAGCCTTTATCCACCATTTTTAATTTATCTAAGAAAATTTATTACTTTCGTTCTGCTCTGACCTGCCGGTAAAAGCCGGGATTATTCCAAACAAAAGCATGAACTGACCGATGAAAAAATTCATCCCTGCATGCCTGATCTTCCTGATGATTTTGTTTGTTGGCCGGCCAACGGTATTTGCCCAGGAGCCCACCGGGCAAGCTGAAACAAGCGCTCCCAAGGTTTTCGTGATCGTCAAGCACGATGGGGCGCGGTTCTACGGGCACATCCTCTCGCAGGACGCCCGGGAAGTTTTGATCGAAACAGAAGAACTTGGCCAGGTATATATCCCGCGCCACGAGATCAGAGAGATCCGTGAGGTGGCCAGCCGTGAACTGGACGAACGCGGCGTATATGTGCCCGGCGAGGTGTTCTCCACCCGTTATTTCATCACTACCAACGGCCTGCCTGTCCAGAAAGGTGAAAACTATATCCTGTGGAACCTTTACGGGCCCGACTTCCAATTTGGGGTATCAGAAAACCTGGGGCTGGGTGTGATGACGTCCTGGATTGGATACCCCATTGTAGGCAGCGCCAAATACACAATCCCCCTGAAGAATGACTGGCACCTTGGGCTTGGCATGCTGCTGGGCACAGGATCCTGGGGCATCCCTGACTTTTTGGGCGCACTGCCCTTTGGCGCCATCACCTATGGCGATCGCGTCAAAAACTTCACCTTCTCCGCAGGCTATGCCGGCTTGCGCTATAAGGAAGAAATCTACGAATACAACCCAAACTACTGGGATTACTCCGAGAACTATCGTGAGGAAACCAGGCACGAAGGCAGTTTCCTCTTTTCTGCAAGTGGGATGTTTAAGGTAGGGCGCACCCTCAGCATTGTGTTCGATTCCTTCTACCTGCCCGCAGGTCCTGAACGAACCGAGACCTTTCAGAACACCTATTACAATTGGGAAACCGATTCATATTACACAATCACCGAGACCTATACAAGCCAGCGCAGCGCCATCCTGGCCATCATCCCCGGCATGCGTTTCCAGACACGCCCCGAGGCCGCCTTCCAGTTTGGCTTCGCAGGCATACGCGCTGAAGGCGAAACCCTCCCCATCCCCCTTGTACAGTGGTTCAGGAGGCTGTAAAGGTTTGGGGTTCCAGGTTTCAGAGCTTCGCCTGTCCGACTTTCGGCGGATCCGCTAACCATCGGATTCAAGGTTTAAGTTTTTGGGAAATCGCAAATCAAAAATCGTTAATCGCAAATCAAAAGGTCTCGGGTTTCGGGTGTCAGGTGTCAGGTCATAAGTCATTGGTTTTGAGACTCCTCAAC